>JAABUI010000217.1_pt1 | contig 69168 bp, 63 predicted proteins | sample 5559111 | NCBI WGS metagenome assembly JAABUI01 (sample SAMN10711870, study PRJNA513365) | rock metagenome | isolation source: Antarctica rocks | place: Antarctica: Victoria Land, Buttleship Promontory | reverse complement strand
CACAGGATTAACCTGGTAAGGCCCCCGACGAGACCATCGGGTTGATAGGCCGGAAGTGGAAGCCTGGTAACAGGTGCAGCTGACCGGTACTAATAGGCCGAGGGCTTGACCACAAACTGCTGCTGTCCCGGCTATGCCGGGCCGGCATACGCGTCCACTGTGCGGTTCCCGAGATGCGGTCGGGAGCCCGACCTCTTAGCATCTGGCCACAGGTGCTGCGGGGGCACCACGACATCTCCATAGAGTTCCGGCGGCCATAGCGAGAGGGAAACGCCCGGCTCCATTCCGAACCCGGAAGCTAAGCCTTTCAGCGCCGATGGTACTGCACGGGCGACTGTGTGGGAGAGTAGGACGCCGCCGGACAATCTCCACACAACGAGGGCTCACCAGAAATGGTGGAGCCCTCGTTGTGCGTTTCCCGGCCTTACGGACAGGAGCAGGACACGTCATGGCGGAAGACCCGAACCGGGCACGAGCCGGGGGCAATCAGCGTCCACCACGTCCGGCGAAACAGTCCCCTGACGGCTCGTCCGCAGACCTGGCCCGGGACCGAGGGCGGGGTGAGGGCGGCCGAGGTCCGGGGCCGAGGAGCTCGACCGGAAGGCCACCGGCAGCCGGCCGTGACATGCGGGGTGAGCCGAGGCGGGAATCGTCCGGTCGAGGCGACACGGGGGGGCGTGAGCGGTCGGGGGAGCCGCCCCCGACGTGGAGTTACGACCCTCGTCGCGAGGCGCGGCGACAGCTCGCCCGGGTCGCTCTGCCGGAGGATGTGCAGGCCGATGAGCTCGACCGCGAGGCGCGCCAGCAACTCAAGACGCTGTCCAAGGACACCGCGGACCTGGTCGCTCGGCACCTCGTGATGGCTGGCCGGCTGGTGGATGAGGAACCACGGTCAGCCCTGGCGCACGCCCGAGCGGCCAAGGCCTTGGCGGGCCGGGTCGGCGCGGTCCGTGAAGGGTTGGGGCTGGTGGCCTACGCCGCGGGAGAGTGGGCCGAGGCGCTCTCGGAGCTGCGTGCGGCCCGTCGGATCACCGGCGAGCCCGACCACCTGGCGGTGATGGCCGACTGTGAGCGCGCGTTGGGGCGCCCGGATCGGGCGCTGCTGGTGGCGGAGGATCCGCAGGTGTCCCGGCTCGACCCGGCCGCCCGGATCGAGTTGCTCATCGTGGTGTCGGGAGCCCGTGGCGACCTCGGCCAGGCGGAGGCCGCCGTCTTGACCCTGCAGGTGAGTGCGCTGGACACGCCCGCTGTGCGGCCCTGGACCGCTCGGCTGCGGCACGCGTACGCCGCTGCCTTGCTCGCTGCCGACCGGCCGCAGCAGGCAAGGCAATGGTTCGCCCGGGCCGCTGAGATCGACCCGGAGGGGGAGACGGATGCGGCGGACCAGCTGCTCGAGCTGGACGGGATCGTGCTCGAGGAGGACGACGACGCGGCCGAGGACAGCAGGGGACAGGCGGCGGCGCACCGGCTGCGCGAAATCCTAGCGGGGATGCCGGTGGCCCATGACCGCGCTGCGCCACTGCCCGCTGCGCAGGACGGGGCGCTCTGACGGTAGGACTGAACTGTCCACACGAACCTTGCTGCGTCCACACCCTTGGCTCGGGGCCTCTGCCCAGCCCCGCGCAGCGGCAGGCTGACGGGACGGACGAGCCGACAGGGGAGTGGTCGTGGACGTGGCAGCGCGCAACGAGGTGGTGCTGGTGGGCAGGGTTGCTGCCGGCCCGGAAGAGCGCACGCTACCCAGCGGGGACATCCTGCTGATCTGGCGGCTGGTCGTGGATCGACCCAGACCTGGGCGGACGGCGCCTGAGGGCGTGCGCGTACCGACCGTCGATACCCTGGACTGCGTGGCGTGGGCTACGAACGTCCGCCGCTCGGCGGCTGGCTTCCGCGCAGGCGATGTCGTCACGGTGGAAGGCGCCCTGCGTCGCCGGTTCTGGCGGGCGGGCGCAGGCGCCGTGAGTCGCTGCGAGATCGAGGTCCTCAGGGTGAAGCGGTTGCAACGTGCTGCGTGAGGTCCGGCACCGCCGTCACGCCCGTTCGACGAGGTGGTCGCGAATGACCAGCCCGCTGCGTGGTTTGGGGGTGAACAGCGTGGACTTCCGGGGCATCCGCTCACCCCCGGCCGCCACCTGGGTGATGGCCGCGACCGGGGTGGGGTTGAGCAGGACCGCAGTTCCACTGGTGCGTCCGGCTGACCCGAGTGCGGCCTGCACATCGTGCTCGTACCCGACGGTGACGACGTCGTCCTTGAGGCCCCACAGGTCGGCGACGAGGTAGGAGTGCAGCACCGAGACGTCCAGCGCCTTCCACTGTGCGCTTCGTTCCGGTGGTAGCGCTCCGGCCAACCGGGCCGGGTCGGCGTGGCTCAGCAGCCGCATCGTCGTGGCGCTGCCGTCGGCCAGCAGGAAGGCCGGCCCGGCTTGGCCGGCGTGCTCCAACCGGAGCAGTCCCTCCTGCAGGCTGAGGCCATCGAGGTCTGCCACGGACATGCCGGCCTGCGCGCGGCGCGAGAGCTCGGCGGTGTCCTGGCCGGGCAGTACGCGATGAATGGCGTGGACCTGAGGTCCGAACGCCGTGGCGTCGACCAGGAAGGTCAAGCCGCGGTCCCAGGGCCCCGGACCGCGGCCGGCCTCGTGCGCCGCCTGCTGCCGACGCAAGTAGGTCGCGTAGCGATGGTGGCCGTCGGCGATGACCGCGGTCCGCGGCAGCAGATCGGCAGCGATGTCGGCGAGGAGCTCAGGTTGGGTGAGCTGCCACAGGCGGTGCCGCAGCCCGTCCGGGAGGACGGCGTCGACGAGAGCGGGGCCCGACGAGACGGAGGCGACCGCCTGGCTGGCCGGCCCGCCGCCGGCGTACAGCAAGAAGATGGGCTCGAGATCTGCCTCGACTGCGGTGTAGAGCGCCAGCCGGTCGGCCACGGGGCCTGCCATGGTGTTCTCGTGGGGCAGGACGATGCCGTCCTGCGCCGGTGTGAGCGCTAGGGCGCCGAGCAACCCACGCTGCACGTGCCCGCTGACCGGGTCCGATTGCTCGTACACGTACAGACCCGCATCGGCGTCGGGCACGAGGGCACCCTGGCCGAGCCAGGAGCGCAGCGTCGCCGCGGCGCGCGCGTACTGGTCCACGTGGTGATCGTCGGGACGTGGGAGAATGAGACGCACGACGTTGTGAGCGTTCGCCTGTTCGAGTGCCGCTCCGGTCGCGGCGTCGATGACGTCGTAGGGAGGAGAGGTCAGGTTGTCCAGCGGCCCGGCGACGCGGCAGTCGTAGCGCACGGCACGAAACGGTGCGAGCACAAGGCCCGTCGGGAACGGCGGGCGGCTCGGATCGGTTGAGCAAGGGGGCGTCGATGCGCCGGAGTTCGGCTCGTTGCGCGTGGCGTCAGCGGTCATGGGCGCATGCTAGGCGGGAGGGTCTGGGCCCAGTATGGGCCGGCCTGGGTACGGCATCACGGACGCAGGCACCATGAACACAGGCACCAAGCGCAGCAGGTACGGCGGTAGGACGGGAGCGGGAGGGCGGTCTGCTGGATGGCAGAACCGGGGATGACGACCGAAGGAGTACGCGTGTCTGAGAGCCGGTACGACCCCCGGTACGACCCCCGTGCCCCCGAGGAGGACAAGCCCAAGCCCTTCGCCGACCTGCCACCAGCGCCGCCGGACGTCGCCCCGCAGGGGGACGCCTACGACTGGTACCTGCGGGGGCTGGAGCTGCTCGACAACGGCGACGCCGCTGCAGCGGTCCAGGTGCTCGGGCACACCGTCACCGCCGACCCCGAGTCCCGGATGGCTCGCGAGGCGCTGGCCCGCTCGCAGTTCGACATGGGCATGTACCCCGAAGCGCGGGCGAACTTCGAGTGGATCATCTCCATCGATCCCGCCGACGACTACGCCCAGTTCGGGCTCGGCCTGGCGGCGACCAAGCTGGGGGACCTGCCGAGCGCGGTAGAGCACCTGGCGCTGGCGGCCGCGATGCGCCCCGACATCGCCTACTACAGCACCGCGCTGCGGGGCGCGCGGGCCGCGCTCACGGCGTCACGCCGCTGACGGCTGGACAGGGCAGCGTGGCCAGGGGTGAGCGGCTGGGAGCGTCGGAGCAGCCCCTGTGCCAGGTCTACGACGCGGGGTTGTACGACCTGGACGGTGTGCTCTACCTCGGCCGCCAGCCGATTGCGCACGCCGCGGAGGCGGTCCGACTCGCCCGGGAGGCCGGGCTGCATGCTGCGTTCGTCACGAACAACGCCTCCCGTCGCCCCGCGGTCGTCGCCGAGCACCTGGCTGGCCTGGGGATTCCCACCGATCCGGTCGACGTGGTCACGAGCGGGCAGGTCGCCGTACGCCTGCTGAAGGGGCGGCTGCCGCCCGGAGCAGCTGTGCTCGTGCTGGGGACAGCCGGACTCGCGCAGGAGGTCGCCGCGGGAGGTCTGCGGCCGGTCCGCACCGTGGCCGAGGCCGGCCCGGGTGGGCCGGCCGCCGTCGTGCAGGGGCTCGACCCAGCGACCTGCTGGAGCGACCTGGCCGAGGCCTGCATCGCGATCCTGGCAGGAGCTCTGTGGGTGGCCGGGAACCGTGACAGCACCTACCCGACGGAGCGCGGCCCGCTCCCCGGCAACGGCGCGCTGGTGGAGGCGTTGGTGGCCGCGACCGGGAAGCAGCCCGAGGTCGTCGGCAAGCCGGAGCCGGCACTGCATCGCGAGTCCGTCGAGCGGGTGGGCGCGCGTCGGCCGCTGGTGATCGGCGACCGGCTGGACACCGATGTGCTGGGCGCCGTACGCGGTGGCTGCGACAGCCTCCTGGTACTGACCGGCGTCACCGACCGGGCGGCGGTCCTGGCGGCGCCGCGGGGCATGCGGCCCACCTATGTCGCGAGCGACCTGCGCGGACTCCTCTCGGCGCACCACCAGGCTCTGGTTCGGGGGGACAAGGCGCGCTGCGGCCAGGCCACGGCGTCGTTCGACGGTGACGTGCTGGTCACCGGCGGCGAGGGCGATGATGTCCTGCGGGCTGCCTGCGCGCTGACCTGGAGCAGAGCCGACGGGTGAGGGCCCGGGACAGGGGAGGCGTTACAGCAGGGCGCGCAGCTTGAGCAGGTCGAGCGGACTGGCCTGCACCCGGAGCTTGCCCACCGCCCACGCCGACGGCACGGCCAGCCGGCCTTCCACGAGTGCGAGCAGGTCGTCGCTGCCCACGGTGAGCCGCACCTGAGCCCGCTCTGCTGCCGCCCCATCGACCACGAGACCGGCCAGACCGTCCTCGCTCAGCCGGGCGGAGTAGGTGACGCCCAGGTCGCTGACGCGACAGGACACACTGCGATCCACCGTGTACCTGCGGCGCAGCTCAGGATCGAGTTCTGCGAGCTTGTTGACCACGGAGCGCATCGCGCTGTCGCACTCGGTGCGGCTCGCCACGTCGCCCTCCGGTCGAGATCGTCAGATGCCGCGGACGCTACCGGACACGCGGTACGGTGCTGCCGCCGCACCGCGGGGGGCGGTCCGGAGGAGGACGCTGTGAAGGACGCGCTGAAGGGCTACCTGGCATTGGCCGGTGGCCTCACCGAGGTGACCCGGCAGAAGGCCCAGGCAGCGGCAAGGGCACTGGTCGCCCAGGGCGAGGCGACGGCCGGGCAGGTCACCTCGCTCGCCGACGACCTGGTCGCGCAGAGCCGGAGCAACCGCGAGGCGGTCGCGGCCCTGGTCAAGTACGAGGTGGATCGTGCTCTCGGCCTGGTCGGCCTGGCCAGCAACGACGAGGTCTCCGAGCTCACGGCGAGGGTGCGGACCCTTGAGAGCTCCTCGCGCGAACTGGCCAGGGCCGCCGCGGCCGGTCCAGCGACGTCGCCCCCGGGGAGGGCCCCCGCGAGCAAGGCCGCCACCAGGGCTGCGGCGAGGGCAGCGACTGCTACCAAGGCGGCGAAGGCGCCCGCGAGCAAGGCCGCCACCAGGGCTCCGGCGAAGTCCGGCGCCGCCAAGGCTCCGGCGAGCAAAGCCGCGAAGGCGCCTTCGGGCAGGGCGGCGAAGGCGCCTTCGGGCAGGGCCGCGAAAGCCCCGGCTAGCAGGGCCAGCACGACGGGGGGCAAGGCCACCACGAGGACCCCGGCGAAGGCGGGGGCCGCCACGGCGACAAACAGGGCCGCGAAGGCGCCGACGAACAAGCCGCCTGGAAAGAAGGTCGCAAAGGCTGCGGCTACTGCTCCTGCTGCGACCGCGGCCACCGCATCCCCGCCGCCGAAGCAGTCCTAGGTGCAGCCTGCGGCGCCGGCCCAGCAACACGTGGAGCTGGCCCTGCGCCGTCTCGCCGATCTGGCCGAGCTGCCGGTGGCGCAGCATGTGGAAGCGTACGACCGGGTGCACCGCGCGCTGCAGGAGGCGCTCGCCGAACTCGACGGTTCCTGAGGCTGTCGTGGCCCGGCGCGCCAGACTGGACGCCGAGCTCGTGCGGCGGGGCCTGGCGCGCAGCCGCGAGCAGGCCGGGGAGTTGATCGGCTCCGGTCGGGTCCGCGTCGGTGGTCAGGTCGCGACCAAGTCGGCGACGTCCGTGGACCCCGGCGCGAGCCTGCACGTGGAGGCCGACGAGGGCGAGGTCTGGGTGTCTCGGGGGGCGCACAAACTGCTCGGCGCCCTGACCGCTTTCGCCATCGACCCGACCGGTCGACGGTGCCTGGACGCGGGTGCAAGCACCGGTGGGTTCACCGACGTGCTGCTGCGCCGCGGTGCGCGGCACGTCGTTGCCGTGGACGTCGGCTACGGCTTGCTGGCGTGGTCCTTGCGCACCGACGAGCGCGTGACGGTCGTCGAGCGGGTCAATGCCCGGGCCCTCGAGCCGGAGCAGGTAGGGGAGGCGGTCGAGCTCGTGGTTGCTGACCTGTCCTTCATCCCCCTCGGGCTGGTGCTGCCCGCCCTGGTGCGCTGCGCGCGTACGGACGCGGACCTGGTGCCCATGGTGAAGCCCCAGTTCGAGGTGGGCCGCGAGCGGTTGCCCTCCGGTGGGGTCGTGCGCGATCCGGCTGCCCGCGCTGCCGCAGTACGGCGGGTGGCCGAGCAGGCCGGTCAGCTCGGGCTGGGGGTCCGAGGGGTCGTGGCGAGCCCGCTGCCCGGCCCGAGTGGGAACGTCGAGTACTTCCTGTGGCTGCGGTGTGGGGCCCCGCCCCTGGTCGAGGGTGACCTGGCCCGGGCGGTTGCCGAAGGTCCTCAGTAGGTTCGAGCGGTGACCCGCTCCGTCCTGCTGCTCGCGCACACCGGTAGGCAGAAGACCGCCGACGCGGCCCGACGCGTGGTGCGACGGCTGCAGGCCGCAGAGGTCCAGGTTCGGGTGCTCTCCGAGGAGGCCGAGGACATCGGGCTCACCGGGGTCGAGGTCTGCAGCGCGAAGGACGCGGCCGCCGACGTCGAGCTGGTCCTGGTCCTGGGCGGTGACGGCACGATCCTGCGAGCCGCTGAGCTGTCCCGGGACGCAGGCGTGCCGCTGCTCGGCGTCAACCTCGGCCGGGTGGGTTTCCTCGCCGAGGCTGAGTCGCAGGACCTCGACCAGACCATCGAACGGGTCCTCGCGCAGGAGTACGACGTCGAGGAGCGGTTGACGCTTGATGTCGCCACCCGCATCGACGGCGAGCAGACGGGCGCCGGATGGGCGCTCAACGAGGCCTCCGTCGAGAAGGCCGCGAGGGCCCGGATGCTCGAGGTAGTCGTGGAGGTGGACGGCCGCCCGCTGTCGCGGTGGGGCTGCGACGGGGTGGTGGCGGCCACCCCGACCGGGTCCACCGCGTACGCCTTCAGCGCGGGCGGTCCGGTGGTCTGGCCCTCGGTGTCCGCGCTGCTCGTCGTGCCGATCAGTGCGCACGCCCTGTTTGCCCGCCCCCTGGTCGTCGCGCCGTCCTCCGTGGTGGCCTTCGAGGTGCTGCCGAGCGGCGCGGAGGCGGTCCTCAACTGCGACGGTCGGCGCACGCTGCCGCTGTCGCACGGCACCCGCGTGGAGGTCCGGCGGGGTGTCCGGCCGGTGCTGCTGGCCCGGACGCCGGACCCGCGCACGTTCACCGACACGCTCGTGGACAAGTTCGACCTGCCGGTCGAGGGATGGCGAGGTCGATCGGGGCGCTGACCCCTCCAAGGCGCCTAGTCTCGCGGGCGTGCTCGAGCAGATGCGCATCCAGGGGCTCGGCGTCATCGACGACGCCGTGCTCGAGCTGGCGCCGGGCCTGACGGTCGTCACGGGCGAGACCGGGGCCGGCAAGACCATGGTGGTGCAGGGTCTGTCGTTGCTGTTCGGCGGTCGGGCCGATGCCGGGCGGGTGCGCCCCGGCGCGGGCCGGGCGCTGGTCGAGGGTCGGCTCCGCCTACCGGCCGGGCACCAGGCGGTCGACCGGGCGGTGGACGCCGGCGCAGAGCTGGATGACGGGGACCTGCTGCTCTCGCGCAGCGTCGCGGCAGACGGGCGGTCTCGCGCGCACGTGGGAGGTCGCAGCGTCCCGCTGAGCGTCCTGTCCGAGCTCGCGGACTCCGTACTGGCGGTGCACGGCCAGAGCGACCAGCAGCGCCTGCTGCAGCCGGCGAGGCAACGGGCCGCGCTGGACCGGTACGCCGGGCCCGACGTGCTGCGTCGGTCCGAGCGCTTCGGGGAGCTCTGGGTCCGTCGGCGCGCGGTACAGGCCACCCTGGTGGCCCTGCGTGGCGCCCACGCGGAGCGAACCCGCGAGGCGGACCTGCTCCGGTTGGGCCTGACCCAGATCGAGGCGGTCGCCCCGGCGCCGGGGGAGGGCGCCGCCCTTGCCGCGGAGATCGAGCGGCTGGCCAACGCCGGCGACCTGCGTACCGCTGCGTCGGTCGCGCAGCAGGCCCTCACCGGGGACGACGGCGGCGGGGAGGCCGATGCGCTGGCGCTGCTGACCGCGGCCCGGCGCACGCTCGAGGCCGCCTCCGCCCATGACCCTGCCCTCGGTGCGCTCGCGGTGCGCGTGGCCGAGGCCGCGTTCCTGGCCGCGGACGCGGCCGGCGACCTGGCGTCCTACGCGGCCGCGGTCGACACGGACCCGCAGCGGCTGTCCGCTGCTCAGGAGCGACTGGCCGCGCTGACCGCCCTCGTGCGCCGGCACGGCGTCGAGGACGTCGGCGGCGTGCTGGCCTGGGCCGGCCGGGCCTCGGACCGGCTGCTCGAGCTGGACGGGACCGATGACCGGGTCGGCGTCCTCGCCGAGCAGGACGGTCTGCTCGCCGCCGAGCTCGGGGCTTTGGCCGGCGAGCTCAGCGCGGCTCGGGCAGCCGCCGCGGAGAGGTTCGGCCAGGCAGTGACGGGCGAGCTGACCGACCTGGCCATGCCGCATGCGGTCGTGACGGCGCAGGTGTCCCAGCGGGAGGCGCCCGAGGGGCTCGAGGTGGGCGGCCGTCGGTGGGCGGCCACCGCGGACGGCGTCGACGAGGTCGAGCTGCTGCTGGTGCCCCACCCGGGCGCACCGGCTCGCGCGCTGCACAAGGGCGCGTCCGGGGGTGAGCTGTCGCGGGTCATGCTCGCCGTCGAGGTCGTCTTCGCGGGGTCGGACCCGGTGCCCCTGATGGTGTTCGACGAGGTGGACGCGGGCGTCGGTGGCAGGGCCGCGGTGGAGGTCGGTCGCCGGTTGGCCCGGCTCGCCCGTGACCACCAGGTCGTGGTCGTGACCCACCTGCCCCAGGTGGCGGCGTTCGCCGACCGGCACCTGCTGGTGCGCAAGAGCGAGGGGGGCAGCGTGACGAGCAGTGGCGTCGCCGCCCTGGGCGACGCGGCCCGCGTTGCCGAGCTGTCCCGGATGCTGGCCGGACTGGACAGCGGACTGGCCCGGGGCCACGCAGAAGAGCTGCTGGCCGCGGCCAGTGCGGCCAAGTCCGCCTGAGCCAGGTGTCAGTGCTCGACATCGCGGTCGCCGGACCGCGGGCCGGCGCTGCTCGAGGACTGCTGAGGGCGGCGCGGCGCAGCCTCGTACGAGGGGCAGCAGGTGGCATCATCGCCGTGTGCGAGTGCTGGCGGGACGACGCAACCGGCAGCAGGTGCGCCTGCCGGGCACGATCGGCGTCGTCCGGCTGGACCGCCGGACCAAGCAGTTGACGAAGCGGCTGAGGTCCGGGGACATCGCCGTCCTGGACCACGTCGACGTGGACCGCGTGAGTGCCGATGCCCTGGTGGCCTGCAAGGTCGGCGCGGTCGTCAACGCGGCGCCCAGCACCAGCGGCCGCTACCCGAACTCAGGTCCCGGGATCCTGGTACAGGCCGGCATCCCCCTGCTCGACGGCGTGGGCACGAGCGTGTTCGCCGACCTTGTGGAGGGCGACGCCGTCCGGCTCGACGGCGACACCCTGTACGCCGGCGAGGTCCCCGTCGCGAGCGGGGTCCGGCAGGACGCCGACAGCGTCGCGTTGTCCATGCTGGAGGCGCGTGCTGGCCTGGCGAGCCAGCTGGAGGCCTTCGCCGCGAACACCATGGAGTACCTGCTCAAGGAACGGGACCTGCTGCTGGACGGTGTCGGGGTGCCGGAGATCCACACCCGGCTCGAGGGCCGGCACGTGCTGATCGTCGTCCGCGGCTACGACTACAAGCAGGACCTGGCGGTGCTGCGGCCCTACATCCGGGAGTACCGGCCGATCCTGATGGGGGTGGACGGGGGAGCCGATGCGCTGCTCGAGGCCGGGTACACCCCGGATCTGGTGGTCGGCGACATGGACTCGGTCTCCGACCTGGCCCTGACCGGCGGGGCCGAGGTGGTGGTGCACGCCTACCGCGACGGCGTCGCGCCGGGCCTGGTCAGGGTGCAGGAGCTGGGAGTCGAGGCGGTGCTGTTCCCCGCCGCCGGGACCAGCGAGGACGTCGCGATGCTGCTCGCGGACGCCAAGGGTGCCACGCTGATCGTGGCCGTCGGCACGCACGCCACGCTCGAGGAGTTCCTGGACAAGGGCCGAGCGGGGATGTCCTCGACCTTCCTGACCCGGCTGCGCGTGGGCGGCAAGCTGGTGGACGCCAAGGGTGTGAGCAGGCTCTACCGGAGCCGTATCTCGAGCGTGTCGCTGATCCTGCTCGTGCTCGCCATGCTCAGCGCGATGACCGCTGCGGTCTACGTGTCCTCGGCCGGCAAGGCCTACGGCAGCCTGCTCGCGGACAAGTGGCACGACGTGGTGTTCTCGCTGTCGAACCTGTTCTGACGGACCGTGCAGTGCTGTCACAGCCACCGGCATGTCCTACGGTCGCGGTGTGATCTCGTCCGACGCACCCCTGGACAGGAGCGCTCCCGTTGGTTGACTTCCGCTACCACCTGGTCTCGGTCATAGCGATCTTCCTGGCCCTCGCGGTCGGGATCGTGGTTGGCACCACCGCGCTCAACGGGACGGTGCTGGACAACCTGCGCGGCTCCATCAGCTCCTTGTCAGGGGACAAGCGGAGCCTGGAGGCGAACGTCAAGGACCTGCGGCGAACCGTGTCCAAGGACGACGCGTTCGCCAACCTCGTGGGACCCACCCTGGTGCGCGGCCAGCTCACCGGGCAGAAGGTGCTCGTCCTCAGCATGCCCGACGCCTCGACCGGGCTGCGCGACGCCCTGATCAGCCAGGTCGGCCTGGCCGGAGGGGAGATCACCGGCCAGATCCGCCTCAAGCCCGACCTACTGGACCCCACCAAGACCTCGGCGGTGGACGACCTCGTCGCGAACCTGGGTCCGCCCGAGGGCGCCGTGCCCGGGACGCCGGCCCAGCGCGCCGGCGCCGAGCTCGCAGGCGCCCTGGTACGCCGGCCCGGTGCACCGGCCTCGGGAGCCACGGCGCAGAAGGTGCTCGCCGGGTTCACCGGCGCGGAGCTGCTTGCGGTCGAGACGGAGGCGGTGCAACCCACGGCGACGCTCGTCCTGGTCGTCAGCGGGCCGGCGCCGGTAGCAGCTCCCGACGTGGGACAACGCAACGCCGCCGCGCTGGCCCTGGCCGCGGCCTTCGACAGCCGCGCCGGGGTCGTGGTCGTCGGGCCGGCCGGCGCGGCGGACGCTCCGAGCGTTCTGCGGGCGTTGCGCGACGACGGCACGCTGACCGAGCGGGTGTCCTCAGTCGATGACGCCGACACCCCCGAAGGCCGCATCACGACGGTGTTCGCCCTGCACCAGCAGGTCGGCGGAGGCGCAGGCCGCTACGGCACCGGCCGGGGCGCCCAAGCGGCAGCGCCCACGCCCTCGCCCAGCCCGTGAGGACCCGGTGCGGCCCAGCCGCCGCCGGGGCTGCACTTGCCCTGCTCACCGAGGTGGCCCTGCACCGCTGGGCGCCGAGCGGCGACGGCCGCTGGCAGCGGACCAACCACCGCGGCGTGAGCGTGAGCCTGCTGTCCGGCCCGGCGCTGGCCGTCGGCGCCACCGTGACGAGCGGTCTGCCGGGGGCCGCGGCGGTCGCCGCCGGCTGGGGGGCCGGCGCGGTGGGCCGGTTCGATGACGCAGTAGGAGGGGCCAACGGCACAAGGGGGGTGCGTGGCCACGCGGCCGCCCTGCGCCGGGGCCGGATCACGACCGGTTCGCTCAAGGTGGTCGGGATCGGGGCTGCCGGTGTGCTCTCGGCTGCGCTGCTCCCCGGTCGGCAACGGCTCCCGGACCTGGTCGTGAACGCGGGGCTGGTCGCCGGGTCGGCCAACATGGTGAACCTGCTGGACCTGCGGCCGGGTCGGGCGCTCAAAGCGGTCCTGCTCGCGTCGGTGGCCCTCGACCTGCCGGGCCCGGCCGGCGCGGCAGCCGCGCTGCTGCCTGCAGACCTGCGCGAGCGGTCGATGCTCGGTGACGCCGGCGCGAACTCCTTCGGTGCGCTGCTGGGGCTGGCGATGGCCCACCGCCTGGCGCCCCGGTCCCGGCGTACGGCGGTGCTCGGTCTGATCCTGGCCCTGACGGCGATCAGCGAGAGGGTCTCCTACAGCCGGGTCATCGAGGCCACGCCGCTGCTGCACTGGTGGGACCGGCTCGGCCGGCTGGCGTGAGGACTCGCACGCTGGCCGGCGCCGCGGCGGGCATCGGCGCCGTGACCGCACTGGCCCGAGTGGTCGGCTTCGGGCGGACGGCCGTCCTGACCCGCACGCTGGGACCCGGCTGCGTCGGGGACGCCTACCAGACAGCGAACCAGCTGCCGAACGTGGTGTTCGAGGTCGTCGCGGGCGGGGCGCTCGCGGCTCTCGTGGTCCCGTTGCTGGCCGGAGCCATTGCGGTGGGTGATCGCGACACGGCCGGCCGTACGGCGAGTGCGCTGCTGACCTGGACGGTCGTCGTCCTGGTCCCGATCGCCGTGCTGGGCGCGCTGGTCGCACCCGCCGCCCTGCATGCGGTGGCCGGCAGCAGTCCCCGCTGCGGTCGGCCGCTGCTGGAGGTCGGCGCCAGGATGCTGAGGGTCTTCATGCCGCAGGTCGTGCTGTACGGGGTGGGCATCGTCCTGACCGGTGTCCTGCAGGCGCACCGGCGCTTCCTAGGGCCGGCTCTTGCTCCGCTGCTGTCCAGCGCGGTGGTGATCGGCGCGTACCTGGCGTACGCAGATCAGGGCCGCGTGCCCCTGGACCGGCTGAGCGGTGCCCGCGAGCTGACGCTGTCCGTCGGCACGACCCTCGGGGCCGGCGCACTCGCCCTGCCTCTGCTGCTTCCCCTGCGTCGGTGCGGCCTGCCGCTGCGCCCGACCTTGTCCTTCCCGCCGGGTGTCGCGGCCCGGGCCCGCTCCCTGGCGGCCGGCGGGGTGGCCGGCCTTGCTGCTCAGCAGCTGGCGCTGCTGGTGGCACTGCGGCTGGCCAACGGCGGGAACCGCGGGGACGTCGTGGTGTTCCTGGGCGCGACCGCCTTGTTCCTGCTGCCCTGGGCGGTGCTTGCCGTCCCCGTGGCCACCAGCGCCTACCCCGAGCTGAGCGCTGCAGCCGAGACCGGTGATCACGGGGCGTACGCCAAGGTGGTGGGTGGTGCCCTGCGGGCCCTGCTGGTCCTGACCGCGGGTGCGGCGGCCCTGCTCGTGGCGGTCGCCGGGCCGGCCGCCCGCGTCCTGCTCCTCGGGGCTCCCGGGCCGGACCGCGTGGAGGCGCTGACCGGGGCGGTTCGCGCCTTCGCCCCAGGGCTGCTCGGGTACGGGGTGCTGGCCCTGCTCGGCCGGGCGCTGTACGCCCGCGGCGACGCCCGCACGCCCGCCACCGCCACGGTGACGGGCTGGCTCGTCGTAGCCCTCGCGGACGTGACCCTCGTGCAGCTGGGTGTCGGCCGCGTCGTGGCCCTGGGCCTGGGCAACTCGATCGGGATGACCGTCGCCGGCCTGCTGCTGGTCGCCGGACTGCGTCGCGCCTGCCCGTCCGCCCTTGCCGGGACATCGCGGACCGCACTGGTCAGCCTCGCTGCCGGGACAGCGGTGGCCGCTCTCGGGCTGCTGCTCCGGGTCGACGGCGGCGCCACACCTGGTGGCGCCCTGCTGGTCGGGGTTGCTGTCGCCCTCGCGGCCTCGGCGCTGTACGCCGGAGCGGTGCGGCTGCTGCATCCCGCCGGACTGCGGGCCCTCGCGCGTGACTGAGCCGCGGGTGCTGCTGGTGCTGGCCACGTCCACCGGCGGGGTGGGCCGGCACGTCCGGTCCCTGGCCGCCGGCCTCGCCGCGCGGGGGGCGGCCGTCACCGTGGCAGGGCCGGCAGCCACGCAGGACCTGTTCGGCTTCGCCTCGCACGAGACGGTCGAGATCGGGTCCAGGCCAAGCCCGCTGCGGGACGCACGGGCAGTCCTGCGGCTGCGGCAGCTGGCCCGTACGGTCGATGTCGTGCACGCGCACGGGTTGCGCGCCGGGTCCCTCGCGGCCGCTGCCGGGTCGGGTCGCCGCACCGGCGAGTCGGCGCAGCCGCTGATCGTGACCTGGCACAACGAGGCGTCCGGGCCGGGGGGGCGGCTCCTGCAGCGTTACCTCGCCCGGCGTACCGACATCACGCTGGCGGCCTCCGCAGGCCTGGCGGGGACGGCGCGGGTGTCAGGCGGTCGGGACGTACGGCTGTCCCCCGTGGCTGCACCGGGTCTTACGGCGACGGGACGCGACCCGGGCCTGGGGCATCCACTGGTGCTCGCGGTCGGGCGGCTGCATCCGCAGAAGGGGTACGACACCCTGCTGGCCGCCCTGCCGCCGCTCGGCGACTGCGCCGTGGCGGTGGCCGGGGACGGTCCGCTACGGGGCGAGCTTGCTGCCGCGGCCCCGCAGGTGCGCTGGCTGGGGGCGCGCGAGGATGTCGCCGACCTGCTCGCCGCAGCCGACGTCGTGGTCCTGCCGAGCTGGTGGGAGGCCCGCTCGCTCACCGCGCAGGAGGCGCTGCGCGCCGGCCGGCCCCTGGTGGCCACGGCGGTCGGCGGCACACCCGAGCTGGTCCAGGACGGCGCCGTGCTCGTACGACCTGGCGACCCGGTGGCCCTCGGACGGGCGGTGCGCGCCCTGCTCGACGACCCTGTCGCCGCACGAGCACTCGGGGCGCGTGGCCGGGCCGTTGCTGCGGGCTGGCCGGACGAGCAGGACACCGTGCGGCAGGTCCTCGCGGTCTACGCCGAGCTGATCGGATGAGTCGGCCGGCCGCTGTGCTGCTCCTGGTGGGGGTCCTGGTGACTGCGACGATCGGCGCGCTCGCTGGACCCCGAGCGGCCGGGGCGACCGGCGGAACCGGTGCGACCGGCGCGACCCGTGCGACCGGCGGAAGCGGGGCGCTCACGCCGACCGCTGCACCGAGGTCGCCGCGGGTCGTGGTCATCGGTGTCACCGGTCTGCGGTGGGACGACGTGGGACCGGCGACGCCGAGCCTGCAGCGCCTGGCCGCGGCAGGTTCGGTCGGCGTGCTGTCGGTCAAGACCGCGGCTGCGCGGGACTGCGGCGCGGACGCCTGGCTGTCCCTGGGGGCGGGTGACCGGGTGCGGACCGCCGCCGGTCCTCGGCGCAGCTGCCCCGACCACGTGCCCGGACCCGCCGCCCTGCCGGGTCTGCGCTTTGAGGTCGAGAGCCTCCCGCGCGACGCCGTTGTCGGTGAGCTGGCGGTCGCGCTCGATGGCATCTGCGTGACGGCGGACGGGCCCGGTGCCCTGCTGGCCGTGGGGGGGGCGGCCGTTCCGTCGTGCCCGGCCACGGCGGCGTCGGTGCAGCTGGTGGACGCGGGCATCGTGCACCACGACGGAAGGCGCGCCGGTGACCTCGTTGCCGCAGACCACCGGGTGGCCCAGGCCGCGGCGGCCGGCGGCACCGTGCTGGTCGTCGGCGTCGGCGAGTCCGGGCGGGACGTGGAGCACCTGCACGTGGCGGTCGCTGCGGGACCCGGCTTCGGGCGCGGCGGCCTGGTCTCAGCCAGCACCCGACGGGCGCCCTACGTGCAGCTGATCGACGTCGCGCCCACCGTCCTGCAGCTGCTCGGGCGGCCTGAGCCGGCAGCTATGTCCGGACAGCCGTGGCGTACGAGCGGAGCCGCGCCGACCCGGGCCGCACTGGCCGACCTCGACGTCCGCGCCGGCGCTGTGCGCGCGCTGACGGTCCCGTTCTTCGTGGGACTGGTCGCCCTGATCGTCCTGGTCTTGGGCGCCTCGGTGGCGACCCGCGTGGCCCGCCTGCCGCTGCGCCTCGCGGCCCTGGCTGCTGCGGCCGCCCCCGTCGCGTTCTTCCTGGCCGACCTGGTGCCATGGTGGCGCCAGGACGTGCGGTCGCTCGCACTCCTGGGCGCCGTGTCGGTGGCCGACGTGGTCGTGGTGGCGCTCGCCCTGATCGGGCCCTGGCGGCGGGCGGCGCTCGGCCCGGTGGGGGTGGTCTGCGGCGGGACCGCGCTCGTGCTCAGCGCCGACCTCGTCACCGGCGCCCGTCTGCAGATCGACTCGCTGGCCGGCTACTCGCCGCTGGTGGCCGGGCGCTTCGCCGGGATCGGCAACGTCGCCTTCGCCGTGCTCGCCACGGCCGGGCTGCTCGCGACGGCCTGCGTGGTGAGGGACCGCTCCCGGCGTACGACGCTGGTCGTGTGCGCGCTCGTCGGCCTGACCCTGGTCGCCGTCGACGGCAGCCCGTCCTGGGGGAGTGACTTCGGCGGCGTGCTCGCTCTGGTGCCCGGCTTCGCCGTGCTCGCGATGCTCGCTGCCCGCATCCGGGTGTCGATCCTGCGGCTCGCTCTGGTGGGCACGTCCGCGGTGGTCCTCGTCGCCGGCTTCGCCTTTGCGGACTACCTGCGGCCGGTCGCCTCGCGCACGCACCTGGGCCGGTTCGTGGACCAGCTGTTGCACGGCGGGGCCGGGACCGTCATCGGGCGCAAGGCCGGAGCGAACCTCGCCCTGCTGCTGCACAGTCCGCTGACCGCCGTCGTACCCCTGCTCGTGCTGGGGCTCGGCCTGGTCGTGCTGCGGCCGCGCGCGGGCGCCCTGGTGCTGCAGCGCTTCCCGGCCTGGCGGGCCGGCCTGCTGTCGGTTCTGGTCATGGCGCTGGTCGGGTTCGTGACCAACGACAGCGGCGTGGCGGTACCCGCCTTGGCGCTCGCCCTCGCGGTGCCTGCAGCGGTGGCGGTCGGGCTGGGCGGCGCGCCCTCGCGCTGAGCGAGTCCCACCCCTGTTACCCTCGTCTTCCGTGCAGCAGGCGCCAGACCTGCTCCGAGCACGGGGAGCCCACGTGGTGCGCTCGAGCCAGACCTGCCACTTGTTCGTCACCGGCGGCGTCGCCTCCTCACTGGGCAAGGGGCTCACTGCCAGCTCGCTCGGGCGGTTGCTCAAGGCGCGCGGGTTGCGGGTGACGATGCAGAAGCTCGACCCCTACCTCAACGTCGACCCGGGCACGATGAACCCGTTCCAGCACGGCGAGGTGTTCGTGACCGACGACGGGGCGGAGACCGATCTGGACGTCGGGCACTACGAGCGGTTCCTGGACGAGGACCTGCACGGGCCTGCCAACGTCACCACCGGCCAGGTCTACTCGGCGGTCATCGCGAAGGAACGCCGCGGCGAGTACCTCGGCGACACCGTGCAGGTCATCCCGCACATCACCGACGAGATCAAGAGCCGCATCCTGGGCCTGGGCGGCGAGGGCGTCGACGTCGTGATCACCGAGGTCGGCGGAACGGTCGGCGACATCGAGTCGCTGCCGTTCCTGGAGGCTGCCCGGCAGGTGCGCCAGCACGTCGGGCGTGAGCACTGCTTCTTCCTGCACGTCTCGCTCATCCCCTACATCGGCCCGAGCGGCGAGCTCAAGACCAAGCCGACGCAGCACTCGGTGCAGGCCCTACGCACCATCGGCATCACGCCGGATGCGATCGTCTGCCGGTCCGACCGGCCGATCAACGACGGCATCAAGCGCAAGATCGCCAATATGTGCGACGTCGATGTCGAGGCGGTCGTCAGCGCGGTAGACGCGCCGTCCATCTACGACATCCCCCGGGTGCTGCATGCCGAGGGGCTGGACGCCTACGTCGTACGGCGCCTGGGTCTGCCCTTCCGGGACGTCGACTGGACCGACTGGGACCAGCTGCTCCAGCGGGTACACCGGCCGGCCGGCGAGGTCACCATCGCCCTGGTCGGCAAGTACGTCGATCTGCCGGACGCCTACCTGTCGGTGAGCGAGGCCCTGCGCGCGGGCGGGTTCGCCAACGACACCCGGGTGATCATCCGCTGGGTCCGCTCGGATGACTGCGAGACGCCCGCCGGGGCGGCAGCAGCGCTGGAGGGCGTCGACGGCGTCCTCATTCCGGGTGGCTTCGGGGTGCGGGGCATCGAGGGCAAGGTCGGCGCGATCACCTACGCGCGCACCCGCGGCGTACCGCTGCTCGGACTGTGCCTGGGTCTGCAGTGCATGGTCATCGAGGCGGCCCGCTGCCTGGCCGGCATCGAGAAGGCCAACAGCGCGGAGTTCGAGCCGGACGGTCCCGACAGCGTGATTGCCACGATGGCCGACCAGCAGGACGTGGTGGCGGGCGAGCGGGACATGGGCGGCACGATGCGCCTCGGCCTGTGGCCGACAACGCTGGTGCGCGGCAGCGTCGCCCAGCAGGCGTACGGCGATGATCCGGCGACCGAGCGGCACCGCCACCGGTACGAGGTCTCCAACGCCTACCGGCCGGCGTTGGAGGCGGCCGGGCTGGTGTTCTCCGGTACCTCCCCGGACGGCTCGTTGGTCGAGATCGTCGAGCTGCCCCGCGAGGTGCACCCGTTCTACGTCGGCACCCAGGCGCACCCCGAGTTCCGCTCCCGCCCCACGCGCGCACACCCGCTGTTCCAAGGTCTGGTCGCGGCAGCGGGGCGCCGGGCGGGCGAGCGGATGCTGCCGCTGTAGACCCGGTGCAGTTGGATGACGGGATGAGCCACGAGTACGCCGTCGAGTCCGCCGAGCAGGTCTACAGCGGCCGCATCATCAGTGTCCGCAAGGACGTCGTGCACATGCCGGGGGAGACGACGTCGCAGCGGGACGTCGTCCAGCACCCGGGCGCGGTCGGCGTGGTCGCGCTCGACGACCAGGGCCGCGTCCTGCTGGTCAACCAGTACCGGCACCCTGTCGGTCGCCATCTCGACGAGCTGCCCGCAGGCCTGCTCGACGTGGACGACGAGCCCTACCTCGCGGCCGCGCAACGCGAGCTGGGCGAGGAGGCCGGCCTGGCTGCTCTCACCTGGAACGTACTCGTCGATGCGCTCACCAGTCCGGGCATGACCGATGAGGCGATCCGGCTGTTCCTGGCGCGCGATGTCCGCGAGGTGGCCCGGGACATCCAGGAGCACGAGGAGGCCGAGATGACCAGCAGTTGGGTTGATCTGGACCAGGCTGTGCGACGGGTCCTGGCCGGTGGTATCGAGAACGCCATGGCCTGCATCGGGATCCTGGCGGCGGCCCACGCGGCCGGGTCCGGGTTTGCGGACCTGCGGCCCTCCGACGCACCGTGGCACGCGAAGGACGAAGCGGTCCGCCGGGCAGGGTGAGGGCGCCCCCTCAGGGACAGCCGACTACTCCATCGCGTCGAGCAGGTAGCGGTGGTGACCGAAGTCGGCTCGCCACGGCAGCGCGAGCTGCACCTATGACGCCTTCGTCATAGGTGCGATGCGTGCGCAGCACGAGGGCGCGCAGGGCGGCGTTGACCTCCGGCTTGCTGTACTCGGCCCGGCGCAAGCGCATCGTGCGGCCGTCACCGGTGCGCAGGGTAAGCACACCACCGTGCTCGGACGGCTTCAGCGCTCCGGAGGCGATGCTGTCGGCCTCGGCGAGCCGGTAGGGCCCGAACTTGCGGATCGCCACGAATTCCGGCCCCACGACGACCCGACGCGAGCACAGCGCGTACGACAGCCCGAGCACCAGGACGGCGGCGACCGCGTAGTTCCAGTCGGCATAGCCGGTCACGAGAGCGACCGGGACATAGGCGATGGCACCGAGGAAGACGCTGGTCACCCCTTCGGACAGTGGTACGCCCGCCGAGGCTGTCCGGGGAGTCGGTAGGCGCTTAGCGCTCCAGACCGCGAGCGAGGACGTCGCCGCGGTGAGGTCCGTGACCTGCACCGAGCGCGACTGCGTTGCCTTGGCCCGCAGCGCCCGTCCCCTGTCCCGGCGGGTGAGCTGTGCCTGCGTCCGAATCTCCATGATCACTCCCGGTGCAGCTGGCGCCCCTTCTGCTTCCGGCTCCCGGCCGCAGCGCGGGCTCCTGCACCGGGTCCGCGCTGTGAGCGTCCCACGCCTGGCACGTGAGCGCATCCTGCTGGACGCCGAGTTCGTGGGCGCTGGGTGGGCGAAGGACGGCGTAGCGGCGGTGCAGCGCCCAGGTGCCTGCAGCCAGCAGGGCGGCACCCAGGCCCGCCGGTACCGGTCCGTAGGCCAGCAACGCAAGTCCCAGCTGGGCGCAGCCGGGCAAGGCGGTGAACGTGGCCGCGCTGAGCAGCAGCACGATGAGCCGTCGGTGGCGGGGGCTGGACAGAGCCAGGGGCACCAGACCCCAGGTGCAATACCAGGGGTAGAGCACCGGCCCGAGTAGTGCGACGACCAGCAGTCCGATCCCGATCGTCGTACCGGCTGGTCGGCGGCCAGCGGTCACGAGCAGGACGCAGCACACCCCGAGCGCCAGCAGAAGGCCGCCACCGCGGAACAGGCTCAAGGTCGAGTCGAAGTGCGCCGCCCCGCCCGCGAGGGCACCGGCCTTGGCCACGGCCTCTGCCAGCAGCGTCGTCGGTGCGTACAGCGTCCGGCCGGTCAGCGGCGTGCTGAGGGCGCCGGCGAAGCCCAGCGCGTTCGGGACGACCAGGCTCAGCAGCAGCCATGGCGCGGCAGCGGCGGCGACGCCGGTGGCGGCCGTCCGCAGCCGTCGGGTCCGTCCTGCTGCAAGCACCTGGAGCACCAGGAACACACCCACCGCGAAGGCCGCGGGCAGCTTGACCGCTGCAGCCGTCGAGGCGAGGGCCAGTGCCGCAGCAGGATGATCGCGCTGCCACGCCAGCAGGGCGAGAGCGAGCAGGGCGACCAGCAGCGCTTCCCAGTGAGCGGCGCCGAGCAGCTGGAGCAGCACCAGCGGGTTGACCACGACCAGCAGCAGGACCGTGCCGTGCTGCGCGCTCGGCGCGAGGCGGCGAACGACCAGCGCAAGGACCACGAGAGCACCGAGTGCGAGCAGGTGGAGCAGGACCAGCGCCGCCACCGGGCTCCCCAGCAGCGTCGAGGCGCGCTCCAGCAAGACCGCGAGCGGACCGTACGGCGACAGCGCGTCCCGCCAGAACGGGTCGACACCCCGGAGCCACACCCCCGGCCCCAGCGTCGAGGGTGCGTGCTGGTAGGGGTCGATGCCCAGGGCGGCGAGTCGGCCTTGCGCGAGGTAGCTGTAGGAGTCCAGGCTCAGCAAGGGAGGCCCCAGCGCCAGTGGCGCGGCCCAGAGCAGACCGACCAGCTCGAGCCTGCGTGCCGGCCAGCGCCGGGCGCCCCGCAGCAACCACCACCAGGCCAGGACGAGCAGCAGGACCGCGCCGACCTCGATGCCGCCGAGGGTGGCCGAGGGCACAGGGCTGCGGACCGGGCCGAGCAGTCCCAGCCAGGACGATGAGGGCACCGCGTCGGAGACGCGGGCCGAGCGGCCCGCAGTGGCAACCAGAGCAATGCAGCTCAGCAGTCCGAGGCCGGCCGCGGCCCCCATCGACCAGTCCGTCCGCCCGAGCACCCGGCGGGCCGGGCGGCCGGGCGGCGGGCGTACGCGCGGACCCGTCCCGGACCGCGGCGGGTGTTCCTGGATCAGGGGAGCCACAACAGGTGAGACTAGGCCCGAACCGGTGGCCGCCGGCGACCATCTGCAGCGTGGCGGGGGAGGTCTGCGTCACGTGACCGCGCCCATCACCGCGATGTCACCTGCCGTAGTCGAGTGCTGCTTCTACGTGGTAGGGCTGGGTGGCGCCGCCCAGATACCCGGGCACCTCGTCGGCTTCGAGCTCTGCCACGATCGCCGGGTGGCGGGTGCCGAACACCGCGCGCAGGTCGGCGGCGGCCAGTGGTCGGGCGAGCAGGAAGCCCTGCGCCGCATCGCAACCGCTGGCCTGCAGGGTGCGAAGCTGCTCCGGGGTCTCCACCCCCTCCCCGACGACGGGCAGCGCCAGGCCGTGTGCGAGTGCCACCGTCGCGTTGACGATGGCCCGGTCGTTGCGCGAGTGCGGGGCCTCGGCAACAAAGCTGCGATCGACCTTCACCTCGTTCACGGCGATCTTCCGCAGGAAGCTCATGCTGCTGTAGCCGGTGCCGAAGTCGTCGACGCTGAGTCCCACCCCGAGGGCGCGAAGCTGCGTCAGGACGTCGTCGACGACTTCCAGGTCCGACATCGCCAAGGTCTCGGTGATCTCCAGGGTGAGCCGTCGGGCCGGCAGGCCGTGGGCGGCCAGGATGCGGACGACCTGGTGGGGCATGCTCCGGACGAGCAGGCAGCGCGGCGACAGGTTGACGCTCAGGGTCAGCTCCGCGCCCTCCGAGCAGGGCCAGGTGACGGCTTCGCGAACAGCCTCGTCGAGCACCGCAATGGTCAGCGGCACAATCAGTGCGGTGCGCTCGACGGCGGGCACGAACGCCCCGGGTGCCAGCAGTCCGCGCTGCGGGTGCTGCCAGCGCACCAGCGCCTCGGCGCCCTGCATCGCGCCGGTGCGCAAGCAGAAGATCGGCTGGTAGTGCACGACGATCTGGTGGTCCCGGATGGCTGCCTGCAGCTGCGAGACCAGCTGCAGTCGCTCGGCGCCGGCGGGGTCCAGGCTCGGGTCGTAGACCACGGCGGCGTTGCGCTTGGCCTTGGCGCGGTACATCGCGACATCCGCGCAACGCAACAGGGCCTGCGCGCTCGTACCGTCGCGGGGCGCCACGGCGACACCCACCGACGCCTCGACAGGCAGCTCCAGGCCCTCCACCAGCACCGGCTCGTTCAGGCGGGCGAGCAGCTTGTCGGCGATCGTCAAGGCCTGTCGGCCAGTGGGCATGTCATGCAAAAGGACGGCGAACTCATCGCCGCCCAGCCGGGCCACCAGGTCGCCCGGCCGCAGGGAGTTGCCCAGCCGGACTGCCAGCTCCACCAGCAGCGCATCCCCGGCCGTGTGGCCGAGGGTGTCGTTGACCTCCTTGAAGTGGTCCAGGTCGAACAGCAGCACGGCAAGCCCGGAGGTGCTCGCCACAACGCCGGCAGCCTGCCCGTCCAGAACAGCCGGCAGCAGCTGCTCGAGCCGCTCGTTGAAGGCGAGGCGGTTGCGCAAACCGGTCAGCGGGTCCGTACGGGCGCTGTGGAACTGCTCGGCGTAGCTGCGGGTCCGGGCCAGGGATCCGGCGGTGGCGGAGACGAACGTTTCCAAGACCTGCTGTTCGGCCACGGCCAGGGCAGGAGGTCGCGCGAAGGTCATCCGCAACTCGCCCAGCACCTCCGAGGCGTCCGCCGGGCCGCAGAGCAGCCGTACGGTCAGCACGTTCGGGTCCTGAGGCGCAACCGGCCGGCCGCGGGTGCTCTCGACACCTACACCGACGGTCAGCGTGTGCGTCCGGTCGCCCTCGCCCGGCCAGTGCAGCAGAACCAGCTGGATCCGCTCCACGGCGAACAGCGCCGCCGCCCGGCTCAGCACCTCGGCGACGGCCTCGGAAGCGTCGAGGGCTTCCAGCCGCTCCGCAGCCTGTCGCAGGCGGGGAAGGGCGTCGGCGGTGGTGTCGAGCAGGAGGCGGCGGCGGTAGCGGCGCACGATCATGGCCAGGACCAGGGGGACCGCAAGCACGATCGCCCACTGCCCGGTCGCGACTGCTGCGAGCACCGCCAGCCCGAGCACAATGTTGGCCAGCAGCCCAACGCCCGTCGTCGCCGCATCGGCCAGGACAGTGGGCAGCAACCGACCGCCGGTGGCTGCGGCGATGACCCAGCCGAGTAGGAGCTCGTTGAGCAGTGTGAACGTGACGGCGGCGGCGACCAGAGCGCCGGCGGACCCCGGCCAGGATCCGGTCGGCGCCAGCAGGTGCAGGACGACGACAGACGCGCCCGTCGGGCCGGCGATGGCGGCGCTGTTGACGAGATGCTGGGTCCAGGACCGGCGCAGCCGGGCGTCGCGGACAAGGGTGACGACCGCGACAATCAAGACGAGCCAGGGGCCGGTGTCCAGGGCCAGACAGACGATCAACGCCGCCTCGAAGAGCCCGGCGACCTGGACCCGTCGGTTGCCGAGTCGGAGTGGCAGTTCGACCACCAGCGCCGGTCCGAGCAGCACAACCACCAGCAGCAGCCGGTACGGCGACGGCGTCGTCGCGGTGCCAACGGCATGCGCGGCGGTCGCGACCGTTGAGGCCCCGAGTAGTACGACGATGGCGACCCGGCCGCGCAAGCCGACCGAGCGAGGCGACTCGGCAGCGGGCGGGATGGGGCTGTCCACGTAAGTTCTTTCGTTCGACGGCCCTGCACGGATGTTCTGGTTCTCGGCAGGTTCTCAACTGGGCTGAGCCTGTCACGGTTCCGAAATGTCGCGGAGCCACGGAGGAGGCCTCGGCACTGCTCCATCCGGGTGACAATCCGATTCAGGGCTTCAGACGAACGGGGGACAGTTCGACAGCGTCTGGACAACACGAAGGCCGCTGAAGGTGTTGGTAGCACCCTCGACGGCCTCGTGGCTCGGCAGTGATCAGCGGTAGCACCGTGTCGGCAATCTGATGGGGCGACGACACAGCGCAGGGGCTCAGCCCCAGGACTTACAGGAACGCATAGCGGCACCTCCGTCACGATCTTCGGACCGGGAGGGGGTATCTGATGTGTCCGCATCCCGGTCACTGAGGCTGTGCGGATGAGGCTAGGGCCTTGGGCCACTCAGCGCAGCCATGCGGCTCACTTGCGTGACCATCTCGTGGTATGTACCGGTCGATAGCGTGACGCAGTGCTGCGAGCGAGGCTGGTCGAACGCCCGCGCCCGGGTAGGCCGCACACGTCGCGGTGATCGGCCTGCCGCACACGGCGTGCGGTGATCGCCGTGCCACACGGGACCGTGCGAGGCGGCCGGATCCGGCACGCCGATCTTGTACCGGTCGGCGCGGTGATCGGCGTGCCACGCCTGACCGTGCGAGGCGGCCGGATCCGGCTTCGCGCAGCGTGTCAGGAAGGCCTGCCGGGGTCTCGGGACGCTACGGCGCCGGCCAGAGACGTCTGTGCGACCACACCGGTGGGGGGCGAGGCGAGCAGCGCGACCCCCACCAGCACCAGGCCCAGTGCGCCGATCAGGCCGACCGCGAACCCTGGGTCGGTCAGGGCGGCCACGCCACCTGCAACCGCGATGCCCACCCCCTGACCGGCCGTGACGCCGGCTGCGGCGATGGCGAAGGCCCGGCCACGGTAGGGGCTGGCCACCCCCCGCACGAAGGCGACTCGGGCCAGCAGGCTGTAGCTCGTGCCCACTCCCGACACGCCCACGAGGGCAAGGGCGTACGGCAGTGGCGGGACGGCCAGGCAGACGGCCAGGGGCAGCAGGGCGAGCAGGGCCAGCGGGAGAAGCAACCGGCGGCCCATCTCGGCCGAGGCGCGGCCCGCCAGCAGGAAGCCGACCACGGAGCCGGCCGGGCCGGCCGCGAACAACAGCCCTATGCCCAGTGACCCGGCGCCCAGGCTGCGGCCCCACGGCGCCGCCAACGCCTCCGGTGCGATGCTGCAGGAGATCCCAGCCCACGTCAGCAGCAATGGGCGGCGACAGGAAGGGGCGGTCGCTGCCCGCAGGCCGAGCCGGGCGTCGGACAGGGCCACCGCGACCCGGGTGGTCCAGCGTCGGCGCCTCGAACCCGGGGCTCCCGTGGGCCGGCCGGGGTCGGCGGCGGCACGGTGTCGGACCAGCACGCGCACCGCGACCGCGGAGAGGCCGAACGAGACCGCGTCCAGCAGCAACGCGGCGCTGGTCGAGAACACCACCAGCAGCGCGCCCGCTGCCGCGAAACCCACGACCTGCCCGCTGTCGTTGAGCGCCTCATCCAACCCAGTGCCCAGCTGGTATCCGTCGTCGTCGATCAGGATGTCCCTCATCAAGGGCGCGCGAGCAGCCGCCCACGGCGCCTCGACGGTCGTGGCCACCAGCACGAGCGCGAGCAGCACGGTCAGAGGCAGGCCGGGTACGGCCATCAGCGCGAACAGCCCGCCCCGCAGCAGGTCTGTGAACACCAGCAGCCGACGCCGGGGAAGACGGTCGGCAAGGCCGCCGAGGAGCGGTCCGCCGACCACCGCCGGAAGAAAGGTCGCTGCATAGGTCGCGGCCGATAGCAGCGGGCTGTCCGTCCGTGAGAACACCAGAACGGTCAGAGCCACCCGCGCCAGCTGGTCGCCGACCAGCGAGACGACCCGGCTGATCAGCAGACCCAGGAACTCCCGGTTGGCCAGTACCGATCGATACCCGCGAGGCGCGGTCGCGTCCTGTCGTGCCTGCTCGGTCACCCCCGAGTGCGCCGGACAGGGACGCAGGTCGCCGCGCGGGCCACGCCGCTGCGGGTGAGAGTCCTGCTGGTCATCCCGAGCAGCAAACCACCACCGAGGGCCGGATGCACGGCTCTGACCGCCCTGTGGACGGTTCTGGGCAGCTCCGTCAGACGCCCGGTGGGAGGTGGTCGGTGAGCACGAGCTGGCGTACGGCCGGGTGGCGGACGTTCAGGATCACGACCGCGTACCGGCCGTGCTCGGTCGGTGCCAAGGCGACCTCGCCGGCCGTGAACTCCCCCTGGTAGGCGACAACGCAGGTCTTGGGCAGGTTTGCGGGGTAGTGGGAGGGTGGCGCTGTCGGCCTCGGGTGGGCGGGTCGGGGAGCGGGGGAGCGCCCCAGGGCCCGCAGGATCGTGTCGGCCTCGCCCCTGCGCAGCGGGTGGATCGCGACGAGGGTCCCGTGGTGACCGACGCTGTCCAGGGCCAGCGGGAGTACGGCGGCGCAGCTGCCCGCATCACGGGACACCGCGTTGAGGGGCAGCCCTCCGCGCGGCCCGGAGCAGGCGGTGCAGGCGGCCAGGGTGGCCGCCGTGAGCAACACCCCGCGTCGCGTGGGCGACAGCCGGCGCCCGACAGCCGGCCCGGGACCGGGAACCACCGCCGTGCGGCCGGTCATGCCGCCTCCTCGCCAGGCAGGTCCAAGGGGTGCGCCGCCTCGTGGCGCCGCTCGCCGGCCCGCAGGCCCAGGTAGGCCAGGGCCCCGACCGGGATGAGCCCCCAGAAACTGATCAGACGGTAGAGCAGTACGGCGGCCAGCGCGCTCTGCTCGGCTCCGCCGTAGGCGACCAGGGCCACGGTCAGGCTGCCCTCGACCACCCCGAGCCCGCCTGGGGTGAAGGGCAGGCTCGCGGCCAGCTGAGCGGCGCAGTAGGACAGCAGCAGGCCGCGCCAGGGCGGGCCGCTGCCCAGGGCGTAGAACGCCAGTGCCAGGCACAGCCCGTCGGCCAGCCAGCAGACCGCCAGCAGCGCGCTGACGGCCACCAGGCGACCTGGGCCGGCGTGCACCGCCCGGAGCTGCCGTGCCCAGGCACCACCGGCGCCGGGCGCCGCAGGACGCCCCCGCAGCCGCGCCACGGCGTGGTCGGTGCGTTTCGTGGTCCACAGCAGCAGCCGGCTGGGCAGCCGCCGGTGGCGCAGCACCACGAGCAGGCCGCCGACGGCGCCGGCCAGGCCCACGACGACCAGGCTCACCGGGCGCAGGTCCGGTACCGACGGGGAGGACGAGCCGGCGAGCTGGGCACCGAGCAGTGCCAGCAGGGCGAGCACGGTGGCGTACAGCAGGGTGGAGACCGAGAGCATCCAGCCGCACAGGAACGGGCTGCACCCCGCGGCGGTTGAGCCGACGGAAGCTGATGACCGTGGAGACCGCCACACCGCCCGGCAGGCAGTTCGCGCCTGCCTGCGCCGCTACCCCTAGCGCAGTGATCGGGACGAGGCCGACGCGGACCCCGCCAGCGGCCAGCAGTCGGCGCTGCGCTGCACCGAGAGCGGCGTAGGACAGGACCTCCGCCGCGGCCGCCGCGGCCAGCCAGCCGGGCGAGACCCGGGTGAGATCGTCCGCGGCCGAGAGCAGCTCCCCGCTGCTGTTGGCCAGTACGCGCACGGCCAGCGCCCCGATGACGAGCACTGCGAGCAGCAGCAGCCATCGACGGACGCTCCAGCGAGCCGACGAGGAAGGCTCTGCCGTCACGGCCGCGCCCTCCCGTTCGTCGCCACCGACCGGACCGGTGTGCTCCCAGTCTGCCCATCGAGCTGGCAAGGACCTGTACGTCCCGGGCGCAGGGGCAACCAGCCGGCACGCTGAGTAGTCTGGTCAGCGCACGCACGAACCGAGCAGCGGTGCCTGCCGCTTCCACATCGCTTCCCCAGGGCCGGGTCCCCGCGCTCAGCGGGGTCACTGCCGAGCAGGACCATCGCGCCCATTCCCGCCAGAGGAGCAGCCGTGCCGCGACAGGCCCGGTCGCCCGCGCCGGCGAGCGGGCCGCCGACGGGGCCGGACGTCGGGCGTGGCGACGACAGCTCCTCGGTGTTCGCTTCCTCGGGCGACAGCTCCTCGGGGGACAGCTCCTCGGTCGACAGCTCCTCGGACGCCGGCTCCCCGGCTGCCGGGTCCTCGGGCGCCGCGCACGCTGCTCCCGAGCACGAGGAGCAACTGCCGCCGCACGCGTCCGCGCATCTGCTCTCGACATCGGTGAGCCGGCTCAACCGGTTGCGGGCGGCGGTGCTGGGCTGCAACGACGGCATCACCAGCACCGCGGGTCTGGTCGTCGGCGTTGCTGCGGCCACGCCCAGCGTGACGGCGCTCGCGCTCGCCGGACTGTCCGGGCTCGTCGCCGGCTCGCTGTCGATGGGTGGGGGGGAGTACACCTCGGTGCGGGCCCAGCGGGACAGCCAGGAGGCCCTGCTCGACCACCAGCGCGTAGAGCTCGAGCTGGTGCCGCACGAGGAGCTCGACGAGCTCGCCCACCTGTACGTGCAGCGCGGTCTGTCCTTGCGGGTGGCTCGCCAGGTCGCCCTCGAGCTCACCGCTCAGGACGCTCTCGCGGCGCACGCCGAGGCTGAGCTGGGCATTGACGTCCACGACCTGGTCAACCCGTGGGAGGCGTCGGTGGCCTCGGCAGTGTCCTACCTGCTGGGTGGCCTGCTGGCCCTGCTCGCGGTGCTGCTGCCACCGGCCGCCGCGCGCATCGGGGTCTGCGTCCTCGTGGTCCTGCTGGGCTTGTCCTTCACCGGCTACCTCGCCGCCCGGCTGGGGGCAGCCCCGGCCGGCAGGGCGACCCTGCGCAACTTGCTTGTCGGCAGCGCCACGATGGCCGTCACCTACGGCCTGGGCAGCGTCGTACACACCCTGACGTGACCTGCCCGGCACCGGCGCCGAGGTCTACGCTCGTGGCCGCACTCACTCGGCCCCACAAGGGCCCGCACCCATCAGCGGTCGGGGCGTCGACCATGCCCCTAGCCTGCGGAAACGGTTGACATGAAGATCGGCATCCCGACGGAAGTCAAGGACAACGAGCACCGCGTCGCCATCACCCCGTCCGGCGTGCGCGAGCTGCTCGGGCACGGGCACGACGTGGTCGTCGAGCAGGAGGCCGGGGTCGGCTCGTCGATCCTGGACGAGGAGTACGTGGCGGCAGGAGCCAAGATCCTGGCGTCGGCGCAGGAGGTCTGGGCCTTCGGTGAGCTGATCCTGAAGGTCAAGGAGCCCGTCGCGGAGGAGTACCCCCGTATGCGCCGCGGCCAGGTGCTGTTCACCTACCTGCACCTCGCGGCCTCGCGGGCCTGCACCGACGCGCTGCTGTCCGCCGGCACCACCGCCGTGGCGTACGAGACGGTGCAGCTCGCGGACCGGTCCTTGCCCTTGCTCGCGCCGATGAGCGAGGTCGCCGGCCGGATGGCGCCTCAGGTGGGGGCGCACTGCCTCGAGCGTGGTGCGGGCGGCCGGGGTGTGCTCATGGGCGGGGTCTCCGGTGTGTACGCCGCCAAGGTCGTCGTCCTGGGCGCCGGCGTCAGCGGGATGAACGCCGCGGCGATCGCGCTGGGCATGCAGGCAGAGGTGCTGCTGCTCGACAAGAACGTGCAGCGGCTGCGCGAAGCCGACCGTATCTACCAGGGGCACCTGCAGACGGTCGCGTCGAACACCTACGAGGTCGAGCGGGCGGTCATCGATGCCGACCTGGTCATCGGGGCGGTCCTCGTGCCCGGGGCGAAGGCGCCCACCCTGGTCACCGACGAGCTGGTGGCCGCGATGAAACCAGGCGCCGTGCTCGTGGACATCTCAGTGGACCAAGGCGGCTGCTTCGAGTCGACCCGGCCGACGACGCACTCCGACCCGACCTTCGAGGTCAACGGGTGCCTGTTCTACTGCGTGGCGAACATGCCGGGCGCCGTGCCGCACACCTCCACCTACGCCCTGACGAACGTAACGCTGCCCTACGCGGTGGAGATCGCTGGTCGAGGCCTGCGGGCGGCGGTGGCTGCGGATCCGGCTCTTGCGCTCGGCGTGAACACCGTGGACGGACACTGCACGTACGCGCCAGTTGCCGAGGCGCACGGTCTGCCGCTCGCCACACTGGGGCAGGTCCTGGTCTGAGCGGCTTCCAGGGTGGGACGTCCGCTGTCGGCCGCAGTGTGCAGGCCTACCTGGACCATGTGGCGGTGGAGCGAGGCCTGGCCACCAACACGCTGCTGTCCTACCGGCGCGACCTCGCGCGCTACAGCGACTTCCTGCACGGTCTCGGTGTGGGGGCACTGGAGCAGGTGCGCCCCGAGCACGTGTCGGCCTTTCTGGCCTGGCTGCGGGAGGGCGATGCGCAGCATGCGCCGCTTCGCTCGACCTCGGCGGCCCGGGCGGTGGTCGCGGTGCGGGGCTTGCACCGCTTCGCCCTCCGGGAGGGCCTGTCCAGCCAGGACCCGTCCCGGCAGGTGCGCCCCCCGGCCGGCCCGAAGCGGCTGCCCAAGGCGATCAGCGTTCAGGAGGTCGAGCGCCTGATCGAGGCAGCCAGTGGCCCGGATACCCCGCTGGCGCTTAGGGACCGGGCCCTGCTCGAGCTGTTGTACGGCACAGGGGCCCGCATCTCCGAGGCGGTCGGACTCGCCGTGGACGACCTCGACCGGTCGGCCGGAGTCGTGAAGCTGCTCGGCAAGGGGGGCAAGCAACGGATCGTCCCGGTCGGCTCCTACGCGCGGGCAGCCGTTGAGGACTACCTCGTACGCAGCCGCCCGGCCCTGGCCGCGGCCGGCCGCGGCAGCCCCATCCTGCTGCTCAACGCACGAGGTGGCCCCTTGTCGCGGCAGAGTGCGTGGGCCGCGTTGCGGGCCGTTGCCGGGCGCGCCGGACTGGTCGGCGCCGTCTCCCCGCACACCTTGCGGCACTCCTACGCCACGCACCTGCTGGACGGGGGGGCCGATGTCCGGGTGGTGCAGGAGCTGCTGGGTCACGCCTCGGTGACCACCACCCAGCTGTACACGCTGGTCACCGTCGACCGGCTCCGTGAGGTGTACGCCGGGGCGCACCCCCGGGCCCTCGCCGCTGGGCCGCCCAGGAGCGGTGAGGCCGTCCTCGACGGGTGGCCGGCGCAACAGCAGGATGGCGGAGGTCGCTGAGCAGACGCTCGCGGACCTGAAGGCGACCTCGCCACGAGGCCGATCGGGCGGTGGCGGGTCGCCGTACAGTCCGTCGCCGTACAGTGCCGGTGCGTCGGCCTGGCCGCTCGCCAGGACGTCTCGACAGATTCCGGCAGTCACGAAGGGCCCCCCACATGTCGACGACCCCGCAGGGCCAGCCCGACGCTGGCGCGGCCGGTGTCGTGCCCAGTTCGCAGGCCGCAGGTCTGGCCGCGGGCGTGGGTCCGACCGGCCGGGTGCTGCCCGAGTTCCCCGCCCCTCGCGCGCTCGAGCAACACGGGCCGGCCCGGATCCTGGCGATGTGCAACCAGAAGGGCGGCGTCGGGAAGACGACGTCCACGATCAACCTCGGCGCCGCGCTGGCTGAACTCGGCCGCCGAGTCCTGCTGGTCGACCTGGACCCGCAGGGCGCGCTGTCGGTGGGGCTCGGGGTGAACCCCCTGTCGCTGGACCGGACCATCTACAACCTGCTCATGGAGCGGGAGGTGGGGGTGGACGACGTCCTGCTCAAGACCGACGTCGCCGGGATGGACCTGCTGCCGAGCAACATCGACCTGTCCGCAGCCGAGGTCCAGCTGGTGAACGAGGTGGCCAGGGAGCAGACCCTGCTCCGGGTCCTGCAACCTGTAGTGGCCGACTACGACATCATCCTGGTGGACTGCCAGCCGTCGCTGGGTCTGCTCACGATCAACGCGCTCACGGCGGCCTCGGGCGTGATCATCCCGCTCGAGTGCGAGTACTTCGCCCTGCGCGGGGTCGCGCTGCTGATCCAGACGATCCAGAAGATCCAGGAGCGGCTCAACCCCACGCTCGAGGTCGAGGGCATCCTGGCCACGATGTACGACGCGCGCACCCTGCACGGCCGCGAGGTGCTGGCGCGCGTGGTGGAGGCCTTCGGTGACAAGGTCTTCCACGCGGTCATCAACCGGACCATCCGTTTCCCGGAGACCACCGTCGCCGGCGAGCCCATCACCAGCTACGCGCCGTCCTCGGCCGGCGCACAGGCCTACCGCGACCTGGCCGTCGAGGTCCTGGCCCGATGAGCTGCCCACCCCGGCGCTGAGGTGCTCTACGCACTCGCGCACCCCTTCTCCTTCCTCGTGCTGCTGGTGTCCTTCCTCCTTGCCGTCACCCTTCACGCGTGGGTGCAATGTCTGGTCGCCGACCGCAGGGGGGTGCGCGGGCTTCGTCAGGAGCAGCGGTTGCGACCGGACCCCAGGCGCCAGGCGGATCCGTTCGGGGCCGTCGCGGCGGCGATCTCCGGGCTCGGCTGGGCGCGCCCGGTCCCGGCCGGGGACCGTCGTGAGCGCGCGACCTTGCTCAGCGTGGGGCTGGTCGGCGCGGCCACCAACATCGCGGTGGGGATTGCGCTGCTCGTCGCGGCGAGGGCGTCGTACGGCCCGGTGTCGCTGCTGGCCGGCCCGGCGGCGCTGCTCCAAAGGGGCACCCCCCCGGTGCTCGGGCTCGGGCTCACGGCCCTGCTGCTTGCGGGGCTGTCCCAGCTCTACCTCGGTGTCCTGTCCCTGGTCCCCATCCCGCCCCTGGACGGCGGCCGGCTGTTGTTCGGGCTGGGTCCGCGCAGCTCGGGCTGGCAGCGCGCCGAGCACCTGCTCAGCGAGCAGAACATCGGTACGGCCGTTGTGCTCGCGTTGCTGCTGATCCCGCTCGGGGGGCCCCTTCCGCTGCTGCCTGCTCTGCTCGACGTGGTCTTGTCACCTGCGGTCCGGGCCCTGCTCGGTGGCTGAGGCAGGAGAGGGCGCCGCCTTCTCGGTACGGCTCGAGGGGTTCGAGGGCCCGTTCGACCTGCTGCTCGCCCTGATCGGCAAGCACCAGCTCGACGTCACCGAGCTCGCGCTGTCCAAGGTGACCGATGACTTCATCGCCCACATCCGGGCGCTCGGCGCCGCGTGGGACCTCGGCCAGGCGACCGAGTTCCTCGTGGTGGCAGCCACGCTGCTCGACCTGAAGGCCGCACGCCTGCTGCCGGGGGCGCAGGTGGAGGACGAGGAGGACCTCGCCCTGCTGGAGGCGCGGGACCTGCTGTTCGCCCGGCTCCTGCAGTACCGCGCCTACAAGCAGGCGGCCGGCTACCTGTCGGGTCGCCTGGAGCAGGAGTCCCGGCGACATCCGCGGCAGGTCGTGCTGGAGCCGCGCCTTGCCGGGCTGCTGCCCGAGGTACTGCTCGGGCTGGGCCCACAGGAGTTCGCCGGGCTGGCGGCCAGAGCCCTCGCACCGCGGCCCGAACCGTCGGTCGCCGTCGACCACGTCCACGGGGCGCTGGTGAGCGTGCCGGAGCAGACCGCCCTGCTCCAGCAACGGCTCAGTCGCCTCGGCGGGAGCTCTTTTCGCAGCCTCACCGGGGACTGCGCCAGCACCCTCGAGGTCGTCGCCAGGTTCCTCGGCCTGCTGGAGCTCTACCGTGAGGGCCTGGTCGCCTTCGACCAGCTCGAGGCGCTGGGCGAGCTTCGCGTGCGTTGGACCGGTCCTCTCGACGCGGAGCCGACCCCGGACTACCAGGAGGAGCACCGATGAGCGAGGCCGCAGCCCGGTTGGAGGCCACGCCGACGCCTGCGCCACCGGCGTCGGCGGCGCTGGAAGCAGTGCTGCTCGTCTGCGACGAGTCCGTCTCGGTCAGCACGCTCGCCCAGGTCGTCGAGCGGTCGGCCGCCGAGGTGGACACCGTGCTGCGCGAGCTCGCCGCGCAGTACGCCGAGCAGGGTCGTGGCTTCGAGCTGCGCGAGGTCTCCGGGGGCTGGCGGCTGTTCACCCGGGCGGACTGCGCGCCCTACGTCGAACGCTTCGTCCTGGACGGTCAGCAGGCCCGACTGACCCAGGCGGCCCTGGAGACGCTCGCGGTCATCGCCTACCGACAGCCGGTCAGCCGGCAGCGGGTGAGCGCCGTACGAGGCGTGAACGTCGACGGGGTCGTGCGCAGCCTGGTCGGCCGCGGGCTGGTCGTCGAGGCAGGTCGCGATGAGGTCACGGGCGCCGTCGTCTACGGCACGGGGGACTACTTCCTCGACCGGCTGGGGCTGCGCTCGCTGGACGAACTACCGTCACTGGCGCCACTGCTGCCCGAGCTGGCCGAGTTCGACACCGACTCGCCCTCCACCTGAGACCGGGACATGACTGAGGACGGCATCCGCCTGCAGAAGGTGCTCGCCGCTGCCGGCATCGGCTCGCGCCGGGCCTGCGAGCAGCTGATCGACGCCGGCCGGGTTTCCGTCGACGGTGCGCCCGTGCTCGAGCAAGGGCGCCGGGTGGACCCCGAGACCGCTGTCGTCCGCGTCGACGGCATGCGGATCACGACGTCGTCACACCTGGTGCACCTGGCGCTGAACAAGCCCCGCGGCTACGTGTCCTCCATGTCAGACCCGGAAGGACGGCCGACGGTCGGCGACCTGGTCAAGGACCGGCCGCAGCGGCTGTTCCACGTGGGCCGGCTCGACGCCGACACCGAGGGGCTGCTGCTGCTCACCAACGACGGCGAGCTGGCGCACCGGCTCAGCCACCCCTCCTACCGGGTGCCGAAGACCTACCTCGCGGAGATCATCGGCCCGGTGCACCGGGATGTCGGCAAGCGCTTGCGCACCGGGGTCCTGCTCGAGGACGGCCCCGCCACCGTGGACAGCTTCAAGCTGGTGGACAGCTCCGCCAACAAGGTGCTCGTCGAGGTGGTGCTGCACGAGGGCCGCAAGCACGTCGTACGACGGGCGCTCGCCGAGGTCGGCCACCCCGTGCAGCACCTGGTGCGTACCGCCATCGGCCCCGTACGCCTGGGTGCCTCCAAGCCGGGCAGGCTGCGAGCCCTGAGCAGGGACGAGGTCGGCGCCCTCTACACATTAGTGGGCCTCTAGCGGGGCTCGGCGGCTCCACCCGCAGACGGCGGGACATCCACGCACCTAGGTGCAGAAGGGCAGGTGCGCGGTGTCGGTTCGTGCTGTACGAGGTGCTACCCAGGTCGAGCGGGACGACCGCCAGCAGGTGCTCGAAGCGACCACGGAGCTGCTCGAGTCGGTGCTCGAGCGCAATGGGCTGACCCACGACGACCTGATCAGCGTCGTGTTCACGGCGACCCCGGACCTGACCTCGGAGTTCCCCGCCTACGCCGCCCGGCAGATGGGGATCACCGACGTCCCCCTGCTGTGCGCTGCGGAGATCGACGTCCCCGGCGCCATGCCGCGGGTCCTTCGCCTGCTCGCCCACGTGGAGACCTCGCTGCCCCGTGCCGACCTGCGGCACGTCTACCTGCGCGGCGCAGCGGGTCTGCGGACCGACCTGCCGACGTGAGCCACTGCGGGCGGGCGTCCAGGCCGGGCAGCCCACTCCCCGCGAGATGGGGGGGGCACCGGTGAGCGATGTTCTCGTGGTGGGGGCCGGCCTGATCGGCGCCTCCATCGGGTTGGCCCTGTCCGGTCAGGGCCGCTCGGTGACACTCACCGACGCGCAGCCGGATCACACGGCACAGGCTGCGGGACGGGGTGCCGGCCGGGCCTGGGACGGCGAGGAGCGGGCCGCCGTGGTCCTGCTGGCCACACCACCTGCGCGCATCGCCGCGGAGCTGCACGGCCTGCAGCACCGTGGGATCGGCGCCGTCTACACCCATGTCAGCAGCGTCCAGGTCGGTGTGCAGCGGGCGGTAGACGCTCTGGGCGGCGACACGTCAGCCGTGTGCGGCGGTCACCCGCTGGCAGGCACGGAGCGCTCCGGCCCCTTGGCCGCTTCGGGTGAGCTGTTCATCGGCCGGCCGTGGGCCTTGTGCCCCGGTGCAGGTACCTCCGAGGGCGCCCTGCGGGACGTGCGCGAACTGGCCCTGGCCACCGGCGCGACACCGGTCGTGCTGACCGCCGAGGCGCACGACCGGGCTGTGGCGCTGGTGAGCCATCTGCCGCAGGTCGCCGCCAGCGCCGTCGCGGCCATGCTCACCGGAGCCGGATACGTCGACCGGCTCGCCGGGCCCGGACTGGTGGACACCACCAGGATCGCCGCGAGCGACCCCGCCCTGTGGGTGGAGGTGCTGGCGCTGAACGCGGCCCAGGTGGCGCCGCTGGTTCGGGACCTGGCGACGGACCTGCTGGGCGTCGCGCAGGCGCTGGACGCCCTTACCTCGGATTCCCCGCCGCGCCCCGAACGGGCCCTGCAGCAGGCCAGCAGCACCCTGCTGTCCCTCCTGCAGCGCGGCAACGACGGTCGCGCGCTCGTACCCGTCAAGCGGGGGGCGCACCAGCAGGACTTCGACCGGGTCGTCGTCTCGGTGCCGGACACCCCTGGGCAGCTGGCCGGGCTGCTGGCCGCCGCGTCCACGTCCGGGGTCAACGTGGAGGACGTACGCGTCGAGCACGTGCCGGGGCGACCGGCAGGTTCGATCGAGCTCCTGGTCGCGACCGGCACGGGCGACCGGCTCGCGAGGGTCCTCGACGGTCAGGGCTGGCAGGTCCAGCGCCCCGGCTGAGCGCAGCCATTGGCTCGGCTTCGCGCGACGAGGGCGCGGGAGGGCTCGACCACTACTGTCGCCGCGGCGAAGGCGTTGCGCCGTTCGGAGGGAGGACAGTGACAGAGGACGAGACGGACCGCGGGCCGACCCGGGTCGTGGCCCTGGACGGCCCGGCGGGTTCGGGCAAGAGCACGGTGGCCCGCCGGGTGGCCGCGGAATTGGCCTGGCGCTTCGTGGACACCGGGGCGACCTACCGGGCGCTCACCCTGGCGGTCCTGCGGGACGGCGTCGACCCGGCCGACGGCGAGGGCGTTCTCCGCGTGGCGGGGCTCGTCCGGGTGGGGCTCGGCCTGGACCCTCGCGCTCCCTCGGTTTTGCTGGACGGCCAGGACGTGACGCGCGAGATCCGCACAGCGCAGGTCACGGCGCAGGTCAGCGCGGTCAGCGGCCACCCGGCCGTACGGGAGGTCCTGCTCCACTGGCAGCGCGCGGCGCTCGGTCGCGACGGAGCCGTCGCCGAGGGGCGCGACGTCGCGAGCCGCGTGGCTCCTCGCGCCGCGGTCAAGGTCTACCTCGACGCTGATCCCGCCGTACGGGCACGACGTCGGGCCGGGGACGGCGACCCGGGGGTAGCGGTCACGCCGACCGCCGGTGCGTCCGGCACAGGTCTGGAGCCGGCCGTGGCGGTCGACCTCGCGCGACGCGACGCCCTGGACGGCGCGACCAACCCCCTGCGGGCCGTCGACGGCGCCGTCCACCTGGACTCCAGCGCCCTCAGCATCGACGAGGTCGTACGCCGCGTGCTGGACCTCGTGGCGGCTGCGGGGCTCGACCGGTCGTGAGCGCCGGCCGCCGCGTGGCAAGCGGTTCGCCGAAGCCGTGGCTGATCGCCGGGTGCCGCGCCTTCGGAGCGGGGTTGTCCAGGTGCGTGTTCCGGATGCAGGTCCAGGGGCTACACCACGTGCCGCGAGCCGGGCCGGTCCTGCTCGCCGGCAACCACACCGGTCTGCTCGACGGACCGCTGGTGTTCCTGCTGGCACCACGGCCGGCGGTCTTCCTCGCCAAGGCCGAGCTGTTCACCGGCGTGCTCGCCCGCGCCCTCGGCTGGCTTGGCCAGGTCCCGGTGCACCTGGGCCAGCCCGACCGGACGGCCCTCAAGCTGGGGTTGGCGCACCTGGCGGCCGGCGGCGCTCTCGGCGTCTTCCCCGAGGGCTCCCGCGGTACCGGGGACCTCGACCAGATCACCCACGGCCTGGCGTATCTGGCGCTGCGCAGCGGCGCCCCCGTCGTACCGCTGGCGGTGCTCGGAACGGCGGCTGCGCTGCCCAAGGGGCGCCGGGTACCGGTCTGGCGGGCACCGGTGCGGGTGGTGTTCGGGGCACCTGTCGAGCTGAGCGTGACCGGCGACCCGCGCGCGCGACGTACCGTGGCCGCTGCGGCCGAGCAGCTGCACGTGGCCCTCCTGGCCCATCTGGGCTCGGCCCGGGCGAGAGGCAGCAGTGACCAGCAGCACGGATGAGGCGTCCGCACCGCAACCGGTGCTCGCCGTCGTCGGACGACCGAACGTCGGCAAGTCGACCCTGGTGAACCGGATCCTGGGCCGGCGCGAGGCCGTGGTGCAGGACGTGCCCGGCGTGACCCGCGACCGGGTCACCTACGACGCGCAGTGGCGCGGGCGGCGCTTCACGGTGGTCGACACGGGCGGCTGGGACCCGGACGCGGTCGGGTTGGCCGTGGCGGTGAGCGCCCAGGCCGAGGTGGCGGTGGCCGCCGCGGATGCCGTGCTGTTCGTCGTGGACAATGTGGTGGGCGCGACCGACAGCGACGAGGCGGTCGTGCGGGTGCTGCGTCGCTCCGGCAAGCCGGTGGTCTTGGCCGCCAACAAGGTCGACGACGAACGCGGGGAGCCCGACGCCGCCGCGCTGTGGTCGCTCGGGCTGGGTGAGCCGTACGTCGTCAGTGCGCTGCACGGCCGCGGCAGCGGTGACCTGCTCGACGCGATCCTCGACGCGTTGCCGCAGACCCCCGCGGAACGGTTCGACGAGCAGGCGGGACCGCGCCGCGTGGCGCTGCTCGGGCGCCCCAACGTCGGCAAGAGCTCGCTGCTGAACCGGCTCGTGGGCGCCGAACGGGTCGTGGTGGACAGCGTCGCCGGAACGACGCGTGACCCGGTCGACAGCCTGGTCGAGGTCGGTGGGGAGACCTGGCGCTTCGTGGACACCGCCGGGCTCCGTCGGCGGGTGTCGCACGCCTCCGGCGCCGAGTACTACTCCTCGCTCCGCACCCAGAGCGCGCTGGACGCGGCCGAGGTCGCGGTCGTGCTGATCGACGCCGGCGAGCCGCTGTCCGAGCAGGACCAGCGGGTCATCGCGATGGTCGTGGAGACCGGTCGCGCCCTGGTGCTGGCCTTCAACAAGTGGGACCTGGTCGACGAGGACCGACGGCCGACCCTGGCGAAGGAGATCGACCGGGACCTCGCCCGGGTGCAGTGGGCCCCCCGGCTCAACCTCAGCGCCCTGACCGGCCGATCCGTGGACAAGCTCGCTCCCGCCCTGCACACCGCGCTCGCGGGCTGGGAGACGCGGATCCCGACGGCCCGGTTGAACGCGTGGTGCGCCGAGCTGACCCAGGCCACGCCACCCCCGGTGCGGGGGGGCAAGCAGCCGAAGATCTTGTTCGCGACGCAGGCCGGCACCCGGCCGCCGCGGTTCGTGCTGTTCACCAGCGGCTTCCTCGAAGCGGGCTACCGCCGCTTCATCGAACGGCGGCTGCGGGAGGACTTCGGCTTCGCCGGGACGCCGCTGGAGATCAGCGTCCGGGTGCGCGAGAAGGGCAAGAAGGCCTGACCGAAGGCTCCGGACCGGCTGGTAGGGTCGGCCCGCTCCTGCACCACAGGGGACGCCGGGATGTGGCGCAGCTTGGTAGCGCACTTGACTGGGGGTCAAGGGGTCGCAGGTTCAAATCCTGTCATCCCGACACGGCGAGCAGGCATGGGTGCGGGTGCGACTGACCGGTCGTGCCCGCACTTGTCCGGTCGGCTGCGGCCGCGTCCTACGGCGGAGGGTGGCCAGGTGGTCGGGTCGGAGCCCCAGATGGCCTCGATGGACCGCATCGTGACCGTGCCGAACGCGCTGTCCGCGGTGCGCCTGCTCGGGGTCCCCCTGTTCCTGTACTGGGTCCTGTGGAGCCACCAGGACGGCCGGGCGATCCTGCTGCTCATGGCCGCCGGGGCCACGGACTACTTCGACGGCAAGATCGCGCGGTCCTTCGGGCAGTCCTCCCGACTGGGCCAGTTGCTGGACCCGGCGGCCGATCGGCTCTACATCCTGGCGACGCTGCTGGCGCTCGTCGCCCGCAGCGGCCTGCCCCTGTGGTGGGCTCTCGTGCTGATCGGGCGGGACCTCGTGCTGGTGGTGACCCTGCCGGTGCTCAAGCGGCACGGCCACGGCCCGTTGCCGGTCCACTTCCTCGGCAAGGCCGCGACCTTCAACCTGCTCTACGCCTTCCCGATGCTGCTGGCGGCGCTGCCGGACCGCGATGACCTGCTGTCGACCGTGTTCCGCCCGCTGGGCTGGGCCTTCACCGCGTGGGGCAGCGTGCTGTACCTGCTCGCCGGGGTGCTCTACGTGGTCCAGGTCGTCCAGCTCGTACGGGCCGACCGGCCGGTGGCCGCGGCGGCATGATCAAGCGGTCCCAGCCGTGAGAGCGGTCGTCATGGCCGGCGGCGAGGGCACCCGCCTTCGCCCCATGACGGCCAACCAGCCCAAGCCGCTGCTCCCGGTGGTGAACCGGCCGATCATGGAGCACGTTCTGCGCCTGCTGAAGCGCCACGGCTTCGACGAGACCATCGTCACGGTGCAGTTCCTCGCCAGCCTGGTCCGCAACTACTTCGGCGACGGCGACGAGCTGGGCATGCACCTGTCCTACGCCACGGAGCAGATGCCGCTCGGCACGGCGGGGTCGGTGAAGAACGCGGAGTCGGCGCTTCGGGACGACTCGTTCCTGGTCATCTCGGGCGACGCGCTCACCGACATCGACCTCGGCGCCGTCGTCCGGGCCCACCGCGAGCGCGACGCCCTCGTCACGGTGTGCCTCACCCGGGTCCAGGACCCCCTGGAGTTCGGCATCGTGATCACCGATGAGCAGCAGCGCGTCGAGCGCTTCCTGGAGAAGCCGACGTGGGGCCAGGTGTTCTCCGACACCGTGAACACCGGCATCTACGTCATGGAGCCCGAGGTCTTTCGCTCTGTCGAGGCCCAGGAGCAGGTGGACTGGTCCGCCGATGTCTTCCCGGCCCTGCTGGCGGCCGGTGCGCCGGTCTTCGGCTACGTGGCCGAGGGCTACTGGGAGGACGTCGGGACGCATGAGAGCTACCTCCGTGCCCACGCCGCCGTGCTCAACGGTGAGGTCGACGTGGAGATCGACGGTTTCGAGGTGGCTCCGGGGGTCTGGGTCGGCACGGGCGCGGACGTCGACCCCGAGGCCATCCTGAAGGGACCGGTCTGCGTCGGCGCCTACGCGAAGGTGGAGGCCGGCGCCGAGCTGCGCGAGTACACGGTGTTGGGCAAGAACGTCGTCGTGAAGGGCGGCGCCTTCCTGCACCGGGCCGTCGTGCACGACAACGTCTTCATCGCGGGTCAGGCAAGCCTGCGGGGATGCGTCGTCGGCAAGAACAGCGACGTGATGCGCGCGGCCCGGATCGAGGAGGGCGCGATCGTCGGGGCGGAGTGCGTGGTGGAGGAGGAGGCTTTCCTGTCCGGCGGGGTGAAGGTCTACCCGTTCAAGACCATCGAGGCCGGCGCCGTCGTCCACAGCAGCGTGATCTGGGAGTCACGGGGGTCGTCCTCGCTGTTCGGCCCGAGAGGGGTGTCCGGTGTGGTGAACGTCGAGATCACCCCGGAGCACGTCGTACGGCTGGCCTCGGCGTGGGCGACGACGATGGAGAAGGGCAGCGTGGTGACCACGTCCCGGGACGCGTCCCGGGCGGCGCGCGCCTTCAAGCGGGCGGTCATCGCCGCGCTCACCAGCAGCGCGATCGACGTCCATGACCTGGAGGTCGTCCCCCTGCCGGTCACCCGGTTCGCCACCGCCACGAGCACGGCCTGCGGCGGGGTCGTGCTCCGCACCACGCCGGGGGAGCCCCAGTCGATCGACATCGTGTTCCTGGACGACAGGGGCGCAGACCTCTCGCCGGTGGCCCAGCGACGGGTGGAGCGCATCGTCAGCCGGCAGGAGTTCCGGCGGGCCTTCCCGGGTGAGATCGCCGAGCTGAGCTTCCCGGCCCGCACGTTCGACGGCTACACCCAGGAGCTGCTTCGCTCGGTGGACGTGACCGGGGTGGACGAGGCCGGGCTCAAGGTCGTCGTCGACGCAGCGGGGGGTTCGGCCGCGCTCGTCCTGCCGGCGCTGCTCGGTCGCTTGGGCGTGGACGTGCTCACGGTCAACAACCGGCTGGACGAGACCTCGACGACCGAGAGCGCCGAGCAGCACCTGCACGACCTGGCCCGGTTGGGGGAGCTCGTCGCGAGCTCCCGGGCCGACTTCGGGGTGCGGTTCGACCACGTGGGGGAGCGCATCGCCCTGGTCGACGAGCGGGGGGGCCTGGTGCACGACGACCGCGCGCTGCTGGTCCTGCTCGACCTGGTGGCCGCCGAGCGGGGAAGGGGGGCCCTGCTGGCCCTGCCTGTGACCACGACCAGGGTGGCCGAGCAGGTGACCCGGTTCCACGGCGCTGAGGTCCTCTGGACGACGACCGCGGCGTCGGACCTGAGCCGAGCGGCGGCGCTACCAGGGGTGGTGTTCGCCGGGGACGGGCGCGGCGGCTTCGTCCTTCCGCAGTTCTCCCCGGCCATCGACGGCATCGCGGCCTTTGTCGGGCTGCTCGGACTGGTGGCCCGTACTCGTCTCACGCTGTCACAGATCGACACGCGCATCCCGCACGCCCACGTCGTACGGCAGACGCTGGCCACGCCTTGGGCGGTGAAAGGTGCGGTCATGCGCCGGGTCGTCGAGCTGGCGGCCGATCGGAGCGTGGACACCACCGACGGCGTACGCGTCGTGGAGGCGGACGGGAGCTGGGCCCTGGTGCTCCCCGATCCGACCACGGCCGCCACGCACCTGTGGGCCGAGGCCGCCACGGCGTCGGCGGCACAGGCGCTGTTGGTCGGGTGGGCCGAGGTCCTGCAGCGGCTGGACGGCTGAGCCGCGCCGTTCGCAGCCGGAGCCGCGCGTCCGCCGGCGGAGCCCGGTCCTGAGGCAGGATGCGCGTATGCCACGGTCCCCTGCGCCCACCGGTCGGTGGCAGCGGGCGGACGCCTCGATGAGCCTGCTCGTCGACCTGCTGACCGGGGCGGTGGACCAGGCGTACGCCGAGGCGCGCGGGCGTGACCGGCCTGCCGCCTACGGCGCCCGTCGCCGGGTGCTGGTGGCCGCACTGCTGGTCCCGGTTGGGGTGTGCGCGGGAACCGCGGTGGCGCAGGTCCGAGGTCGATCCAGCTCGACCTCGGACGCGCGGCGGATACTGGTGGCCGACGTCCAGCGCCAGACCGCCGGATCCGACGCGCTCAGCCGGTCGGCGACCGGCCTGCGTGCGCAGGTGAGCCGCGCCAGGGAGCAGGCGCTGGGCAACGACGCGCGCGGCCGCAGCGTGGCAGCCGGGCTGGCTGACCTGGAGGTCGTGAGCGGCGCGGTTCCCGTCAGCGGCCCCGGGCTGCGCGTCACCCTCGACGACGCCCACCCACCGGCGGGTACGGCCGTCCCCGGAGCAGCGACGGCGACCGACCCACGCGCCAAGCAGGGGGCCTCGGACGGACGCGTCCAGGACCGCGACGTGCAGGCCCTGGTGAACGGCCTGTGGGCCGCCGGGGCGGAAGCGGTCACCGTCAACGACCTGCGGCTGAGCTCGGGCACCGCGATCCGCTCGGCCGGCTCGGCGATCCTCGTGGACTTCCGCCCGCTGTCGCCGCCGTACGTCGTGCGCGCCCTGGGAAACCCGAACACCCTCGAGTCCGCCTTCGCCGACGGTGCGGCTGCCCGCCGGCTCTCGACGGACACCTCGCTCTACGGGTTCGGCTTCGACATCGCCCGCGCCGACCGGCTGCACCTGCCCGCTGCTGGCGCGGCGGACCTGCACGACGCCGTCCCGGATGCCGGCCCGTGATCCCCGCGCTGGCCCTGGCCCTCGGGGTCGTGCTCGGGGTCGTGTTGCACCCCACTGTGCCCGAAGCGCTGCAGCCCTACCTGCCCATCGCGGTCGTCGCGGCCCTCGACGCGGTCTTCGGCGCCGTCCGGGCCCAGCTCGACGGGTTGTTCGACGATCGCGTCTTCGTCGTGTCGTTCATCAGCAACGTGCTGGTCGCCGCGCTGGTCGTCCTGCTGGGCGACCAGCTCGGCGTCGGCGGACAGCTCTCGACCGGCGTCGTGGTCGTCCTCGGTATCAGGATCTTCACCAACGCCGCCGCGATCCGCCGGCACGTGTTCCGGGCGTGAGCGCGCGGTGAACCGGGCCGTGCGGAGGCTGCTGCGGCCCCGACTGCGGCGAGTGGACGTGGCGGTCGCCGCGGTGCTGGCGGTGCTGGGTTTCGCCCTCGTGGTGCAGGTGCACTCGACCCGCAGTGACGGCCTGCTGGCCAGCGCGCGCACCGAGGACCTGGTCCAGATCCTGGACGACCTGTCCAACCGCGACGCCCGCCTGCGCAGGGAGGTGGACTCGCTCAGCCGCACGCGCCAGCAGCTGACCTCCGGTGCCGGCGCCACGCAGGCCGCCCTCGCCGAGGCCCGGCGGCGCACTCAGGTCCTCGGTGTGCTCGCCGGGACCGTGGCGGCCACGGGTCCCGGGATCACGCTCACGATCGCCGACCCGCGTACGCAGGTCAGCGCCGACGCGCTCCTGGACGCCCTCGAGGAGCTGCGCGACGCCGGCGCCGAGGCGGTGCAGCTCGAGGGGACGGGTCCGCGCGGCGGCGCGGTCGCGGTGCGCGTCGTCGCGGCGACGGCGTTGCTCGACGACCGGTCCGGGGTCAGCGCGGGCGGGACAGCGCTGCGGGCGCCGTACCGCTTCGTGGTGCTCGGCGACCCCGGGACCTTGAGCGCCGCCCTGGCCATCCCCGGGGGAGTGCTGGACACCGTGCACCAGCAGGGCGGTACGACGGCGGTGGCGAGACTGGCGCGGCTGCGGGTGAGCGCCTTGCGACCGCTCGAGCATCCTCGTTACGCTCGTCCTGTCCCGCCGGGGACGGGCTGAGCAGCTCCCCGGAGCCACGTCCGCGACCACGCGCCCACCACGGGCCGACTGAAGAGGTGCCGGTGAACCCCGACGACCTGAAGTACACCGCCGAGCACGAATGGGTGCGCTCGACCGGCACCGGCGGTGCGGCCGTCCTGCGCGTGGGCATCACCTCCTACGCCCAGGAGGCGCTGGGGGACATCGTCTTCGTGACGCTGCCCGCGGTCGGCGCGTCAGTCGAGCAGGGCCAGTCCTTCGGGGAGGTGGAGTCCACCAAGAGCGTGTCGGACATCTACGCACCTCTGGCGGGCACCGTGACGGCCCGCAACGAGTCCCTGGATGCCACCCCCGAGCTGGTGAACACCGACCCGTACGGAGAGGGGTGGATGGTGGAGCTCACCCCCAGGGCCCCCCTCGAGGAAGCCCTCGGCGACCCGGCGCTGCTGGACCGGACCGCCTACGAGGCACTCACCGGCAGCTAGTCTGGACCTCAGGTGCAGCAGCAGGCGTGGCACCGGCTGGACCCGTTGTTGACCCTCGTGGGCGTAGCCGGTTAGGTTCGCCCCGGCCCCCGCTGCCGGACCCCCGATCCCGGTGCGGCCGAGACGGGGACCACCGACAGGAGGCGGAGAAGCACGTGTTCTGCACCCAGTGCGGCCAGCAGAACCCCGAAGGCAGCCGCTTCTGCGCCCGGTGCGGCGCCGCGATCGGCAGGTCGGGACCGGAGGTCCCGGTCGACACCACCTCCACGATCTCCCTCAGCGCGCTGGAGAACGACAGCGGATCCGGTGCTGAGCAGACCGCCGAGCCGGCGGAGTCCGGAGCGCTCGAGGCACTCCCGGCCGGCTCGGCGCTGCTCGTGGTCAAGCGCGGCCCCAACGCGGGCAGCCGCTTCCTGCTGGACGCCGACGTGACGACCGCGGGGCGCCATCCCGAGAGCGACATCTTCCTCGACGACGTGACCGTGAGCCGCCGCCACGCCGAGTTCGCCCGCGAGGGCGGCGGCTTCCTGGTCCGGGACGTCGGCAGCCTCAACGGGACCTACCTCAACCGGACCCGGATCGATGGCGCCGGGCTGGCGGGCGGGGACGAGGTGCAGATCGGCAAGTACCGCCTGGTCTTCCTTACCGGCCCGCGCGCCGGCGAGGCCGGATGAGCGTGGCCGCGGCAAGCGGTCTGCCTTCGCGCGCCTTCATGAGCATCGGTGAGGTGCTCGGCCAGTTGCGTCCCGACTTCGCCGACATCACCATCTCCAAGATCCGCTTCCTGGAGGACGAAGGGCTGATCAAGCCCGAACGCACCGCCTCGGGGTACCGCAAGTTCAGCCGTGAGGACGTCACCCGGCTGCGCTACGTCCTGACCGCCCAGCGCGACCACTACCTCCCGCTGCGGGTGATCAAGGAGCACCTGGACGCGATCGACCGGGGGCTCGAGCCGCCCGCGCTCGGCAGCCGCGGCGGCGGCGGCGCCAAGGTCCCGCGCGCCCTGGTGGCCGCGGAGGGGCTGCCCCACCCGGACTCCTTCCGGCCCGACGCCAGTGAGGTCCGGCTGTCCCGGCGGGAGCTGCTCGACGCGTCCGGCCTGGAGGCCGACCAGCTCGACCAGTTGGAGCAGTACGGTCTGGTCACCACGCGAGCGGGCGCAGCGCACTACGACGGGGACGCCCTGGTGGTCGCCAGGACGGTCGCCGACATGGCCCGGTTCGGCATCGAGGCCCGGCACCTGCGACCGTTCAAGACCGCCGCCGACCGGGAGATCGGTCTGGTCGAGCAGGTCGTCACCCCCTTGGTGCGCCAGCGCAACCCCGAGGCCCGGGCGCGCGCCGACGAGGTCGCCCGCGAGCTCGCCGCGCTGTCGGTGAAGCTGCACGCCACGCTGGTACGCGCCGGCCTCTCGCCCGGCTTGCGCCGCTGACCGGCCCACTCGGCAGTGTCGTGGCGGGAACGGCACACGAGGGTAGGGTCGACGAGCCCCGTACGACGTGCGGTCTGGCGGTAGCAGGAGGCATTCGGTGGATGAGGACGCAGGTCAGCTCGCTGAGCTGAGTGTGGTCGGGGTGCGCGTCGAGCTACCCAGTCAGCAGCCCATCGTGCTGCTGAAGGAGGCTGCCGGCGACAGGTACCTGCCGATCTGGATCGGGGCCGTGGAAGCCACCGCCATCGCCTTCGCGCAGCAGGGCGTCGTGACCGCACGGCCGATGACCCATGACCTGCTGCGCGACCTGCTCGGCGCGTTCGAGCGGCCGCTGCGGACGGTGACGATCACCGAGCTGCGCGACGGCGTGTTCTACGCCGAGCTCGGCTTCGATGACGGGGTGACCGTCAGCGCACGGCCCTCCGACGCCATCGCCCTGGCCATGCGGACCGGTGCCACGATCCGCGGGCAGGAAGCGGTGCTGGCCGAGGCCGGTATCGCGATCCCGGACGAGCAGGAGGACGAGGTGGAGAAGTTCCGCGAGTTCCTGGACACCATCAAGCCGGAGGACTTCGAAGGGTCCTGACTCCCACCCGAACCGTCCAGTTGACGTCCAGGTCTGCGACATGCGTCCACCGGCCGTTGACCCTCGGCTCGCGGCTGCCTAGCGTCCGACACGTTCGTGACCCCCTACGACGAGCAGCGAAGGAGTGACCGGTGGCCGAGGCACCGCGTCAACCGCAGGGCGGCGGGCCGCCCGCGCGGCCGGCCCTGGGACTGCAGGGGTCGCTGTTCGAGGACCTGCCCGCGCACGAGCGACCGGATGCGCGCCCGGAGGACCTGGGCTACCGAGGCCCGACCGCCTGTGCCGCGGCGGCCATCACCTACCGCCAACTGGACTACTGGGCCCGTACCGGCCTGGTCGAGCCGACGGTGCGTGAGGCGGCCGGATCCGGGACGCAGCGGCTGTACTCCTTCCGGGACATCCTCGTCCTGAAGATCGTGAAGAAGCTGCTCGACGCCGGGGTGTCGTTGCACAACATCCGCACCGCCATCAGCACGCTGCGCGGGTACGGCGTCGAGGAGCTCGCCCAGATCACGCTGATGAGCGACGGGACGTCGGTGTATGAGTGCACCAGCACCGACGAGGTCGTCGATCTGCTGCAGGGCGGGCAGGCGGTGTTCGGGATCGCCGTCGGCCGCCAGGTGCGCGACGTCGAGGGCAGTCTGGCGCACCTGCCCGGGGAGCGGGCCAGCGCGAGCGCGCCCACCGCGCCGGCTGAGTCCGCCGACGAGCTGGCGTCCCGCCGGCGGCGCCGTACCAGCGCCTGAGGCCCGACCGCGCGAGACCGACCGCGTGAGTCCGCCCGCGCGGGTCCGCCGCGCGCCATCAGTGCCCATCCCCGGACCGATGGGGGTCGCGCGCGCCATCGCCCTGCGCGGTAGGCGGCACGGCGCGCGCCGGGCGGCCAGGACCGGCGTCCGCTGCTAATCTCAGGAACAGCCGACGACCCTTCGCGGGAGAGTCCCGTCCCGGCCAGGGACGGGCGCCGAAGGAGCATCTCTCCCCACCAACCTCACAGGCCCCCGGGACCGCGCAGGGTCGGCAACTCTGGAAAGCGGGCGCTCGCGCCCCACCGACGGTGCAAGCCCGCTCACTGGGGTGAAGCTCTCAGGTCATCCGACAGAGGGGGAGGGCTCTCGCGGTGTGCGCTGTGCGCGCCGTCCGGTTCGACGCGCGGCACCGCGCGCCAGGAGGTCCTCCCGTGACACTGCTCGAGCTCGAGGGCGCTGCGCCCTTCGCGACCCGGCACATCGGCCCGAGCCCGGACGAGCAGGCCAAGATGCTCGCGGTCGTGGGCCACGGTTCGCTCGACGACCTGACCGAGGCCGCCGTACCGGAGCTCATCCGGGCCAGCGCCGCGCTCGAACTCCCCGGTGCGGTGTCGGAGGCCGAAGCGCTCGCCGAACTGCGCTGCCTGGCGCAGGCGAACCGGGTGACGACCCCGATGCTGGGCTTGGGCTACTCAGGCACGTACACCCCGGGCGTCATCGTTCGCAACGTCCTGGAGAACCCCGCCTGGTACACCGCCTACACGCCCTACCAGCCCGAGATCAGCCAGGGTCGGCTCGAGGCGCTGCTCAACTTCCAGACGATGGTGGCTGACCTGACCGGCCTGCCGACAGCGAACGCCAGCCTGCTCGACGAGGCGACTGCGGCCGCTGAGGCCATGACGTTGTGCCGGCGGCAGAGCCGGGCCGGCGCCGAGGCGGTGTTCCTCATCGACGCCGACTGCCACCCCCAGACCCTGGCCGTGGTCCAGACCCGGGCCGAGCCCCTCGGGATCGCGCTCCAGCAGCACGACATGTCGACCGCCCTTCCCAGCGGCACGGCAGTGTTCGGGGTACTCGTGCAGTACCCGGGCAGCTCCGGCGCCGTGCGCGACCTGAGGCCGGTCGTCGAGCAGGCCCACGCCGGGGGCGCGCTGGTTGCGGTGGCCGCGGACCTGCTCGCACTCACCCTGCTCGACAGCCCTGGCGACGCCGGCGCCGACATCGCGCTCGGGAACAGCCAGCGCTTCGGCGTACCGCTGGGGTACGGCGGCCCGCACGCGGCTTACCTGTCCGTACGCAACGGGCTCGAGCGCTCCCTGCCGGGCCGCCTCGTCGGGGTGAGCGTGGACGCCGACGGGGCCTCGGCGTACCGACTGGCGTTGCAGACCCGGGAGCAGCACATCCGCCGGGAGAAGGCGACCAGCAACATCTGCACCGCGCAGGTCCTGCTGGCCGTGATCGCCGGGCTCTACGCCGCCTACCACGGACCCGACGGGCTGCAGCAGATCGCCCGGCGCACCCACCGGTACGCGGCGTTGCTCGGCGCGGCGCTCGGCGCCACCGGCGCGTTCTTCGACACCCTGCGCGTCCCGGCGCCGGGCCGCAGCGCCGAGGTCGTCGAGGCCGCCCGGCTGGCGGGGGTCGACCTGCGGTACGTCGATGCCGACACCGTGGGGATCAGCACCGACGAGACGACGACCCGGGCCCACCTCGACATCGTCATCCAGGCCTTCGGGCTCGCGCCGCAGGACTGGGACGCCCTGGACGAGAGCACCCAGGACGCCCTGCCCGCACACCTGCTGCGCACCAGCACCTACCTCACGCACGAGGTGTTCTCCAGCCACCACAGCGAGACCTCGATGCTGCGCTACCTGCGGCGACTCGCCGACAAGGACCTGGCGCTGGACCGCACGATGATCCCGCTGGGGTCCTGCACGATGAAGCTGAACGGCACCACCGAGATGGAGCCGATCACCTGGCCGGAGTTCGGCGCCCTGCACCCCTTCACGCCGCGCGAGCACGCCGCGGGCTACCGCCGCATGATCAGCGACCTCGAGGGCTGGCTGTGCGAGATCACCGGGTACGACGCTTGCAGCCTGCAGCCCAACGCGGGCAGTCAGGGCGAGCTCGCAGGGCTCCTGGCAATCCGCGGCTACCACCGCGCGGCCGGGGACAGCGCTCGTGACGTCTGCCTGATCCCGGCGAGCGCCCATGGCACCAACGCGGCGAGCGCTGTGATGGCCGGGATGCGCGTGGTCGTCGTCGGCACGACCCCGACCGGCGACGTTGACGTCGACGACCTGCGGGCCAAGATCGACCAGTACGGGGTGACGCTTGCCGCCCTGATGGTGACCTACCCCAGCACGCACGGGGTGTTCGAGGTGGCGATCGGGGAGATCTGCGCAGCGGTCCATGAGGCCGGGGGGCAGGTGTACGTCGACGGCGCCAACCTCAACGCCCTCGTGGGCCTGGCCCGCCCCGGGCACTTCGGCGCCGATGTCAGCCACCTCAACCTGCACAAGACGTTCTGCATCCCGCACGGTGGCGGCGGACCGGGCGTCGGCCCCGTCGCGGCCCGCGCGCATCTCGCGCCGTACCTCCCGAACCACCCCTTCGACGACCAGGCCGGACCGGCCACCGGCCCCGGTCCGGTCAGCGCCGCGCCGTACGGCAGCGCCGGGATCCTGCCGATCAGCTGGGCATACGTGCGCATGATGGGTGGGGAGGGGCTGACCAGGGCCACCCAGGTCGCGGTGCTCGCCGCCAACTACGTCGCCAGCCGGCTCCAGCCGCACTATCCGGTGCTGTACGCCGGCCGCGGGGGACTGGTGGCCCACGAGTGCATCGTGGACCTGCGGCAGATTACCAAGGACACCGGCGTCACCGTCGAGGACGTCGCGAAGCGCCTGGTGGATTACGGCTTCCACGCCCCGACCATGAGTTTCCCGGTCGCCGGCACGCTGATGATCGAGCCGACAGAGAGCGAGGACCTCGCCGAGCTGGACCGCTTCTGCGACGCCATGATCTCCATCCGGCAGGAGATCGACCAGGTGGCGGCCGATGCCCGGCCGGCCGAGCACAACCCGCTGCGTCAGGCGCCGCACACGGCGAGCTCAGTGTTGGGGGAGTGGGACCGCCCCTACACCCGGGAGCAGGCCGCCTTCCCGCCGGGCGTCGTGCGGTCCACCAAGTACTGGCCCCCCGTGCGCCGGATCGACGGTGCGTACGGTGACCGCAACCTGATGTGCTCCTGCCCCCCAATCGAGTCCTACGGCGGCTGAGCCACGGCCCGGCAGCGCAGCAACATCGCTGGGCCGGCACTGGCGCGGGTTCAGGCGGCCAGTCGGCTGGAGGGGCGGTGCGGGGCGATGCAGCGGCCGTCGGGGAGCAGCTCCCCGGTGTCGTCAAAGACCACCACGCCGTTGCACAGCAGCACCCAGCCCTGTTCGGGGTGTCGACGGACGGTGCGCGCCGCGTCGTGATCGGTCGCGAAGGCTGCCGGGCAGGTCGGTGTGTGCGCGCAGGCGCGACCAGGCACAGGGGATTCGGCGGGTGGGGAGGTGGTGCTGGCTTGGCACACGGTGTGCTCCAGATTGCTCGACATGCGACCCCTACCCTCACAGTGTCGGCCCCACCCAGCCAGTCCTGGAGCATGACCTGCCGGGGCACCCGCGCTCAGGTCCTGCCGTCCCGGTCCTGGACTCGCACCAGGGTCGCCGAAGGCTCGGCCCAGGTCGCCCGGAGCACCCGGTAGCCCAGCGCTGCGTAGGCCTGGCAGACGGCGGCGTCGTCGTCCACGACCACCGCGACCACCCGGCCGCGGGCAAGCTCGGCCAGCAGGTCGGGCTTGGCCCGGGCGGCCGGCCGGAAGTCCCGGCCCTTGCGCATGATCAAACGGCCCTCGGGGAGCCCGTGCCGCACCAACCAGGCGAGCGTGTCCGCCCGGCAGTGCTCGGGTCGCCCTGTGACGTACACGATCTCGCAGTCCTTAGCGCTCTCGCGGGCCAGGGTCAGGCCCTCCCGCAGGGGCGGGTCGAGCGGCGCGGCCGCGAAGAACGCCTTCCAGTCCTTGGGCCTGCGCTCGACGTACGCCAGCCGGTGACCGACATCGGCGAGGACGCCGTCGATGTCGAACACGGCCAGCGGGCGCAGGGTCAGGGGCCGAGCGGGTTGGCGAAGTTCAGCCGTTCCAGCACCTTGGGGTCCGCGATCGGCACCTCGAAGATCGGCGCCGAACCGTCCGGGTCGATGGTCGTCGCGCCGGCGCTGGCGAGGAACATGCTGATCTGGTTCTGCTCCTGGGTGTTGCCCTGCACGAAGCTCGGGTCGAGCAGGAAGCCGTGCGGGTTCTTGGCGAAGCTCACCGACTTGTCGTTGCGGTACAGGGTTTCCCGGTCGAACAGGTCTCCGGCCAGCAGCTCGGCGTACGTCGTGGGGTTGGGCACCGTCTGGTCGCCAAAGGCGTTCGACAGCAGCACCCGCTTCGCCGTCGAGCCCACCGGGGGATGGGCGCGCAGCAGCGGTGCGAAGGTCTCCGGGCTGCCGGAGCGGTCGATCCACGTCTCGTCCGCGAGGGCCTGCTGGATGGCCAGGGCCCCGGGCGCAGGCGAGGTCACCGGCGGGTCCCCGCGAAGGGGCATGGACTCGGTGAAGCCGTCGTAGCCCCCGTTCAGCAGGCTCGGCCGCCGTTGGCCGAGGTCCTGGGTCACCAGGGGCCGGAAGGCCGGTGAGAGCCGGGCGATCTCACTGATCGGACCACCGGAGACATTCGGTGCCAGGACCGGCACGAGCGGATCGGTGCCGCCGAGCATGACGCCGTAGATCCCCCCGAAGCTCTGCCCGTAGTAGGACACCGCGGTGCGTCGCAGGACCGTGGGGCCCGCGCCGGGGACAGTGACCCCGCGGCCGACCGCCCGTACCAGGCTCATGAGGTCCGCGACGGTCTGCCGCAGGCCGTCCCGGCTGCCGATCGAGGCGTCGGGAGCCGGCTGGGCCGGTGCGGACGAACCCTCGGTGGAGGTGATCACGCCGTCGCGGTTCTGGTCCACACCACGGGCGTACGCCGGGAAGCTCGTCGCTCCGCCGACCGAGGTCGCGGTCCAGGTCGAGCGCGGGCCGTACCCGTGGCCGACGACGTCGGTGGCGAGGGTGGCCAGCCCGCGAGAGGCGTTGAAGTCCGCGGCCAGGAACAGGTCGGTGTCCGAGCGGGTGAACCCGTGGCCGAAGACCGCGACGGGCCAGCCGCCTGCCGGGGCGCGACCGGCAGGCAGGATCAGTACGAACGGCAGGCGGCTCGCGCCGGTGACCTTCGGGCCGGCGCTGCCGGTGGGGGTCTGCGCGATGATGCTGTCGGCGTTCAGCCACGACGGGGCGAGGTAGGAGCCGAAGACGTACGAACCCGCCGAGAGGGGGGAGGTGTTGGGCACTGTCGAGGCGGTGAGCGGACCGCTGCCCTTGTCGGCGTTGTAGCTCAAGGTCGTGTCGGCAGCGGGGAACACGTGTTCCACGCGAAGGGACCGGTCCGGCCCCGACAGGTGGGCAGCCTGGTAGGCGGAGCCGTCGTCGAGCTGGCGGCGCATCGCCAGCAACCCGCTTGGGGCGCTCTCGGTCGTGAATGTGGTGTGGGCGGGGTGAAGGCGCTGCGCGCGCCTACCCACCGTCAGGCGGTAGGTCGTGCCGGGTGCGAGCTGCCGAGCGGGGTGCGCGTACACCGTGTGCGAGGCGGCGTCGTACACCACCCGGTCGACCCCGACCGACGCGTTGTCGCGGTCATGGGCCGGCGCGATGCGGATGGCCCCGGCCACCGCGGCCGGATCGACCGGGCGGTCGAAGCGCAGCGCCAGGCGGGGGTCCAGGTCGAATCCGTCCAGCCGGTTCAGCAGCGCGATGTCATGGCAGTCCGTCGGGCGAACGCGGCAGTCCGGGTGCGGCAGGGCAACGCGGCGACCGGTGGCCTGCGACCGGTCGCGCACCGTCAGGGCGTCCGTCGGGAACAGTGCGGTGACCCGTGGCTCGGAACGCCCGGGCCCACCATGGTCACCGTGTTGACCCGCGCGGGCACCGGCGACCGCGGCGCTGCTCGCGGCCGCAGTCCCGCCGGCCCCCGCGAGCGATATCGCCGACACGGTGGCCGCGGCCACGGCAAGGGCGCCGGCGCGCCGTGTTCCAGAAGGGCTGCGACGGTCCGGACTGCGCATGCAGGGCTTCTCCTCATTCGAAAGGTGACGCACCCCACACTGCCACAGCGGACAGCGGCCGGTCGTCCTGGCGGCCCCCAGGACGACCAACCGCACCCGCCTCGCTCAGCCGCCCGTGTTCTCGCTGGTCTTTCGGTTCAGGTCGCTGGTGTAGGTGTAGGTGTTCCTCATCGAGATGAAGCGGCCATGGCGCAGGCTGCGCTGCGTCTCGCCCTCGGCCGTGACCTGGCTCAGGCCGGAGTCCTGGCTGGCCGCCTGCACCGCGCGCAGGGCGCTGCTCAACGAGCCCCGGGAAGAGGCAACCCCGCCGGCCCTCATCACGGTGGCGTAGCTGTAGTCGGCCTCGAGGTTGTCACTGACCAGCGCGACGGTGGCGTTGAGCGCGTGCAGCTTGGACGGCGCCGGACCCCAGACCCGCAGGTCGGTCGCCGCGCGGCCGGTCACGGTCTTGGTCCTCGCGGACACGGTGCTGGCGCACAGGGCGGCATTGAGGATCACGACCCCGTCACCGGCCGCAGGCTTGCTCGTCACCCGGTAGCGCGACACGGTGCCGGTCGGCCAGAGCTCGCGGCTCGCCAGGCGCAGGTGGGAGTCCAGATCAGCATCCCCGTCGCGCTCCACCCGGCTGGTGGCCGCCCGGTCCAGGGTGCTGCCGCGCGGGCAGAACTGCAGCACGCTGACGGTGGCGCCGGCGGGGAGCGCTCCGTGCACCCCTGAAAGGGAGAAGTGGCCGCTGAGCAGCCGGCGGGTGGGCGTGGCGGCGTCGGCGGGAGCGGCGGCCGCGGCGACGGCCGTACAGGTCATGGCCAAAACCAGGGCAGAGCGAAAAGACTTCACCAGCAGGCTCTTTCGGTAACGGGGGCGCGGCTGTGCGGGAACGTTCCCCTTCAGTCCTGCGAGCCCTGGGGCGGGCCGGGGCAGACGGTAGTGCTCGCAAGCGGTTGCGGAGGGAGTTCCACCCAACTGGTTCACGGCCCTGTCGGTCGGTCCACTCAGCAGGGCGACGGCCGGCACCGACGTGCTTGCTGGGCGAGGCCGACAGGTGCACAGTGCGGCCACCGATCCACGACTGGAAGGGACCACCCGTGCCCACCTTTGTTCCTCCTCGCCCCATCCGGCCACGACTGTCTCTCGCGCTCGCGGCAACTGCTGCTGGCGTCCTGCCCGTGACCGCCGCGTTCAGCGTGTCCACCCCGTCCACCGCTGCCGCCTCGTCCACGGCTGCCTCGTCAGCTGCGGTGCGTCCGCTGGTGGCCGGAGCGGTCTAGGTCACCAACAGCGAGACTCCGCCGACCCAGGCGCAGTGCGCCTCACGCGGGCGCCGGTGCTTCGCGCCGCAGCCCTTCCGCGCCTCCTACGGCCTCGACCGGCTCCAGAACCAGGGGGCGGGCAAGACGATCGCGGTGATCGATGCGTTCGGCGATCCCAACATGGAGCACGACCTTCACGTGTTCGACAAGGCCTTCGGCTTCACCCCGATGTGCGGGGAGGAGGGCGTCAGCGGAGCGGCGTGCTCCGGCCTGGGCACCTTCAGGCGTCTCAACCTCGGCGGGTCGGTCTTCCACGTCATCCCGGGCAAGGGCACGACCGGTCTGCAGGACAGTTCCGGCTGGGCGATCGAGACCGCCCTCGACGTCGAGTGGGCCCACACCATGGCTCCCAAGGCCAATGTCGTCATGGTGACGACGCCGACCGCCGAGACGTTAGGAGTGCAAGGCTTCCCCAGCATCTTCAAGGGCATCGACTACCTCAGCAACAACCACCTGGCGGACGTCATCTCGATGAGCCTGGGTTCCGGTGAGGAAGCTTTCGGCAGCCCACGGAACCTCTACAACTTCGAGAAGACCCTTCAGAACGCTCGCGCCCACCACGTGACCGTCCTTGCCAGCTCCGGCGACGGCGGCCCCGAGAACAGCTACAAGACTCCGGTGAAGAACCCCCGGCCGATCCCCGGCCAGAGCGTCGGGTTCCCGGCGAGCAGCCCGCTGGTCACGGCTGTCGGTGGGACCAACCTCTGCACCGATCCAGCCACCGGCAAGAACGTCGACAACGTCTCGCCCCCGGTGGCCTGCCAGATCTCACCCGCGCAGCGCGAGGTCGCGTGGTCTGGATCCGGCGGAGGTTTCTCGCACGTGTTCGGCCGGCCGAGCTACCAGAGCGCCCTGCCCACGGGATCGGCAGCCTTCCCGGCGGGTGCCGGCCGGGGCCTGCCCGACGTGTCGCTGAACGCGGCACCTCGCACCGGAGTCCTTGAGTACGTCAGCGCACCGGGCACCGGGCCCTACTTCCAGTGCCCGGACACGATGACAGCCTGTAGTGCCGGCTGGTACGTGATCGGCGGCACCAGCGCGAGCTCGCCCGAGCTCGCGGGCATCGTCGCCCTCGCCGACGAGGCCGCCGGGCACGACCTCGGCTTCATCAACCCGGCGCTGTACCGGATGGCGAACCGGCCGGCCACCTATGCGACGGACTTCTTCGACGTCACCGTCGGGAACAACCAGCAGCCCGGCAGCACGAGACCGGGCTTCAACGCCGGACCGGGCTGGGACGCCGTCACCGGCCTTGGTACGCCCGGGTTCAACGGACCCAAGTTCATCGCCGACCTCGCCACCGAGGTCAAGTCGACGGACTGACCGCCCACGACGTACCGCGGTGGCCCAGCTGCATGTGGGCTGCCGCGGTGCGTGAGCGCGTCCCTGCAGTTCCCCACCGAGGATCGCTAGGGGCGCCCGGCCCAGAGGTTGTGCGTCCACATGGTCTGCCGGGCGATTCTCGTGCCCGTGTGGCGGGCCACGTACCAGGAGTTGTTGCCCGCCCAGACCCCGACGTGGTCGATTTGGTTGACGTTCGTGCTGTAGCCGCTGTTCGCCATGAAGACTAGGTCGCCCGGTCGCACCTGCGACATTGGGATGTGCCGGATGCCGCGGTACTGCCCGAGCACCGTGCGCGGGAGAACCTTTCCGGCGGCCCGGAAGGAGTACTGGGTGAGTCCGGAGCAGTCGAAGGCGCTCGGGCCGGTCGCGCCGTAGCGGTAGGGCTTGCCGACCTGGTGCGCGGCGATGCTCACCGCTTTCTGCTCCAGGGTGAGAGGGACCGCCGCCCGTGCAGGTGTTGCCACTCCTGCGCTGAGGACCGCGCCCGCAGACGAGGACAAAGGCCGTAGTACGGGATCGAAGGGTGTCACGGCGCACAGCTGGTCCTTCCGGTTCCGCCTGCGGAAGGTGACCTGTCGGGTTCGGGTGCGTTGTCCCGGCCAGCCTGGCTGGCTTCACCCCTGAGGACCGACGTGCCTGGTCCGTCGTGCCGGGTCTCCCGCTCCTGCCATCGGAATTTCGGGGGTCACCAGGCGCTGGCAGGACTTGGCGTGGGCCTGGTCGCCCTACCGCTGCGGTAGGAACGTAGAAGCCTTCGGCAGAACCCTGCGGGTACTTGATGACGTTGCTGACCTCTGCCTCTGGTGCGACCGAGGAGCCACTGTCGCGGGCGTTCGTCACCACGCACCCTCGCACCAGGTCGAGCCCGGAGTGTTCTGCCCTGGACAAGCCATGTGAGCGGTTACAGAGGCTTGGCAAGTGACATAATGTGGATTATCGGCGCGTGGTGTAGGGGTGGGGGACAGGGCAGGTGGGCGCCCGCCCTCTCCACCGCTAACACCCGCTTGCCACCCACTTGCCACCATGGTGGGTCCGCTGGGACACCCTGCTGCTGGTCCGCGCCACGGAGCCCGCGAGCGGAGCCGGACGCCCATGGCCGCCGTGGGCTGCTACCCGGGGACGGGGTCGCGGGGCTGGGAGCGGTGTGCAGGAAACAGGTGGGCCCGGGTGGGCCTGCCCAGCGCGTAGCCCTGTCCGTAGTAGCAGTTCAGCCCGCGGACGTGCTGGAGCTGTTCGATGGTCTCGATGCCTTCGGCGATCACCTGCAGGTGCATGAACTCCGCGAGGCGCACGATGGCCTCGGTGAGGGTGGCGGCTTGGGGGCTGCCGGCCATCGCGACGACGAAGCTGCGGTCGATCTTCAAGATGTCGACGGGGAACTGGGCGAGGTAGGCGAGTGAGGAGTAGCCGGTGCCGAAGTCGTCGATGGCCAGGCGCACCCCGAGTTCTTTGAGGCGGTGCAGCTGCGTGGCGACGGTGGTGACGTCGTTCACGAGCAGGCTTTCGGTGATCTCCAGGGTGAGGCGAGCGGGTTCCAGTCCGCTGTCGCTCAGGGCGGCGACGACGTCGTCGATCAGGCTCGGGTCGGTGAGCTGGCAGACCGAGAGGTTGACCGCGACGGTGAGCGGCAGACCACCGGCTGGTGACGGCCACGTGACGGCGTACGCGCACGCTTCCCGCAGCACCCACCGGCCGATGGCGGTGAGCAGCCCGGTCTGCTCGGCGATGGGCACGAACTCAACGGGTGGGATCGGCCCGCGGGTCGGGTGCGTCCAGCGCAGCAGGGCTTCGGCGCCGACCGTCGCGCCGGTACGCAGCTCCACGATGGGTTGCAGAGCGAGCCACAGCTGCCCGGCGGCCAGGGCGTGGTGCAGGTCCTGTTGCAGTTGCGCGCTGCGCAGCACCGCCCGGGACATCGCCGGGGCGAACACCTGTACACACGAGCCCTGACGGTCCTTCGCCCGGTACATCGCCAGGTCCGCCTCACGCAGCAGCTGGGCGGCCTGCGCCGCCCCATCCACTGCCAGCGCGTCTGTACCGGCGCTCCCCACGGGGCTGGTGCTGGCCAGGCCGATACTTGCCCCGACCGCGACCAGCCGCCCGGCCAGCGACACCGGATGGGTCACGGCGGTCAGGACCCGGCCGGCGATCTGGTTGGCGAGGTGGCTGTCGGCGCCGGGCAGCAGAACCGCGAACTCATCGCCACCGAGCCGACCGGTGAGGTCGCCGTCGCGCAGGGCGGTGCAGATGCGGCGCGCGACGGTCACCAGCAACTCGTCGCCGGCGGCGTGCCCGAGGGTGTCGTTGACGGTCTTGAACCGGTCCAGGTCCACGAACAACACTGATGTCGGCCGCCGGCCGCCGGCAGCGAGGAGCTCACGAGCCACCCGATCCAGGAACAACCCGCGGTTCGCCAACTGGGTCAGCGGGTCGCGCCGGGCCTGCTGGACCGCGGCGATCGTGTGCGCGTCGGTCAGCGCCAGGCTTACATGGTCGGCGAACGCCGTCAGGGTCTGCCGGTCCCGGTCGTTGTAGGCCCGTTCGGGGTGGGCGCTGGCCACCAACAAGGCCCCGACGATGTGGGTGTCCTCCCGCACCGGGGCGGCCATCGCGGCCCGCAGTTCCCCCACGAATCCTGGAATAGGGGCGTGCACCTGCTGGTAGTCGGTCACCGTTACCAGGCCGGCCGCCAGCATCGCCTGCCCGGCGAGCCCGGTCGATACCGGGAGCCGGCGGACGCGGTGCACCCGGTCGTCGGACAGGCCCTGGGCGGACCCCAACTCGGTGTGCTGCGGGTCCTCGGCATCGAGCAGCCGCAGCACCACCAGGTCGGCGTCGAGCAGGTCCCGGGCACCGCTGGTGATCGCGTTCAACACGTCCCGCAACGGCGCCCGGCGGGCCAGTGCCCGTTGCACGACTCCGAGCTGCTCCAGCAGCTCCTGGCGTGACCGCAGCTCTGCGACCAGCTCGAGCTGGCTGATCGCCAGCGACAGCACCCGGCCCATCCCGCGGGCCAGGCTGGTCTCCTGCACGCTGAAAGCGCCTCCGGCCCGAGCCAGTACCAGCTGACCGGCCGGCTCGCCACCGACCGCAGCGCTGAGCACCGGGCACACGCCCACACCCGCGACCAGCAACGTCCCGGCCCCCAGCGCCGCCAGCACCGCCTGCGCACCCCCGCCGGCATCGTCGGCACGGAAACCGATGCTCGCCAACACCTGCCCGTCACGGACCAACGCGGCGACGTCGGCATCCACCGCCTCCGCGGCACGTTCCACCGCGCGCCGAAACAGCACAGCCGGGCTGGCGCAGCCGGGTAGCGCCGCGGTGAACTCCACCAACTGCTGAGTGGACCACGCATCCGACCAACCCATGGCGCTACCCCACTGCCAGGACAGCAACGGTCTTGTTGTGGAACCCGCTCAACCCCTGCACCCGAGCGATCTCCCCAGCGGTGTACACCCCGGCGAACGGCGCACTCCCGGCGTGCACCGCGAAGCGGGCCGCCTCCTGCTGCACCCCACCGGTGCCCGGACCGCCGCCCGCGCTCCCACCGTCACCGACCCTGCTGTGCTGCTCAGTGACCAAGATTCGCTGCCGGGCGATGCAGTCGAACGCCAACAACCCCACCGTCCCGGCCGACCCCACCGCCCCCACAGCGGCCAGGGCCTGTTCACACGCCTGGTCCATCCCGGCCAGCACCGAGGCGACACTGCCCTGCATGAGCCACACCAGTGCACCCTGCGGCACCTCAGCGGCGCACACCAACGAGCCGCTGCCAGGTTCGGCCCGCACCACCGAACGGATCAACGCACCGTGACGCCGACGCAACCCCAGCGGGTGCAGCGCTGCCGCCCGCACGAAGGCCGCGGCTGCGAACTCACCCACCCCGACATCACCAGCAGCTGACCACGACGACCCCAGCCTCCGGCCCGGCAGATGCTGCAGATACCGTGCCAGAGCAGGCTGATCGTCCAGCTCGTGGACCTCGTTGCCAGAGCTGGCCGTCACCAGCATCGGTTCCCCGACCGGTTGCCAACCATGACCGACCCCGATCCCGAATGGGTCGGTAGAACCCAGCGCTGCCGCGACGACCGTGCCGCGCACCACCCGCCCGTCGTGCAGCTGCCACCCGGACCCGGCACCGGCCGGGATCGGGCAGACCCCACCTACCAGCGGTACCCCCGCCCCCGCCGTGCGGTACGCCCCGCGCAGCACTTCCTGCTGATCCCCGATGGTGGCGTCGGACAGCATCAGCAGTACTTGGTGCGGCCGGTCCTCCAGTCGCGCCAAGCACCCAGCGGCTTGCTCGGCCGCCTCCGCCGGGCCCGCGGCACTGGCCTGCCCACAGCCCGTCGCGACAGTGAACCCCTCGCCGCCGAACGCCACGACCAGCACCCGGCCCGTCGACGAACCGCCCCGGCACAGCTCCCCCCCGACGTTCCCACCGATCATCGGCGTCCCGGGCGCCACTGCCCCGACACCCGCCGCAAGCTCCGCCGGGTCCTGACCCGCGTCACCACTGACGACCAGCAGCGCGGCGTCGCGCCCAGCCAGCGCCTGACCGGCCGCATCGGCGGCCGCGGCCGCCGGGCCGGCGTCAGCCGCACCCGATACCCCAACGCCCATCCACCGCCCCGGCGTCGCAGCAGCGTTCGGTGGCCCGGCTGCGAAGGCTGAAGGACGCACCACCATCGGGCCTCACCTCCACCAGACGTCACGAGCACGCGCAGCACCTGTCCCCAGGTGCCTTCGGCTGCCTCGGCACTCCCCTTGAACGGTGACCGGGCCAACGGAGTGCCTGCGTGCACCACTGCACGTCGCCGACGTTGTCGGTGTCACGGCAGCGCGAAGGTCGTTCGTACGCCATCTTTCGCCAGATCGACGCTGTCGAACGACGCGCTACCACGCCGCCGTAGGTGTGGGGTGGCGGAGGTCAGCTGCTCAGGTCGCGGGCCTGCACCGCGGCAGCGGCAGCGGCAGCGACGACCACCACGGCGGCTGCCGGCCGGGACACGCGTCCACGGCCGGCGGCAGCGGCCAGCACAAGCGCGTCCACCGCGTCGCAGAACATCCCGGCGGCCAGCCACGTGCGACCCGCCCGGGCGTCGTACCGCAGGGCCTGCGCGGCGCCGAGGCCCAGAACCAGGTCGCGGGCGCCGAGCAGTTGCACCACCCAGCTGACCCGCGCTGCGCTCGCCGAGTCCAGGCCGAGCATTGTCGGCAGTGTCCTGGGGCGCACGAGCATGCTCGCGCCGGCGCCCGCCCGTCCGAGTGCGATGGACGTCGAGCTCGCTCGGACGGCGGCGGGCCCGAGGAACATGAGCGACACGTGAGCTCCAGCGTGGGGGCGAGGTGGGCCTCGGTTCCGCGAACGGGCCGAGGGCGGCCCGGCCAGGTTACGCACAGCCACGGCGACCGTGGCTGACGCGGGGAATCCTGCTGCCCTTCCGCTCGTTGAGCCCGGTGACACCTACTCGGGAGGCATCCATGAGTGACCGCGTCCTTCGAGGCAGCCGCCTCGGGTCGATCAGTTACGAGAGCGACCGGCACACCGAGTTCGCTCCTCGCAGCCTCACGTCCTACGACTGCCCGCGCGGCCATGAGACGTCGGTGCCCTTCGCTGCGGAGGCCGATGTCCCCCCGACGTGGGAGTGCCGGGTCTGCGGCGCCGCGGCGCTGCGACGTGACGTCGAGCAACCCGAACCCAAGGCCACCAAGCACGTCCGTACGCACTGGGACATGCTGCTCGAACGCCGCAGTATCGCCGAGCTCGAGGAGGTGCTGGCCGAGCGGTTGGCCGTCCTGCACGAGCACCAGGGCAAGGTCAAAGCGGCGCTCAAGAGCGAGCAGAAGGCCAAGAAGAGCGCGTAGGTCACTGCTCGTGCAGCACCTCGCCCTCGACCACCTCGTACGACAGCGGGCCCGATGGTCGGGATCTTCCGAGCAGACGCCTAGTGGCCATTCCTGTCAGCGCGCGGCGCAGGGTCGCCCTGGTCGGCGGGAGCAGGCACAGCACGCCGATCACGTCGGTGACGAAGCCCGGGGTCAGCAGGAACGCACCGCCGAGCACGACCAGGGCGCCGTCGACCACTTCCCTGGCAGGCAACCGCTGTTCGAGAAGGGCCGTGCGCAGCGCCCGCCATGCCTTGCGCCCCTCGCGGCGCGACAGGGCAGCGCCCAGAGCGGCGTCAGCCAGCAGCAGGGCGACGGTCGCCGGCGCGCCGATGGCGTGGCCGACCTGGAGGAGAACGTAGATCTCCACCGCGGGCACGACGACGAACAACGCGACCAGCAGCAGCGCCATTACGGCCTCTCAGCCGGAACCGGAACCCGATCGCGCCGGCGCCTCGACTGGATCCCCCACCAGGTCACCCGCCACAGCGCCTCGACCACGATCGCCTGGCTCATCTTGGACTCCCCGCGCTCCCGCTCGACGAAGGTGATCGGCACCTCGACGACCCTCGCGCCGGCCCGCCAGGCCTGCCACACCAGGTCGACCTGGAAGCAGTACCCCTGCGAGGCGATCTGGCCCCTCAGCAAGGCGTCGAGCACCGGGCGGCGATAGGCGCGGTACCCGCCGGTCGCGTCAGCCAGAGGCAGCCCCAGCACCAGTCGCGTGTAGGCGTTCCCGCCACGGGACAGCAGCTCCCGCGATCGGGGCCAGTTCACCACCTCTCCCCCGGGCACCCACCGGCTGCCCAGCACGACGTCACAGGTCTCGATCGCCGCCAGCAGGCGCGGGAGTTGCTCAGGGGCGTGCGAGCCGTCGGCGTCCATCTCCACGACCACGTCATAGCCCTGTTCCGCCGCCCAGCGGAAACCGGCGACGTAGGCCGTCCCGAGGCCCTGCTTGGCCTGCCGGTGCAGGACCTGCAGCCACGGCGCACCGGAGGCGAGCTCGTCGGCCAGCTTGCCCGTACCGTCCGGGCTGTTGTCGTCCACGACCAGCAGGTCGGCGGTGGGTACGGCAGCGTGCAACCGCCGGGCAACCACCTCCAGGTTGTCGTGCTCGTTGTAGGTGGGCACGATCACCAGCACCCGCCCGGTGCTCATCGGCGCACCACGGCGACGAGCAGAGCTCCCGCGCCCAGCAGGGCCAGGACGGCCTCTGGCAGCACCCCCAGCCGGGTCGCCGGGGTGGTGGCGCTACGCACCGGAACGTCGGCGACCAGCAGGTCGCGGGTGAAGATGCCCGAGGCCTTGCGCAGCGAGCCGTCCGGCCCGATCACCGCGGACACGCCACTGGTCGCGGCGACCAGCACGGTACGGCCGTGCTCGACCGCACGCAGCCGACCCATGGCCAGCTGCTGTGTGGTTTCGCCGCTGCGGCCGAAACTGGCGTTGTTGGTCTGCACGACGAGCAGCCTGCCCCCTCCGGTCACCACATCACGCACGAGCCCGTCGTAGGCGACCTCGAAGCAGATCACGTCGCCGAGCCGCACGGGTCCGACCTGCAGGACACCAGCTCTGGTGCCCGCGGCGAAGTCCCGCGCCACCAGGTCGACCCGCTTGCTCAGCACCCGCACCAGCGATCGCAGCGGGATGTACTCCCCGAACGGCACCGGATGGCGCTTGTCGTAGGTCGCCCCCGCCCCGGTCGCCGGGTCCCACACGATGCCCCGGTTCAGCACGTGACCGTGGGGTGCGTCCACCACTGCGCCCACCAGGACCGGTACGCCGACGTCCCGTACCGCCCCGTCGATCTGCTGGTAGGCCACCGGGTCGGTGTAGGGGTCCAGGTCCGAGGCGTTCTCGGGCCAGATGACGAGGTCGGGATGTCGCGTGCGGCCGGCCCGTACGTCCGCGGCGAGCTGGTGGGTGGCCTGCACGTGGTCCTGCAGCACGGCTGCCCGCTGCTGGAAGGCGGCCAGGCCCAGTCGGGGAACGTTGCCCTGTACCAGCGCGACCCTCTCCTGCGGACCGGACGTGCTGACGGGTACGAGGGGTGCCACCACGAGCACGGCCAGTGCGGGCAGGACGCCCAGCAGCACCCGGCCACGGGGCCGGGTGCACAGCAGCGCCAGAGCGCCGCCCAGGACGGCGACGGCCCAGGTGACCAGGGGGGCGCCGCCGAGGGCTGCCAGCGGGGTCAGCGGGGTGTGGCCCTGGCTGAAGGCCAATCGACCCCAGGGGAACCCGCCGAAGGGCAGCCGGTCGCGCAGGGCCTCCTCCCCCACCCACAGCAGCGCCGTCCACAGCGGCCAGCCGCACAGCCGGCTGACCGCTGCGATTCCGGCGCCCAGCGCGGCGGTGAACAGCGACTGCAGCAGCGCCAGGGCCAGCCAGGCGAGTGGGCCGGCGACCGACCCGGTCCAGGGCAGCAGGGGCAGGAAGAAGGCCAGCCCGAACAGCAGCCCGATCCCGGCTCCCCGACGCACGGTGACGCCTCGGGCAGCCAGGGCGAACATGGCGACGGCCACCGGCGCCGCAACCCACAGCCCGGTCGGCGGGAACGACACATCGAGCAGCAGCCCCGCGGCCAGGGCCGCATGCATTCGCCACCGCTGCCGGCGGAGGATCTGCACAGGACCAGCGCGCGCCGTCCGGAGCCGACGCGCATGGCGACGGGAGTCGGGGACGGGGTCCTGGACGACGCGGGGGCTGTCCGGGACGGCGGCGCAGGGGCCGGGCGCCGCCACCGGGCTGGTCGGGCTCACAGGAGGAGTCTGCCTGCTTCCGGCGAGGAGGGGGCCGAGCTCGGGGCCCGGTGACGCCTTCGGACCGACGCGGCGGCAGCGGGCTGCTGTCGACGCGCCGTTGTCTACTGGGCCACCGGACCCCAGCCCGGGACTGCACCCGCCTCACCGATGCACGCCGTCGGCCGTCGAGGCGACCGCCTGAGGCTGGTGGACCGGCGGACCGGTTGCCCCAGGACGGGTGCGACGACGACCGCTCGTGCGCGGGTCGTTGATGCGACCGACGGAGGTTAGCGAGGCCCCTCGCTCGGCTGTCAACAGCCCCCTGACCTGCAGCGATGTCGTGTTTGTGCAGGTCAGGCGGGGTGCTTTCCACCGTCGAGCAGATGTACCGATTCGCCCCGGACCACGGTCCGCAGGCAGCACGGGTCCGGCCCGTCCAGGTCGGGCAGTCCGGCCACGCCCGCGCGCGGGTCGGTCGACCACCCGGTGACCCGCGCGTCCGGTGTCTGCACGACCAGTTCGCCGTCGACCTGCCACACCGCGAACGTCGCCGGCGCTCCGGGGACCAGCTCACCTTCGTCGTCGCGCCGGGCAGCCCGCCAGCCGCCGCGGGTGTGCGCGCTGAAGGCGGCCCGCGCCGACAGCCCGCTTCCCCGGGTGCGGTGCTGCACCGCGGCCCGCACCGTCCCCCAGGGGTCCAGCGGCGTCACCGGGCAGTCGCTGCCCAGGGCGAGCGCCACGCCCGCGGCGGCCAGGGCGGCATAGGGGTTCATCGTCCTGGCCCGCGCCTCACCCACTCGTGCGGCGTACAGGCCGTCGGTGCCGCCCCACCGAGCGTCGAAGGCCGGCTGCACGCTGGCTACCGCGCCGTGCCGGGCCAGGGCCCGCACCTGCTCGGCGGTCAGCAGCTCGGCGTGCTCGAGCCGGTGCCGGGAGGCGCGCAGGTCACCGACCCGCTCGGCTGCGGCGTCGAGCCCGTCGACAACGGCCTGCAGCGCAGCATCGCCGATCGCGTGGAAGCCGGCCTGCAGCCCGGCATGCGTGCAGGCGACCACATGCCGCGCGACCTGGTCGGCGTCGAGATAGCAGCGCCCGCGTCCCGGATCATCGGTGTACGGCTCGCGGAGGCCGGCGGTGTGGCTGCCCAGAGCGCCGTCGACGAACAGGTCACCCCCCGCGCCGACCGCCCCGAGCTCCCGGGCGCGCTCGACCCCGTCGTGCTGCCCCCCGTCCTGCGGACTGCGGTCCTGCTGACCCCGGGCGCGCTCGGCGCCGCCCTGCTCGCCGCCACCCAGCTCGCCCCAGTACCCGATGCGCTCGACGCCGTGCTCGAGCGCGAGCAGGTCCAGCAGGTCCTGCTCGCCGCCCAGGTCCGCCCCCCCGCACTCGTGCACGCAGGCGATGCCCAGGGCCGCCGCCCGGTCCAGGGTGGCCCGCTGCGCTGCCCGCCGTTGGCCCGGGCTCACGGCCTCGTACGCCGCCCTGCGTACAGCGGAGTGCGCCTCGGCCCGGAGCAGGCCGTCGGCCAGGAACCCCGGCAGCGCTCGCGCCGACGGGCAGGCGGCGAGCAGGGCACTGCTCGCGACCGCAGAGTGCACGTCGGTACGGGCCAGGTAGACCACTCCGCCGTACGAGGCCCGGTCCAGCTCGGCAGCCGTCGGCGGACGCCCTTCCGGCCAGGTGGTGTCGTCCCAGCCGGTCCCGAGCAGCGCCCCCCCACGGCTGCGCCGGGCGGCCCGCTCGACGGCCTGCAGCGCCGCCGCCAGGGACGGGCTGCCGGTGAGGTCCAGACCGGTCAGCGCGAGGCCGGTACTGGTGGCGTGCACGTGCGCGTCGACGAACGCCGGGGCGAGCAGCGCGTCGTCGAGCTCGACGGTGAGGTCGGCGCGCAGTGCGTCGGCCGCGATCTCGCCGCCGACCCAGGCCACCGTGTCGCCGTCGACGAGCAGCGCGGTGGCAAAGGGGTCGCCGGGGGTGCGGACCCTGCCGCGCCGGTACAGCGTCGTGGTCACCCGGCGGAGGCTAGTCGGGCGCCGCGTCCGTGACCGGTGGTGACACCGCCGCGGCCGCCGCCGCGCTGGACACGCTCTCGATCAAGACAGTATGCCCCTGATCACCGTGGCGATCATGGGACTTCCGCCTTGATCACCGGAGAGGGAGGTATCAGCTCACTGTGAAGAGGGAGGTACGAGGTCGCTGCGGAGCGGGAGGTACGAGGTCACCGCGGCGAGGGAGGTACGAGGGGGTGGGCACGCGCGGACGGGACGATGTGGCGTGCCGGTGCTGGTCGGCCGGACGTCCGCCTCCTAGACTGCGCCTATGACGGTCATTGCACCACCCCAGCTCTTGCCCACCGACGTCCACGCCAGCCTCGGCCGGCACCTGCTGGTGGACGGGTTCGACCTGGTCCTGGACCTGTCCGCGAGCCAGGGCTCGACGCTGGTCGACGCGCGCGACGGCACGGCCTACCTGGATCTGTTCACCTTCTTCGCGAGCAGCGCGCTGGGGATGAACCACCCCGCGCTGGCGCAGGACCCGGCCTTTCGCGACGAGCTGCTCGAGGCGGCGCTGAACAAGCCGAGCAACAGCGACGTCTACACCGTCGCGATGGCGCGCTTCGTGGACACCTTCGCGCGGGTGCTCGGGGACCCGGCCCTGCCGCACCTGTTCTTCGTCGAGGGCGGCGCGCTCGCGGTCGAGAACGCGCTGAAGGTCGCCTTCGACTGGAAGAGCCGCTGGAACCAGGCCCGCGGGCTCGACCCGGCGC
>JAABUI010000216.1_pt1 | contig 69439 bp, 61 predicted proteins | sample 5559111 | NCBI WGS metagenome assembly JAABUI01 (sample SAMN10711870, study PRJNA513365) | rock metagenome | isolation source: Antarctica rocks | place: Antarctica: Victoria Land, Buttleship Promontory | reverse complement strand
CTAACCCTGAATAGGGTTGGCCTCGGAACAACCCTATAGCCTAGCGGCGAGCGGCCGGCGATAGTCATCAACATAGCCACCAACATAGCTACCAACATAGGTGCGTAGCTAGGATCGTAACATTATTGAACACTTGAAATGAATACAAGTTGATCTGTTTGTTCAGAAAATGAATTGAATCAATGAAATTCTGCGAGAACAAATGATCTTAACTCAAGCATATCAGAAACAATTCGCTAATGTTCATTGACAACACGCTCTCAAGTATGCAATTAATGATATGATTTGATTAGATGCTCATAATCTGATGATTCATCGACTCAGCAAGAAGTTATCTAATAAATTCGAGAGATCTTTCAGAATCATCAAAATTGTTAGTTCTCATTCTTATCAACTAAAGTTGCTCAATGACTGATTCTGTTTCGACGTCTTTCATACTTATCTGCTTCATTCTGTGATCAACGACTTCTTATCTGAACAAATATCTCTCGCGTCGTTTTTGATAGTCTTCGTCGAAGAAGTGCTTAGCTGAGAGATGAACGAAATATTGAACTCTCGAGTAAAGAACTCTCAGCTAGAGTATTTAATTAAGTGAACTGAAATAGAAGAAAACAGTTGAGTAAAGTTTGCGAATGTGATGAATGTCATTGAAGTCATGAACATCTATCACGCTCGAAATTTTGATCGTTCGAGTAAGAATTCATGAATTGCTTACGTGCAAGAAAGCAGCGACTCTGAATATGAATCAGAGAATTAAAAGTCTCGCAGAAGCTTCGACTTCAAAAAGAGAAATCTATTGTCACGATTTTAGCATGTGTTACTTGAAAGATGTTGAGAAAAAAGATGTTAAATCACTTAGATGATGTTGAACAATATTATAGATGATGATAGACGTGAGATTATCAGTGATGTTATGAGAATCTCTCGATACGAATGATACTCAGCGTTCATGAGATATAAGAATCTCTGAATGATCTCTTTCTTTTCTTTCTTCTTCGTGCAACGTCTTGTATTTAAAATCTAGTTATTAGAATTTCATTCTGATTTCATTCAGTTCTCAGTTCGTGACAATAGTATACAATATTTAATAACAAAAATTAAATTCAAGCAACTCAATTCAATTTTGAGTTGAGTTCAAGTTGAGAAAAATCAACTCAATCTTAACTTGAACTCAGAATTGAGTTGAGTTGATTCTTCTCAACTCAACTCAATTCTAACTTGACAACAGATTTAGTCTGCGCATTATTTTATTTATATATTTTGTGTATTTTGAAGTTTTATTAAACATCATTTTGTAAATAACTCTTTTAATCTTGCAATGCATCAATGAAGCATCATTCTTAATTGAGAATGAGTACTTGAAGTGTTTTGTGTTCAACATGAAAATCTCTGAAGATGATGAAAAGTGAGTTTGAAACATCATTTTCATCTTATTTTGCGCTGTTGTAACGATGTTGAAGCACTCTGACTTAATCAAAGAAAAAATTGTCGTTTGAATCAATATATCTGCGATTGCATTTCTTGTTCATTTCGTAGTTTTGAACAGTTCTTTCAAGAATTGTTCAACGTTCTGCATGATTTTTTGATATTCACTGCATTTTTATTTTCTGATGATCTTGCTCTTTTTATCACATGCTTGAATGTACTCTGTTCAATCATTGATGATTCAACAGCTTTTTCTCATTCATTGCATGCTCTTGATGATCTTTGTACACTTCTTCGTTCATTCTGCTTTGATCATTTCATGTGATCTCACTCAAAAAGTAGAAATCTCAATGATTTTCTTCAGTGCATTCAGCAATTACTTAGTGTACTCATTTATGCATCAACGCTTCATCTCATGATTCAACAATGATTTCAACATTTGTTCTTTCAAAGTATTAATGAACTTCTTTTCATTCATTGTCTTTCATTTACAACGCGATTTTCGCGCTGATTCTTTGCAGATTCTGAGATTTATAATTATCTGTATTAACAAATAATCTGAGAAGTTTTTCATTTCTTTGTTGATTTCACATTGTATTAATTAATTCATAATGTCATTTGTCGTGAAAATCAAATTTATTGTTATTTGAGATTTTTGATAATTTCTCGTAATCATGTCTTGAGATAACATCAACGATGCATTGATATTTGTGATCATTTCAATTAAATCATTTGACAATAAATGTTGTCTTGAGTAAAATGATTCTTCTCATATAAGATGATGCAGATTGAAGTTTTTTACAAGAATGCATTCTTTCAACATGTGTAATGTCTTTTCAATGTTTGAAAGACTTTTTTTTCATGAATGACTTCGTGATTTCTGAGTGACAAATTGTATGCTTCATGAATGTGTATAACTTTCTGAATCATTTGTGTATCATTTATTAATGTTTATAATGTAATTGTGTTTACATCTTTGAAGTATCATGTTGAGTGTCAGATGTTGCTGTCAATTCTCTTGTTTATGTAGAAATAAATTTTATTCTCATTATTCTTTAATGTGAAGTCAACAATTGTTGAACAGTATGCTTTGAAATTCTCATCAAATCATCAGAGTTCTTGAAGAATCAAAATGTCATAATTCTTTATCTTTTTCTCATGTATAAATTTGTCATTGAGTTAAAGTTAAGTTGAGTTGAAAGAGATCAACTCAATTCAATTCTGAGTTTGAGTTGAAATTGAGTTGATTTCTCTCAATTTGAGCTCAACTTGAGATTAAGTTGAGTTGCTTGAACTCGATTTTTAATACTAAATATAGTATACTATGTACTAAAAATAGTATACTTTTTTTCTTTTTTTCAAATTTTTTTTTTTGCAATCAATTTTACAATCAATTTGATAGAGAATTTGATAGAGAGATTGATGAGAAATATGATAGAAAATATAGTGAGAAATATGATGAAAATATGATGAGAAATATGATAGAAAGTGTAGTAGAGAATATAATAGAGAATATAATGAGAAATAAAGTGAGAAATATGATGAAAAATATGATAGAAAACATGATAGAGAGTTTGATAGAAAGTTTAATAGAAAGTATGATCACTTTGATAGAAAATTTGATAGAAAGTAGATCTGCAATTGAGTTCAAGTCAACTCATCAAGTTAACTGAGTTGAGTTGAGAGTCTAACTCAACTCAATTGAATTGAGTTGATTCTTCTCAACTCAACTCAACACTGAAACTCAATCTGAATTGAGTTAAGCAACTTGAACTTGATGACAGATCTACTCATGTAGTAGCATTATCATCATCTTTTCTCTGAACTTATGAATGTTATACTGTAATATTCAAAGCTTCTTTTGCTGAAACATTAAAGTTTACATTCAAAGTTGTTTTATGTTCTTTTTGTTAGGGGCCTGCCTAGAGCGGGTCAGATAGGGGTGTCATTTAACTAGAAGATAAATGCTAAGGAAGAAAGGTAGCTACGGGAAAGAAGCTGGCTACATATGTGTGTTCCTCAGCCGACGCTAGGCCCAATAGGGACTAGTCAAGGTGACGGAGCGAGGATAGGCCTGGTAAGGCTAGAAGGCTGAGCCTGGCAAGGCTAGGATCGTGACACTTTTGAGCATTTGCAATGTGCTTACTTCACTTGTAAAATCTTCAAAAGAAGATGATATTAAAATTGATGTGATTGATGTTAACTTTGACTCATTTGTTTTTGACTTCTTAACTAAATGATTCAATATAGTGTTTTTGAATGTGATGATCACGTTGAGCAAATAACTTTCATTTGTTGAGCATTTCTGTTTTCTCTTCAAGTCATTGTCTATCAGCAATTTCAGACTGATAAATGTGGCTGTGAACATCTTCAACATCATCGCTTTGAACTTTTTCTGCTCTTGTATAACGTGATATAAAGATCTGTGTTTCATGACTTTCTTTATTCTCTCTTTTTCAATCTGTCGTTTATGACATTAAGAGTCAAAGATTCTGTGTATATCTCAACACATCTCACATTTTTACATGTTTCAAGTTTGTTTATGAAAACAATGCTTCAAGTGATGATTTAACACACAGTAAATGCATCTTTGCTTGTTTCTGCATTCATATGTTTTATGATCATAGTCTTGATACTTTAAACATTGATGTGTTTTACAACTTGAATCATAAAACTGCGTGATTTTTATGTTGATCTTGTGATATACTCTCTCATCAATTAGCTTGTTCATCATCTCAGCACTGATTACATGTATCATCAGTGAAATATATCTTTTCTGTTCACTATTCTTTGTGAATTACTCAACTTTCTTAATCATCATCTTCAAATGTATGTCTTTGTTAATCTTAATGAGTGCTTTCGCTTTCTTCTTCTTTATGTCTTTAAACATTTCTTCAACTTTAATTTCATGTATCACTATCTTGAAACTAACTTCATGCAGACTTGCATTCAATGAAATCTCTTTGATTCAAAAATTGTTTTTCTTCAGTATTTTTTTGCTGTCTTTTATCTTGACTTAAAATATTCGTAGATTTGATCATCTCTTCATAATCTTTATGTTCTTACGCGTCAATAGCATCTTGTCGACGTTAATCTTTTTCACTCATCTCACTATATTCTTTGTTGTTATCATCATGATTCTCTTGATCTTCTTTTTTTCTTTAATGAAGATTTTAATCTTGAATTTCTCACAATGATTTTGCACTGATAATGTAACATCAGCGCTGAAGACAAGATAATTCTCAAATGACATTGTTAATTTCTCATTCACTTTCTTTGCTCACTTGTTAACATGTTTCTTCTTCTTTGCAAACTTCTTTTCAAGTTTGCTCATTATTTTTTTCAATCTCTTCAGCTGATTCTTCATGCATTGATTGACAGTTAATGCAGCAATGCGTTGATGCATCAGCTTTTTTATCATCTTTGTCAATCTTCTCATCTTTTTTCAGAGCATCAGTTCATTGTTTTTACATTCATTGAACTCATAAAATACTTGCAGCTTGTTCAATTTCTTATGTATATTCTTTGTCTTGATTGAATTTTTCTGCAAGATAGCAATATTTATCTTTCGCTCATTCATTGATGTTACATTGATGATGCTCATCATTTGCTTTTGATGATCAGAATGAAGTGTAAGCATCATGTCAATGATGTTCTATTGTCAAAAGAGATTTTCTTTTTGATTATTACTCGATTCAACACTCATTATGAGTCTATGCAAGATTTTATATAATGTAGCGAACGCTGTGCTAGCGTAGCATTCTTTTTGTATCTACTATCGCTTTTCTTTGCACTTTATACTGTAACTGTTCTCAATGCAAAAACTCTATGAGCTTATTTCTTTTTTACTTCTTCTTTCTTTTATCTGATTCTTCAATGACATCACAGTTTGAAATTGATGCAGTATGCTTGTTGAGAATATCATTCAAATGATTGCTGTTATCATGCTCATGATTTTTAGAAGCTTTTTCAAGTTCATGATGTTCTTTTTGCATTGCATCATCTTTTATTCTATCTTTCATTTAGAACATGTTAATAAAACATGCTTGATCAACATTTGATCTTTGTCACACTTGCACATCATCATAGTGACATCAAGTACTCATCTTTCATGTAAAAATTGATTGAAGTCAATTTTTCTCATGCATAGCTGCATCAGCAATGCGCTGTGAGACTTTGCATGATCTCTGTATAAAAACAGATGCTGATGAATCATCTTTGATGTCAAATATTGAAAACGAGCTGCATTGAATCTCTTTCTTCAGACTACTCTTCCTGTCTATCTGATTTATTTCTGTATGAGCATCAGTTATGTCATCATTTCAATGCGCTGATGCTTGATCAATGATAAAGATAACTCATGTGCATCATCAGTCATCTTGTCTGCTGCTTCATTTTCAAGCACTTTTGCATGTTCTGTCACTTAATGTAACTTTAGCGTGACTTCTTGAGATCAAATGTTCTCATGTGCAGTTTGAACTTGTCACAGACGTGTCTCATCTTTTGTTGATATCATGACTTTCACTGCTTTCAGAAAGATCTGACTGTCACTGTATATTTTATATATCTTTTCATGATACTCTTGATTCGCTGTCACTACATCTGCAAGATGTTTCATTCTTACAATTAATTCTTTCAGCTCATCATGATGAGTGATAATTAAAGTCAATCTTCTCAGTCTTTTATCTAGCTTTCAGTTTATTCTCATCATGATCGCTGTAACATCATCTTTGCTGTCGCTATCATTTGAGTAAACTCTTTGCTTCAATGCAAATGTGTCGAGATTATGTTGTTTTATTGATATTTTCTTGTTTGCAACTATAATTATCTTTAATGACTTTGATCAGAGAGTTGCTGTGTAAAGATGACTTCAATTCATCTTCATCTGCTTAAGTGTTTCTTTCATTCACTTTCGCTTCAGCTGTAGAGATGTCTTACACAGCTTTGATTTTCAATCTCTTTTGAATATCAAGTTGTTGCGAATTCAACGCACTATCATCTCGATAACTTTGTCTGATTTTCAAGAGTTCATGTTTGTTATCGATCTTTATATCAGCTTTTATAAGTGAATATTTATTGACATTATGTTTATTTTCATCTGTAGAGTCTCTGTTGATGTTGCACGATAAACATTGATGATTTGTTGCAATGCTCTTTCTTGCATTGATCTCAGTTTGATGTTCAGACTCTTTCAATAATCTTTCACTCTCTGTGATGTATATTATATGATGATTTCGTGACTAAGCAAAGAGTGCGTCATCGCGAAGTATATTTACTTATTCGTCATCATTGATGAGTCTCAAGTAAACTTGATGATTGTCTGTATGATTTTTTGTTTAATCACTAGTTTTGCTTCAACATGATGCATGTGAGTCACTCATTTCAGCTTAAAGTTCAGTTGAACTTTCAAAACTCTGATATCTGATTTCAAGTTAATCTGATGTTTTATCAGCTTTACATCAACTTTCATATTGAATTATTTAGAAGTTCTTATAAAGTGAATGAACTTATGCTTTGTCATCAAGAATTTGATGTCATGCGTTTTTAATCACTGTTTGCATTTATTATAGATCTCATTAAAAACTCTGCAATTACATTTTATAAACTTTTTGTATATCAAGATATTGATGTCATTCACGAAGTTTATAAAGCTAATTTTCAGCTTGATGTCATCACATGCTTTTAACAAGTTCACATTGTAGAACAGATATAATATCAATGATAGTGAAGAATCTTATGATATGTTGATGTTCATGCTGCATTTCATCATCGTGTAATCATCAATTGTGATCATGATGCGTTGATATTTCAGAAAGTTCTTCACAAACTCAAGAAACAGTCTAGAAACTTTTCTCTTCTTCATGTCATGTAAAAGTCTGCTGTACATCACATTGTCAAACGCATTCTTTTCATTCAGACTCAGCAGTGAGACTACTCTTCTTCTCATGTCACTTCACACAATATATATCTTTTTTGTAATTAGTTGCAAAGTTGTATTTGTTAATCTGTGCTTGCAAACTCTCATTTGAATATTTAATATTGAGTTGCAAGCTTCTACAACATTTTACAGATGTTCAAATATGATGAACTTCAATATTTTGCTCAATGTGTTAAATAATGCAATTGATTTATATATTTTTGCATTAAAGTAATCTTTCTTGTCTGACTTTTGCATCACTATTGTGACTGCGCTCTTGAATTGAGTTGATTGTATTCTCTTCTGTAGACATCTTTCAAAGAAAAAGCATATTTATTCTGACGTGTTATCAACGAGTCTGCGCATTATTCTATTTGTATATCTCATGTGTTTCAACATTTTGTCAGATGTCGCTTTGTAAATGACTCTTTTAATCTCACGATGCATCAGCAAAATGTCATCTTCAATCGAGAATGAGTACTTAAAGTTTATTGTGTTCAGCATGAAGATCTTTGAAGATGATAAAAAGTGAGTCTGAAACATCATCTTCACTTTATTTTGCATTGTTGTGATGATGTCAGAGCACTTTAACTTCGTCAGTGAGAAAATTGTCGCTTGAATGAGTGTATCTGCGATTGCATTTCTTGCTTATTCTGCAATTCAAAACAGTTCTCTTGAGAATTGCTCAACATTCTGCATGATCTTTCAATATTCATTGCGCTTCTGTTTTCTGATAATCTTGCTCTTCTTATCACATGCTTAAATGTACTCTACTCAGTCATTGATGATTTGACAGTCTCTTTTCATTCATCACATGCTCTTGATGATCTTTGTACACTTCTTCGTTCACTCTGCTTTGATTATTTCATGTGATCTCGCTCAGAAAGTGAAAATCTCGATGATCTCTCTCAATGCATTCAACAATTGCTTCATGTATTCATTTATGCGCTGATGTTTCATCTTTTGATTCAACAGTGATTCTGATCTCTGTTCTCTCAGAGTATTGATGAATTTCTCTTCATTCATTGTTTTTCAGTTGTAACACAATCTTCACGCTGACTCTTTGCAGACTCTAAGATCTATTACTATCTGTATCAACAGATGATTTGAGAAGTTTTTCATTTCTTCATTGATTTCACATCATATCAATCTATTTATGATGCTTTCTGTCGTGAAGATTAAACTTATTGTCATTTAAAATTCTTGATAATCTTTCATAATTGTATTTTAAAATAATGCTAGTGATGCATTAATGTTTGTGATCATTTCAATTAACTCATTTGACAATAAATGTTGTTTTGAGTAGAATGATTCTTCTCATATGAAGTGATGCAGATTGAAGTCTTTTACAAGAATGCTTTCTCTCGACATGTGCAGCGTTTTTTCAATGTCTGAAAGATTTTCTTTTTCATGAATGATTTCATGATTTCTGAGTGATAAATTGTATACTTCATGAATGTGTATAGCTTTCTGAATCATCTGTGCATTGTCTGTTAATATTTATAACATAATTGTGTCTACGTCTTTGAAGTGTCATATTGAGTGTCAGATGTTGCTGTCAATTCTCTTGTTTATGTAGAAACAGATTCTATCTTCATTATTCTTCAGTGTGAAGTCAACAGTTACTGAGCAGTATGCTCTGAAAATGTCATCAAATCATCAGAGTTCTTGAAGAATCAGAATGTTATAGTTCTTTATCTTTTTCTCATGTAGTAGTACTATCATTATCTTGTTTCTGAACTTGTGAACGTTGTACTGTAGTATTCAAAGCTTCTTTTATGAAATATTAAAATTCACATTTCAAACTGTTTAGTGTTCTCTTGAGTGTCTGCAAAGCGCTTACTTCACTTGTAAGATTCTCAACAAAAGATGACATTGACAATGATGTGATTGATGTTAACTTCAATTTATTTGATCTTGACTTCTTGATTAAGTGATTCAATATAGTGTTTTCTGATGTGATGACTGCGCTGAGCAGATGATTTTCATTCATTGAGTGTCTTTGCTTTCTCTTCAAGTTGTTGTTCATCAGCGATTTTAAACTGATAAATGTTTCTGTGAATGTTTTTGACGTCGCTGCTTTGAGTTCTTTCTGTTTTTGTACAACATGATATAAAGATCTGTGTTTTGTGACTCTCTTTATTCTTTCTTTTTCAGCTTGTCGTTTATGACATTGAGAATCAAAGACTCTGTATATATCTCGACATGCTTCATATTTTCACATGTTTCAAGTCTGTTTGTAAAAACAATGCTTCAAGCGATGATTCAGCATGCAGTAAATGCATTTCTGCTTATTTTTGCACTTGTATGTCTTGTGATCATATTCTTGATACTTTAAACACTGATGCACTCTGCAGCTTAAGTCGTAAAACTGTGTAATCTTTATGTTTATCTCATGATATACTTTCTCATTGATCAGCTTGTTTATCATCTCAGCACTGACTATGCATATCATCAGTGAAATGTATTTCTTCTGCTCACTCTTCTTTGTGAGTCACTTAATCTTTTCAATCATCATTTTTGAATGTATGTCTTTGTTGATCTTGATGAGCGTTTTCATCTCTTTCTTCTCTATGTTCTTAGACATTTCTTCGATTCTAATCTCATGTATCACTACTTCAAAACTGATCTTGTGCAAACATATGTTTAATGATATCTTTTTGATTCAAAAATCGTTTTTCTTCAATATTCTTTTGCTGCTCTTCATTTTGATTCAAAATATCAGCAATCTTGATCATCTTTTTATCATCTTTATGTTCTTGCGCGTTGACAATGTCTCGTCGACATCAATCTCTCTTGCTCACTTCACTATGTTCTTCGTTGTTATCATCATAATTCTCTTTACTTCTTCTTTCTCTTTGATGAAAATCTTTACTTCAAATTTCTTACAATGATTTTGCACTGACGATGATATGTTGATGTTGAACACAAGATGACTCTCAAATGATGTCGTTGACTTCACGCTCGCTCTCTTTGCTCAGCTGTCAATGTGTTTTCTCTTCTTCACGAACTCTTTTTTGAGTCTGCTCATTATCTTTTTCAGTCTTTTCAGCTGATTCTTCATGCGCTGATTAACAGTTAATGCAGCGACGCGTTGACGCGTCAGCTTTTCTATCATCTCTGTCAAATTTTTCATCTTTTCTCAGAGCATTAGTTCATTGTTTCTATGTTTGTTGAGCTCATAGAGTACTTGCAGCTTGTGTAATTTCTTCTGTATATCTTTTGTCTTGACTGAATTCTTATGTGAGATAGCGATAATCATTTCTCGTTCACTCGTTGATGTCACATCAATGATGCTTCTCAACTGCTCTTAATGATCAGAATGAAGCGCAAGCATCATGTTGATGATGTGCTATGTCTCTAGATAGTTTAAGTAATTCGTTTTTCTAAAATATCTTTTTAAGATATTAATTTTATTCTGTCAAAAAAGATTGATGTAAATTTTCTCATTAAATACTTGCATCTTTTATATCTTTAAATGATAGTGTTGAAGAATAGTTTTTATGTTTATTTTTTATTCTTTAAAAAGTTTTGACTTTCATAGATCTGAATTCTAACACAGAAAGTAAAGATATAAATGTATATATGACTTTGAACATAGTTTGATGCATTCATTTTATAGTTGACTTAATCATCATTTTACTCATCATTCTATTTACTCATTTATTTACATGTTTAAATATTAACTCATCATTCTATTTACTTTTTCAATTATCAACTCAGTTATTTAAATTTTCATTTATTTACTCATTTATTTACTTATTTTAAAACATGCTTCATGCAATGTGTTTAAACACACATCATTCACTTCATGATTTACTTCATGATTTACTTCATAATATATTACATGTTTCATAATACATGCTGACTAGATTAATAGAAAGCATTCTTCATGATTCTTTATTAAACATTCTTCATGATTCTTTTTATGATTTTCTTCATGATTTTCTTCATGATTTTCTTCATGATTTTCTTCATGATTTTCTTCATAACTTTTTATTAAATATTCTTCATGATTCTTTATTAAACATCTTTCATGAGCAAATAATGAGCATGTACAATGATCATACTAGTAGAATGATACTGTAGATGCGCATTTTATTTATCTGTTGAAGAAAATTTATATATAGTTGAAATTTCTCTTGATTCTTTTATCATCATCTGATCTCGATCTCTGTTCTTGATCAATTAATTTGCTTGAAAATGTGCATGCAATCTTACAACAATGTCAAGATAATCATTTCAGATCAAGAGCTTCTTCAATCTTCATTATTGAGCGCAGCGACAGTCACAGTCACAACAAGAATAAGCATCATCAGTTGTTGAAAACATGTTTATGTAAAGATCATCGATGAGATAGAAAGTAGATTTTAATGAAAAGTAACGTTGATGAAGAAAGATGATTTCAAAGATGATTTGAGATGATCATTTGATCGATTCAGACCTTTCAATTAATCTGCATCAAACGTTAGTTATTGTCTAATATGAAAGCTTATTCAGCTTCATCAATGATTTTATGATTGATGGAAATTGATACTGAGGGGTTCTTGTAAATGTGGCTGAGCTAATGCAATGTTCAACCCGCAGTGCAAACACTCTGTACAGGTTCTTCCTGCAGGCAGCAGCAGCGAGCTGAACATTGCATTAGCAAGAAGCCTCTTAACAAGGATTATTTGTATGAGGGCGTAAGCCAGCTATGTATACCTGAACAGCCCGCTGCAGGAAGAACCTGTAATGCCCGCAATAATTTCATGATGTGACCTATGCGATATCATAAGAACAGGGAGCTGAGTTTGACTTTTTCTGCTTCAACTGACACATTCCCACGCCGTCCTCAACATTTGTCGGTCATTACGAGCTGAAGATGCGTTTTCTTGATACCAGCGCTGGGCGCTCCGGCGCTCTCATACTCAAAGATGTCGCTGAGTCCGATCTTGCAGGCCACCAATACGCAATCCTCTCCCACAGATGGGGCGCCGATGCCGATGAAGTGACATATGTTGATGTACATGAGTCCATAGACATTTCACGCAAGAGAGGGTACGCGAAACTCGTAAAATTCTGCGAGGAAGCGTCCAAAGTAGGCTGTATCTATGGCTGGGCCGATACATGCTGCATCAACAAAGGAGATGGGAGCGAGTTGACCGAGGCTATCAACAGTATGTATCGCTGGTACCAGCGCAGTCATATATGCATTGTCTATCTCCACGATGTCACCAGAGAGGCCATGATGGATGGTAAGTGGTTTAAACGAGGCTGGACATTGCAGGAATTGATCGGCGCAAGCGAGGCGTATTTCTTTGACCGCAATTGGGAGCGTTTCGGCACGAAAAGTGAATTACTAGCCAGACTATCCATCAAGACTAGGATACCTGAGACCGTTTTGAGCGATTCTGAAAACCTAACGACCTGCTCTGTTGCTCAAATACTGTCGTGGGCAGCAGGTAGAGAGACCAAAAGAGACGAAGACAGAGCTTATTCTCTTCTGGGGATCCTTGGCGTTACCATGGATTCAAGATATGGTGAGGGTTCGAAGGCTTTTGTGCGCCTGCAACAAGCTATCATGCACAAGGGCAAAGATGAGTCTATGTTCGCGTGGGCGATGGAGCAAGAGAAACCTACCGGGCTCTTCGCACCCTCTCCGGACTCCTACTCCGAGTGCACCGACGTGTTCAAGACAAGCGGATCCTCGGGGTTCTCGGAATCGAACGGCGAACTATCGATCAAGCTCAAAACCCTGCCTCATGGCATGGAAACATACTATGCAATTCTAAATTGCCTCAAAGGAACCTCTACGGACAAAAGAATTGCTATCTTGCTAAGCAGATTGTCGACCGACGGCGAATATGTCCGCGTGAAAGGAATGATAAAGGAGGGTAAAACCATGATTCCGCTTTCTGATATGGGGCGCTTCGAAGAGAGAAGTCTTCGTGTTCCAATCGAGCCAACTGAGCCTCCGCTCAAACGCTTTCACGGGTTCTGGCTTCGGTCTCTGAGACCTCCAAATTACGAAAGTTGTCAATCGAAAATACTATCGAGAAGGGTTCAATCCTGGAGAGAAGTGATTAGTCTAGAAGACGACGACCTGGGAACTGCAGGTATCGTCTACATGGAGCCGAAGGTCAAGCCAGAGCTCTCGCATTATTTACGCGAAGGTGGATGGTCCCACATCCATTGGATCAAGCTTGGATTCGATACGGACTTCAACCCTATGCTCTTGCTCGCGAATAACAAGCTTCTCATCGGGGGCGGGCGCAGTTTAGACACCAGACCAGACCCGACAATGTTCGAGGAGGCTCTCGTATGCGGAGCAAGGTCGACTGCGCGTGACGAGTTGTTCGATAACCGCTGGATTAAGAATCCTGGTGGTGTACCAGACAAATCATATGGATGGGCAACTGGAACTGCTGTTCTGAAGGTCAAAAGAAATACAGGTATCTCTGGCCGCCTCGAGGCGTTGAATTTGGGAATTAGCATCAGCTTGTGTCCTGTGCGCAATTTCGACATGACACTTGCTGACGGAGAGATCTGGGCAGTGGACATTTCTGACGATCAAGGAAGCGACCCAGATCAAGACCTTGCATACACTAACAAGAGGATTGATTCCACGGAGCGGGACGACATGTGGTTTAGCTGTTGTCTTGGCATGACAACGCATGACGCGGACGTGCTGATAGCCAGAAAGCAGGATGCTCTTCGTCAAAGGAGATTCCTTGGAGCATCGGACTTGGAAGAGCTCAAATTACCTCCGAACACGCCTCAGGTCAGGCCTTTAGGGTGACTATTAAGCGCCAAAGACATCAATGGCGGGAATGGCCTAATATCTGTATCGATTGCAAAGCTGTATTGGAGTATCATGAGTAGCTCGATCATTGCAATGTGCGCCTGAAGAGCAGTGTGTCATGTGGCTGCACGGAAGGAACCACATATCGCATCTGGGAAACTTGTTACAACACCAGACACTCGTATGCCCTGATTCCCACATCACCAGCCATGCGCGAATAAGCCATGTCTCTCCCATAGCTTGATGGTTTTGTTTGATGGCTGCTGCCAAATATGCCACTTGTAGTCTTGTAGAGATTAATTGAGCATTCCGGTCGGCTCCCTGATCAATTCATAACTCGAACTCTGCGCCCGATGTCAACCCCTACACATTTCGTCACCCAACTCAAGCCGAGTACTCTAGTCTGCTCTTCGAGCCGCCCATCTACTTCCTCATCTTAGTATAGCCGTCGATCTTATAGCTCAGCCCTCAATGTCAATCAGACACAACCTCACAGCACCGTGTGCCGATCGTACTTCTACCGATTCATTCGACAACCATGTTCGACTACTTTGGCCTGCCAACCGAGCTGCAGGTCATGTTCGTCAAGATCAGCTCCCACCAATCATCAAGCACTTGACCCTTTCCCAGCGAATCGACATTTCCAGACTCGATCAGAGACCTTATATCCTCAATTGAAAGTACTTCTAACCGATGTTGAAGCAGCGATAGGTGTATTCATTCTATGGAGCGAAAGATTCGCCTAAATACAGGGGGATCACATGATTCTACTAGTCTCAAACTAGTCCCAAATAGGCCTAAGAATCTCATTTCAACAATCGAATGGCCCGGTCGATTCCATCAGAATCTCCCTTCGCTCCGGGTCAGCAAGCGATTGAAGGACCTGTCGTACCCGATACTTTAAGAGCTGAATCCTTGGCAAGTCACAGACTTCTGGAAACCAAAAATTGAATACACTCGCCACATTTTCCTCCCTATCTGATGGCGTGGTAGTCTTGCTGCGAGAGGGTAGATATCGCCTTTTCACTTACCCATTGTGGCTGAGAGAAGCGTAGAGGAATATGTTTCATATGTTTAAAGATGCGCCATTGAGTACCCTGACGATCGATGTGGGTGAGGTATTGAAACATATTACGTTCCCACTCGGTCGGGACATTTCTCTGCTGGATCACGGTGGTGTTTCGGGCAGATTCTGAAGGTTTGAAAATCAAGGTTAGTGGGATTCCGGAAGGTCAATGCCATCGGTTCAATTGTCCTGGTCTTCATGTATCTATCACGGCTTGCGCAATATAGTCAGTGTGGGCAGTTGGATTCACTTTCGTGAATAGCTAGTCGAATAGTTAGTTGGCCACAGGCCAACGACCATGCTTCGAATAAAGGCTCGAATTCGCTGAGCGAACAATAAGACTTACTCATCATTGAATACACCCCGTCCCTGACGAGATCCAACAGCACAGTCATTCATCCAACCCCTTCGCCCATAGCTTCACGCTTCACGGGATATATACTTGACAACGACAAAATCGACGCAGACGTGGTCAATGGAGCTATGGATCGCTAGTGATGTAATCAAACTGTTAGAGGTTCGTACCTCCCTTTCATTCTTGATCCTGACTGATCAATAAGCGAGGGCTCTATGCTGCTATCGATTAAGCATGGCTTCATTCGCTCTATTGAGGCTCAACATGCTACGCATCTCAGGTCTACGGGCGGACGTGAAATCGAAATAACGTACTACGGGTAAAGACGTAATAGAAGTCTGTAAAAATGAAGGACTTGGAAACAACTAGAGAACGGAGGGAAAGGAACGGAGGGAATGGAGTGGATGGATGGAAGGGAAGGAAAGGAAAGAAATGGAGTAAAGAGACGAATATGGAGGCAACCACGAAGAGGAGCGAACGACTGGAGTCGAAGAGCGGAGTTGAAGACAGAGAGGGCTATGTTTGAAGGACTTCAGCGCCGTATAAGCCGTCCGTCAAGATTCGGCGGACCGAAGCTCACCAACAAGAGTGACCATATCGCCGACGCAAACCTTGGCTAGAGTCATGCCAAATACCTCGGGTTCGGACATGAACTCTGACGCTTTTCATCAGAATGTCAGCTCAGCTGGCTCAACAAGATGTTCAAGCTAGCTCCAATCAAAGGTTCTCGAATCCTGCAGAACAAGTTAGTGTATCATCTAAGTAAGCAGATACGAGGAGTATGACGAGGACAAGACTCTCAGGTCCAAATCACTCGCACTTGGCCTGAAGAATACTTGAAAGAAGAGCGGAAGGATCATCGCTTATATCCGTGCGTACCTATCTGACCAGACAATCCTGGTTCCGAACCACTCGCACTTGCCCTCACGGACTACTCGACGCAGGAAAGGAAGGAAAATCACTTAAATCCATGCGTACCTTTCTGACCAGTCCATTGGTGTCCAATACATGTTGTCGAACGATACCATCGATGGGGTTGTACAAGAGATTGACGAGACTTAGCTCGGAAACCTACCAGAAGACAAAGCTTGCGCAACACCTATCTGCACCATAAGGTTGTGAGCTCGCTGCGTACCGTTACTTGGAACAAATGTAAGTGGCTCGACGAGAGCGAAGGAGAACTGAAAGGAAGATAATTGTTAAATCTGTTGCTTGACCCTCCGTTTGTTGCTTTGCTATGGTTGTTATGTTAAGTTGCTATCTCATTTGCTGACCCTATCATTGAATGCACTTAGAAGACGGCCAGCTGTTCAGTTCAATCTTCGATAAGAGTCCATTCTAACAAAGCTCAAGTTGGCACGTGCGTATGAGTCGACTTATCACAAGAGAATATTGGGGAACTCTGTTGAAAGATTAGACTTAATGACACCGACGATAGCGAGGAAGATACTGCACTCACACATATAACACACGATAGCTCGACAGGAGCCATGGGCCGCCTTAAGTTTCCTATTACAGATGCAAGCCTGTGTATCGTCAACCTATCTAGCTAGTCCGCTAGCCCATAAATTAATCTATAAGATAATGAGGTAGTCTATTTCTTCTCTTGCCTCTTGATCTATTCAATACCTGATTCTGCGAGAGTAGCCTTGTGACATTTAAGAATTAAACTGGTCGGATAACCGTCAGTCTAAGTGGCATTTTGAGTATTCATCATGTTTGACTCATTTCATGTATTTATATTTCCAACTCTTCTAGTCGCACATGCTCTGAAATCAAATTTCTGGTTCGGTCAATTTTTTGCAAAGAACCGTTCGAACTTACTGGTCTATTCCACTATGATATAGTGAGAAATGTGAGTACTTGTAATGAGATATCGAGACCGCCATCTGGTTTTATAGGTAGACAACGGTGACGGTCTACGACGGTTGTACTTTACTGAGATGGCTTACGACTCTCCCCACCAGTAAGACAGTAAGCCCAGACATGTCTCTGTAGGGGTATTCATTTCAACCGACGATATATGTCATTGACTTGAACTCGAGCTTGCCAATAGACAGCAACGCAAGGGATCTGGGCCGCGAATAGCTGTTCTCAGCCTCAAGACAAGGGAAGGAAGATTCATAGGTGAGGAGTTGAGCGGTTGAGACCCGAACACCGCATAGTGAAGACGTTTCCGAGTGCGAACAGAGAGATTCCCATGGCGGACCCCACGCCGACGATAAATAGGACGTGGGGGTCACTTGTAGTACTTTCCTCACGAAGACGACCCGTATGTCATGTTTCTTGCGGAAAACTCGAGCAGCCAATGTGTTGGAGTTCTTCACGCTCGGACCTTGGGGGTGGTTCTAGAAAGGAAAGGGGAAAAAGCTTGAGAGATAGAGAGAGAGAGAGAGAGAGAGAGAGAGAGGGAGATTCGCAGGAGGGTTACAATCCCGGAAATACTCTCTATCGAATCCTCGTATCGTCCGTCTTGCGTAACAACGGTCTTATCGACTGCATGCATACACTGGGCAGCGGTGGGGTGGGCTGCCAACCCAGAAATGCACGTTACACAACCCTGGGGCTGCGTGCATTATTCGCTGGCATTCAACGATCTAATCAAAAAATGCCAATTGAGAATTGAGATGGTCGATAGCGCTTGATCATATCGATCATAGGCCCAGAAGGGCTGTCAGAGATTTATGACTCCCCCTCCCACTAGTTCAAGGCTCTCAGACCCGCCAAATCGCCCAAATCGCTAAATCACGCAACGCCCAAGAGAAAGAGAAAAAAAAGTCAATCTTGTCGACATGTCAGCTAATTGTTTGTTGTCAAATTAAATAATACCCTTCTACTTTACAGCCCCTCCCTCCTCCCTCCTCCCTCCTCCCTCCTCCCTCCTCCCTCCTTCCTCCTTTCTCACACCATGATAGAATCTACATCTTCACATCCACCGCGAGACAAGCCCGATGCCACCTCCCAAAACACCCGACTCACCGCCTCCGCCTCCTCCACCGCCTCCGAACTCTCCAATCTTAAGATAAGGCTTCATAAATCTCTCCGACAATTTCCGGACTTCCCCTCACCAGGGATCCTGTTCGAAGATATCCTGCCGCTTTTCGCCGACCATACCCTTCACAGGTCTCTTATTCGAGCGCTGGAGCTTCACGTTACGAGTTGCTACGGGGAAGACCAGAAGCCTGACATAATAGTGGGGTTAGAGGCAAGAGGCTTTCTGTGTGGGCCGAGTTTGGCATTGAGACTTGGAGCTGGATTTGTGCCAGTCAGAAAGCCAGGGAAGCTGCCGGGACCCACCGAGACAGCTGAGTTCAAGAAGGAGTATGGTGAAGATTTCTTCGAGATGCAAAAGGATGCCATTCAGCCCGGCCAGCGAGTCGTTGTGGTGGACGACATAGTTGCAACTGGTAGGCTCACCAGTCGTAACCTCTTGTCCAATTTCTGACAACTCTACAGGTGGTTCTGCTGCCGCAGCTGGCTCCTTAGTCAAGAAGCTTGGTGGCACGCTCGTTGGCTATGTCTTCATACTTGAACTCGACTTCCTCAAAGGTCGTGAGAAATTAAATGCGCCTGTCTACACCTTGCTCTCGAGCCAAGAAGACGGTCCACCTAAAAGCTGAGCAAATGTCTAGCTGGAAGTTATTAAAACATAAAATTTGCTGCTGCAACGGTTTTACCTTCTCCAAAACTATTACAGACCTACGGAAAGCCTTCTTTTGATCTATATTGCGCCATCTCCAAGGATATTGCAGAATAGCTCTCGGAGCTAAATATTTTGCAAAGACCATAACAATAGCTATGACGAGCTTTATTGGTGATAGCTGTATCTTCCTGATTCATAAGCAGAACATCCTGTGCAAAGAGGAAGCTTCAGTGCCCGGCTGGTATCGACTTGGAGGTTGTCCCATGGACGGCTGTATTGTCCGTTACAACGATGAAGCAATATTATCCTCGAGGATGGTGATAAGAGACACTGCGTTACTTCGCTCCCAGCGGTGGTGGCTATAATCTTAATGTCAGACGCAAAAAAAGCGGAACATTTATCCAACTCGTATTGCAAGTGCTGCCCGCCACGTCATAGCAATATAAATATCGGTGGATTGGGTAGAGCGATTGCGCCTTCATTCCACAATTACTCTCCCTTTTGATGACAGCGACAGCAATATCGGCAATTATCGCACCTGTTATTTGCATCCGAAGCCTGTACCTAGGTAGTCTCCTACCACAGGTTGACTGGTTGCAGTAGACTGTCCCATCGTCATGCACCCCTATCAAACCTCCTGACACAAGAACCAAGCGGTACTTGATACTTAATCAACCGTATCCAAGGTATCCCCTGGTAACCACAAGAAAGGAATAAAAAGCCACAAAAATCCCATCCATGTTCCGCCCGTACCAAAAATTCCTCACCAGACCTCTCCAACCCCTCCATCTTACCCCGCCAAAGCCATCCGCCCACTTCCACCGCCGAATTCCTCCCCACCACCACCACCACCACCTCCACCACCGCACCCTCCACCTCACTCCCACCGCCCCAAAAATGTCCGACCTCAAAGTCATCCACACCGACAAAGCCGGCCCTGGTAAGCCCCGCCCCTACTCCACCACCGCTCCCAAACCATACTAAACCGCCCACCCAGTCGCCGGACCCTACGTACGCCTCTCCCCTCCCCCAATCTCCCCCCCTCGCCCCCTTCCACCCCTTACTAACCCCCCCCACTCCCATCCCAGTCCCAAGCCATCCACACCCCCCACGCCATCTACATATCCGGCCAACTGCCCTCCACCCCCTCAGGCGCCCTCCCTGCGGGCTCCATGGCCGAAAACGCAACTCGCTGCCTCGCCAACATGCGCGCGATCCTCGAGGCCGCGGGCAGCAGCCTGGACAAAGTGGTGAAAGTGACGGTGTTTTTGGTGGACATGGCCGATTTCGAAGAGGTCAATGGGGCGTATGAGAGGGCGTTTGGGGGGTGGAGGCCCGCGAGGAGCTGTGTCGCGGTTAGGGAGTTGCCGAAGGGGGTGAGGGTGGAGATGGAGTGTGTGGCCGTGCCTTGAGGGGGAAATGGGGGGGGGGGATAGGGTGGATGGGAAACTATGGGTTGCAAGATTATAATACCACAGCTCTCAAGACGGCAAAATGCTTCATTGATCTTTGTTATACGTGTCTGTCATGAACAGAGCTCTCAGAGCATATGATACGCCATGCTCCACGTCAAGCGCTGCAACAAGATGCGGAGACCTATTCAAGGCCTGGGTATATTCATCCCCGTTCCAATCTGCCTTATCAATTCCGCCGCCTGCTCCAAGGGATATCCGATAAACACAGGTCCGGTGAACAACATGCGGGGGTCGTCCGTCTTCGCAGCCGGTGGAGGTGTTGTCAGTGCCTCTAATATAGGCGGTGATGGATATGATGTTTCAGCTTTGTTAGATATATCCGCTGTGTCCTCCGCTGTCTCCTCCCCTGTTACTTCTTCGAATATTTTTCGACTCTGCTTTGTAGCATGGTCTAGCCTCAGTGAATGCACTGGCGAAAGTGAAGCACTGGAAGCTCTCTCTTCTTCAATGGGCACCCGAATGCCCCAAGGACGGCTCGGTGACTCGCCTACTTTAATGTCTTCCAGTGGTCTGTCGAAATGCCCTTCTCTGTCGTCTTCCTTGTTCAAGCCAGCGCTTCTTGCGGATACGTTGTCCGGGATAGTCTTGACATTGTCTGCCCATTTCTCAACCTTCTCCATAGATCTGCGCTCCATCGCTATGCATTCCTCCTCTTCCTTTGCTGGTAATAACGGCTTGTGCTTCACGCCCAAGCCTTGGATCATGCTGACCAGATTTCCGTACTTGGCATCCAATTGACGTATGCTTTCCTCATTACTCTGGTACCGCTTGACACAAACTTCGTGGCTCCTTGGAATCTCATGCTTGTGGATCTCAAAGTACCTGGCTATATCTTCTGGCGAACGCTCATCAAGATATCGAATTGGGCATTTGGAAGCAGAGCCCGTGGCTGAAGGTGGAGGTGAAGAAAAGGTCCGAGCTTGCTGGATGCTCCTAGGAGGGTCTGTGATGAACTCTTCTCTCATTTCGGGTGGGGTGGGAAGTGAGTCAGGACGTTTCGTCACAGAACCATGAGCACCTGTCAACGCCTGGTGCTCTGGTCGAAGATCCGATAGTGATGCAAACGGACATTTTGATGTTTCTTCGGGATATTGATTTACATATGACTTGGCTACGCTTGCAGAGGCGCCAATATCGTCCTGTAATGATCTTGTGTCCCTAGGAGTAGGACTCCATTGTCGGTCCAGTTGAACCTTATTGACTGCTTCAGTCTCGCCCCGCCTCCCATCGGTCAGGATCTTCCAAGAACTAACACCGCGGGCTATCGCTTGAGCTTCTTCTTGGTCCTCGCCAGCCATGTAGATATCTGGTGGTTGGCTCGTATCTTCCTGGGGAGCTGTTTGCTTCCCACTTTGCGGGATTGCGTTGCAGAGATGGGAAAGAGGTCCATCTTCTAGGATCAGGCGCTGCGCCTGTTGACGAGAATGCGTCAGCTTACGCAACCAAGTATTGCAAGATTTTCATGAATCCGAAAGGGCGATGCTCAGCAGAAGCTGGTTAATGATCGTCACAGCTACAGTTGTAGCTTCAGGTCTAGAGCTAAGCAAATCATCATAGCATGGGGAAAGAGATCTTAAGATACGAAGAACGTACCTCAAACTGTGCGAGGGAAAGCCGCTGCTCCAGGTCGTGGTTCTTCCTGGCCAGGTCATGTACTTGGTTAAGCAGTGCTCTGAACCCAGTCGTCAGCCGCTCCACGAGCTCATCGTGATCGCTGTCCTTGTAGGAAGCCATTCTGATACGAGATAGATCAAGTATCAGAGTGTCAATACATGTTGATTAAGGAACAACAAGCGGCCGAGCCGAGGCACCTCTATTCTCCATCAAAAACACCCTATTTTCGTATTTTGCTCCCTACCTGTATGTCCACCAACTCACCCATATATAGAGTGACCGTTAGGTTAGGTGATACCTGACAGATCCGATCCAATTCACCTCAAGAGGTGGGTTTGGGGGCTATTCTCAGCATCTTGGGTGGGTTTCCCTGGGGAGCACCCATCCAAGCACCTATGTAACCCAATGGGTGCCATGGCCACAGTCAGAGCAATCTCTCATCTGGGCAACAGAATCAGCAACATAACTCATTACAACTACAGTTTTACTCCATTTTTGATGGTTTTTGCATCATTGGAAAGATCTTGCTCAGCTCATCAAGCTGAGATAATTGCATACTAGTAAATTGAGGTTTTAGAAGTACGAGGGGTAGGTAAGCAGTAAGTTAAGTTTATAGATCGACTTCTACGAGTAACTCAACCGTCACACTATTTGGATGTTTCCAGTGTTATTTCCTTTAAACAGCCCCGCAGCGAAAGTCGCATTGCTTCGCACCACATCATCCATGTTCGTGAGCGTCGGATCCATGCCAAAAGGAAACTGCTCGCCCATTTCCTGGTTCATTACGAACTCAAAGGAGGCGCCATCGGCCCACATATAGATGCCCAGTCCTGGTACGCTGCGATAGTCTTTGTTCACATCAGCAAAACCCTTTCGAACAGTAATTTAGAGCTTGCTCGACTATATGACATACCATTGAGGTAAGTGGCTCCTCCTTCACCATGATTCGCAAGACATGTGTTACAGATCTGCATTCCGGTTTCCTGAATGTCAAACCAGAATGTCGACGACGTCGTATTGAGCCTTCTAGCATGTCTAAACGCGAATAGCGCAACATTGCAGGTGCCTATTTTCCACGTATATGCTATCAGTAAATCTCGCTCAACAAATCGTTCATCATAACAAGATTTTATCAAGCACATCTCTCTCATAATATACATGACAGACGAAAGTTCATCAACCATAAGACATCCATTTCGGCAATTGCACAATCGTCTCTTGAAAGGGCACTGCTCGATCATCTCGAAAGCCATGTCACAAGGCTTGCGGAGGTTTGCTGCGAAGTGGCTGTTCCACGAAATAGCGAATGTTTTTGTCTTGTGGGAACTGGGTGAGAGCTACACGGCAATCGCCGGGGTCAGGACGGCCATAACGATCGCCATCGCAGACTGGATTGGCGTTGACGATGTCAAATATGGAGATCAGGAGGAGCGTAAGTTGTAAGAGACGAGTTCCTGCCGTAGGCCTTTGTTGTATAGTAATGCAATGCATTGAGCTTGATTCCAACGTCGCAGAATTTGTGGGGAAAAGAGGGAGAGATATTGGTTTGTAGAGCTTTCATCGTTCCCGCCGAAGCCCTTGAATAGCAACTGAGACGCTCTTTAGGCGCAAGATATCTGTTTGGTCTCATCATGGAGTTGGCGCACCCGATCCGTCGTCCGAAACCTGGGGAAATACTGACTGGCAGCCGCAGAAGCGATGGCACCTACAAGCGTGCCAAAACCCCAGCACGTACTCAAAGCACTCGCACCAGGCTTTAATTCTTCTAATATAAAGCGATCCATGAGTCCGCATCGGTCCCTCTTAGGCCGTTCCGCTTTACGCCGTATCTCTCCATGTCCAAAATTCCAGTCCCTATGTTGTCCATGTTATGGGTACTCTTATGTTTACTCACGCTCCATAGCCCACGAGTAACCGCATATACCTACGACCTCTATTGTAACAAAGAGTTGTACGGCACTCCCAACGTCGATGATTGCAAGGAGGCCACGGACTGGATTCCGGTATGTTATGTTTCCAGCACGATCATCCTTGGGACATGTCTCAAATCTTGTCTCCCGTACCCAAAAGGAAAATGCTGACTCGAAATCGTAAAGTGGGTCTATGAACCCATAGGCATGCATGATAGGAATGATGCCACCGCTTTCCGCAAGTTCGCAGAGCCACAGTACCTAAAACCACCCGTGAGATAAACTTTCTTGTTCGTTATTGCCAAGTTTGACGTATAATTTCCGAACTTCAATTCCTCAAACACATCACGGCCCAGAGCTCTACCGAAAAGGGAAACGCTGACTCCAGACCCGGAAAGTGGAAAGAAGTCAAGAATGAGTTCGCTCCACTGGCGATTGTGCAGTTGCCCAAGATTTGGAAACACAGTATACCAACCCCCGTCTCCGGCCAGTGCATTCTCACTAAAATCATCGCGAATGTTTGCAGAATCTTGCACTATAGCCATGGTACTCCAACCTTACCGGGGGACCTTTGTCCAGGGCCCTAATTACATCAAGCCCGTATTCCAGTCGAAATGGAGCGAGGTGGGAAAACAGACAAAAAGGCTTTGGGATTGTCTTGAGCCGGGTTCCAAAAAGCAAAGTCAATATCCGCAAGGGGGTTATACTGCTTTTACGAGTGAGTCCCCTTCCCGATCGGGGTGATGGAAACCATACCTTGTTTGTTCTCCCAATGTTGTAAGCTAACGAGGATGCAGTCACCCAAAGCAAGCCAGCAGCGATTTACATGTACACTTCCGACTCACCGTTCAACAAGCTACAGATGAAAAACTACATGGCCGACGGAACAATAATCGAATCTCCCGTAGGCAGACGTGCCCATTTCAATCTCTCGAGCAACGATTCTTCTTTGGCTTCTAGCCTCCAGGCTATCAATTCCTCAGGCGTGGTTTCTTTGCTGAACGTTGTTGTGGAGGATGACACATCGTGACCGAAAACTGTACTCTATTTTCATGAAGAATTTATTCTCTGCAATTTGCAAACGCGCGAACTTTCATGAAGAGTCTTAATCGTAAACTTTTCGAGGGTGAATGTCTGCGCAATTTTTCATTAGTAGATGGTTTAGTAGCTGGTTCAGTAGCTGGGCGAGTAGGTAGAATGATAAAGTAGGTTGCTGAGGAGGTGAAAACTCTGTAGCCGGGTTTAGCCCTATCAACGACCATCGCCTGTTGCCTATGACGATGCGATGCCCTCGGGCCAACCAAGAAAAGCCACACCTCAAAGGCCCTCGGTTTCGCCGTCTCCGGATTCAAGCCAGTCTAACGGAGTGTCAACCTCGTCTTCTCCCTTTCCGCCATCTCGCAGACAGTATGTGCTGTTGTTTTCTTGACGGTGCAGATGCAAGCAGTCTTGGGACCTGCTGAAAGCCAGAGAGCAATGCCGATTCTATATCGCGCAATTGTCAGCTCTGGTTTTTTTCTCGCAATCTATTTGCCGGACTTCCAGCGATGTTCTTCGTACGACAACGCAGCGAGAGCGTGCCAACACGCTTTGGTGCAGTCTGGTCGGGTGCGACGGCGATTTTTACTTTGGTTCTGCCCCTTTGTCCAGATGATGTTATCAGGTGTTTAGTGACCTCATTGGATGTGGGCCGTGTTCTGTACAATGATAGAACGCGGGTTCGAGCAAATAGTAGAGAGAGACCGGAATGAACAAGTCCGCAGCTGTGAAAGCCGTGAGTATGAGAGACCTCTCTCCGACGCTTGAGGATGATTGAAAGAGCTTGACGGAACGAGGCTAGAATCAGATTTCTCTATCGTCCACCGCTTTTCCGGTACTTTAGACACATGCTTGCAAGTTCCAAGCTAATTCTGGAAGTCTCTGACTGAAACCGTCGGTATTCAGGCCGCGGGCGGTAGCTCACCCAGAGAGGCGCAATCACTCAGAGTCACCCTCTTTCGCACAACAATCACCAGCGTCGGATGGCTGCAGGGCGGCGCTCAGCATATGCACGAGTGGGGGTAAGGTCGGGGCAGATGTCTATTATATTGACCTTTAGCGAACACACCGGCCCTAAATCTACTTCAAGAGCATCGTACTCCAGATTGGAGAGTACAACCTAGGTACTACAACCTTTCCATGTTGCCATCGACGAGTTCGAATCTAGACAACGCCATTCGTGCTATCTTTCGATGCACTCCTCAAGAACTCGGACCTTTGTGAACAGTAAATTGTCAACATCAGAACCAAGGAGTCTAATCGGAATGAGTTTTTTGTTATACTCAAGGAGAAAGAGAGATCGCCTTGGGGCAGGCAGTGTGGTGGAGGGTCGGCAGATCGGCAATGCGGTTCTTGCTTGGGTTGCAGTACGGAAGTATATTGAAGGCAACTTCCTTCCGAAGGCCTGCTGTGACCTGTACTCCAAAATCTGTTTAAAAAAGCGATAGGATATAAATTATCAAGTCAGAACATAGGAAGCATTCAAGGAAGCTAGCAGATCATCTCCGTAAACATAATATATTGACATGCCGGAAGCTTCAGGTCGTTCCATTCCAGCCAGCGTTACCGGAGAAATATATTCAACGAGAATTATATATATACTCGGAGAGCGACTCCTAGATCATACCATCGTTGCATCTGAAGAAATGTTCAAGGCGCGTTTCTGGCTTCCACCAAACGCCACAACGCCCTTAGCACAGCGAGGCCTCCGCTCTGCGTCTCCACAGTCCTACCGCGTCCCCTAGTATTTGGGTCGCGTGGATATTCCTTGTCTGCTGTATCAGTGTGGTGCTCAATACCGCCATACTGCTGGAAGGCTGTCTGTTGTTGCTGAAATTTGAGAGTAGTGTCGCCAAGCAAGCGCCATAGTTCATCATTCGGGACTCCTTTGTTGCGATAGTCTGTTCCCTCCGGAGTTGGGATGTCGTAATTTGGTACCTCTTCGTCAGAGGAATGGCGAGCACGGGCTTGACGTCCCCACCACATGCCGAACTTACCGTTGCTATCTCGAGTCGCATATGCGGCTTCCGCGTTGTGTCTGATCCAGGCGCTATACTGGAGACACTGTACTCTGTGGTACGTGGCAAGGTCATCATCTGCTTGGATAATAACCCCATCGTCATTGCTGCCTCGGGGCAAAGGAGCGCAGAAAAGCGTTAAATGATGGAAGAAGATCCCCTTGAATGTTTGACCGTCTTGACTACAAGACCCCGACGAGTCACAAGCTTCTTCCAAGACGCCGTCGCGGCCTAGGCCTGCCCAACGCCATCGGTCCGCTGGGTTGTGGGTGAACCAACCTGTTGCAACGATGACATTGCGGATCAATTCATGGCCGTCTTCCAGATAGTGATTGTGCCCTGTTGCTTCCCACAGCCCTCTTAGGCCGGATAAGAGGACGCCTTGATTATACGTATAGACTTGCTCGTCCCTAATATCGCATCTACCAGTCCCAGTGCTGCCGTTCTTGCCCCCTTTCCAACCCCGGATGTGGAAGCCATCAGTGTATAACCCCATACCATTTTTCATGCTGCTCTTGCTGAGCCAATCGTAAGCTTCTGTTGCGGCATATAGATATTTGGGATCGTGCGCTTTTGCTGGCGGCATCGCGCTTTCTTTAGCCTCTCGCTCGCTGCTGAATGGGGACGTATTATCGTCGCCTGGAAAGTAAAGGTACATGCTCACACTCGCGGCAATATAAAGCTCGTTCGTGATCGCATTCTTGTAAGGCGCAAGGTAGGGGTTCCACACCATACCGCCACCGCAAAGGGAAGTGTCCCATCCTTTGGATGCCAGATCGTAGAAGACCCGAGCTCGATGCGCGAATTGCGGGACGAATTGTTGACCGTACCATCTTAACTCATTCGAGTTGGTGCCCGAATCTCTATCGTCTTCACCAAACGCGTGTTGTAGTTTCGAATGTTGATTTATGAATTTAATGCTCTCCAACCAGTCCAGAACTACCCAAAGCATGTCGTCGTAAGCCTGTGTCCGTAGGGCAAAGGCATTCTCTCCGAAATAGAAAGCCGTCATCTGCGTGAAGTATCGGTTGATGAGATTCTCATACCATTGGATCCTCTCGAGAATCCCCCCTGGCTTCACTGAAGCCATTGTGTATGCCCTTGACTCCGTGAAAGCAGCCAGCGTGGCGGAGACGTGTGTTCCCATGACTGCAGCCGTCCAGTCGATAGCGCTGGGCCAATCGCCTTGCCAGATTTCGAAATAGTGCGATTGCATAGTCGCGAGCGCGTCGACGAGAGCGGAGAAGGCATTTGGGCCTTTGAGGGGTTCTTGGAGTTCATGGTTGTGCAGAAGTGCTTCATCCTGTACGGTTGAGGGGGAGTGCAGCGGTAACGGGCTCTCAGTCGTTGCGGTATCCCCGCTTAAGTACTGCTGCTCGAAGCTACGGCTTCTGTGCCGTGGTACAGCAATATTTCGCAATGTCGCATCAGTCGATACCAAGTAAAGGAACCAAATGTAAAGAAGGAACATCCTGCCGGCGCTGATATTCCATACGCCACCCGGGTAATCATGCGATCATCATGCGCGTTTGGAAGGATGAGCGCAACCATGGACTGCTGCCAGCAGCTAAACAGGGAACCGCAACAGTTCATAATCAGGCAAGCTGGATCGCATGATTATAGAAAGAAAGAAAACATGAAGCGGATATTCTACCAGTCCTGAGAATTCTAAGTGCTCACGGGCTGTAGGAGTTTGGGGATGCGGGAAGAACTACGCTAAACCGGTTTTGGTGGCTCATGATAATGGAATGTTGAAATCTTCTTCGTCGTCTTCGCCTTCTTCTTGTCAACGTTACGCTGTCTTGGCAAATCACCAAACCTAGGTTCTCATATCGACATTCAGCAATCGAGAACTGATAGCGGATTGGTTATCAGAGTAAGTGATTACCCGGGTAAAGCCTGATCGGTTTCATATGTTCTTCTGCCCTAAGGTAATCCATCCATCTTACAGCATGAGCTTTGCACTCGACTCAATAATATGTTATCTCGAACAACAAGGAATCCATTTGCCCACTTGGTCATGTCTTGGCAGACGAGTTATTGCTTACTGCCTTTCTGATGACGCAGTTGCAGGTCATGTCAGTACTCAACAATCGATTCACAAGCATTGATCAGATAATCATCTTATGATTCTTGCGAAGTAGTCACGACCCTTACTTCAACATATGCAAATGAACCGATATTCTAATCAGCTTTCCCAAGACTATAACCAGTGAACGAATCATACTCACAGCTTTTGCGGTAAGAAGGATTAGAGAAAGACAGACTACGAAAGTACCCAGTATCATAACTGGCTGTGTACCCAAAGGCTAAGTACCTTGTTGGCTATTCTACGTTTGTAATGTTGCTCGGTCTGCCAGTCACTCGTTCTCTCATCTAATTTTGTATCAACATACGGTAAGTCTCTGAATATTGATTCCGATTTGAAATGGGTTTGACTGCGATATCTGGCCAAGAGTCTTTGCTCGCGCTGTATCGCACAAACCATCTCTCGATATACTAACCATCCATCTAATTGCACATGCTTTGCAATTGAATCCAAGTCAGTGATTACACTATTTTCAGAATATAAAAAGTTCCCTTAACAATGTGATCCTTTTTAGCTTCGACTCCGAACAGCATTGATGCAGACAGGCGAAAGAGCTTCTGGCAACGTACCCTGTTTAGCTACAATCATGATGAAGGAGAATGGAATGGAGAAAAGTCGGGATCACGCATGAAATCGAACGCGATACTCTCACTTGCTCACGTGGACTCTTGGTGGGCTCAACAGGAGCCGTGGAGTTAAGTGGGCTGAATTTTTCAAGGTTCTCCTCAAAATTTCCTCCGTAAGACGGTAAGAACGTCCGATCGAAGCCTTCGATAGCTCTGGATCTCCGAACAACGCATGGCCAAGCACCAAGCGGGAAACACATCAACCCGGTTCGCTAAACACAGAGCCCAAGCGTGGCCATGAAGCTAAACTGCAGCTCTGGCCCCATCAAGCCCGGTCCTGGACTCCTGGGAGAAGCCTCCTTACCGCTCGCTTGGGATGGAAGAAATTGCTGGCGCCACAAAAGCTGGGCACAGCTGAGGACAAATATTGGTGGCGCATTCGAGAATCGTGCACGCGTCTGGAGGCCGCCTTAGAGTCAGCTCGTAAGAAGTGTATAAGCCGCAAAGCCTCAAGGCTCTTTCATAATCAGGGACATATTTGTTCAACGGATGGATTGAAAGTCAAGTAAGGCATCGGGGGCAGTAAGATGGACGATAAATCTAGGTAAAGCATCAGAGACTGTAGGTGGGTAATGTAGGTAGGTACTACTGTACAGAATACCATTTATCTGTTTTCAGATCTCGTTAATCTATGAGAGGTCGGTTCGAAAACCCCTGTTTAACCATGAGCTAAACCTCTATGGGACCGTGATAAAGTTGATCCGCGGGACCTGAAATTAGTCTTTCTCGATCAAGACTGGCGTTGATGAAGAAGGTTAGCCTCGAATCCATCCCTTCCTTTCCAAGACTTTAGCTTTCTTTGCGACCGCGCCTTTCTACTTCGGTAAGCCGTCCCTGATCCGACAACACGGTCGTGCAGGTCTCATCTACAAGGTTTGTTGATCCCAGAGATCCATGTGGTGTGTCTGGGCTTTGGCTGCGTGTGTGATAAGCTTACCCTATTCGCGGGCTCATGCATCCAACGAGCTAGTATGGTTACTACTGTCAGCCTGGTCTGTACCGATGTGGATCACGGCGGAAACAAGCGATGTTTACATGCCAGGATAGATCCAGCTCTGAGCCTCTGACTGATAAGCCCATTTAGATTTCACCGTCCCTGCCGAACCATACCAAGGGAAGCCTGCTAACATGTCGCTGTCTTTCTCTATAAACTTCCCTTTACGTCCCCCTCTCCCCCCATGATTACTCACCAGATCATCAAGCATTTCCCTCTTTGAATAGCATTCTGAAATCCCATCTCCCATCTCCCCTCGCCCCTATCCCATCTTTCAAACGTCTCATTCATTAGAAACACTTCCAGACATCAGGATGCGTTCAACCTGCTTGATCGTGGCTTTGATTGGCCTGGCTGCTGCTGTTCCACGCCCAAGCCCACAAGACCTCGACTTCTCAGAGATCGATGCGGAACCTGCCCCTACAGCCGAAGGTCCTGCCGTAGCCGCAGTCAGCCAGCCAGTCGCCTACAACGAGGACGCAGCTGCTGTATCTGCCTCTGTCGCAGTTGCCTCAGATCTCTCCGCGTCCCCAACACCTGCGCCAGCTAAGAGAGACCTGGACATTCGAGGTGTCAATGACCCTTGCTCGCCACAACCAGATGGATACGGCCCAACCCCATCCCAAGACCAGGACTCTGCTTTCCTAGCCTATGATGTATTTTCCGTAAGTTGCATATACCTTCCCTTCCTGAGACATCACTCACAGAAGTGCCAGACGACCGCCAACAATGCCGCTACCCCGCAAGGCTACACCCTTTCCTTTTCCAACCTCAAAGGCTCCGCCAATGCCAACAGCTATATGGGCCTCTACACGCTCCATACCTACGACCCCATCAAATGTCAAGAATACTGTGACGCCGCCGACCTTTGCACGGCCTTCAACATCTACTTTGAGCGCGACCCGACCCTCGCCCCCGCCCCTGCCTGCCCCACACCTGCTTCCTTCACCAACATCAAGTGCACCCTCTGGGGCTCCGGCGTCACCGCAGAGTCTGCCGTCAACTATGGCCAATATCGCGAGCAATTCCACGTCGTGATCGCCGGCTCAAACGGGTACACCAAGTCGAACCCCCCCAACCCCATCCCGGGCTTCTCCGGCCCTACCGAATTCGGTGGCGCCATCAACGCGCCCCTGAACGCCCAGGGCAAAAACACCTACATCGGCGTCAAATACTTCAAAGGCGTCTACAACGCCCTCCTCTGCGCCTCGGCCTGCCAAGCCAACACCGCCTACAACCACCGCCACGCCCGCGCCGACGGCTCCTATGACGCCTGCAACTTCTTCAACGCCTACTTCCTCAGCAAAAACAACATCCCCGACGGCACCTATTGCTCCCTGTACACGCAGACGTGGGGTAAGCAGTACAGCACCAACTACGGGCAGTACCGCGGTTCGAATTACTACAGCGTTAGCTCCTCGTATGGCTTCAGCTTGAGCCCGCAGGATCCGGGGACGGTGGCTGCGCCTGCTACTGCTGTTTAGACGCTGTGGAAAATGACGCGATAGGAGGGTAAAGCTGATGGGGGCGTAGATAGGCGCATGGGACTGGGGGATATATTATGATTGGGAAGGATAGCTGAAATAAGTCGGTGCTTTCTAATAGTTAATAGGAACTGTAGATGAGACATGTCAATATAAAATTCTGTACATACGGCAGCAAAAGATTTTCCAATATCCTCGTAAACTCCTCGGACTATTTTGCATTTCCCCTCCTTCTATCAAACCCCTTCCTACTCCGTCATCCTCGACATCGATCCCTCTCCTCCAAAGCCCACACATCACCATGCCCCAACCACCAACACCAACCAACCAACACCATTCATTCCCTCACTCAAACTCTCAACACCCCCCCTCCCCACAACCACAGCCCAATCCCTCCCTCCCTCCCTACCGCCAACCACCTCATCCGCAGGCGGCATCTCTTCCCTCACCTCGGAAATAATTTGTAAACCTACCCACCCACCCACCCACCTCCTCATCCTCTGGGGAGATCATCTCCGAGTACAGGCGATGGACGCTTCATTCTGGATCCGACCGCCGACATGGCGTCCCATTTCCCCTTCCAGTAACCAGGTACCTAGATAAGGTACATAGCTCGCCTCGCGTAAATTTCCTGGGTGCCAATACTTTGAGTTGGTGCTCGGCGTCGTCGCTTTTTGATTGATTGATTGTTTTGTGGCTTTTGATGGGGGGGATGAAATTGAGGGGATGATGGGGTTGAGGATTCGAGGATTTTTATATGTATCCGAGAAGTCGGGGTCTTGGATTGTCTTTCTGGCCTGTGAGGAAACGCCTTGTTGTTACAGTGGATATTGGGAGAGAGCGGTTGTGAAAGCCATATAGCAACCCTTGTACCAGTACACCTTGAGTTTCTGGTGTAGAAATTCGATTGAGCAATTGCAAGCCTCTATAGCTGGAGTAGATACAATACTTATTCTTCCAATATGTCGCTTGTAGCTCGTGAGCAAACGGTTCCTCGTAGTCCTGCCACTCGTGCCGATATCTCTTGCACTATCTAGATGTCCAACCTTCCACTCCCAACGCAAGTCAAACCGGATGGGGTATCATAGAATGTGAAGCTCGTCTCCTACAGTTCGCCGGGCCTAGATACAGTGTGCCACCCCCCAAGAACGCCTATTCGCTATGTGATTGTAGATTTCCTGCACTATATCAAAGCTCTTCGGAGCGCTCGGCAAGTTCAGTCGCTTGCTCCGCGGTGACATTTTCAAGCTCTCGCTCTTCCCCGCCCTCTTCCCTCGCTATTTCTGGCTCTTCAAGCGTATCTCCCTCGTCCATAGCGTCGTCTCCGACCGCATTGGCGATTTGCGCAGGTGCCACAGGGGCAGCTGCAATTTCCGGGGGAGAGTCTGGGGGCGTGGCTTCTTGCGGTCCGTCTGTTGAGGCTTGGTTGATAGCCGGAGCAGCACCAGAAGCATCGGCATCATCGGCCATGTCGATATCTTCGTCCTCCATATTAGCGTCTTCTGGAGCTATAGATCCCTCAGGAGAAGCGCCACTGGAACCTGCACTCTCGTCTGGGTTGGCGATGCTACTATGGGGTGAGACATTGCTGTTACCATTACCATGTACTTCGCCATTGGCTGCATGAGGTCCGTCGGTTCTCTCTCCATTGCGGCTCCGTTCGCGTCTCGGAGAATCTTGATCATTGACCATCTCTTCGTCGTCAGGCACAGCATTGCGGTTCTGGTAGTCCATCATGTTGCGACGCTTTCGAGCGTTCGGCTGGCGCCGTACTCCGTTCCTCTCATTCTCGTCTTCATCTTCGCTCTCACTGAGTTCACCATCCTTCTCCACGTACTTATCCCAGCGGCGTTTGGTATTCCTCTCATCTGGGTTGTCATCTTCATCGAGGTCGTCAAGAATAGCGTCAGCTTCATCGTCCATGCCCTCCGGATCACGAGGGACATCAGTCATCTGGACTGATGGAGCAAAGGTGGTGCGTTTGAGGTTCTCAATTACTTGGGACTTTATCTTTTGCAGATATTCCTCCGAGTTCGCGTTATCCATGTTGGAAGGTCGGACATCCAACTCGTAGTCAGGAGCGTAGTACTGGTGAACATTAGTAGGAGACACGGGTTAGGACACTAGTCTTTACCTCATAGTAATCATTATAAGGTAATTCTGGCCCCATAGTCTGTCCAACTAGGAGTCCAGTCTCGTAGGCCCACGTTCTAGAGACGTTCCGCATTGTGTAACCACCTCCACCAAGAACCAAAACAGGGAGATTGAAACTCTTGACAAAACTAACGCAGTTGGCGTGACCTGCCATGCTTAGGTTGAAGCATCCTAGTCTGTCCCCGGACAAGCTGTCTCCACCACATTGTAGTACGATGGCTTCGGGACGATAGTATTCCATAACGCTCTTGATGACGGGTTCAAAGATCCCTTTGTAAGACTTGTCATCAATACCATCGCGGAGGGGGAAGTTGACAGCGTAGTTCTTCCCTTGCCCAACGCCGATATCTCGGAGCTCGCCGGTACCAGGGAAATATTCGCCGTATTTATGGAAGGAGACAGTCATGACTCGGTCGGTGGTGTAGAAAGCTTCTTCTACTCCATCACCATGATGGACATCAATATCGATATACAGAACGCGCTGCTTGTACCGCAGCAATTCGAGAATACCAAGCACGATGTCTAGAAAGTCTGGTCAGCAGCTTAACCATGGTTGGCTGGACATTTAGCCTACCATTTATATAGCAGAATCCGCTGGCTTCGCTCTTCTTTGCGTGATGAAGGCCGCCAGCCCAGTTGACCGCTACGTCACATTTGCCCCGGTTAAGACGGGCAGCACCTTCCATGCTTCCACCAGCACTGATGCCGCAGAATTCGAAAAGACCATCAAAGACAGGGCAATCGTCTCCAACATTGAAGCGTGATTGTTCTTTCTGGTACAACTCCATGTTGTCTGGAGTGACCTTCTTCAAGAAATCGACGTACTCATCGGTATGAAACTGAGTCATCTCCAGATTAGTAGCAGGCTTGGCGCGCTGCAAGATGTCAGCTACACAATGTCTAGTGAACACATGATTTTGCGAAGGGGGAGGAAGAACAAGGACAAGGGCAGCCAAACTATGCCTGTGCTGAGGAAATGGGCAGAGCAAAACAAGAGGGCAACTGCTCGTGGAGCAGGTCATGGACAAGCTTACATAAATTTCCATCTTCTTGTAGAGACCATAATTCATGATCAGACTGTGGGCTAATCGGATCCTGTGCGGCTTCATTGGATGCCCCGCAACGTAGGCATAATTGCCAACGTCGGAATCGTAGAAGTAGGCCACATGTTTCTTATCGTTGGAACCGAGGATGGGAACATCAAGGGGCGCAAAAGAAGACATGACTGAGAGTCTGCTCAATGCAGCGGATTTGCATCAATTAATCATGTTGTCGTCGTCCTGCGATATATGGATTGAGTACGATTTGTGGAAGGAAGTAAAGTTCTTAGGGCGGAATGGAGATGCTGGCAGGGCTGATTCATTCCGCTGTGTCTCAACACAGTTTAGCGGCGGTCAGAGCGGGCAAAGCTCCGACTATGGTATATGTTAGCGCGAAAGTGATTCTGAGGTGTTGAAGCTTGAACAATAACGCCCTTCAGAGCTCTTCTTATTATCATCTACAACACCCCAGATATTCCATCAATAAGCTCGTTTGATACATCTTTGATCCGGCTTTTAATACAGTAGAGCTCCCAAGATGGATCGTCTCAATAGAATGTTCCAAAACGGAGGTATGGGTGTAAACTCAGCTCCTCCAGGTGCCGTAAGTGAGCTCGCTCTCTTAAGAGATACTACTGTGGAGCTATAGAGTCAAGCATTCTCTTCTGATGAGTGCAATGGCTCATAGCATAGCATTTGATATGGTCCATTTACTGATATAAGTGGCTGACCAGGACTCCAATCTCATCGATAACTCCGAAACTGTATACATCTCCTCCCTTGCTCTGCTCAAGATGTTGAGGCATGGTCGAGCTGGTGTGCCTATGGAAGTTATGGGCCTGATGTTGGGAGAGTTTGTCGACGATTATACGGTGCGGGTAGTAGATGTATTTGCTATGCCTCAGAGCGGAACCGGTGTCAGTGTGGAGGCTGTTGATCCTGTATTTCAAACAAAGATGATGGACATGCTCCGGCAAACAGGCAGGTTCGTGATGTCCTCTCTCGCATGCTGGCTGTCCACAGATCTGAGACAAACACAGACCTGAGACAGTGGTTGGATGGTACCACTCACACCCTGGCTTTGGCTGCTGGCTATCTTCGGTCGATATAAACACGCAACAATCCTTCGAGCAGCTTACTCCTCGTGCCGTCGCCGTGGTGGTCGACCCCATACAATCAGTCAAGGGGAAAGTCGTTATCGATGCCTTCCGATTAATAAATCCGCAAACCCTTATGATGGGCCACGAACCTCGACAGACCACCTCTAACCTCGGCCATCTCAATAAGCCTTCAATACAAGCGCTTATTCATGGCCTCAATAGACATTATTACAGCATTGGCATCAATTACCGAAAGACTGGTCTGGAGGAGAATATGCTCATGAATCTACACAAGCACGTCTGGACGGAAGCACTACAGATGGACGACTTTCGTGAAGAGGGGGGAAAGAATCAGGAAAAACTTAAGAGACTCGTTGGATTGGCGGAAGGCTACGAGAAGCGAGTGAAGGAGGAGACAGAGCTTACGAAGGACCAGCTGAAGACTAGATACGTTGGCAAAGTCGATCCCAAGAAACGTAAGTCGTTGCTCACCCCGATAAAATCTTCACGCGCTTACTGGCGATATCTTAGACATGGAGGATGTTGGACAACAACTCATCGAGGACAACATCGTGTCGGTCTCAAGACAGATGATTGACAAAGAAGCATCTGTCGCGAAGACGAATGGAGAGAATGGGCATCAAAACGGAGCTATGGATATGGACGAAGAGCTTTGATATCACAAGGCTGGTCGGACTTTTGATGGTCGATTTTCGTACAATTGTCTATGTAGCATAGCGTTGGCGCCTTGAATGGTACATATAATATGAAACGTCGTCGTCGTATCTCATGCCATGTATCATAAACATATTGTCATTTAAGCCTAAGCATTTCAGCCGACCCACCATTCCCCCAATTTCATTGTCCCAGTTGCGGTTGGAGCTCCACGCAATCTTCGCGCCTGCTTTATCTGCTTCCTTCACTAGTCTCCCAAGCAAAGCGCCGTTTCGCGATACGGACGGATATGCATCGAATTCAATTTGCTCGAGGCTCTTGAGACGCTCAATGACTCCTTCAAGCAAAGTTCCAGAGAAATCCGTGAAGAAATCCTTTGCAACCCGGAACCCTTTGAAGATGTCACTCGAAGGGTCCACCTCTACAAAAACCTTGAGAGTTCTAACCGCAGTAGCATCGCCAAGTCCCAGCCGATCGGTGATCCGCCAAGACTTGGGCGGCTTACTCCATCCAGGTCCAAGGCGTAGTTCTAAAGACACCATTGCGGCGCGATACCGAGGCGGCAATCTTGAAAGTAGAGGCTCTATTTTGTTTCCGAAAAACCTTCCATGGGTTGGAAGAATGCGAAAGGTATGTCCAGAGTAGAAGACCCGGTAGGCTTCTTCGTGGAATCGATGTGAGGTCAGGAATACATTGAGACGTTGTAAGGCGCTGCGATGGTTGAGAGGATCAAGATCAATGGTACGGTCTGTTAGCAGGACCATGCCCAGGACCTTCAACCTTAGCTCGGATGGCAGGTTGAAGAAGTGGAAGTGCTGACGCGGTCGATCAACGTCGGAGTCTGAGATTGTTGAAGCATCCATTTTGCACAAGGTATGTTGACGATTTCTGATGACACACCGACGGAAGATTGAGGTCCTCAAGTGATGGTCCTTTAATCAACAAGATAAAGTATAGGACGTGAGAATTATGTACCGTGCTAACGGAACAAACAACTCATTGGAAGCCTAGCCGCCGTTCTTGAAGCACGGATAGTCGCCGTCGCTCTCCCCAGCTACGTCAACTCCATGCTCGTAGATTCAGTTGCGAGCGCCGAGTCAAATTTTTGTTGTGGGTGTATAAACTTTCTTGAAGAAAGAAAGCTCAGTCGGCGGCGAATTTCTACATGAGTTGGGGACGGCCTTTTATTGATCCGGCTCCGTCATCTCCTAAGCCTGATTCGAAAAGTTTCTGGGCTTTTGCAATGACAACACAATGGGTCCGTAGAGCCTCACCGAGGTCCTTGTTCTGTGGTTTTCTTATACTATGTTGGCTCGAGCAGCTGTCCGCTCTTTGCGGCTACACAACACGCCCACGCCCGTACGCCTTGCTCTAGCACACAAGCCTCTACGATACTATGCGAAGAACAACAAACCGAGGAGAGCGAACGATTATAAAACACCGTTTCCAACTTCAGCAACGAGTACGTATGGATCTGCTGCACAAAGATCGCAAGGGCCAGTGGCGGCAGCTGTAGGGGCTGCCTCTGCCGCCTCGCCATCAGAGAGCAGTGATCGATCAGGGAAGCCAGACTTTTCGAGGGAGCAGGACGAATTCCAATCTAACTCGACATCAAATGCAAATACTGAGCCGTCGTATCCAAGCTCAGGCCCTAATTCTACATCTACGCAATTCCCTCAGTCAAACTCTCACCCCGACTACTCAACGCTTCAAGATGAATTCCAGACCTCTTCATCGTCCGCTACGGACACTACTCCTCAATTCACCTCCCCATCTGCAATTGATCCAGCTGGAGTACAAAAACAAGAGCAAGAACAGCTTGGCCCACTACCAGATCTGACTCAGGGTATACCCTCGACACTCGATTCGGAATTGGGTGCCACTTCATCGGCTGCGCACTCAGACCCAGCAAGTCTCAACATCACCGAAGACCCATCAAAGGGAGGCCGAGGGGGAGATAATCTACCAAGAAGTGCGTACATATCATCAATGGACCGAAGGCGGAACAGACTGGCAAATTGGCTATATGCCGGTTTCTTCGGCTTGTCAATTGTCGGCACAATCTACCTTGGAAGGAATTGGGAAACTCCCGAGGAGGAATCAAACCACCCAGATGCACCATCAGGGTGGGGTTTTGGATTGTTCTACAATCGTGCGAGTGCACGGATAGGGGATATGTTGGATTACTACAACGAACCCGCTTTTCCTAAACTACTCCCTAAATCAGATCCGACGATAGACCCACCATATACCCTAGTATTGAGCTTGGAAGATCTCTTGGTGCATAGTGAATGGTCCCGAGAGCACGGCTGGCGGATGGCGAAGAGACCGGGAGTTGATTACTTTTTACGGTATCTAAGCCAGTACTACGAATTGGCGATCTTCACCAGCGTTCCATTCATGATTGGTGACCCTATCATAAGAAAACTGGATCCGTACAGAATCATAAGGTGGCCTCTGTTCCGTGAAGCTACACGGTATAAAAATGGAGAGTACATAAAGGTTGGCCATCACCTCCCTTTACCAGATCAGTCGCTAGCTAACCGAGTACTAGGATCTATCATATCTCAATCGGGATCTCAAGAAAGTCATTCTCATTGACACTGTAGACCACCATGCTAAGCTCCAGCCTGAAAACGCTATTATTATTCCCAAATGGAAAGGTGACCTACAAGACAAGGAGCTTGTCTCTTTGATCCCATTCCTTGAATATGTCGCAAGCATGGACTTCACAGATATTCGCGAAGTCTTGAAATCCTTTGCGGGAAAACAAATTCCTACAGAATTTGCCTCGCGGGAAGCAGTAGCCCGTGAGCGTTTCCAGCAGCAACTGGCCGAGGAGCGTGCCAAACGGCCAAAGCGGTCGGGCGTCGGTCTTTTGGGTAGTGCCTTGGGTATCAAGCCTATGGCGGCGGATGGCATGGAGCAGTCGTTCTCTGAGGGTTTCGCCCAGGGCAAAACGTATCAAGACCAGGTGCGCGAGAGGGGTCAGAAGGGGTACGAGATGCTTGAAAAAGAGATTAGAGAAAACGGAGAGAAGATGCTAAAAGAGATGGCGGCAGAGGAAAAGATGTTACAGGAGGAGGCTATGAAGGGGATGAAGTCAAGTGTCTTGGGCTTCCTTGGTGGAGGTGGTGGTGGTGGTGGGCAGAAGTGAAGCTTGGGATTTGAGTATGCTGGTCTCACAAAGGAGCATCGGCACCCGAGGATGAGGCTGTGTTTTGTTACACTTGTGTGGTATGTGGGCGCCGTGGAGCATGGAGATTTTATCCGAAGCGCAGCATCATTGAAGATGTAGACGTACCTCGCATGTTCTATTTAATTACTCTTCTCAAGGAAATATTCAAACATCGTCAGACATAGGATGAGAATTGCGTAGCAGATCGGCCTGGCTAGTAGCTTGTATTAGATTGACAAGTGTCATATGTCGTGGATTCTGTTAAAAAAAAGGTATTTCAAGGTGTGAACTTCCTCAGATGCTGCCGAAGTACGTAGGACAGACTCTACCTGCCAAGTAGAAGATTGTGGCAACAGTCAAAAATGTCATGTACTCCATCCTCCATGCTCATGCTCATCCTTTATCGTCTCAGCCGCATTGTAGCTCGTAATTATCTGATATCCTCGGCTTTCTGAGCTAGATTAATCTATCTGAAACGTGGATCCTCAGTCGCATGTTATTTGGTGGTATGTCCAAGGCCGAAAGAGAAGACGTTGCCACAAGCAAGAAGGTGCTTGCCCACACTACTTCAAGCTGTGTGTGATGCATGGTGATTATAAGCTGACTCCCAGTTAGCACGTTGGTGAACTAGAGCGGCACGAGCGGAAGATAATGCGGAGGAATTCCGCTCCGCTCCGAAGGAATTCGGCGTGGACTGGCGATTGCTATGCTGGTGGGCGCGTCGCTACTGACCTCCGAAGCACCGGACATTGAAAATACAATATGGCTGTAAGGATTGGTCCGCATGCTTAAGATGAATGGGGGTGAGCCTCTAGGAAGCTGGCCTGATAGCCCTTCCAAACACAACACCAACCAGGAGCCGCATGACGAAACACTCCACCCAGTCGGTCTTGAAGGGGATGCACTTGTGAGACAAGAGCTTGTGCAGGACACCCACAAGCCAAGCAAAGGAAAAGACACTTTCAAAAGGCTCAATGTAGCAATGTTGCCACCTGAGATTATCGAGCGGTAAGTGCGCATCGGCGACAGCTGGAATGTGAAGTGGCTGACCTTGTGGCTTTCGTAGGATACTTTATCTTACCGATCCGGAGTCGTTTGCATCGCTCGTCCTCGTCAGTCATGCCTGGCACGAGGCCTCCCAGACGCCCCATCTCTACGCTCATCATCTGTCGAGATGCCCTTCCTTTTCCATAAACAACAACGTTATCGCTGGGCCGTTTACCGACAATAGTCTACCACGTTTGAAGAGGCAGTTTGTTCAGGAGGTGAAGCGGAACCTATTCCAAGCCTATCTGCGACCCCGGCATACTGTCATCAACTTCATATCTACGACTACAAGTTCTTCCTCGGCTTTTCCAGGCGGTGAAGCCTTTGATTTTCATTTCTCACCCAACGGCCATTGGGTACTTGCACTATGCTCATCTCGAATATATGTCATAGACACGGTGTCCCCCAAGATTTCTGTGCAAAGGGAGCTCAAGGTCTTGCGACGGCCAGTCTCAGCAACCATCCTTGATGATGGGTCAGTGCTAGCTGTCTTATCTAGCGACCACCGGGTCAATATTTATGACCTTTCTGGTCCCAAAGTCAAACGCCTTCGCTATGTCTCTCTCGACAACCAGCCAAACACCCTTACGTTATCACCAAAAGGTGAGGTACTTGTCACTGCGTACGACGGAGGGATTGAGTTACACTCCCTAGCTACAAATGCCCCATCAACGGAGAGTAGAGTGGTCAAGTGTGACTCTGTGGATGCCATTGCATTCTCTGGTGACGGAACAATGTTGCTCGGGACAACCCAAAACAGCAAAAGTCCAAACACAATAATTTTATCTGCGCCTTACTTTACCGAGGGTAATCAGGACTTACCAGCTAGTGATCTAATCAGCCATATCTGGACCTCACAGATTTTATTTCCAAATAGCAGCCGAGACTGTAGTCACGCCACTCTCCTACCGCATCATTCTGAAGGCGACGCGAGCTGGACTTTCACTTTTGATCGAGTCTTTGAAAGTTTCAGGGCAGTCCGCACCGATGACTTGAGGAACGGTACTACCTACTTCACGGGACCGAAGCCAAATGATCGAGCCGGATCAGGACGCCTCAAGAACAAGCTTATACCTTGCACCCTACCTGCTACAAGCGATCGAGGCGAGCTCGCTGCAGCAGGCTTTCTTGGGAAGGATGTGTGGCTATATGGTGTCCCTGAAAGCCTGGACACTTCGACTGTATCTCAAACGGACGAAGCGAGTCCTCAAGGCATTGTAATGGCTGGTGCAAGTCCAAGTCCTACCTCAAGCAGTGGGCGGAGTCCACCCACTTCACGGACTAGAGGTGACAGCGCAGAGTTGACGAGGTTACCACAGTGGCAAGTTTTGGTTGATAAGTATCGCAACGTTTTTGCTAAAGGACGCCGAGTTGCGGAGGTTCCAGGCGTAGCTGCTGTGCGATGGGTAAGCCGGAAGAATACAGAACAAGGACAGAGGTCTGTCAGTGAACGTTTGATAATAGCGGCGCCTGGCGGTGTTTCAAAGTCTTCCAATATTGACGAAGACGACTTTGCGCCTGTCGATGGAGGCCGTTTGGTGGTTTTAGACTTCGATCGCACGCATAGCGATGGAAAACTTGGCGAGTTGACCTTTGAATTAGGTGAAGGCACCCCTGAGCTACTGCAAGAAGAGGATATGGATATGGACACGGAGGTTGCTCTCATTCGACAGCGTACTGTTCGTCGGCAGAAAGATGGATCAACAAGAGCCAGCCTTGCAGATGTGCTCGCGTCAAGTTTCGATATTCCTGAGTTACCTAGGATCGAGTCTTCATCGTCACCAACATCTGGCCCCAACTCTGCTATCGAGGAGAGCTCACCAAGTCATGATGCTAGCCGCGATGAGTTTTCCCCAACTGACGGCCTTACATTAGAAGAGGCCTCGATGGCATTCGATGGGCCGTACTCGCACACTCAACCTCGGTCCCGTACTTCCCTTCATCGGTCTGCTACAGCTGTAGCCGCAAATCGGCAACGAAATCCTCCACGGCGTATAGTCGACTCAGGTCGTGTCGAATATAGACGTGCTGATGGTCGTGGAGAGTTGCCTCATGAAAGTGATGCTGATAATTGGGTGCCTCCACCGCCCGTGTACACCAAGGAGCCAGACAGGCCTCTGCCGGAACACCTACTTTCAACATTGTTACCACGGGGTCCACAGCCTGTGCGGCGACCTAGTCGGGAGGGAGACCGACCTCGTCGAGCAAGTACCATGTATGAAGCTATGCGAAATACTGGTTCACGAAGGATAAGCTCTCTTCCGGAGAGAATCCGAAGCCCTCCACAGCCAGGCTCAGTGATTAACGACTGTTATGGACATCCAGCCTTAAATTCACCCACAAGAACCGTCAGTCCGCTAAGCTCTGTTGGATTCTCCCCTCGTACTCGTACAGGTACGGGGCTCAGCGGGCTATCTGAATCGAGTCCGCTCAGCCAACCCACGTCGCCGAATAGAAGACCTGCCTCTGCTTTCGTAGCTCGTACGACGGGATCCATCAGGAGACCTCAGACGGCAAGGCTAACATCCCCAATTTCGCCTATTCCCCAACCTCGAATCTCTCCAGGCCGCAGCCCAGGCCATTCAATATCTCTACCTGCAAGTCCTATTAGCGGCAGTTTCCCAGCCTCGAACCTGACGTTGTCCGGTGCAAACCTCCAGCATCGTCTAGATTATCCACTGCCCCCAGCACCTGATCGCCTAAGTCAAGAGTCTCCCGGGCCAATTCCGCCATCTCGTGTAGAGGACCTCTCCACTACCGAAACGCAAGACCACCAACCATTGCCAACAGATATCGCCGACGTCCCCAGTATGCCTAGCGCCCAACAGCTCGCCAATCTCCGCAACCGGTATAACCAAACACCCCCACAAGCCCGCAAACTGCCTCCAGGCATCCGAACAGCAGGAATTCCCACCCCCTCACCCCCTCGAGGCGCCCTAGGAGCGGCTGGAAGCCCTGGCTCACCCCAGCGACGCTTGTCCGTCGCCCAACAAAGTTCCATCTCCCAACGCAACTCCTTTGCCGCGTCCACGCCTGCGCTCGTGCGGCCTTCAACGCGGCGTCTGGAAACTATACAGAGCGTTTCGTCGTTCATCTCTAATGCGAGGACACGATCTGTGGATGCAGCGGAGAGAGTCGTTAGGGTGAGAAGTCGAAGTGCAGGACCCGGGATGAGGGTGGAAAAGCCGGTAAAGAAGGGGTGGTTGGGCAGGAGCAGGGGGGGGAGGAGAGAGGAGGACGGGGAGAGGAGGGATGATGAGGTTGAGAGGGAGGTGAGGGGTGGGAAGTGTGTCGTGATGTAAATTGTGGATGACATTTCCTTTTTGGTTCTATGTATAATGTTTTGGGTCCGCTCGGTCTGTGAATATACCCTTGGAAACTGTTCTTTGCGTGCGAACTGTACGCGATAAGGTAACGAACGGTATCTATGTGGGGAGTTGCATGTAACTACAGTTTAAGAAATGTCGGGATACTTTTCTACCCTGCCATATCATCAATGCGATTGATATGGCTTTTACACAGTGTTGACATTCTTGCGGAGCATCATGTCCACTGGAGCTTGATGTAACGAAGAGATACATAACGTCGACTTCTCGCAAACACGAACATATCTCACGCTCCTCTACACTACACCATCAACGACAAACAAGCATTCTATCCGAACCACTTTTGCCAACCACACTACCATCCACCCACCATCCAACACCCCTACCTAAGGTATCTAGCGCACTTTCCTAAAAAAACCAAGACCCAGTTCCTTCCTGTCTGACATTGTAGAAGATACCGAAATCGTCCTCCCCAGCCCCCATGTATATAAAATCCCGGAATTCCACGGGAAGCTTGTATGTATGTAGGTCGCAATCATCATTGTCCATCGCCACGAGACTGACGGCAAAAAGATAACGCGGATCCAGTACAAGCCCTAAGTGCGCGAAGTTGCCCACTACGAAATGATGCTTTGTACGGTCGAAGAGGCGCGGGAATCGTTTGCGGTCTGCGTGATGCTATGTCGTTATATTATGCGGTAAAGCCGGGAATGGAGAAGTTCCATAATCGGATCCTGAGGGTTCTGGTGAGTATTGAACTTGATACGCAGAATGAGGATTTTCTTCTACCCTTGAGAATTAGTGAGACTCTGGCAGTGAAGGACGGGAAACGGGGAACGGTTATCGCATTTGGGCTTGTTGGAAACCCACCATGGGCTCGTGCTGCTGTGGTGGGAAGTTTGCAGCGTGGTTTCAGTTACGGCAGGCTTGATTAAGATATGCAGTCGTACCGAGTCCTTTATGGAAATGCAATTATGGGAGGACTTGGTTACTGCGTACAGAACCGCTCCGTAAATTAGAGTAATCACTACCGTCGTAGATCTCTTCACTCTAGATCTGGCTCAGTCTGGGCACAGGAAGGTTAATTGATATTCCGATTGATGGAGTAATATTCTGGAATAAGTCGACCACGTAGCAAATTCATGGATGTTAGATCTTGGAAAAGCTGCTGAGTCGGTCCGCGGAAAGTTTGAGCACGAGAAACTAAATGAATCGGAGAAGCTGAATGTCAAGCTTTACTGTCAGGACTTTTGTTTTGTTGGGAAAGGATTGGATTTGGAATGGCTTTAGCATGGAGGTTTTGAGAGCGAGAGAGACGACTCCACGGTATTGGCAAAACCACCAGTAAATATTCAAGGGAGGTACAGCCACGGCGAGATCTCGTGCAGGGCCAAATGTAAGATGTTGGTGATTTTCCCATCACCAAGATCGCGGATCGTAGGTGTCGAGAACAGATTGGCCCAATCCTCACGCCCGGTAGGTGTACTCCGTAGAAAGGGTTTGATCCAGGCATTCGTCACCAGCGGAAGTCGTTGCTTAAGTAGTATCTGGGGTCTCAAGTTTGTGGGCTTATCACTTAGGCCCCTATCCTCTTCTTGATGATGTTTGATACAATGAGTATACGAGATTTGCAAAGGGGCGCAAGTAGGTATTGAAAGGTTGCCTATCTTGATGAGAAAATATTGAAAGACGTGATAAATGAATCAATGTATGCGATGGCCTCGAATCAAACAGGTTGGCACGAACTCTGTGAAGACACACAGAAACAACCGAGGACTTTACCGAGCACTCAAATTGCAAGAAATACTTGGTTCTGGGTAGTAGGTAAGGCCGGGTTAGACTCACGAAAGACGGTGATGGAAGTGTTGGCAAGTCCAGTCTGGATCATCGCTTGTAGGCCTGACCCACAACGCATGGGAGGCCTGAATAACGCTGAAACAAATGGCATGATTGATTTAGCACGGAGCTATATACTTCTTTGCTCAGCCTCATGCTATTGGTAATCAGCACACGACTGGTCACTGCACATGGTCGTCACCTGTTGGCCTAACCAACGATTAAATAGTAAAACACACCCACGATATGTAACTTTATGCGGCATCAGCTGTGAGGGCTGATGCAGGAAAGGTGTATTGCTTGTTTTAGCGTCGGCCTCATTGCTGTGTCGAGGAATTCAATGGCGTGATCGAAAACAGAAGAGTATAGATGAGAGTTGATGTATAACAAGTGATGAAAACGGTTGGGATTGAGGCCTACCAGCGAGACAAGTAAGCTTCGGCTACTCCAAGATTGTCAAGTCCCTTGATCTTCAGATGGGCTAGGTGCCAATCTTGATCGAGGGGAGATGCGACGGTGTACCTAGATAGAAAACTCGAGATACTAGGGTGTCTGATGCTTTGAAAAGACAGACAACTTGGTGGTTCCCCACCGTAGCTAGCACTTAAGGCGATCCGAGTTTGAGCATTCTTCACGGCCACTGGCCGTAAGAAGTCCAGAATTTAATGACACCTAGTCTTGGAAACAAAACAAGCAGCTCGTTAAGAACGGCTCGGAAAGAGGTCTTGAAAGAACAAGGCTTCATCCTTTGTCCCATGCAGAAACCATGTCTGACGCATACACTCAGCACCACAACACCATAACTCTATGATAGATACAATATGTATAAACTATTTGTAAGCGACATTTAAGCCTGAGTCTTGGAAGAGAGATTGTCTCTCATGTTTGGTTGAGCTCGAGCGCTGTAAGGAAGCAGTCATCTTTCAATGCACTTCTAGCAAAGGCGAAGACAAGAAGAGTCGAGGCCAGTGTCCAAGAGGTTCTAGTATTGCAGCGCGCAATGTCATTTTTCGGCTCCGGCTTAGATCTCGAATACAGTCAACTTGGAAGAGTTGTAGTTGGTCGTTTAACATCAAGGAACATCTAATAAGAGACTCGTAAAGGGCAACAAGGGATGTAGACAGCCAGAGATATCAGTCTTGCAAGAACTACCCGTACATTGATTTAGTCTCGCACACTGTTGACCTGTCAGACTCTTATCGGAACTTCAGTTCGGCAAAAATCGATCATGTTGTGGGTATCATTGACTCCAAAGGCCTGGGTCCACCACGCTTGGCCGCATAAAAGCCTGATACAGAACAGGAAATTCATGACCCGACCAAACCACGCAAGCTCCTGGATATGCACCGATTGGCTTTTCGTACACACCGCACGACACAATGCCATGGAAACAGGGCGAAAGGAGAAATACGACTTGAAAGCTACCTTTCGAGTACACGATGACGGGGTGATTCGGAAGCCTGCTTGAGTCGGCGTGTATGACTTCAGTGCCGTGGTGCCACTTGTCCCGTGTTGTGATCGGGCTGTGTACTAGACTGCTTCAACGTAAACGCGCTGTCTCAGATGTGTACTGGCAGCTGTACGGAATACATTCTTGCTGTTGTTGTATTTGTTGTAGTTGTAGTTGTAGTTGTTGTAGTTGTTGTCTTAGAGTGTCGACGAGATCCCTGTTGGCGACGGTGACATCATTGTATTGTTACACGGGCCAGGATAGACACTGAGACTTCCAGCCTTCCAGGCCGGCTGCCGTGATTCCAAAGGTCGCTGCCGTGAACATTCACCAGTCACCAGTCACCACACATTGAATTTATTATTATCACTAGGTATGGTAAGGTAAGGTATGTATTATTCGTGCCGCTAAAAGAACATTCTGAAACTCGCAACTCGCAATTCATGTAATCGTGTCCCCTATCTGGCTCTTGGCGTCCTGCTCAGCCGCGGTTAGCGGCGAGCTTTGGCCTGGTGAGTCGAGGAGGAGGCACGGGATGGGCCTGGTCGTATTGATACGTCCGTACGGAGGTATTCCGTATACTTCCATAAGTACCTCGGTAAGGTAGAAGTGGATCTCGCAAAAGATTACCGCCACCCAAACCCCCCCCCACGTGGCCCTTTCCGAACGTACCAATTACCTATATGCCTCCAAAACTGATTACGTGAGACTCGTCACGTATATGACGCATTGTTCACTGCAATGGAAGGAGTGCATGAAGATGTACTCTGTGGGAGTAGTGTTTACACAGTACTCTATGCGGCAAGTTGACTTCCCATCTAACTTGTTCATTCAAAGTGGCGAAGTCATTTATATTTATCATTTAAGCTCTGCTAAACTACGGTGAGGCCGCTGTGAACAATAGGGTAATAAATAACGAGGAAATACGCGGTCATAACGCTTACCGTGTACTTAGGGCTGACGGGAGCAGGAGGGGTAATCGGGTAACTCCGCTGAAACCACGCTAGTACGTAATCATCCGTGGCTGAGAATACCGATACAGTAGGTATCTTTACCTGTCCTTACGATGATGGCCTATCAGGCTATCACCTGCAGATGGATGTAGAATACCACCAATGCCGAGTTCTCCCCTTGATGGGGGGGGAGTCTAGAGCCTTTACAGACAAAGCGGCCCGCTACTCGGTAATATAACCATCGGACTAAGGTATCTCAGCCCGGGGCTGCTCTTAGCTTCCCGTGTCATATCTTTAGACACGTTTCCCATTATTCCAGCGATGAAAGCTAAGAATTAGCTCCCCCCGACAAAGGAAATCAATCAATGGCCTACCTTAATCAACGTCTCAGCTCATTTCACAGCGACAATCACATTGGTCAGCTTCATAGACACCATGAAGGACCCTCTTCTTCAATTTAAGGTGCTTGTTCTCCTCTTCATTGTCATCCTTCATCATCCACCCCCCCCTTACTTATACGGCCTCGCATCTGCTAACCGTTGAATGAACCAAAAAGCGACACAGGATGGTCGACGTCGACGGTGATCAGCATATTCGCCACACCCCACTTTCCACACTCTCCAAACTCTCGCCCTACTCTGGCCTAACCATCTCAATCATCTTCGTCGTATTCTTCCTGATCAAGCAGTACATTGTCGAGAAATGGCTCCTAAAATGGATGTACGGCGACATGTTCACCAGGCAGAACGAGGTCAATCGTCGAAGCTTCGTCAATAACCATTTTGCCGGCGCTGTCAAACTCGTGATCCTGATCGCCGGCGTGTATCCTTTCATAGACGTTGCGTTCCGGACCGGTTATCTACATAAACCCTATGCACCTGGGTCGAGAGTGACTCTGGGGGATATTCTGGTAGTCTGCGCCAATCTCCTGGTCTCCATGTATATATTCGAACTCATTTACCGGGTCCGGATCTCGCCTGTGTCGGCAATCCATCACATTGGGACAATCTTGGTGGCTCAGGCAGCCATCGCAATTAGTCTCGATATTCCGCGCGAGAAAGACGCATCGATAGAATTCATTCTTTGTTGCGTATGGGGTGAGCCTCTCTTGCCTTGTCCTGGCTAGGCCATTGACTGACCACATCCAATACAGGTGCGTTTGACATTGTTTGCGAGCTGCTACCTCACATCGCCATGATCCTCTATCGCGTGTACCCCGACTCCCACCATTTCCTCAGCCGCCTATTCATGTTTGCATGCTTTACCACCTTTGGCGGTACTATCTTCGAGACTATCGTTACCATGTATCTCTTCGGCAGCTTGTGGGACCAATGGCAGATTGCCTTCAAGGTCGCCACACCTATACTACACTGTGCCTTCTGTGCGGCACAATTGCACGGCAGTCGGATATTTTTCTTACAGTGGAGAAAGCAGGCCAGGTTCGTCCGGGAAGCCCGGGGCCTCGAGGCTGGGGGAAAGAAAGAGGAGGGTACAAGCCCGCAGAGCTCGGAAGTGCTCTTGAGAGAGTCTACACAAGAGAGAACGGAAACGACGACGCGAGCCATATAGTAGGAGGAGACGCAAAAATCCTCAAATGCCACAAAAATCATTCGTCTGGAGAAAAGGCCACAACGGCCCTGTAAGAGTAGGGCAAGTCCATCGTATAACTGGAATCGGATATGGTCACTGTATCGGAGTAGCGCCGGTAGGTGCCATTGTCCAAAAAACATTAGGGGATTGGCGCAGTGTCTTGGAAAGACACAATCGTTACATGCATTGGGGGCGTTTCTAAGCGTTATAAGCGCCGGCGGCATCTGGGAGCATCAGCAGGCGTTCTGGTCGCGGTCAGACAGGCTTGTCTCCGCTAATATGTGCTGAACATCGTTTGGAAATTTATATCTTATTTAATGAGGGTGGGCTCTGCGGTTGCTCCTCTTACTTGGGACTTGGAGTATCGGCTATATAAATAGTCGTTGAACAGTAAGTTTACCAGTCTTGAATCTGTATTTGTATGTCAATGATTATCTTCCATTTGATCATTTAATCATTTAGCTACTTGTTTGCTTCGCTGCTCGACTGTTTGCTCGATGCACTTAGACCTGGTCAACAGCCTGAACTGTGTCTCGTACGAATCGATTTCCAAATTTTATACTCGCAGCGCCGGCCAAGTACCTTATATTTCGCTGCACTCTTGTCCTCTTACTCCTCACTAACCTCTTCACATGTCTACATCCCGAATCACATACTCTTCTTCACTCTTGCTACCATAACATACTGGCGTTAAGTTGTTTGCCTTTCAGACATGGCAAGATGCCGTCCTAGCTCAACCGATAGCCTTCGACAATCTGCTGGATTATGTCTGCTGGAGGAGAGTCGCTTGATGGTATGGCTCGATAGCTCGATGACTCGGTTTCGGCCGTCGTGGAGGCTGACCCATGCGAGGGCTGGATAAGATTGAGGGTTAGATTCCAGTGCCTTGTCTCTTAAATCTGGCTACTTCGATGTTCGGGCTGCTCATTCTTTGAGGAAAGATTTCTAGCTTGCTCCTGGGATAGATAGCATTCCAGCAGTCGGGCGCATCTCTTAGGGTCATGGAGATCTGGACGTGATAGCACTTTTGAATGGCTTCGAAGGTCGTAACGTGCTTCCACATAAACTCGGCATGTTGCATAACCACATCTTCTCAGCGTTGGGCGTTTGGCCGTCGGCGCATTGTGGTCGGCCTTCCTCCGAAAACGAAAAAAAGTCCGAGATGGCTTACTCCTATCCGTGATAGTAATGGGCGAAGTAGGCTTACTCAACCACGTTGGTTTTATTATTGAACCGTCAAGGGCTCCAAGGCCTAGATGTGCTCTTTTTGACCTGCTCCCCGGCTCCTCATTAGCCGGGTTAGCTGCTGCTCGTATTCTCAGTCGTCTACCTTACATGTTCTTCGATTTGATGCTTTGTTACGATCGACTTCTTACTCTCGAGGGCTGCTGCTCCCCCAAAATACTACAAAATAGTAACGATAAAACTAACGATCAAAAGCGGGCGCTGCGGTACGATTATGAGTCAAAACAAAAAAGGCATCTTCGGTATGTGGGACACTCTTCAAGTGGTACATAGCTATTCTACAACCCTACCTGCACCTATGGAGCATCAAAGCTGATACTATCTAGGCACCTAGAATCAATCGTAAATCAACTGCAAGGCCTATGCCACACAATCTTGTAGGCATGAAAATCGCCACCAAATATTCGACAAGACCACTTCTCAAAATTAGGGCATACCTATCTATCTGTCGACCCGCGCGTCTGATAGCAAACGAGCCACAGAGGTCTGTTTCCTTGTCTTAGAAGTAGGGGAACTCTTCATCCAACGGCTCGTATTTCATCTTAAAGTCCTCATCGTCGTCAGACCAGTCAAGCTTTACATCCATGTGATCATCCTCGTTGTGGCATGCGTTCCACTTCTGATGAGCGCCGTCGCTGCGGTGGGCATCTCCATTGTGTTGATCATCTCGGCCGTTGCGAGATGGAGCTGAGCCAGGATGTGAAGGCATAGCGGATCCGATAGCGCCAAATTTAGGACCCATAACCTCAGTGACCACGTGCTCATGGAATGCCTTTGACGCACGCCCTCTCGTGAATACGTCGTGCTGGGCTTTCTCCCCACCCTCATCCGTCTCGGCCTTCACCTTGATCCCTTGGGTCGTGTTAGAAGATGCAGGTGCCATATACCGCCGAACCTCCGACTTCTCCAAACGGACCACCTTCTTGACGTCGTGCTCCACGTTGAAGTATCCAGCCTCGGAATGAGTGATTTCTGGTTTTGGCGGGATGGAAGCCTGGTTTTCTAGTTCCACCTCTCGCTTCACCTTTGGCTTTTTCGTCTCGGAACGATCGTTGATGAATTCTGCGGGAATGGAAGCTTGGAACTCTTGCTTGACCTCCTGCTCAACTTTCAACTCTCCAGCCTCGGACTGCTCGGCGCTATATCCTGGGCAAGTAGCGGCCTGATCAACGTTCTTAGCTTCTTGCTTTGGCTCTTGCTTCACTGTATGCTTGACTTCTTGTGTGACCCTTGGCTTTAGTCTGGTGTTGTCGCATATAGGACGCCCAAAGCAGAAGTCCTGCACCTCTTGCTTCACCTTGAACGCTTCAACCTCAGATTGTTCACCACTGAACGGTGCGGAATTTGCAGAATTGTCGTCTTGCTTCAACTTTTGCCGCACCTTTCCATCTGCAGCCTTGAACTGATCCATGTTGACTTCTGCGTGGCTGGCAGCCAGGTCCTCTTTCATGGCTTCTCGCTTCACATCAACCTTGTTCGCACCAGACGGTCCACCGTTGAACGCCGCGAAGGTCGTAGAACTGGCTTCTTGCTTTACGTTTTGCTTTACCTCCTGTTTCACCTCAACCTCTTCGGCCTCCGACTGATCACCCGCTTCGAACTCTGCGCGGTCAGCATGGTGCTTCTTGCACCTGCGACGACGACGCTTCTTCTTCTTGGAGACCATATTTGCTGGGTCGAAGATTGGCGCTAGGCTCGACCTATCTTCTTTCTTTGACCCTCTGGACGAAGCCTTGCTCTGAGCGCTCCGATTCAATCGCCTCGGTGTTACGGAGGTTCTCCGAGTTGGTGTCGCAGGTGATATCATCGGTGTCCCGTCTCCAGTAGGAAGTGGTCTTTGGTGTGGCATCTGCGGGCTAGGAGATTGGAGAGATACTGTAGCACCCATGTGGAATCGTACCTGATACTGCGGCAACGGCATCATAGATTGTTGCTGTGCCGGATGTGTCTGTTGCACTGGCGCCGGCATCATAGGTTGCTGTTGCGCCGATTGTATTTGACGCCATTGCAGGAACTGCTGAAATATTTGTGGACTTTCCTCGACCAGGAACTGTCGGAAGAGCTGCTGCAAGTGCTGTGTCTCCTGATCCGGTGGTGCTTGATGCAATCCCATCTGAGGTAGCGGCATCTGTTCTGGCTGCACTGGGCGAAAGCTAACCGTAGCAGCCGGCTGAGGTATAGCCACCATAGGAGCTAACTGGTATCTTGTGATCGTCGGGCATTGGCCCCATGGATGACGCTCGAAGCACGAATTGCAGATGTCCCAACATGACCAGGCTGGGCTGTGGGGTTTGCGGCATGTTGGGCAGGGTGGATGGCGCCATGTGCCGTTGACGAAGACGTTGCCAATGTTGTTACTGTGTAAGGTACTCATTTTCTGCAAATGCTGTTAGTAAGATGTTTGGTGGAGGACTGGGAATGGGCGACGCTGGTTCATATTTCCGGGATTTGGAAGGTGTCAGAAAGGGAAGGCGTGACATACGAGATATCCAAGCCTCTCGAGTGAGGAGCTCTAGGTGTTACCAAGGATTTCTTAGAACATCAAAGGTGGAATCCAGTACAGCATCTGTTATCGAGGTTCATAGAAGACGGATGATCACCGAAGATTGTGAGGTGTTGGGTCTTGTCATTGTTGACGCGCCAGGTGCAGCTTCGCCCTACACCAAGTGTTATTGTGTTATTCACACCACACACCCAAATATTAGTCACATACCAGCGAGTGAATGGTTCTTAACACTCACTCTAGACTACCTTACTGTAGGCGAACGAGGGCGATAATTGCGTATCATAACAGACGCTGGTGAGGAACAACTCAAGGTTTTTCCTCCAAGGATTGTTGTAAGGGCAGTCATCCAGTTGAAATATCTTTAGATCCTAAGGGCCCTTTGCAAAGAATCAATGGTCATCTCGCCTCGGTCAATGCTGAAGAAGATGTTCAAGTTCTGTGGCTTTCTGTGTTTGGGTAAAGTAACAGATTCTTGGAAGATCTTGATCGTTACCAGCAACCCCGAGAGTCGCCCCTGACCTGAAGGTCTGTTGCGGCCTTTTATATTTCGGATGAAGGCATCTCGTGGGTTATAGCAGTAGTATACTTCCTAGGGAGTAAGATCGATTTGTTGACTGGTTAGTCTTTGCAGGGAGCCGCAGGGTACTCTGTGAGAACATGGTGGTTCTCAGATTCGGCAGTTGATGAACTTACCATGGCTCACCAGATCGTTTTATCGAAGTATATAGCTAATTGATTCAGGGAGTATGTATCATCAGAAGAATAACATGATTGTCAAAAACACAAGATCATGACTTGTATCATTTTATTGTTCTGAACCACGAGAAGGCGATAAAGGTTACGGAAGAATAACAGATCAATGCATCGCTACTCGTGGTCAGTTGTTATTCTATCACTTTCATCATACTTCGGCGGAACTGCTTGTCGTTCAGCTGATGAAGTATAGCTCCTTGAGAAGTTTCGACCCACTCTAGAACTGCCCACCCTGGAATTGCCACCTCATCCTGGCTTACCTTTCAAATGGCGGATTATTTTCGCTATTGTCATACGCATGCGTAGAAACCTTTTATAGAAATAGAGAAATTATCTAAAAGCTAGTAATTAGTGACGTGGCATAGAGGATTGAAAATTGAGTCATTTGAAATCACCATTGCGGGAAATGATATAGGAAGGCTTATAAGTCTCCTGGAAGTAAAGAAATAGAGGTAAGATGGTTGATTAGTTACTCTGTCTTCTGGGGATTGTAGCTACTTAACGTGGCTAAAGGTAATGAAAGAAAGAACGGAGATGCAGGAGAATGTAATAGAAACTTCCATGTGCGTCTCCGTATTTATCCTCGAACATATGTGTACAACATACGGGATATTCGTACTTGATAAAGCCGACATGAAATCTCTTTGAGTGTCAGGAACCTCAGAGAACGATCAGTGGAGCCAGGTGAGCTAATAGTGACCTCAGTCACGTAGGTACAGCTTGCAAAGACTGTCTCTCAAGACCAGATGATATTCTTCAGAGCGAAGAGAGAACATACAATACGAAATGCAACAAGACCCAAGCACTCGAGAATTTTTAGTAAGCTGTTCGTAGACATTCGTGGCTTCGATAAACTGGTCAAAATCAAGACTTCCTTGGGTATGACTTGAACCCAGGCTCTAGGGCTAAAAAACTCAAAAAAAGGTAGGTCACATCCGAAGCAGAACAATACTTTTAGAAGTCGGATATCCACGCAAAGGTTACTTGACTTCACTCACTATACGTGGGCCGGCGAAAGTAATCTTAACAATCTTGTTTATAAACCCCCAAAAATGCATAAATAAGTTCGACATAGAATCAAAGGAAGTTCGTCACTAACCTGACCATTCAGAACGACGCTGACCCCGACTGAGCTTTCACCCACATCTCCAGTATCATTAGTCAACATAACCACATCAACCAAACCAAGAGTGGCTAACACCTGGAATATTGCTACTTTATACAGGTACTCTTCGAGATAACGAACGCTTGCCAGAGATGCTCCTTTGAAACCTGGAAGTCAACGCAATTGCGCCATTTTTCCATTCTATGTAGCTTCGAGGACACGACCGGGAGATACCTCCCCGCTGATGCCCGAGATTCGGAAAGGGCCATGCCTATCGCTAGGCAAAAGGTAGGGGATTTCAAGTACTGTTCGCTTAGTATATATCAGTCTTGACCATAAATTGTGGTGCTACAGTCGGCGCATTGAGGGAATAACCTTACTCTTGGTAGGTAACCATGACCACATCTCGATTCAATGACTCCATCACGAGCACAGGTTGAATAAACAGTCGATACTGGATTAATATGAATATCGTACAGAACCCCGAACAGAAGAAAGCGTTGAATCTATGGAGTACCGTCTACGGAGAAAATCTGCGGCTGCAGGGATCCGTCTTCCGCGCGTCTCTTGTGGCTTTGTCCTCTCCCAACCAAAGTCAAGAAGATGCGCCTGGGGACGACGTCTCGACAACCACATCATGGTAGACAGAGAATGGCTGAGTTGTACAAAGATGCCCTTCTCTCCCACGGCTACGTAATTGTCCCGTCAAATCTATCCCAATCTCAAATCAACGACCTCCGCCAAGCTTGCGAGCACGTCAAATCACTGGCCGTCGCTGGGAAATGGCCCCATATAAGAACCCTTCCTAAACAATTTCCGCCGTGGTCGTCCGACGTATCCAAGGGTATCTGGGGGGTCCAGCACTTGATGCATCCTGATCTACCTTTCCACGACCTTTTCACCACAAGCTACTTCTCCGACTTTGTAGTTCAACCTGTCAAAGAGCTGCTTTCATGCTCAGAGGAGCAACTTGTGATGGAACTCTATAATCTGCTTGTTACGCCTACATACGACTTCTCTCTTCGCTGGCACCGAGACGACATCTCGCCCTCTGCGACGCTAGCAGAGGAGCTCGCCAAGCTCTCTCAACCAGCTTGGCATGCGCAGTGGAACCTCGCGCTCTATGATGACGCAAGCTTGGTTGTTATTCCAGGCTCTCATAACCGTGCCCGCACAGAGGTGGAAAGGGCGGCAGACCTATACACGGAGGATTTGCCTGACCAATTGTCCGTGCGCCTCCGAGCTGGAGACGTAGTGTTCTACAACAACAACATTCTGCATCGAGGAGTCTATAAATCAACCGCCCAAAGAATGACGTTGCATGGGTCGATAGGCCATGTTGCTGCGGGGCGCGCCAGGGCCAGGAATGTTCTACAACATGGTGTTGGAGCCTGGGCTGATAGATGCAAATTTGATGGTCTGAAAGACGAGAGCTTGAAGAAAAGGGCAGAAATAATGCGGGAGAAATTGCTAGAGTTAGGACGAGAGGCAGAGCATGTCGGGTTCTCCCAAGAGGATTGAAGCCACAACTTTTTCGATAGCTCTTTGCATAATTAAGTACCCACACATGGCACAGTTCCACTGTTGAGATAACTGGGCCAGCTGCGACTGGATCACTTTCTTACCAAGCATGGTCTTGTAGCTCACCCTCAACTTCGGCCTGTTTCGAGTGGAGAATCAAAAAATTTCCACCCCTTATGGAACAAAAGGAATGGTATCGGTTACTTCGTTCCTTGGCCGATGAGTAGATAATTCTGGTCCTCGAACCTTACACTGAGCTTATACTTAGCTTCTACCAGATCATCAACCCTCTAAATTGATCCATAGTCGAGTCCTAGACACAGATGAGCGCGTCATAATTCTTCAACAGAGGTTAAGAATACAGGACCATAGTCCAAACACATGACACCTTCCAGATGAATCTATACCCGGACACACCTTTGCAGAGGATGACACGGAAAGCAAGGAAACAGCCAACACCCAATGAAGTAAGATGGTCAGGCAGGTGAAGCCCTCATAATGCTGGATAGAGGAAAGAATAAATCACGATGGTTAGGGCAGCTGCTCACCTGGCACGCCCTCTTCATGTATTTGTGGGAGAGTCTTGCGACTCGTGCCGCATGTCTAGAATGTCAGCCATATCTTGCATCAAGAGCGTCATGCGAGCTGTGTCGCAAGGGCTGGTCTATTAGGAGATTTCGATGATCCTCGCGCACTTGGTGTGGTTGCACGAAGGGGGATACAGATACAGGTGAATGGGGTCCGGGAATGGGCAGTAGGATGTCGCTCAAGAAGGAGTTCCAGCTTTACGATCGATTTATTGCGGCGAACGGTGAACCTTTGGTACAAATTGGATCTGAAATGACATTGTAAGGGAGGCGCATTCAAAAGCACAAGTGAAACCATAGCCGAATGTCTTACATTCTTTGTCTTTCCATATAGGTGTCTTTCGGGAGGAGTTGGCTTGAGTGTAAGGGGCTTTCGAAGCTTCATCTTTATATACCAGGTCTTTTCTGATGGATGCTCGCCAGATGCCTAACTTTCATGGATTGGGAGGTCGCAGACTTATTCAGGACATGCACTCTACGGCAGTCATATTTGACTGTCCCGCCCTGCGCGCGGTACTTCTAAGCTTCCGCCATAATAGTTCGATGAGGGTTGGCTTATCAAAATTCGTTGCCGTGTGGCCGAGGAATCAAATTTTTTCTGGGACAATTGCCAATCTCTACCTCCTATCACTATTACTATCACTACTATTTCTTCAGCAATTTTCTATTACGTCTGGGGGTCGACATGAATGATTTAAAAGCCTTAATCAACAGTGGTGGATCCAGCGCCTGTAATATCGTCCATCTCTCTTTTCGAGACTATCATCACTACCCCTACAGGTTTACTACTATCAATCAGCTATGGCGCTATCTCGCGGCTCCTCTTCAGTCCACTCCCTAGAACCAGGCTTGCCGTATTGGCTCTACGATAGGAGTACTACTTCGATATTTACGAAAACAATGGCGGTCAGCATGTGTGGGTGGCCCAGGGATTGCTGAGGAGCCGCTGGTTGGCTAAATTGAGGTGAAGTAGATTTAGCTAAGCCTAGAGTAACCCTGAATGCCAAGCGCAGAAGAGATCTTGAAATGAGGGCGCTAGGTTGCCCGGAGGAAGGGTACCCAATAGTGTGCTGAAGATATTACCAGTCGTTTCTCGATGAACCCTAGAATATATGTCGTTTGCGGTTCAAAGATTATATTGCATGTAGATGGAACACGTACCTGTTGGGTGTCATTGAATACTACTTGTTCAGTTTTCGTCTTCTTTGAGTAATTCGTGCAATTGTTCTATATTAGTTTCTAATACATAGGAGGTAGAGGGGATAGCTTTTCCGAAAGTGCAATGCTTAATAGCGTTTACTACCTTCTCGACGATCATCATGGTCATCACAGTCTTTCTTTGAGTTACTTAGTCCATTCTTATCTATCCTAACCACGACTTCTTTCAGTGGGTTTCGATCTACGTAACGTTCGGAGTAATGACTACCGTAATACGTTCTGGATGAAAGATGGCACTAACAAACTTCTCACCCGAGCCAGAGTATTAGGCCACTCAGTCACGGGTCATCTGAGCTTGGCAATCGTCAGGGCATACGTCAAAGTGAGTAAAACAGCAGCAAAGCTGCAGGCGAAATTGCTGTTTGGGGATGAATCTTGTTCTACTTTAAAAGAGGTTGTCTCAACAAATTCGGCATACGAGGGGCTTTGTGAGATTCGTCTTGAGCTACCCGTAGCTGTTACAAACACATCAAGGAATTCTAACAAGGGGTGGCCGCTGGATAGAGAGCTCTCGGGGACCGGGGAGCTCTAGTATTCACTGATACGGAATTGTTTTGTCAATCATTGCCCCTGAAATAGTTCAGGTATTCTGGTTTCGGGTTCATGACTATTATTAGATGTACTACTCGGTTGACACATCCAATGATCGTCGGTCTCGGGCATCAAGAAGCTACCTCGAGACTTAAAGCAGTTGCTAAGTGATTGACAGTATGGTATGACAAAGGAAGGCCAAAAGATCGCAACAAGACAGCGCAGTGGCTCGAGACAACCTCAAAAGCGCCAGTCATCGGGACCAGTCCATGAATCCTGAATCCTAATTGATGACAGGACCATCTTCGGTAATTGCTTTAGATACAATCAGGCTTGCCTCGGCATTCTGTAGAAGATAGACACAAGGTCAGCGAGATACGGTATACTGCCATGATGAGGGTTCTCAAGGATTACTTACGGACGTGGCAATGCTTGTATGGATGCTCATTCTCACACCAGTTCTTCCAGTCGTGATCACACTGGCCTTCGTTCTGGTGAGGGTTGTACCATTGCTTGTTTGGAGCGCCCCAACCGTTATGTTCACCATCCTCATCGCAGACGAGATAGAGGTCCTCTTTGTTGCAGCCATGGTCCTTCCAACCGATAAACTCCTCGATCAGACGTTCGAGCTGTCGCGACTTGTTGTTCCCAGCTCCGAGATACAGGCCCGCAATGCCTTGGGCACATTTGTTGCCTTCGTCGTAGCGTGGACAGTTCCAGCGCTTGTTGATGAGGCTGTCTGTGGTATCAGGTTGAGGCTATAGCAGTGATACATTAGAGGCTGTCCTTTGGTATGATACTGAGGGGGGAGTATGAGGCTTACAGCAGCGACAACGGCGGTGGAGAAAGCTGCTAGGGCAACAATGGTCTTGAAGCTGAACAACATGTTGTAGAGAAGCTTGTTGACTGAGGTTATAAGTGTTTTGAGGTGTATTTACTCGCTTTTGATTGATGTGATCAGAAAATGGCCTTTTCCTCAGGAACTGAGGCGGTTCTTATAGACATTGTCCTGGCTCACTGAGCCAGTCCCGATGCTATAGATAGTGGGAATCCGGATCTGTTCTTGGACTCGAGGTTCGCCAAGTCTGGGCCGAGAACTTCCTTTCTCGTAATTGAAGCCTGAAAGATTCAGCTCCACATTTGGACAGTATTTTCAGCCTACATTATGCCAAGCACAAAGCCGAAAACCCTCCACCTCGTAGAGTAAGCTTTGAGTTGTTCCCATGTTACGTAATGTGGCCGTATAGTCAGTTACAGGATCGACGATACCCCCTCATTGACTGATCCGGATTGCTGCAGCTTTGGTCAATACGGACCATGGAAGGTGGTCTCCAATAGTATCTCGAATCTTCAGCATCTTAAGCGAACAATGGAACCACAGGCATGATTGATTCGTATGGAAGTCCCGTATTAATCATAGAAAAAAAGGCGTAAAGCTTGCAGCATCAAGCTCCGTAATAAACCCTCTGTATTCTTGTAGATTGGAGCTTTGATTCGAGGAGTTATGGTTCTCAGGCCCCAAGATATCTAGCAAAGATGGCTTAAGGCTGAGAATTAGCATCAGCGCAATGAGATGTTAACAGTTCGCCTCGCTTCGCCGTCCTACTTGCAGACGGGTAGAGTTGAACGGTGGAGTCACATATCTGGAGGGATTGTAGAGTCTGATGACAAAAATAGTACTTGACGACACGTTCTTGAACGCAAGAGTTCCAAACGCACAGTGCTCAAACGGACAAATCTTTATACGGTTAAAACTTCTGTAACGTGGTATGGCTTGTCCAGAGATATTGTTCCTATTACGAGAGAGATATTGGAACCAGTCCTAACTCAGCATGAACTCTCTCCGAATCCATATAGCTGAAAGCCATGTGCTTGGATGCAGCGAAGGAGACGCTGGGGTAGGGGGGGCGACATCGCGGTTAACGACGGATGGGTTATGGAAGACAGTTAGCAAAGAGGGGAAGCAGTGAAATGCTTAGCATGCAGTTGGGATTTCGTATCTGAAAGTGAAAATGGAACGACTGTACGAGATGACTTGGCAGGGCGTTTGTCTCAAGGGAAGTTCCTTGGACGTTTACTCAGCTATAGGCTGGGCTGAGAGGTGAAAGGCGTCAGAGGTGGTGGTGGTGGGAGTTGGTTGGAGGTTCGAGAGGTTGGAGCGACAGCAGGACGAAACAAGCGGGCATTAGTAAGCCAGCCATGATGCAACTCGCCAAAACCTTCCACGAACATATTCTACAGTAACCTCATCGTCGATTAGGCCCAACTACTCGTATTTACTCTAAGCACCCCCGCAAGGCTACAACATCACCCCACCCCCAGAGCCTCCAAATACTGACACAGTCTTGTCGCTCTGACCTCTAAACAAGCAGAAAATGTTCTGGAATATGGTTCGGCCGTAGCGCCATTCTCCACCCCTGATGGTAGGTACGCTTCGCCTTCTAGACCAGGGAAGCACGAGGACTATGTTTCCTCGAATCAGATCTCCGAATTACAAGAATACAGGCTCCACCGCTCGCGATCATCTCGCCGCTGGACGTACCTTCCGCGCCTGGCTGCGTACAGGTCTTGGTTTTATGCGCTAGGCATTGCGGTCAACAGATTCGGCCATTTTGATCTCGATTCATTACGACAGTCTCCAGCAAATGCCCTTCCTTATATAGCGCAGCTGGAAATGGCAGCTGAGAATCCTTCAACGAGAGATCTAAGCGAGATCAGGCACCAATAGGCCTAGTTCTGGGGCTTCTGGGCTCGGGAAGTGGGGTTGTCGTGTATGGTGTGGGGCGATACTTCTCAAATACGAGGATGCTGGAGAAGGGGCTTTCAAGCCAAGTGTTGGTGGGGTAGGCAGGTTGGGCGTTGCTGTCGTGGGTCTAACTGCTATGGCCTACACGGGACTACTGAAGGATGAGCACCCTGAGAATACGGCATGAGAAGTACGTCCGTACACTGCAATGTGGCGATGATATAGAACATGGAAAATCCAACAGCGTGCAGGAGGGTTCGATCTTCCGGTGGGCATAGGGTCATTGACGCTTCAGGCCGTGGTTGTAAGTGCGAATACCACAAACAAATGATAAATATGAAACAAGTCTTGATCTAAGTGACGATTTAGAAAATTCGTAAAACGCATACTGCTATGGGATTCCCGGAAATTAGGCGAAGAAATAAGACCTTGAACCACAAATGCATCAACAATACAAACGAATGAAAGGTAAGATATCGTCGCCCTTACACTTTCAGAGATCCATAGGGCTAACTCTACTGTCAGGCTATATCGAACCAGCCGAGCCACCCTAAAGCTACCTTACATATAATAGCCAATAAACTTACTACGCACCATAAAACCCTGGATTTTACCAGCAACTCAATGCAGTTCTTTGATGAAAGATGACAGCATTAGCTAAACATCTATAGAGTTTCCAAGGTGGTAGTGTGAGTAAGAAGAACATTCATTTCAGTGCTTTGACAATGGCTCTAGATAATTCAGATTTACGCAAACAAGCCACCTATCCACCTGCCACAGTTGCAGGAGCCACCGAACCTAGTCGAGATCTCAGGCCAGAAACCTGCCTCCTCAGCTCATCCATGTCCGTGTTGTATGGCTCAAAACTCGAAACACCGCTCCAAAGTCTCTTCATGACGTGCGAGGTGTTTGAGTGTGACCCTGACATCTATTGAGATGGAATTATGATGTTTGATCCGTCGGTTACCAACACCTTCGTTCAGAACGTGATTTCATAAATGTGACTCAGCATGAGAATGTTAGCGGGTGTTGAACATATTCACCTCATAGGGCCAAACGTTGGGGATTCTCTTGTATTTGTACCCTCTTTCCTTTACACAGCTCTTATATATATTTGGTCATCATGCTATATATACTATAATACCTTCTATGTATATAGATCGTTATGGGTATACGGTAACTCTGATCTGAAATCTCATGGACAGAAAGCCCCCCATTGCTGCTGTGATGGTCCGCGTTGCTCCTGAATTAGAGCAAATCGCAGATGGTCTAGCAACCTCTCAAAATCAGCGAGAGGTTGTGAATAGCAATCTTATTGGGTTGTAGACGCTGATCGCGCCATCAGATGATGTCTAATAAGCATTGTAGTTGTCGGTGACAATTACCATCGTTAAGGGGTTCTTTGTGGCTATTGTGGTCGATGTGCCAAATCTTTGTTTTGGCACCGCTGAAAGTGAAGAAAGAAAAACTCAACACAATAATTAGCGACATTGGAATTGATAACACACGGCCGACCAACACTTTCCTAGGCTTTCCGTGGTATTTATTCGTACAACTTTCTTGATCCACATCGTAACAACCTTCATGATATAAACCATCAATATCAAATACTTTTGATAATTTTGGCATAACATCGAAGGTTTGAGCTCACACATCATACACTGCACACGGTCAGAAAGCATAAAGTCGAGCTCCTCACTCCAGAACTCAGAAGCTCACCATACTCTTCTCACCGATACCGCTTCACCCTTTGTTGAAAGATCTCTCCGAGAGTCAGCTATTTTTATTTAGTTAGCTCAAATTGAGAGTACAATCTTTGTCTCGTCAGCAAACATCATGGATACTATCATACCATGGCATCTTGCTCTGGCGGTGATCTTTTGCTTGATACTTCGAAAGGCCTTACGAGTCCCGGCTCTCAGTGCCAGTGTCGCCTGCATCTTAGGTACCGCGTACCACTTGTATTATCAAGATGGCTATGAGGTAAGTCTAAACTCCAGAGCTTGGCATAGGAAAAAGCTAACGTGTGGAACTCTAGCCTTTACAATCCTTTATCTCCGACCTCATAACCGTTGTTCTCCTTCTGGCCATGGGGTACTACCTCTTAAAATGCTATTTTTCGGATCACGGAATTTTTGGGACTATCACACAGCCCCAGAAGCCTAGCTCGTCGATAGTCGTTTATGAGCAAGACAACTCACAAGCCGTTGATTCGATCGACCATTCAATGCTTGCTACTGTCGACAACCCGCCTAGTGGCTCTGGACCAGTGCTCGTCTTCCGATGCCCTAGTGACTCCGAAGATGATACCGACGACGTGGAGTTGTTTGAACATCCAAACACAGTTGCCAGGGTACAAGCTTGCTCGAGGATCTTTAAGGAGATGAGAGATGAGGACGAGTCGCTTAAAGCCTCAAATGTAGTGTTAAGAATGAAGCAGAGAAGAATGGAGAGGCAGGCAAAGACCTGGGACAGCAAGAATGCGCGGGTGAACATAAAGGTGAGTCTTGTCACTGGTGCATTCCTGGAGATGAAGCAAATACACCATCAAACACGAGCTGAATTATCGGCGGAGGAACAGGCGAGAGAAACGGAAATTCGCTTGCGTGACGCTACCAATGGAACGGAATTGGCGAAGCTGCAATCCCTATACAAAAAAGCATCAGCCGAGCTCAATTCGGCACATAAAAAAGCCGGAGATCTAGAGACGGAGGCCGGTATTAACAAAGGTCTCATACAAACGCTGAGAAGTGAGGTCGACAGAGCTGAATTGGACAAGGCAGAACGTCTTGACAGTGAGCGCAAACTTGAAGATGAGTGCAGTCTGAAGAGGATACAGGAGCTAGGCGATCTTCGAGGAAAACTGACTCTAGAGGCCGACGCTGGGATCTCGAAGAAAAGCGAGATTGTACGTTTAGAGAATGAGCGTGCCTTGAAAGTACGGGATGAAGAGATTGAGAAGCAACGCACCCTACAGGAGGCTTCAAACGGAGAGCTTGAGAGATTACGACAAGAAGTACAAACTTTAAAAAGTGCAGCTGTAATCGAGAAGCAAAAGTTGACCGAAGATTTGGAAAGCACGAACAAGTGCCTAGAAGAAGTAAGTGACGAATATAGCGAAGCGGTCGTTCAAGTGGTCTCTTTGCAATACCAACTAATGTCCTTAAGCAGCTTAGCGACGTGACCGAACAACTAGAGACCACCAGGAACACAGCCGAGTCTCTGCAAAGCCAACTAATTAGCAAGGAGGCTGAGAAGGCCGACCTCTCTCGGGAGCTGAATGAGCTGGCCTTGGAACTGAAAGAAGCCAACGGCAAAGCCACGTCATTGCAACGCCAACTATCTCGCAAGGAGGCTGAGGAAACCGATGCCTCTCGGCAGCTGAAAGAGCAAGCCAAGCAGTTGGACGTAGCCAAGAGCACAGCCGAATCCTTACAGCTCCGGCTAAACGAAAAGAACGACAATGATGAAGAAATGGAGGATGTCACAGCGCCCCATGTGTGCGACCATTCGGAATGCAAACGGCAGCTTGATGACGAGAAACAAGTCTCACAAGCATTCAGAGAGAAGGTGCTGGTGCTGGAGCCACGAAATCAGCGTCTGGAGATGCCTTATAATGAGGCACAGGCTCCTCTCAAGAGGCAGTTGCAGGACGCCTTGCAAGCACGAAATGCCGCTTATGCAAACGTGGCAACGCTAAAAGCAGAGAAGAGAGACCTGGAAGATAAACTGAGGAAAATTGATGGCTCGGTTGAAGCAGGGATTGCAGAGAGCGCTAGGCTGGAACATACGATTCAAGGCCTGAAAGATATTGCCAAAGCAACTCGTGATGTACAGGCGGCTTCACACCCTGGTGGTGACAACCTCTCGACCACAAAAGTAGGTGGAGGTGGGCGAAGAAAGCGAGAGGAGGATGAAGAACAGGGCGAGCGTCTAGGTAGTGAAGCTCACGCGCAGAGAGTGGAGACTACCGGGCCAATAGCCAAACACATCAAAGGCCCAGTGCCTAAAGCGGTGGTCGAGGCCCCCGTCCAAGCTCCAAGCCGAGACCTGCTCAAAGGGAAATTCGGTCATGAGGTTGGGAATCAGATCGAACAGTGGTTTGGGATCATGGGCGAAGCAAAGCGGCCAGGGATATTCTCGACGGCTTTACAGACGTGGATGAAATTCCTGATGGAAGATTTTGACGCCCTTCAAAACGCCTGCCAGACTGTGGCCTTGCACCTAAATATGATCACAGTCGTCAACCTTCAAGACCACGGCTTGATGCTATTTGCGCATCACCTCAAGGACTTGGTGCACTATTGTCTCAAGACGGGCATATGGAGCCCGGAGAAGATCGAGAAGATGAAGAGCGTGGAAAAATATGCGCAGATGATTCTGAAGTACGGTGTCGAGGCCGGAGCAGAATTCAAAGACTGCAAGGACCCGAATACTTTCTACTACCGAAGATGAAATGGTCTCTGCCAGTCAACCCCGGGGCCAAGCCTTTCTTTTAACATCCCGTTGAGTTGAGGTTTCGTAGCTCTGTTCTGGTGGGACCACGATGATTCCCTGGATTGGCCGAGGATTTTGCATCGACATCGTGTGTCCGCTAAGCCGCGCTGGTCGCTGGCTTGATAGCTGGCTCGAAAAAGCGTGCGACTATACAGCTGTTGAAGGCTATGTTCTGCGTCGTCTAGGGTGGAGTAAGAAGCGATGTGGATTTCATTTACACGACTGAGCAGCATTCGAAGTCGGTGTCGGCATGCGTTTTCGTGACTTGAGGACCTAGGAGTCGCTGCATGTCTTTCTATCTTGTGATTTTGGGGCGTTCGGCCCAGTCTTTATTTCTGGTGATTTTCAAAGCGATTATGATCTCAATTCTCGACGTTTTCGTGATTTTTAGACGTGGGCAGGTTTTCCATTTTTGTATCGCGGTAGCATAGCGCAATCAAGTCAGTGCAAGAATGAAAAATCAAATAAAGAGTATGATGACGGAAATTCGGGTTGCATCTCGCGAGAGCCGAAAAAAATTCTTGGCATCGAACCGAACTTCATGAGCCTCGCCTATGTAAAGAGGGTTGAAATACCTACTTAGAGTGCTTGTGCAATGCCTATGCTAATTTTTTTTAATAAAATTTGATGTTTTAATATTAACATTTACATATGATTTGCTCATGCAAAACATATGCTGCAAATATTATTATAATGTCATAAATGTTATCGGCAAAATGTTTGACAGATCGCTTTTTGATCGATGACGAAATAAAAACCGGCTAAAAACATGTACACAGGTAAAAGTCACCTTTATATTTTTGAATGCAATGAGTAAACGTCTACATACATGTTCACTACTCTACTTGCCACTCTACATGCTCGTTATTCTACTCACCAGCCTACTCGCTTCAAAACATGCTTCATGCGACGTGTTCAAACATGCGTCATTCGCTTTATGATCTACTTCATGACCTACTTCATAGTATGCTTCATACATGCTTCATAGCACATGCTAACTGACTCAATAGAAAGCACCCTTCATGACTCGATACCAAACTCTCTACCAAACTTCCTATCGAGCTTCTTATCAAGCTTCTTATCGAGCTTTCTATCGAACACTCTACATGCTTCAAAATACGCTTCGATCGAGCGCATAACAAGCGTCAAACAGTGCTTCCTACATGGCTTTCAACCTACATGACTTTCTTCATGCCTTTCTTCGTGACTCTCTACCAAACACTCTTCACGGCTCCCTTCACGACTTTCTTCGTGGTTCCCTACCAAACATTCTTCATGGCTCTCTTCATGATTTCCTACCAAACATTCTTCATGACTTCCTTTCATGATTTTCTACTAAGCACTCTATTTCATATGAGTAATGATTTTCGAGGCAGAAAATCATTAATTTTGATGAGAGAATTAAGCGAGAATCTGAGAGCAGAAAGCTGAAAACTGTCACGATTTTAGCATGTGTTACTCGAAAGATGTTGGGAAAAGAGATGTTAGATCACTTAGATGATGTTGAACAATATTATAGATGATGATAGACGTGAGATTATCAGTGATGTTATGAGGGTCCTTCGATACGAATGATACTCAGCGTTCATGAAGTATAAGAATCTTTGAATGATCTCTTTCTTTTCTTCCTTCTTCGTGCAACGTCTTGTATCTAAAATCTAGTTATTAGAATTTCATTCTGGTTTCATTCAGCTCTCAGTTCGTGACAAAAACCATTAATTTTCTAGACTGAAAATCATTTTACTTTCTGAATCGATTTTCTTCAAAATTTCAGGTCTTATTCGTTTCAGTCAGCTGTATTCATGAACATAATATCGAACTCAACGACATCAAACTACATTTTTAGAAAAATGTTGAACATTGAGATTTTAGAGGGTTTTGCTAGCGCGAATCAGTTTGAACATCAAAACCATCAATTTCTCCCGCCCGGATTGATCTCTGCG
>JAABUI010000215.1_pt1 | contig 69648 bp, 83 predicted proteins | sample 5559111 | NCBI WGS metagenome assembly JAABUI01 (sample SAMN10711870, study PRJNA513365) | rock metagenome | isolation source: Antarctica rocks | place: Antarctica: Victoria Land, Buttleship Promontory | reverse complement strand
GCTGCATATCACAATAGCATCTGAATAGTATTAATAAAATCAGTTCAGGGTGATATTCTGTGGTTTTCTATTGGTGGACTAAGCGAATACGCTAAAAGTGGCTTCCCGACAGCGGTCAAAGGGATAGCAGAGCGGTCATATTGATCTTGCAGTATGTCTAAGAAATCGCTATTGAGTAGTAAAATATTTGGTCTGCTGCGAGAATGTGAGCGGTGATGCTTGTGTTTTGAGCCATCTTTCTGTAGAAATAGCTGCAACTCAAATGAGCGATTTTGTAGAGAGGCTAGATGTTAGCTAGGTACGTGGGCGGGGAACCAAGATCGAAACATGAGAGCGCAAGGGAGAGTTGAAGTTAAAACAAAATCTGTGTTTCGCGCTCCCACAGTATATCCAATCAAGCCGCGCTTCCCTTGGATGGCTTTTAGCCACTCTAGCGTTCGAGTGACTTCTTCATCTGACGCTCAAGCAATGCAGCTGGCGGACCTTCCCTGATTATGAAGGCGTTTATAGAGGAAGAGGACGATGGCGTTGGGACGGTAGTGTCCATGAAGATACCGCGGGTGTAGAAGGGATGTATCTTTCTTCCCGGTACCGAGTATGTAAAGTATATAGAGTCGACGTTGCATGGTACGCTGCCCCGAGGTGCTCTTATTATATCATCGATGCCCAGGGAGAGAAGTCAGCAAATATTGTGGTGCGCAGGAACATGTTCCCGATGTATTACATGTATAGATATGAACCATCAAAGCAAAAACAAAAACAAAGATTGTTGTTCTGAGTAATGGAAGTAGAAAGTGTTGTGAGTAAGAGGGAGTGATGTGGAAGCAGCCGATTATATACTCCAGGATGAACACCAACAGCTAAGATGGAATGAGTGATAGCTGATTCATTCTGTGTTCCCATAAGGAACGCATGAACGCAGTATTGGGATATGTGAATTAGAGGAGCTGAAAGACTAACAAATTTGCTTCATGACTTTCATGCAGAGTCAAAACTTCTTCAATATATCCGTCGGAGGCGATTGGTAGATATCTCTATTAGATAGGTACCAAGAGGTCAGCACTCGTGAATCTCGGCATGCCTTTCCACGTCAGCACACGCCATCCTTCAACAGTGTAAAAATTCTGGTTTAAATAGCCATTGAGTCATCATGCCAACCTCAATTTGCTTGTTGCTATGTTCAACCAAGAGACTTTCTATTTCTTTCAAAAAAAACAGATCCTCCGCAAATTCGTCGAATTTCCTCTTCCGCTGATCACCATGCTGTCCCTTCTTCTCCATCCAGGCCACCACCAAAGACTCTGGGGTCAAAAACGCAAAACCACGCTGCTGGAAACTTGAATCATCTTCAGTACTCCACACAGGTCGCTTTCTTTCTAGTGTGGTTCCATGCATGTGTCCCACTTTCCAAGCAGAGGAAGTGTGCGGTGGCCCCTCGAATGAGTACACCGTATTCAGCAATTAAAAAAATGCCCGCCCTTTGCTGCGGTTGATGGCACGGAACGATGCATAGTAAGTTGGTAAGCCCATTGGAGAGCATCATATTCATGGAGCGAGGATTTTGCATAATTCTCACCAACAACTCCCGATGGAGGACCGAAACGTCCAATAACTTTAGAGTACGTGCCACCTCTCCTGATGGTGTACATTTCGTGAAGAGGTTGGCTGCTCGATTATGGTCCATCCGAGGAAGCCCATTTTCACACATTGGCTAAGGAGAGTCGTCGATGGTTACTTGCGGTAGGCGGCGTAGAGCGAGGTTCCATATGTATGCGGAGGCAGATGAGTCCTGTTCAATGGAATGGATTGGCACATCGTGTGATGAACTGCGATGGCTCCTAGCCTAAGCAAAGTCTCTTTTGTCTCGTGCCCCTCTAGTATAGCTAATTAGCGCTGGGTTCCTAGGATCGTTACGCTTGGCTTATGTGAGATTAAGCTCCCAAGCCTTCGAGTTCAGGCTGGCTCCTCGTTGGTGTCTGATTTTGAACTTCACGCGGCCATCCAACCATTTGAGTGCATCAAGATCTCTCGAGAAATTCCGAGTTAGATTGCCAACCAGTTCACCGGTCTCAGAATTCGCAAGTAAAAATCTTGATCTTCTGTCAACATGCTGAAGCATAATGGTGTCCAAGACTTTAACATCTCTAAGAGTTTCTCGACCTTTTGAGCGATCGTTTATTAGCCTCCTTGTTCGATTTTCTTCTTGCCAAAGATGAACTATCTCGTTGGTCTCTGCCATCCATATCTTAGCCAGAGGGTACGCCACTTCGAGCCTCTTGACCAAGACCCTAGGGATATAAGCTAAGAAACTGTCATGCTCTGGTCTTGATTGCAACCGTAAAGGACCGCCCTCTAAAGACATGGCTTACATACGAATGTTTGAAATGTCTCTCCGTAAAACTGAAAATTGAGGATTCCGTTTGTAAATGAAGGTTTGTGATGCTGTCTATTTCAGTTGTGCGAGTAATATAGACAAAATGAATGCCGAAAAGCTTTGTTTCGTAGTGGCGATCCTAACACAAGCGGATATTGTTCTGAGTTACAGAAGAGCAACATCATGTGCTGCGTCGTACGAACACCTGGGCTGGACATTGTATGGTAACAGCTGTTATTCTTTGTACATTGAAGATATCCTAGCAATGCTACGCGGATTGGAGGCTGCAGTCATGATTTTGACACCGGACCAAGGCTCCTCGTTGAGGGATATATACGAGTAATACAGTCTTGCCATTGGAGTAGAACGGGGTTTGTCTGTATTGTCATATACAACCCTTTTCAAGCATTCATCCACCGATGTCAATCTCTGCAATGAGTCCACCTGGATTGTGACAGATTCTTAGGACGCAAGCTTTTTGTAAGTGTATTTAAATTGTGGGAAATCAGAGGCTGCGATCAGGCGGCCATGCCATTACGTCCATCAAGCGTACCGTCTTGTTCTAGATACGAAGTGAAACAGGCTATAGAGAAAAAGACTCGACTGTTCAATGGCTGGGACTGGTATGAGCGGTTTGGGACATAACATATTTCTTAGATGAGGCAGACTAAACGATCGGGATGTCGAGACAACATGTCTCCATGACTATCAGAGTATCAAACGGCCGTGATCAAGCATAGACCCCCTGGCCTCCTTGCATGAAGGTGCTCGGGCCATTGACGCTATTAGGATCTGGCAATTTCGAAAAAAAAAAAAATAGAATAGACGTAGGTACTGTATGACAAACTTTTTTTACTCTCTCCTTAAACAGTTTGCCGTGTAGCCGAAAACAGCCTGCGATACGGGCGACCATGGGATGAATGTGCTGAAGGTAATGCTGAATAGTTGGATCTTCGTAACCACTAACTCGATTGCCGCTTTTCGCATATCATGAAGAAGGCGGAAACTAGAGCATGATGTTTTTGCTATCGAGCCTATGAGTACTCGGTCGGAAACCGTATAGATCAGACAAGTCGTTGAGAAGACTTAATGTCAAGAAGATCAAGCGGTCGTACATTGGTGACCATAAAACGAAACTTGGTTCGTACTGTAAGCGCTGAAAAGAAAACACAGCTGTCGATTTATATCTTGGGGCCGAGAATGAATTGTGGGAAAGAATCATAGCCAGCCGTGCTCCTTATTGAACTTATCGGCTACAGCTTTCGTGGTCTTGACGATTTCTAGACAACCTGGAGAATCGGAATGGCAACAGATCGAGATTGGATAGTCCTTAACAGGAAGATGGACTTTACTTCCGTCTACAGCTGTGACAGTCTCGGTCGTGACCTGTTGAGTCACGCGCTGTTCAATATCCTCTAATTTCCATGGTCTATATTGTGATCAGTTTCCAAGCACGTCTTTGGGTTTGAAGACAAACTTTTTAATTCTGTCGATTACCAACATTCCATCAGCATTGTATTTAACGTCCGCATACATCTCGGCCCAGAACTCGATCCCCAGATTATTAGCAGCCTTCTCCATGTTTGTTCCTGCAAGACCAAACACTGGTACTCGTTTCGGTATTCCCCGCCATACTGCTTCCGCCACTTCGTAGTCTCGACACATCATGCCATATAGCACACCATGGGGCTTCACATGGCTTAGTGGGACCATTTCGCGGTCGAGAAAGCCTTTCAGTGCGCCTACTTGGTAAACAGTGATGGCGGTAAGTTCTTCAGGTTGCAGCTTCATTTCGCGGCGGCCAAAGCCCTGCAGATCTGGAAGTCCCGGATGAGCGCCGACCTGAACACCGTGGGATTTACAGAGCCGGACTGTGTCCATCATGATAAGTGGGTCGCCTGAGTGAAAGCCACATGCTACGTTGGCATGGGAGATGAAGGGGATGAGCTCCTCGTCAGGCCCCTAGACAGCGGAACGATCGTGAGCAATGTTCAACGACTGTGAAGAGGAGAAATACCGACACATTTCAAGTTCCCATAGCCTTCGCCAAGATCAACATTGATGAGAGCCTTGTGTTTGATGGGACCCATGCTGTCTGCTTCACTCTTTGCTGAGCCCTTGTCTGCTTTAGCAGTAATGGGAGTCGACTCAACCTGCGGAACAGAAGTCTAACTTGGCTCCAAAGATGGCTGGCCGGAAGGCGAGAGTTTAAACCTTGTGAACCTAGAACCCCACCTACGTACTATGTGCATCTCCATCAGTCCTGTACCTAGTTCTCTTTCTAGCCCTTATCATCCCCACCCCCGCATCCAGAAGTTACCCTGGAAAAGCGGGCTATCTTATTGCTTCTTGGCTTCCAATATAGAGGTCGCCCTCTCCCAGAATCATCAATGGATTATTTGGACCCTCTGCCGACTATTCTCTTCTTCCAATATTATTTGCAAGTATGGAGAAATTGAAGACTTTGCTGGTTGCAAATAGGGCTGAGATTGCGACAAGGATAACAAAGACCGCTAAGTGAGCAGCACGTGACCCCCGCCTTTACTTTCTTGATCTTTGACTTTGAGAATTAAAGAAAACTTGGGATACGTACAATCGCTATATATACCGAAGCGGATGCAGCATCTTCTCATGTGGTTGACGCTGATAAGGCAGTTCTGCTCCCTGGCGATGACGCCAAAGGATATCTGGATGGGTAAGGCAATTTCGTCTTATCCCAGTGCTTCATGTTTGCGAGTTTTCTCGCATTGTTGAGGTTGGACCGTGAAAATTTTCTACATTATAAGGGTATTCGACAAATCAAATCATCAATCTTGTATCCTGAAATCCTACTGGCTTGTTTTTTGCCGCTAGATTATATGTGATATTGTGCTACTGCTTGTGTACTAGGGTACTCTTTTGAAATCACTTCTAGATAATTCAGTCTAATCATACCGAACATGGTTTAGAGACGGAATCATAAAGATAGCCAAGCATGAAGGGGCAGACGCCATTATACCAGGCTATGGCTTTCTGTCTGAAAATGCAGACTTTGCAAGGTCTGTTGCGGCTGCTGGTATGGTCTGGGTGGGACCAAGCCCTGAAAGTATTGAGTCTTTTGGGATAAAACATACAGCGAGAGATTTAGCAACAAGGGCAGGAGTGCCAGTGGTACCAGGCACTAAAGGACTTGTTGATAGTGAAGATGAAGCCGTAACGGAAAGTGAGCGGCTAGGATTTCCGGTTATGCTCAAAGCAACAGCTGGTGGCGGTGGCATGGGACTTTCAACTTGTAAGGATGTGGCTGAAGTCAAGGAGTCTTTTGCCACGGTCAAGTCTCGTGGGGAAAACCTCTTCAAGAACGCTGGTGTTTTTATAGAGCGCTTTTATCCTGACAGCCATCACATCGAAGTGCAAGTATTCGGCAATGGTAAAGGGAGTGCTATCCACTTTGGTGAGAGAGAATGTTCGATTCAACGAAGACATCAAAAAGTCATCGAAGAATGCCCCAGTCCTTTCGTCACTGAACACGCCGGTGAGTCATCTCAGCGCAAAGTGCAAGAACATGATTGACCATACTCAGATATTAGAGGAAAGTTATGTTCAGCAGCTGTGCGCTTGGCAGAGTCAATTCAATATGGTTCGGCAGGAACAATTGAATACTTGGTGGATGACAAGACTGCGGACTTCTTCTTTCTCGAGATGAACACGCGGCTACAGGTTGAGCACGGCATCACAGAACTTTGTTACGATGTCGACTTGGTTCAATTGATGCTTAGACAGGCAGACGCCGAGCTAGCGGGTAAAGGCGGTCTTGATACTGAGGAACTTAAATCATTTCAACCCGCAGGACCCAAAGGTGCAGCTATAGAAGCTCGTGTGTACGCCGAGAACCCTGCTAGAGATTATGCTCCATCTCCGGGAACTCTTCAGATTGTAGACTGGAAAGCAAAGTCTGGCTCCAGGATCGATACCTGGGTTCGAACTGGAACCATTATCTCATCACATTACGATCCTCTACTTGCCAAAGTGATGTTCCATAGCCCAATGCGAGAGACCACGATTGAAGGCATGATCGAAATATTGTCTCATTCCCGGATCTGTGGTCCCCCAACAAATCTTGACTTCCTCGCGGCCATTTTGGAAGACACTCAATTCATTGCCGGAACAACTATGACTAAATTTCTCACCAACTTCAAATATTCTCCTGCCGCCATTGATGTGATTGCTGCTGGCGCGTACACCCAGGTTCAAGACTACCCTGGTAGACCAACCATGGGCAGGGGATTTCCCCATGCTGGGCCAATGGATCCACTGGCATTCCAAATCGCGAACGCGCTGGTTGGTAACGAGTTGGGTAAAGAAGGGCTCGAAATTACCCTCGATGGGCCAACCCTTCATTTTCTGGGCGCCGCGGTCGTCGCAGTATGTGGCGCACCGATGGACGTCAAGCTGGATGGAAACCCCGTACCGATGTGGTCGAGGCTCCAAATCAATGCTGGACAGAGATTGATCATTGGTAAGACTACAGGTGGCGGCTGCAGATCTTATCTTGTCGTCTATGGTGGATTTCCAAGCGTTGCCGAGTGGTTTGGTTCAAAGGCCACTTCGCCTGGCGTGGCCGTAGGTGGCTATCAGGGTAGACAGCTTGCTGCAAGCGATCTTCTAGCGATTGCGAAAGATTTTCCCGCACACCTTTCCAAGCCACTCAGCATACCTGACAGACTCATCCCTCAGTATATCAGCCACTGGGACATACTAGCGATGGTAGGACCCTACGATGTTGGGTATCTTCTCGATGAAGATATCAAGATGATTTACGACACCAAGTGGCAGATCTCCCATAACGCTGCCAGAGGTGGTATCCGTCTTATTGGACCGAAACCCAGATGGGCCCGGGCTGACGGTGGTGAGGGAGGTGCGCACCCTTCCAATGTTGTGGAATATGGCTATCCAGTAGGTGCCCTAAATTGGACTGGTGATGATCCATGTATCTTTCCGGTCGACTGTCCGGATTTCGGTGGATTTGTCTCAAGCACAACCATTATCAAAGCCGATTTCTGGAGACTAGGGCAGATGAAGGCAGGAGACACTATGCAGTACAAGAGGGTTTCGCTGGCAGACGCCTTGTCAATGCGGAAGCGGGTGAATGACTTCATCGAACAGATTGCTGAGGTGTGCTCTGGTAGCGGTTCATTTGACCAGATTGTGCCTCTTAATTACTCAGAATTGGTTCCCTCTGCCTCTTCGGGGGACCATGGAAAGGCCATTGTCCACCAAATTGACGCTAAAGGCAACCAACCTTTGACTTACTATCGACAAGGTGCTGACGATTATCTTCTGGTTGAATATGGCGACGGAACGTTCGACCTCAATCATCGATGCAGAGTCACCGCCTTAATAAAGGCACTGAGGGATCCTGAAAGCGACATCAACTTTTCAAAGGGTATCATCAATACCGTAGGATGTTGTACATGTAAGCCTTTCTCCCAACCGCATCAGACTACAGCTAATACTTCCCTTACCTAGCCCTTTTAATCTACTACAACGGACTTCGAGTTCCCCAGCAAAAATTAGTCTCCCACCTCGTCAACCTAGAAGCCCAGCTCGGCGACCTCAGCCGCGCCAAGGTCCCCAGCCGCATCTTTAAGCTCCCTATCATATTCGATAGCCCTCGCCAAACAGCCGCCCTGCAACGCTACATGGAGACCCAGCGCCCCTATGCCTCTTACCTCCCCGACAACATGGAATTCGTCGCTAAAAATAACGGTCTCGAGCGCAGAGACCTTGAGAAAATTCTGACGACTGCAAAGCTAATGGCCGTTTCTGTTGGATTTTTCGCCGCATTGCCTTTATGCCTCCCGGTCGATCCACGCCAGAGACTGAACTGTCCGAAAATGAACCCCTCACGCGTCTTCACCCCCGAAGGCCAAGTCTCCTGGGGCGGCTCCTGCATGGCCCTCTACAACGTCGAATCTCCCGGCGGCTACCAGATGACCGGCTTGACCATCCCCGGCGTCGACATCCTTGGGTCAAAGAAAGGCTATTCCCTCCAGCGCCCCTGGCTCTTCGAAGACTTTGACCAATTGACTTTCCACGAAGTTAGCGAAGAGGAGTATGAGCGGCAACTAGCGCTGTTCCACAGTGGAAGATATGAGTACGAGGTCGAGGACTGCATCTTTGATATGGCGGAGCATAATGAGTTTTTGAAAGCGACGAAGGGGGAAGTGGAGGATATACGCAAGAAGCAGCGGAAAGCCCAAGAAGAAATGGGCCAACTCGAGAAAGACCTTATGGAAAAATGGACCGAAGAAAAAGCGGCCGGCAAAATTCCAATGGACAAAGTCGAAGCCTTACTTAACGGTACTGCCCCCTCCCATCCCCTCTTACACCCCTCTCCACCCCGTTCCCATCCCCACACAACTAACCCCCCTTCCACTTATCTAGACCCCACAATCTCCAAAATTTCCAGCCCCCTAAACGCCAACGTCTGGAAAGTCGTCGCCCAAGAAGGCGAAACGGTCGAAGCAAACGGCGTGGTCGCAATCCTCGAAGCGATGAAGTTGGAGATTTCGGTTAGGGCAGATGATGGGTTAGATGGAGGAAAGGTGGAAAAGTTGTTGGTGAGGCCGGGGGATGTTGTCAAGGCGGGGGATTCCCTGGTGTTGGTTCGGAAGGGGGAGGAGTAGGCTTGTTGTATGGGTCTATGGACGGTTGCTGTACGGAGTATTTTCTCCTCTCTCCTGTACTGTCACCTCCACTACAATCGTCCCTAAAGCTATACATCAACACATGTACAACATGTCGCGGACATTCAGAAAGCTCAACCCGCATCGTCATAGAACCCACGGATCCGGGTACCTTGCGAATGACAATCTCAACAGCGCTCAAACCAGGAACCCAAATATTTCACACAGGACCCATTTAATCACTACTGTAAAAGCAAAAGCACAACCAAGCCACCATCAGAACCCCCCAACCCCCACCACCCACAAAGACCAACACCAACACCAACACCAACAACCACACCAACCACACCCACGCACCAAACCCCAAAATTATCCTAACCTAAAACAACCCCAGCCCCCACCTGCATCCCCCATCCCCAAAACCACAGCATCCACTTATATCCCCCCCCACAAAAAAACCCAAGTCAATCCATCCTCGCAAAGAAAAATCTTACCCAATTTTCCATGGTTGGGGAGATGTAGATGTGTAATTTCTATTTTCAATTTTCAAGAAGGGAAAACCACCCAGTAGCTACGTAGCTAACGCAGAAGGATTTTTTATAAGACTGAGAAATGGATATATAGCGTTGAGGAAGGGCGCGCTTGGAAAAGGTGGATATTCTCGCGAGGCTAAACTGCTGAGGAGTGAAAAAAACAAAAACAGTGCTGTTGGAGGGACAAGTTGGTGGTGCGGAGGAAGTTAGTTGGTGGTGGCGTGGAAGGATTTTGCGGTGGGGTTGGTGTGCAGGTGTGTGTGTCGAAGCGTGGCGGTTGCCGGGCGTGGGTTTGTGGGAGGGAGGAGGATCGAGAGGGAGGAGTATAGCCGGAATATATATCTGGAGAGGTTGGGGGGGGGTTTATGGTGGGGTGGTAGAGGTTGTATTTGAAAATTGACAGCTTGAGATCGAGGGAGGTATAGAAGGAGGTTTTGGGGGAGAAGTAGGGTTCGGGCGAACAAGGCGGTGGTTTTTCGTGTGTGGAGGCTTGTGGGCTGGGTTTTTTTTTTTGGCGCTGGGATATAGCAAGGATTAGGATGAGGGGTGGAAGGGAAGGAGGAGTGAGGGTTTGGGGGGGGTCTGATATCCGTGGGGAGGGAAGAGGAGAATTGGGTAAGTGTATGTGAATGAAGGTTTGGAATTGGCTGAAGCATCGAGGTATGAGTGGGAGATAGGAATGGTCCTTGAGACTGAACGAAATCTGGGTGGTCATGGGATGCAAGGGTAAGAGAGAGAAAGGGGGCCAGTGGCGGCGGAACGGGGTTGAGGGTGTGAGACAAGACTGGTTGCTGTAGAAGGCGTACGGATGCATCGAGCCTGGTTGTTTTGAGATGTGAGATCTGTCAAGTAGACGTAGTATCCTAAAATATTGGACCGCACGAGCGAAGTGGTAGCATGACCGAAATACGCTCCTCATCGACAACTTTGCCATAAACATACCTATTACAACCCTCTATCCCACCAACCCATTCAAAGTGCTTCCGCCAACTACGCCTTCTCCCCCTTCTTCAACTCCTCCAAAACCACCTGCTCCAACGCCTCCGGCTTGGTCGTACTCGCCCACCTCCCCCTAACCCCGCCGTCCTTCCCCACCAAAAATTTCTCAAAATTCCACTTGATCCTTTTCAACCCCATCACCCCCGGCGCCTCCTTCTTCAACCACTCAAACACCGGCTCCGCCTTATCGCCATTGACCTCCGTCTTGCCCAGCACCGGGAACGAAACCCCGTAGTTGACCTGGCAGAACTGCTGGATGGTGTCGTTGTCGCCGGGGTCCTGCGACATGAATTGGTTGCAGGGAAAGCCGAGGATGAGGAATTGGTTGGGGTGTGAGGCCGTGATTTTTTTGTAGAGGGTTTCGAGGCCTTCGAATTGCGGGGTGAAGCCGCATTTGGAGGCGGTGTTGACGACGAGGACGACTTTGCCTTTGGTGTCGATGAGGGGGTAGGGTTGGCCCTTTTCTGTTGGGGTGAATGATGGTTAGCTTGGGGGAGGGAGTGAGAGGGTTTGTAGAGACGGACTGTCAAGAGGCTTGAAGTCGTAGAAGCTGGTGGCGGAAGCCATGGTGCGGCGATGGTTCTTGGAGTTCTGGGCACTAGCAGCGTAGAAGGATGGTTTAGATAGATAAGGAGACGTTCTGGCTGGATGTGAATTGGACCTTATAGCTATGGAGAAAATATATCTTGAAGGATGCATATACGTCAACTTATTGCCGAGGTGCTTAGAAAGTACGATTTGGTATTCCATATCGAGGACCCTGTCATCTCAGGGTCCGCCCCGCCTTTATCCGAGGCGGCGCTTTAATGCAGTGCCGTTATCACATGCTTTAGGGCTTGTTGGCAGTCACGGCATTGCGAATCCATGTGGTGTCAGTAAAGTGTGAGACTGATCATGTAGCTTAGCAAGGCCTCTAATTAGCAGGAGTACTTCGTTCGGGAGTAGAGACGTTTCTCTATACAGAAACATGATGCATGTAGGGGCTACCTATTTCGCTAAGAAGTCGGAGTTGGAGATGATGAACAAAGAGTGTAATGGTGGTACTTATAAAGTGATAAGGAAAGAAAAGAACGAGGGAGGCGAGACAAGGCACGAAATCTAACAGGATCCGACTCATGGCAAAGTAGATTAGAAAGGACGATATTGTTCGGTTGTTGGGGCTCTCTGATGGACGAAGCACCCCAGAAACGCCTTCTCCATTTATTATAGTGTGCTGATCTTACACTCCGAGAAGAGCAAGTTCATCAGCTGGATCAAAGGAATATACCCATGAATGAGCGAAGTCATCCTGTGCCTCCTTAACGCCAACGCTACCGAAAAGTGACAAGAAGTCTACATTGTTGTACAGTCTGGAGATCATGATTTGAAAACAAGGAAATTCGTACGAGGAAGAAAAGTCTATTACAGAAAATTATAGATGAACGTGCCGGGTCCTATTCATCTGCTCGACAGCCTGTTCTAGTTTCTTAATCCTGTCTTGGCATATGTGGAGTTCTCTTGCCATACTATCCACTTGCTGCTGAAGAGTTTGAGGCTGCGCCACAGAATCACGTTGGCTTTGGGGGTCGTTATCTTGGACTCTTCTCCGCTTCTGAGGTTCTTGTAACATGCGTGGCTCGTCTTCAGGATAATCAGGCCCTTGTTTTCGTTTTTTTGATTCCATCGTCGTGGGAATAGCGGCTTCTTGATCCGCATTCGAATACTGGGTATCTGTAATAGAAGCCTTGTCCTGTTCACCGACACCTCGATGGACGCGGCGAAGATGCTCGGAGAGGTTTTCCTTCCGTGAAAAGCCTACACCTGTGCTGCGTTTGCAGTCGCGAAAAGGACACATGCAGCTGGCCTTTGGACCGCCATGCTGACGATGAACTTCTCGTTGGTGCCGGAGTAGGCCGCCCGAGTAAGTAAAGCCTTGTATCTTTTCGCAGCCGGGTTCTTCGCAGACGTAGGGACGATTATGCTTGTCCATGTGCTTACTACATAATGATGTCAGTACGGTCCTTGAACAGGCAAAATTGAAGGAGCGCGCGGTAGATGTGATAGGCTCGGGCAGAAGTGAATTGAATATACTCACGTCCACTCGCATTTCCTCCCAAAGATCGGAGGCTGATCCGCACACTCTGGGTGTGCGCAATAAATCTTGCCCTCTGCATTCTTTGTTGGCTCCAAAGACTTCCGGATTTCTTCCTGGCGCGTTTGGGGACTTGCTTCTGTGCTTAACGAAGCTGCCGAAGGCATGCCTGGACTTCTATCAAGAATGGGAGACACTGGCGGATACGAGGGTCTTGTTTGTCCCGAGTAGTCGCTACCTGGGCTAGGGTAACCTTGCATTTCGCCCATAGGTAGCTGAAGCCCGGATTGATGGCTCACGTCACCTGTGCTCTGGAGGATGGGCGTCGCTTGTTGATTGCTTGGGACATTAAATCCGATGTACCCGATCTGACCACCGGGTCCAGTTGCTCCAATACTTGGAGTGAAAGCTTGCGACTGGCTGAGGGAGGGCCAGTCAGGGCCAAATGTATACTCGGGGCAAGAGGTAGGGAAGGAAGTGTTGCTGCCTTGGGTGTCGGGCTGTGAGCTTAGCGGGCCCGGAAACCGGTCTGAGGATGCTGTGGGGCTAAATATATAAGAAAATGGAGGACCACTAGCAGCGTAGTTATCAGGCAGCGTGGATTGGTAGTCAGAATTGCCTGCACTTAGGAATTAGTCACAGAATGGTAGAGGCTATGCAGTTGTTGGGGATTAAAAACACGTGCAAACAAGTCTTGTGATCACGCGAGAAATGACTCACGATAATTAGCGCGCCCGACGAGACGCGTGTCGTTTTCTGCCGGTAGTTGCAGCCACTGCGATGGTGCCGAAGGACTATGAATACCGGCCAGAGCCCAGGTTCCAGCATCTATAAAACAGTCAGTGAATTTGATGCCCACATGTCGCCCACATGGCGTGAGTCTTACTTTGTTGACTCGTTATTGGTAACGGAGCCTGTCGCGGCCGAAAGTCCTCGCTAAATTGTCTCGGTTGGGAAACTTCTTTAGGCATCCACATATGCGCATTGTCGCCGGCATAAAACATCCAGCATACGCCCCAAAGGATGACGAGGCTTGGTTTGATGTTCCACGGCCATGTCGTGCTCAGTGGGTGTCGTCCATTGGGCCACTCCGCGAACCATCCATCCACAATTTGCGCCAGCCTCCTTAGCCAATTGTTCCAGCGCAAGGCTTCAGCCTCGATGAATTTCAGGCTGAGATGAATCAATGCCTCCAGCGCGGCTTGCTGGAGGCACCGAAGGAGATGTTCGAGGTTTGCGTTGTATTTCGCAAAGTTCAGGTCGTCATCCCGGTCATCGACGTGGCTGCCTTGCGATTGACGCAACCTCTCCAATAACAACGTTGTTATATCAAGAATATGTTGGATCTCGGTTCTCTTAAAAGTAGTAAAATGATGAATGTCATGCTTCAGAAACAGCTGATCTTGTGCAGCGATCGCGCTCAGTGGCAACCGCCCAGGCTGACCAGCATGAGAGTCCAGGTCAGTCAGTAGCCTGTGCAATTACGTGTCAGTCATAGTTCTGGAATGGAGGGTCTATATAACAATTACGACGAGACCCCTAAATCAGATCCTGTGGGGGTTGCAGATGCGCGGTCGTGAACGGCAGTTTTGCAAGAGTCACTATGGGATCGAAAAGCCCTAGGTATGCACACTTAGCAACATTGATAGAAGAGTCACCGAGCACATGCTTACTGGTCGAAGTCTTCATATGCGCGAGCTTTGAAGTTCCTAATCTCACTACCAAATTTTCCGCTGGACGCATGACGTATCTTGACCTTAGACTTCAAGCGCTGTCTGAAATCCAGTACAAGGCGAGCGAGCCTGATAGTACCATAGAATGAATGCCGAGTCTGCGTAGGCTGATTTTGACTGACAGCCATGGCGACGAGGACAAGAAGCAGTTTGTAGTAGAGAATAAAACATGGTGTAAACCGTGGGAAATTTCTTCTATTTCAAGCACTGCCATGTCTACGCCTGAGGGTTAAGCACGATGTTTGCCTTGAATGCGCTCGTAGTACAAAGCCTGGCGGTGAGTCGTTCGGGGCTAAGATGTTACAATGACACCTGAGCGCGCAGCTCATGCGCCGAATAACTTGAAAGACAATAGAAGTTACTTGCACCATTATTACCGGTGATAAGGTACTTTTCAATATGCTCCGGGACATATGCACCATGATATCCTTTGCGCCCTGGAGTGCTGAGAAACCGAGGAATAGTGAGGGAATAATGCGCTAATACGGGCCTAAAGCAGCCACATTTGTGGCGGTGACATTTTCAAGGCAACCCGCCTGTGCTGTCTGCAACGACGATTTTACCAACTGCTTTTCTGCTTATCACGCTTATGTTCGTCGTTTGATTATGTGAGGGCTGTGGTATGATAGGTCCAGCTGGTGATGGTTTTCTTCGTCGACTAGGGCCAAGCAAGTCCCTCCCGGGGTGTGGCTGAGGCCAATAAGCGGCTCAAAAAACCCCCTCTTGAACTTCTTGTCGAATGATTTCCCATTATGGTGTGTGCGCTGTTGCTGTATTAACTACAACGATGACTTTTTCCTTACTGGTGTATTTCCGGACCTAGCGTTACTCATTGCCAAAAATCCAAGACAAGAATCAATGAATGTGTTCGCATGCAGGGCAAAGAGATTGTCGCAGCCAGACACCAACCATTCCTTCCAAGATCATTGTTTCCTTTCTCGGCACGGTCCTCTGTCAAGGTGCATGATAATCTTGACAATCAAAAGCACTCGATATGCCATAGAAATAAACCCAACCACGAATAATACGAAACTATGAGAGCATCCCTAAATGTCGAATTTTTCTGGCTTGAGTGGCTCTGGTTTTCGTTTCGGTCACCTGTAAGCTTCGACCCCAATTTATCTCACGGTATCCTAAGGATCCTGGCATAGAATTCAGCGGAGAAAGTGGCACTTACAGCATAGACCAATGCTCCGATGATCAGTAAGATCTCTTCGAGCAATCAGTACTGTATGTTACATTGTTTCATCATCTTGCCTGAAGCGGAATAGAACGGAGCCGCGTATGAGAGGCGCAATACCATATAAAGCAAGAACATTGAAGGTAGCTATGGAGAATTGCAATCGTGCCGGTCGCGAGAGTAAAGGTCTAGATATAACAATGAGCCATTGTTTTTTATTCGAATAGGAGGAATCCAGAGGATATTTGATACTCGTATGCACGGGGTTTCCGCGCACTCTAACTAGAAAGGTTAGTTACAGATAGTATCCCGGGGTACCAGATAGTATCCCGGGGTTTAGCGTGCCCCGGGATACTATCTGTAACTAACCTTTCTAGTTAGAGTGCGCGGAAACCCAGTGTGCGCGGAAACCCCGTGCATACGAGTAGACTATGTCGCGAGAAGTCTAGCTAAAAGAACACTGAGTGAATTCTGCTCAGAGTATTTCCGGGGCTATACACAGGAATTTGATCAAACTAAGACTAAGAGACGAAATATAGCTGATACGTATGCATCTAAATGCCTGGGACACCGTATCCGTAAAACAGGTCATATGAATAGAAGAGTATCCTGAACATTAAGTGTACCGAGCCCAAGCGAAATATATCCAAAAGCTAATTGTATTTGAGCGAGCAATTACAAAGTTAAGAAGGGCAAAGAGCGCTCACCCTTCCCCGGTATAATTTCCGCAGATTAGGCTCGCTGTACAACACTAAGTGTATACCGGAAACAAGTCATTTAGAATTAAGAAGACTATAACGACGTAATCGAGCCGAAGCCAAAGGCTTGGAGCGGAGGTTGCATGGTTTATAGAATGTGAAAAATGGCGGAAGTGCTTAGACATATTACCTGATGTGAGAAGGAAAAAGGGCAAAGATAGCTAGCTTTGTCGGTCGTAGTACTAGAGGGATACCGAATTCGTAAAAAACGAAGAAGGAACTCGCAAAAGACCGAGGACACGGCCGACAGAAGATGGGAGTGGATATTAGCTGCTTCGCCGTGGATCCAAATCCAGCTGGCAAAGCAACGAAATCCAGATGTTGTCTCCAGGCGGTTGCCATAGAGGTTATGCTGGCTGTCCTAGTGCCGTGCACATATTCAGTCAAAACGAAGGAGGGGAATTGGTCAACTGGACAGCCGGGCCAGACTGTCTGCTCTGATAAGGGTCGAGACGTGGTGCAGCCATATTGTGAGACTGGCGAAGTGTTTAACACAAACGTGCAAAGGAGAAGATAGAATGATGGGGCTGACATGGTCGATGGATTGTTCAATTATCAAACGATATCGTCGTACCACAAAAAGGCAATGTGTGGAGTGGCCAAGTAGCCCGAAAAATACTGGCTAGCACAGAGACTGAACACAGCTTAGCTTGTAAGCAGTCACCCATACCAGTGGATGCTATCGACATCTCTTGGGTTTATTGGGGTAATCAGAGAATAAAGCCAAGTATCTCCTTATCCTTTGCGGACTGGCGGCGAATCTTGTAGGTGCTGCTTGATGATGTTCGTTGCATGAGTATACGTCCGATCCTTGGTGGGATGCAAGGATGAGGCAGGCAAACTGATTAGACAGTTGATGGCTTGGGTATGGTAGCCAATACGTCTCTTCCTAGAGTGAGGTACCAGACATATATGAACACAACCTCCAGCAGCTATGTGCCTGCAAACTGACATGAGTACGTGGCGATACAGTAACTTCGAAGTTTTCTACTCGGCGGTCCTCTGACAATTCGACGACGAGACCATTTATAGCCCTGGAGAGCTACTATCAGAAGTAGCTCCACCATCTGGTTTCGTTCGAGAAGAACGATCCCATTACGAAGAACATGCATCAATGTGTGCAGCCGGTATTCTTCTTCCCTTCCCAATCGTAAAGTCCATCCTCCAGATATCCCATGCTCACTTCCGTCTTGAATCTCACATTCCTTTGCTGCAGCTGATATCGAGTTGTGTGACGATCTTAAGGGGAGCAGAAACGTCTAAGGCTAACGCCCCTCTACCGCTGCCCTTGGGGAACGTGTATGGTCTCCTAATTCATTTCCACTCCGAACGACAAACCTCTAGCCCAAACACCCCCACCACAAACGCAGGTTTCCCTCAACTACTGCTTCGTCCCCTCAACTCGCGGTCCTCTACGCTACACAAACTCTCACGACCGAGGCCCCCACATGCGCCACCAGCACCGGTGCATAAATGGTTTCATCTACGCCTTGAATGTCCTTACATATCGTAATTCCCATGCGACAGGTCCTGGAGATCTATGCGGTAGGGACACGGATTGGGTGCCAGATGTATGGAAGGAAAGAGGTAGGAACAAGGAGAGTGAAGGGTGTGGAAGTGACTACCTTAGGGAAACACCATAGGGATTAAAAGGTGTAAGAGGGGAGGGGCATCCTAGCAATGAAGGATCCAGTTGTTGAAATAGCTGAAGGTATTGAGGGGAGGGAGGGAGAGATGGCGGATTTTGGGGCGAGGAAAGGGCGAAGAATGGATTGAGGTGAGAGGAATCGACAGAAGAGAGTTGCGAGAGAGCGAAGATTAAGTGGAAGACCCAGAGAAGGGAGGTGAAAAATACCAACGAGGGATGAGCCGGTGCCTAAGAAACGTGCCCTCGACCCCTGTCGAGTCGCAAAATAGATTAATCTGGCACGAATCGCTTGGTGAGTCGGACCGAGATCTGTGTCTCGGAGGTGGCGAAATCTATTGTGTAAGCTGTTGTGACGAGGGAAATACTTATTGCATCACTCAGGCTTGCTGCAACTCGGCAACATTAGGGTATCGAAGATCTGCATGTTCCTCCAGAAACTCCATCCATCGCTTCAAGTACGTGCTTCCTCTATTGGACTACTCGTCAGCCATTGCTTTAAATAAGAATAGGTCATTGGCCGTCCTGGAATTGTACTGAGCGGCGAAGTAGAGAAACTGGAAGCTTCTTGGAGGAAAAAGAAGTGACTTACCTGCCTACTGTTTCGGAATCTCCAATTACGCAGAGATGTCGCTTGGGACGTGTCATTGCAACTGAACAAGCCCATCAGCTCGGTATCCGAGATGTTGCGAGCTTTGGCTTACCGTTGAGTCTCCGCTTCTCCGCTAGAAAGCCCACCTCATGCTCCGGATTACTCCGCACCAAACTCACAACAATAGCTTCTTTCTCTCGTCCCTGAAAACCATCGATACTACCTAGCTCGATGCCAGGAAACTTTTCTTTCATGTCGTGGCTCATGAGAGCCAGCTGCGCATTATATGGTGTGACAACCGCAATATCCTCGGCCAGCACACCGGCCTCAATGAGATTTCCGACGTGGAATCTGACTAGTGCAGCCTCCATTTCGTTGCTCTTACTGTCGCCCATGATCGCTCCTTTGCTGGTCTTCTTCTCAGTATCTTCATCTTCAGTCTTCTCAGGAAAGTCGCCGCCCTGAAGATCCCAGAAGATTAGAGCCTCTTGGGTATCGTCTGTTGCTTGGACCTCATATGGGAGGTCAACCAGTAGACGGGCCTTTACCGCGTCTGCTGCAACCAAGTTTGACTCGTACAACTCGTCCGATGGAAATCTCATGATCTTCTCATGCATTCGATACTGGATTGTTAGCATGCGTTTGATCGATGGTCCGTGAAGCATGAGCAATCGATCAAATAATGTAACCTCAAGCGAAGCTCCTGGAACATCTTTCTTCGTCCCATTCGTGTCCGACTTGACTTTCCCTGGCCTTGATTTGGAGTTCAGGGATTTGATGGTAGGCGGTAATTGTAGATGATCTCCTGCAAGTACAACTTTCTTCGCTGTCAACAATGGAACCCAGCATTGAGCCTCAAGTGCTTGACTTGCTTCATCAATAATTACCACGTCAAATTTCTCATGTCTCAATTGAAATCCGCCTGCGCCATGTAAAGTTGCGAGAACAACCTTGCTACCTCCTACCAGATTGGTCACACATTGATTTTCTCGTATTCGGTACTCTTTTCGTACCTCCTTCATTTCACCGTAGATAGCTCTCCTCTCCCTACCGTTGCGCGTTTTCTTGATTCCAGCTTGCTTAGAGTCCATCTCCTTTCTTATATCTTTTAAGATGCCAGCTGCTTCAGACGTCTGGGTTAGTACGTCGAGAGAATGATTAAGCACACTCGGGAGTAGGCGGGCTGGATGACCAATGCGAACCATCGGGACCTTATGCGGGGCGAGTCGTTCGACGATGTTGTCAACCGATATGTTGGACGGTCCACATACTAGGACGCGCAATTTGCGTTGTATTAGTTGAAGGATCAGCTCTATAAGCGTATACGTCTTGCCGGTCTGGGTGGTGTTAGCGATAGTAGTCTGGTTTCGATACTGGGATGGACAAACTCCTGGAGGTCCATGGATCAAGGCAACTTCTCTCGAAGCTAACACAAACCGTATAGCCTCTTTCTGAGAACCATTTAGAGTCTTGTCCACGAATCCCATATCTCTGATCTCTGGCTCAAGAGCTTGCGGGTCACTTGACACTGGCGTAGGAGTCTCGAGGCCAAAGAGAACTCTCGTCAATGTCGAGTACTCCCTTTCCTCCATCTTTTTCAGCCTCTCCATAGTATGGTTCATTCTGAAACACCGATTAGTCTGGTGGACCTTTACCTTGATCACTCCAACTAACGTACCTTTTATACGTGACATCGTTCGCTAGCTTGACCCTAAAAGCTATCTGTTTTAGCATGTGTCCCATGTTGCCACATAAAAGCTGAAATGGAGTAAGCACACATCTACTCACACCCACAGCCTCCCACTCAAACCTTCAGTGTCATCCTCCTCTTTATCCAGCGCGATGTGCACCCCCTTCTGCCCAACCCTTACCACGACACCTTCCAAGCCTCGTTGCTCCATGTTAGCCTTCTCTTTCTTTCTCTCACTTCCTTTCGGTTGCTCTCCCACTCTCACGATATCTCCCACTCGAATTCCATGCTCCCCAATCTCCCCAACGTTTCCAATTGCATGGTCCTGTTCTAGTTCTAGGACTGTTTTACCGCCAAACCCCGCTCGCTGAGAAGCTACCACAAGGTTCAAGATAGCAAGGCCAGCGCGAGATAGTGATGTAGGTGACGTAGATGCTAAGAGGGTTGCAGTAGAGGCTGTTTCGGCCGCAAGTTCGTCTGTGAGAAGGGAAAGCTGGTTCGAGGCAAAAGCTGAAACATCAATGTTTGGAGCCATACCATGATACCTTTCTCATGGCAGATGTCAAGATAGATGATCTACCGGAAAGTATGACAGAAAAGTCACAGCAGTAGATTGTGATGACGATGTGAAGCCCCGAGATGGCCCCTTTATCACCATCGTTACCCTGCTCTCGTCTAAATCGCCCATTCCGCCTGGCACACTTTTATCTACCTGGAGAAGTTTCTCGTGATGAAGACAACCAGATTACGACTTATGCCCTGAAATTTGCAGCGCGAAGCAAGAGTGATTGCGTGCCTTTTAGGTTTCCCAATCCTTCAACTGCTTTGATTAGCCCAACCTCAAAGGGTTCCTTTACTGCTGTTGAGACGACTGGTCGTGAAAGAAGAGCATTATTCCCTTGTATCCTGTATGTTAGTTGTTCTCTATGTGCATTTCCCAACGTTATTCACCGATCTTCACATGTAGGTGCCATACGACGAAAATATTTGCCGTGGCAGAGACAGTTAGCAATTATCTGCGAAGTCTACAACAACAAAGTACACTTCATTAAATAACGATGTCTCTAATATGAATTATCAGCATATAGACAAAGGGTATTCGTCAGTAACCTTTCGCTCAGCAATCGACATGAGCAATATCTGCAAAGTCTGCTATATCAAGCCAATTTTTTCAGCATCAACTCACTAGGAAGGTTAGTCACTATAGATTTTTGCATGGTATAACGTCAATAATCTTCGATCTCATCTTCCAGCGCCCAGGTTCTCTCGCTTCCTCGCCCTTTCCCCTTGCCAAGTTCCTTCGGTCTCGAGCCTCCACCTCCAGCCAGCGTAGTCCCCGTCAGATTATGACCAATAAGTATCGATACTGGAGTTCCCCCCTGATCACCGAGATATTTGGATGGCTTTTTAAATACTATTTTTGGTTTCCCGAATCGTCCTGGCGTCCAAGCTAAAGGATCGTCGGACGAGGAGTTAGAAGTCACTTGTTGAACTTTTATAGGAGAACTTGATGCTTCTGCGAGGAAGCAAGGTAAGTCGGAAGATGAATGGTATCCCGCGCTTGAACGTTGGAAAGCTCCTACAACCACCGAGGATTCACTCCCAAGGCTGTCAGTCTTTGGAAATTCAGTCTCTTGGAAGTCGAATTCCGCAATCATAGAAGACTCATCATGATCCCAATTTGTCGAGGGTATGGGGTTCTCCACAGTGTCGACCGCCTCTGCTGCGCTGATGTCGCCATGCCCAAAGACGAAATCTCTCCATACCTTTTCTTCGTCTTGCGATGACTCGGATGATAAGTTTCCTGATTTCGTTTCATAATCTGGGCCCACCTGTTGCTTGTGTTGTTCAGCAGTCGAGTCTAAATTCTCAGCAGCAACCGTAAATCGTTCTTGGTGCGCCTCTAACACGTCATTGTAAGCTTCTGTCTTCGTAGCCATCGCCTCCATCTCATTGTGCAGAGTCAATGGGCTCGCCCTTTCAGCAGGTGCTAAGAGCGCTGCACTGATCCGGGGAAACGCATCTAGAGCTGCGTCTTGCATCACTGGCTCAACGTCCATCGTATCATGCCCCACGGGATTATTATAGCGCTTTACCGAAGCTGGGGTTACACGCGGAACGGCATTGTGTGTGCTTAGGTTTAGTGAAGCTTCTGAATCGATGGTTGTAGGCTCCTTGACGTCCCGATTCTCATAGTCATACTGTGACAAGTCATCGAAGATAAGACGAAATTCCGAACCATTGTCTATCGGAGCCCTATGCGATAGTAGGGAGCTATAACCCCCCCGAGTGGTACTTTGGTCGCCCTGAGCACTGGCTTGATTTTGTAAGGGAGGGTCCGCCATCTCTTCGTTATTAGTGTGGGCTAAACGTTGAACGGAACGACCGTATGATACCGAAGACGTTCGGGTTCGAGCCGGAGAAGTCTGAGAAGTGACTTCTTGATGGGTGACAAGTCGTGGCGACTGATATTTCTGCGAGTAGACGTGAGCTCTAGGTTGTTCATAACCTCGGTAGGCCTCAGAAACTTCTTGAGCAAAAAGCATCTCCTCTGACATGACACTGCTGTTATCCTGGCTGGGAATATATGAGTGCCTAGGTTTGGCTCGCTTGCTCCTGGATTGCACGGATCCTATTCTGATACTGATATCCTCCGGACTAGCAGATCTATGGGGGACGTGGCGTGGTGTACTGAGCCTTTCATGGCCATGTGCTGTCTTTAGCCGCTTGTTACCTACTCCATGCCCTCTCTCGTCATTTCCCTTCTTGACGGGACGACGCTTGCCTATCATATCGCGGTCTTTGACTTCTGCAAACTTCATATGTACTGGCTTTGTATAGTCCAAACCAACCCAGTCCCTTGTACGAAGTAGCTCTTGTCTCCGAGCCTCCAAATCGTCAGCGGCTGGTAACCCCGGAGCTTCAACATCCCTTTGTCGAACATGAGAGGTCGCTGACTCCAACGTAGACGCTGATGAAGGACGTGGACATGAATGTAAGACGAATGGTGGCTTCGTTAGTTTCCTTTCTTCATTGCGACTGTCTCCCTCGACGAGCGGCGAATGGTTTCTAATGTCATTCCTATAATCTGGCTCAATAAAACTAAGATGCCTCTCTGTAGGAGCGACGCCGCTAGATTCATGGACCCTCTGGGATTGGTGATCTTGATGAAGTCTGCCTGCGCCTGGCTCAACTATGTGAGGTCTTTTATTCGCATGCTTTGCGTCTTGGAATATGGAGAAATCGATTCCTGGCGAAGACGTGGGCCCGCTTTGGAGTTTCCCTCGAGCTTTGGCGAAGTGCCGCCTCTGGACCAGAGAGAGCGATGTCTTCGCATTCTTGGACGCTCTTGGTAATGTGCCCCCGTTCCAGTTCATACAAGGTCACCCCAAGATTGAGGGTGTAAGAGAGAAGAATAAACGAGGAAAAGAAAGCGTAGTGTGCTTAGTGACAATTGCAGGTCAGTAACAAAAATTGAAAAGTTGCGTAAAGACGTCCGAGTCGTGTTTTTGTAGGTTGGGAGTAGGTCTCTACCTAATCCGTACCTTAGAGACACTATTTGTTACAGTGAACCAACTAAATGTCAGCAATGAGTTCTTCCGCACAGGTATGAATTTACACAGAGAGGAATTGGCGTCATGTTATAGCCTCCATGCTTTAGGTCGTGAGGGTAATGATTGGAGAATTGAAAACCAATAGTGAAGAATTTGACTACGTAACACGAGCAATTAAAGTCCCGTGCCAGTAGTAGGATTGACACGGGATACTTATTAGGTACCTTACCTGGGTCAACTCGTTATTACCCTATTGACCCAGATCAAGACTCAACTGTCTCCAAACCTCTTTGCGAGGTATCGCCACTCTATACAGGGTATCGTCTGCCATTCCACACTCCAACGCCAGTCCAACCATTTGATGCCCTTATAGATCTATGCACGCGAACACGCTATGGGCTTCTCTATGAAATCAATCCACCTGGAGAACCTGTCCATCATGCCCTGTGTGCGTAAGGCAACCGACACAAACACAATTGTCACCACATCGACAATTCCCCGATGTGCAGCTCTCTTGTGGTTCGGGACCATAGCTGTAAGCCATGGTCAAGTACCCCGACGATCGGGCTGTACTATCCTGGGCCTGATCGAGGCTTCCAAATGGCATTGCTCCAAGATTGTTACTGCTGGGATCTGGCTGCGTAAGAGCTGTTGACTGCATGACGGACGACACTGGAGAATCTTCAGGGAGACGCGGATCGTAGGTTCCAGCTCCAGCTCCGTTGTCTTCCGGACTGTGACTGATGCTTCCGTAGGAAGACTGTGGCCGGCTACGCGAGCTGTGGCCCATATCATCAATTGGCAGGAGGTCCGCGAGTATTTGTACTCGGTCTCTGGTTGGTGCGTTATAGGGATGAACCGCGCAGAACATGCATTGACAATCGGGTCCGCACGAACAGTCGTGCATCAGACCCAATGCGTTATCTCCTTCTGCAGATGGCGCTGCTAATCCTATCAAACCGGAAGGGGCGTACTGCGGAACATCTTGAGAGTGGAACTGAGAATTCTGAAGCATGAAAGCTTGTTGTTCCAATGTCAATGGATTTGCTGCGGTTGCATACGTAGGTGGCATATTGTAGATAGTCGTATAAGGGACCTGCGGAGCCTGGAATGTGAATTGAGCTTGAAAGGGAGAGGCTAATTGGCCTTTGGCATCATCAAAGAATGCTGCAGACTCCATTTGGTGACTTTGTCGATTCGTAGACGGCCGGAATTCCATGTCCACGGCAGACGAGAAGGCATTTGCATCATTAGTTGTGTCATCGAGAGTTTCTGGACTCGACTGCGGGGATTGGTTTCTGGATCTCTTGCAGCAAGATCTGGCCCGAGTCCTCGATTCTGATGCTCTTGATTGAATAGCTGCAGTATCGAAGCTCTCGAATGATGGAGGCGATTGCGATAGTAATCCGTATGTGCTTCCTTCACTACTCATCGTAATAGAGTCGTTGCGAATCGAGACTGTATCTGCCTCGTTATTCAAAAAATCTAATCCTTGTTCTCCAGGTTGCATATTTAGAGAGAGGCTGTTGAAACCGTGTCCTGGTTCGTTATGAATAATTGAGTGTGACTGGGGCCTCTTTGCCAGTGATGGGCGAAACTGTTCATTGTAGCTCTCTAAGCGGGAGATCTTGCTAGGCCTTTGATTCTCGTCCTCGGGTTGCGACACAGGTGGTCCAGGATAGACGGCGAACGGTACTTGTCCTGCTTCCAGGAGTTGAGAGATTGGTGGATAGCCGGGCGCCGGCGCACAGTGACAACCAGACCCTTTAACGAATCAATACCATTTCCACAGGGGCTTTCATAACAATTTGCTGACCTTTTGGTATCCTGATCATTACCACCTTCTCCCTGTTGCAAGTGCAAAGAGCATCCGTATGAGGGCAGGTATACAAAGGTCTTCCAGGCCGCCTGACGCGCATCATGAAACGGTCAAAATGTTCGCATTTCGAAGACCGATGGCCACGAATGCATGGCTCGCTGTAGCTACACGTCAGCCCGTTGACCTTTGACAGTGAGAAGGCCCTGAAGAGTATCGAGGAATGGAAGAGGGAAGATCTGCTGAGAGCGAGCAGCTTACCAAGCCCATTTCTCGTTCCTCTCGTCCATGGGCATCTTGAACAGATACAAAGCTGAGCAGATTCTGAGAACGAATGCGTGTGGACTTATGAACAGTAATTGGAACGTCTCCTCGAACCAGTAAAAAGAATAAAATACTTCAGTAATGAAGGATAAAATACTTGACGCATGTGAAAGGTGGTGGGATGGTTGAAGGGCAGGGGTGCTGTTCTTCCAAGTGAACCAAGCGGGCCCCCACCATTCGAATTTGGATAAGGTCGAAAGCACTTGTGGAAGAACCATGGTACCTAGGTACCTGTCGTAACTACTTTATCACCTCACCTCTTACATCACACATCTCTGTAGAACCAATGGAGATGCTAAATTTGGTATCTCTCAGACCTGCATTCGTAAATCAGACGTCCCAAGACATCAACTACAGCCCTTGTCCGACATGGATTGACCAAGAAGTCCCTGTTCCTCGGATCCGCTTTCCCCCGGTATCTCGAACTACATACAACAGCTCATGAACATGAAAGTGCAAATGCTGCTGGTTTTCGATCTTTTGTTTCCCCAACCAGGCTAGTCTACCATCTCAACACTTGACCTTCGCCTTTTCCAGATATTGAGCGATTTCCCCAATATTTACCGGTGACGCCATCAATATCTTTGAAGCCGAGACGGATGGGGATCTTTGCTCCCTCGACTGCCCATGAAATATTAGCGGTTAGACAGGGACATTTAGTTGTGTCTAATTGGAAGGGCCTACCGGGACGTTTGGGCGGAGTTGAGCCCACCATCTTCCCCATGTCGGTAGAAACCCACCCAGGACAACAAGAATTTATCAGTAATCCAGAATTGTCGCGAGCGAGAACTGCCGTCAAAGCGTTGATGCATGCTTTGCTGACACTATATGCTTGCTTCGGCCATCCTTTTATATCTTCAGTACTATTGTCTGCAGTCTCCTATATTGACATTAGTGTCTTCACTTACAGCCTGCTTTTCGCGTAGCAGGTGGTAGTAACAATCTTTCAAACACACTTGGTACTGTTTCACCAAGTCCTCCAAATCTTCCAATTTCATATTCGAGTTTCGAAAACGCTGTCTGATATCTTCGCTATACTGGCTTAAACCAGATGCAACAGATGAAATGTTGACAATACGACCATCCTCTTTCATAAGCGGTATGAATATTTGACACATCTGTAGCGAGCAAACGTCAATTGGCTTTCATAGGAAAGGGGCGTACAGGCAGCTCAGATGCAATCATACTTTCAGCGTTCCTCGGTAGTTTGTATCTAAGGTCTTCTTGACGTTGATCGGAGAGTACGCATCGTCGAGATTGACTCCAGCATTATTTATTAGCACATCGACACCTAAATGGTCGCTCTCGACAGTGTCTGCGAGGCTCTGGATGCTCGCAGCATCCGCGATATCCAATTGGGGATACTTGATCTCGATCGTTGATGAAGATGGCTTTAAGCTCAAGTCGATTCCTTTGCGAGATGTGGCGTACAAAACCAGAGGTTCCTGGAAGGTCCTTGCGAGGGTCTGGCAGATCGCTTCGCCAATGCCCCGGTTCTATACATATATTAGGACAACCGCTACATGCCTCCGAGCTCAGATTTCATACCGCTCCGGTCACAATTGCAACAAGTGGGTTACCCATGTTGAATGTCAGTCACTGACGGGAACAGCAAAGTATTATTAAAAAAACCCCGGGGTTAATGAATGCTCCTCGTGAGTTAATAGGAAAGAGCTGAAACATATTACAATCAGGCTACAAGAGTAACATCTGTAACTATCAATTTACAATGACCTTCTGAACGGAATTTTGCTAACATAAAAGGTACCATCGGCTTTGTAATGGTGTTGTTGGAGAAGTTCAATGATGCTTGAATGCCAGCGTCATAGACGCTTTGACCGAACTCTGAGGTTTCAACTAGAAAATCCAATGCATTTTTTACCCATATTTGAGGTGGGAAACATCACAATCCAAGTTGTTTTCTTGATCTAATGATCCCAATGCCCATAAATCTCCAGCCGTTTCTTTCTAAACAGAGTGGACTGTCATCGCACAAGTCATAGGGCTGAAATGTAGGGCTGAGTCCTTTGGAAAATCTAGCCGCTTTGAAGCAGAGCCATGGATGGAAAATGCCACAAGATGACACGAATTCCTCTGCAAAGACCTCAAAGAGGAGCGTGTCTAAGGTGTTACCAGATCATAGTCAATGGCAATGGTTCCAAACTCCACAACCAGTAAAGCGCCTGTTTGATAGATTCCCTCTCCACATATACCCTCCGAACGAGCTTCCCCAGCGGACTGCTGCATCCCGAGCGCAGCATACACTCTACATCTTTACAACTAACGAGGGAGCTAAATCTGGAGCTCCCTCGTTCAATCCCGGCTGTCTGAAATGGCAGGTTCGTACTCGCTCGGCTTGCGTTTAGGGGGGGGGGGGGGGGAATCAGAACTAACAAGAGCGTATGGCAGGCATATCTTACATTCACTGGCCTCAAATTCACTACAATTCCATCCAACAACCATGCCTCTCCCACCGGAGCCCTCCCCTTCCTCATTCCACCAACCTCGAGCTTGGTCTTCACTACTGAACCAGTCTTACCTGTGCCATCAACCAAGCTTCAACGATGGACTCGCGAGAGGCTCGACAGAAGGGACGACTCAAAGGCGCATGATGAGAAACCTTCGTTCCGATTATCCCCTGGAGAAACGAGGTCAACAAATGGAATGGGGAGCAATCCAGTGGAAGAACCATCAGACATGAGATACGACGCCTATATGTCTCTCCTCGACCACCGAATCAGAAACGCCTGGGTACACCTATCTTCCCTGCTTCATTTCGACCCATATCACTAACCCCAATCGTCCAGCTCTACACTCTCTACCTCATCCCTTCCAACTTTGCCGCTGTCGCGAAACCACTCTACATCCTCCCTACCTCATCTAACCTTCTCGTCCACCTGTCCCTATCCCAAAGCCTGCGCGCCGCAGCCGAAGCAGAGCTATTGAAGCAATCCGCCGTCATTGACGTAGGAGCCCTCTACAGAGAATGCGACAGTGCTTTTTCAGCGCTCTCGGAGCTGCTGGGTGACGATCGGTATTTCTTTTCTGCCAAAGATCCTGGGCTGTTTGATGCCAGCGTTTTCGCATATACGCACCTTTTGCTTGATGAGGGAATGAAATGGAAGGAGAGGAGGATGGTGGACATATTGAAAGGTTATGAGAATCTGGTGAAGCATAGGAGGAGGATTCTAGACGAATACTTCCCAAGAAAGAGCATTTAAAATCAAGAAAGTCCGGTTTGGTATTACAAAAGCCCAATATGCACGCTCAATGGTATCTCGTCCCGAACTCAACCCACAATCACTTCGAACCCCCAGAGCTGTACGTTTCCAATTCCCCAAACACGAATAGCCAAGCCAATGCCAGAACCTCGAAACACCCTCTTCCCAAAGAGCCGAAACCAACTACGCCAGAGTCGTCCCAAACGGCGCACTCTCCCGCAAATCCTCCACCAAATCCTCCACATTATTTAAATACCTCCCCAAAAGTCCCTGCTTTTCCTCCGTCGTTCTCGTCCCCTCCCCCTCCCCACCCATTCCACTCGCACTCCTCCCGCCAAAAGCCCCAATCCTCTTACTCGGACTCCGCTGCAACTGCCCCCTACCGCTTCCGTTTGCTCCAGTCGACGGCGGCGTTTCAGGCATCAAATAGAAGTACAGAAACTCCAGGAGCTTCATCTTGACTTCTCGGCTTGTGGAGCGGGATTTGAAGAGCGAGGTGATGGTCAGTAGACCGTCAAGGGTCTCGAAGGTGCGGGTGTTGGACGGGTAGGAGAGGAGGGTTGTGACGAGGGTGAGGAGGGTGGAGGATTGGATGGCGGGGCAGTTGGAGGGGTCGAGTAGGTCGAGGAGGAGCTGTTGGGCGGTTAGGGTATTGTAGGGCTAGGAGTGGAGGGGGGGGGGAGCACGAACGTTCATGTAGATTTCTCGGGCGAAGAGAGCGCGGGACGGCGGATGGATAAGGAGGATGCCATGGAGGAGATCAAGGGTTGAGACTATGAGGAGGTCGTTTTGGCCATCTGGAGAGACTTAGCCTTCTGCCATCCTCAATCTCCGAACAGCAAGAGGACTTACTACTCCCCTTCCCCAACAACCTCTCCAAACAAGCAATCAACCGTATCGCAACTACCCCCAAACCACCCACATCAGCACCCATCCCACACAAACACCCCCCCCTTTATCTCCCATCTTCCCCACTTACCATTCCACTCAAACCCCTCCTGCAGCTTAAAAAACTCCCGAAACGCCGGATCTTCCCTCAACATCGCCAGATCCTTCGGTGCCTGCTGCTGCTGCTGTTCCTCCGCATTCGCGACCGATCTCCGCCGATCGATCGCAGCAGGAGCGGAGCGCGAGAGGCAGATTTGGGCCAGCAGGCCTTCGAGTTGGCGGAGGCCTTTGCGGATTTTGACGCCGTCGAAGGAGGAGAGGTAGTCGAAGGAGAGGGAGAGGAGGGATTCCATGGTGGTGTGGGTATGGGTGGGGTGGGGTGGGAGGATGGGTGGAGTTGGGGGTTGTGCTGTTTATGTGGAGGTTGAGAGGGTTTGCGACGGTGTAAATAGAGCGGTTGGCTGGGTTACTGGCTGCCTAGAATTGGCTAAATCCGTAGGGGAACCTACATGCTTATACTCACGTCATAGACCCAATCGTTACTGCTTCTACAATATATCAGGAGGAATTGTTCAGAAGAGAATGATTCGTTGAATGGAAGACAATTGCGGGCTCATGTAGCCCAGTATATTTATGCTCTGCAGTTATGGTTGCGAATTTTCGATTTCTTCTTTCCTCAAGATGGAAGGGATTGCCTTGTAGATCCATGGTATATATAGATGTCTGTCTGACCTTAGTTTCCTTCTTCTCTCTTCAGATCGCCTGATTTTACTACGGAGTCTCTAGCCACTAGACGACTTCTTGGCCTCTACCACTCTTCTCCTCCTCCTCCTCCTCCTCCTCCTCCTCCTCCTCCTCGTCTCGCCGCCGCATTTTTCCCTATTCCTGACCTCTTCGGCGTTATCGTACTGCCATCGATAGGTTCGCAACACTGCTTGTAATCTCAACCAACACGCAGAAAGCCGGCCTCTCCGCCGTGCTCCATTCCATCCTCTCCGCCTTCTTCTATCCCAACCAACCTCAGTGTCACGTATATCTTGATGCTGCCCTCCAAACCGCAACATCACATCAGCGCTGCAATTAGCCGTGATCATAGACAGACGGATACACCAGCGTGATGAATCCTCGATAAAGGGTACCACTTGCTCTTCTGGCAGGTGAATCTTTGTTGACTTTGGAAATATGCCATAGCCAGTTGCGTTCCAGAAGCCTAGAAGGCCAGGTTAGCAGAGGCAGTTTACATGCAGTTTATCACGAATCCATGCTATCGTTTTGGGTTCTGAGAGGCTGCTATCTAGCACTCAACGCGCATCGACAGAGCGAGCCGCTAAGATGCGGACAAGACGCTCTCTCTTCTCGAAGTGCGGTGCACAAAGGTGGACCCTTGCAATCACATCAAGTTGAAGGCTATTTAGTGCTGTCTGACTTGGTCACATACCTTAGCGAACATCTATGATTTGCTTTAACTGTAACGCTTCGGTGATGGTAGTGTAGCTCGTACTGTCACTGTATACTGGTAAATACTGTCGATTAAAGCTATCGATTAACTAAAATTACTGTTCTTCATAAATAATGATATTATTACGGTTTGATTAAATAGAGGTTTACAAGAAATAAACGAAATTCTTTTGACACCGTTATCATTTTTTTTACCGTGAAATACTATTAAAAAATGCCAAGATATACACTCGGCAATTCAGATTTATGAAAAATATCAACGCTTTTTAATTTTAAAATGTAAAATCGAGCGATTCAGACGATTTACTCGCGAGAGCGTTACACATGCGTTCACGTGTGCAACGTTAAAGACGTGTGCATCATGTGTACATGTACGCTGTGTGTACAACATGCACATTCTGTATATTCTACATGACATCCTGTGTATTCTACATGTAATAAAACACGGAACGGGATATTTTATCTCTGCGCTTATAATTACAGTTATTTGCGATAACGGTGTCAAAGTAGTAATAAGGAGTGAACGGTTAATTACTCGTAACGGTATATTTATTAAGAACGGTTTAATCGAGTCATCTGCTCTATCGCAGGACTGTTTCGGGGCCGTATTAAATCAAGTTTACCGATCAATTTCATTACGGTGTCACTACGGTGTGGTTACGGTAAAGCAATCCCAGCTATTTTCGCTAAGGTACTTTGTTTCCCTTAAGGAATCGGGTTATTCTTTTGAGGGAAAGAGTAAGGGTCAGATCTCTCTTTCTTATTGAGGCAGCAATCAGGAAATAAGGTGGAGTTATTCTCACACTAGGCACTGTGATCAACCGCCATGTTGTACGCTTCTAGTAATGCAACAATTTCAGCATCTGAAAGCGCATAGGCAAACGGAAGAGCTTTTTATGAAGCAGGATGAGCTGTGGGTGAGCGAGTATATTAACGTAACTGGAAGCAAAAAGCGAATTTGGTGGGCGATTCCAAGCGTATTAAGGGACTTTACATTAGATGGGGTCCTTTGGATGATGAGAGTGATTGAGTGATTTGACATCATAACCACACTTCCTGTCGGGCTTCTCCGCTCTCAGCTCTTGGTTTGTTGGGAATTTCGATGATGAATTTGCTATCGTGTCTGCTAATTCTTGGATCATTATCCGCACTTCCCGATCGTATCTATTATTCGGTCCTCTTAGATAGTTAGTACGCTTGCTTCAGCTCTCTATGCTCAGTTTCCTCTCTAAGGTGCACATTGACGAAATATCCACGCCTACTGACTTCCTGAACGAATGACGCAAAATGTTGGTTGCGTTATTGATCTGTAAGAAATTGAAAATTTTAAAACCTACTATATCCCTCGTTGCAAAGAAATGCTCGCATACATGATGGATGTGACCTCTACGAACAGTGAAAGTCTGGCGCCAGATGATTTGCTGCCACTAAGAAGAGATCTTTTAGGCGGAAGGCATTTTCATAACACCTGTTTACAGGAATTCGAATCAAGCAACAAAAGTCCTCAGCAATGGACTGACCCGATATCTTGCAGAGAAAACCCAAGGCGTCCTTTGCGTCGAAGAGAAGACCAGGGGGACGGTAGGCATGGCTGCCACACGGACTGCAACAACAGAGAGAAATGAGGAACGTTCCCATCGGAATCATAGGATGTAATCGTTTTAAATGAATGGCCCTGCCTCCTGGAAATTGCCAATGGTGATCCGTTGAAGAGCAGTGTTTGCAAACCCGAAGGTTCGATCCGGGCCAGTTCCATGGGCGAGAACAGCCTCTTCAACGACTAGAAGATGTCCCTCAGGTACTGCTTCCTAGAGCCAATCCTGACCGTCTCTTGTCTCGGATGGTATGTGCGTAGGGCGTTAGGCAATACGGGGTGTTCCGCTGATGACGTGGAGATCCACAGGGCGGAATCCGCACATGGGCCGAAACTTTGATTTCTTCCCGAAGACGCCCGTCAGGTCCCTGATGTCCGGCATAGTTGATAATCGAATGGAAATATCCGTAGGCACAGCCTAAGCTTGCATTGCACAAAACACTCCCAAGGTTGGCATCAACTCTCAGGGTTCCCATTGTGAGTCTAAAAGCATGGCAGTCGGACCCGGCTGGGAGAAGCCGGTTCCCACTAGCGCTATAAAGATTCACAACGAGGAACTAGATAAGAACGTGAACTTCCTCACCTCCTCACCTCCTCACCTCAGCATCAGCACACTTACACTCTCTCATTCCTTTACAACTGTTCATCGACTCACTCACTCTTAACATTGTCTTTATCACGGCAAGGCCCACGCCAACCACAAGTCCAAGGTCGCTCCAGACCTGTCCTTCAAACCAACAGCGGCTCTTGTCTCCTTCAACACCTCAGTGACCACTATCGTCGAGACACACTTCGGCACCCACTCATTGGATACCCCGAACATCTTCTCCAATCCTGAAAACTCTTAGGTGAGCCCTGTGATGACTTTAACTTTCATCTGTTCCTTGTTGAATTCCTACGGTCAATTCCTTTGCCTGGAATGTGCGAATTTTGGATGGGGCGTCTTAATCCGGTCTAGCGGGTTCAGCAACAGCGACGTCCGGCTTCGTACTTTTCTCCTCTCTCGATACCACCACCACATCCATTTTCAATCTGTAGTACCATTATCCAGTCTACCGGCACGGATCTGTAGATTTTAGGAAGCACGACTTCGTCTTTCTCACCACACTCCTTTAGCAAAACGCATGTCAACAGTTTCTCTCTCCAATTCAGACTATTTCTCACTCAGCGATCGGCGTTTGCGACAGCTGCCAGTGGATTTTTTTAATGATATTCTGATTTGTGTATGATTCAAGCTCCCCCTTTCATGGCATTCTCTTTGCGCAGTCTTCTATACTCATGGTGTAGGAAGTTTCGATGGTATGAATGCGCTGCTAATTGTCTGTGGTTTAGCCCCAGGATCAGCAAGCTTTAACAAGAAGATCTAGTAGTAAATAGAGTCGATTGATTCGATTAGAGTCTCAAGGGTTTTGTGCCTCTCTCTACAATTGCATTTATCGACTGTTCACCAACTTCGAAACAATGAAGTTTACCATCAATATCGCTTCTGCTGCAGTGGCGTTTGCGACGGCTGGATCCATCGTTGCAGCGGCACCATCATCCCCTCACAAGCATGGCCGACACCATGAAGACATCCAGAAACGGTTTCCAGGCACCACAACGGTTGTGACCGTGGTCGGTACGACCACTATGGCGTACGACGTGAACGGAAAATTCGAATCAGAGTCGGAAATGTGCAAAGGTATTGCAGATGGTTCTATAGTTCTCCAGAAAGGTGAAGAACTTCCACTCTCATGTTCCTCCAGTACCGGATCTCCTCGCAGCAACACACCCGCCGACACTTCCAAGATAGCTGTTACAAGCACCCCTACCGCTACCGCTTCAATGGTTGTAGCTGCTCAGCAACCATCTTCGACTTCTTTGTCAGTCACTTCTTCCTCGGCGGCTCGAACTTTGGAGACAAACGGCTATTACACGGCTACCGTCAGCTATAGCTCCGACTCGGCTTCGTCCACTGCCAATTTGAATGGTCAAGGTCTTGACAAAGAATTCCCAGACGGGAAGCTTGACTGCTCTGAATTTCCTTCCGATTACGGTGCAATTAGAGTCCCATGGATGGGTATTGGTGGCTGGTCTGGGATCCAGTATCCTCAAGTTGAAGGCAATTTCGTTACTCACATCGATACTGCGGTGCCTGGGGGAAACAACTGCACGGCTGGGGCGATGTGTTCGTACGCGTGCCCTCCTGGATACCAAAAGTCGCAATGGCCTTCGGTTCAAGGTAGCACTGGTCAATCTGTCGGAGGCTTGCAGTGCGATCGGAACAATAAGCTCACCCTGACCAACCCAGACCTCTCTAAGACTCTTTGTATTAAAGGAACAGGTGCCACGAAGGTCAAAAATCAGCTCAAGGCCAACGCCGCTATCTGTCGCACAGATTACCCAGGTTAGTACACCATTCAGAGCTTAAAGACCATTCGCTAATATGGCATTATAGGAACAGAAGCTGAAACTGTACCAATGAACACTGCCGCCGGCACCACATTTCCGTTGACGTGCCCTGACTCGAAAACATACTTCAAGCACAACGGGGACCCCACCACTGCACAATATTATATCAATAACCGGGGAGTTGCCTTGGCGGACGCATGCTCATGGAATGTAGATGGCTCAAGTAAAGGAAACTGGGCTCCTTCTTTCCTTGGTGTTGGACAGGATGTGTTTGGCAAGACTTGGGTCTCAATTGGATCGACAGCTCAAAATAACCCGAAAAACTACACACCTCTGGATTACACCGTTGAGATCACCGGCGACAATCTGTCAGGTAAATGCAGGTTGAGGAATGGTAAATACTGCACTGGTGCCACTTATAACGACTGCAACGATAAAGGATGCAATGTAAGAATCTGGGCACTTACTTGCGTTTTGTGTGTATGCTGAGTTGCTCCTGCAGGTCGAAGTAATGTCAGGGGATGCTACCTACATTCTGTCGGAAAACTAGCTGCTGGCGACTCAGCGACTACTAAGCGGTTGACCCTTCCTTCATTACTGCGATTCACGATGATTCATGCGCTCGCTAGCTTCGCCCTCTCCAGATCCACCAGGAATTTGGCCCAGCGGTGCTAGGGTTCACCATTTGGAACACATCGCTACGCGAGCTCTCCTTTCTGTATATTCTTCACGGTCCCCAAGCGGCCGACACTACGTCGAATACCCTTGCGCGCCTCTGCACATGAGAGAAACGAGTATAGTGACAGCTACGACATGTTCTTCAACTTTTCCTTTGTCTATTCTTTCGGATACCACGGTACACAGGCTCAATATCATACGGCCACGACAGCTCGAAAGCCAGCCAGTGGCAGGTGCCAGCATCATATTGAAAATCTAGGTGATTGTGGCTGTTGACAATGCATGCATAGTCGACGTCGTTGCCTTCACTATGTTGGATAACCATTAGCTGCTGGGCCAGCTAGCATTGCTTGTGTCATCTACCCAATGATATACTCTTTTCTCTTGCTCAACAGCTTGGCGGAGGATGCAAGCTCTCGTCATGTATGTCGATGATTGGTGGGATCTGAAGGGGACTTGCAGGTACTGCCAGCTTCTGTAGATACTGAATCAAGGCGATTTCATTACACTTCCGTATAGACACTCTGTGATGTTCGGTTGACGTGAGAGTGATCAGCGCGTGGTTGAGCCCTGAGCGCATCAGCTCGGTCGTGCTGCGGACCACCATTCCCCGCAAAACTGATTAACCCCTGCAAACTTCATTCGTGGATCTCCCCACACCACATAGATACGTTGTGCTGCCCTTATGCACCTGATGTACGTCCGTACACATTTTCTGGGGCATCTCCGCCCTCCAGATCTAGCACGAGCACGCCATCATGGCGTCCTCTCCCGTAGAGTACTCTTCGCCCACAAGATCAAAGCCAACAGATGACCCAAGCTGCCGAAACTCTCAGACAAATCCAGATACCATCAAAAGAAACCGCAGCGTCCAATTTTCTGCTCCTCCATCCCCAAGGTCGTCTCCCAAGATGTCCCGCACAAGAGATATGGAAGATGATGTCTCCCCGCATCACCTCGCGGAGAGCTCTGCGGATGAAATTACACCTATAGTGGGAAGGGAGAGGGGAGGGTCAAGGCACTACGACGCAACTGCCAAGCTGTCGGGGAATGGGTTACGCGGTGAATCACAAGTTGGCACTGCTAGATCGAGGAAGAGCAGCAGAACGTCGTTGGCGGAGCAGCAAGGGCTGGGAGGACAAGACGAAAGAACAGGATGGTGGAGGGATTTGGTAGAGAAATACGGCAGCGTCGAGCTAGACAACAAAGGCAGCGTTGCTCGAGACCATCTCGCTCTTGGTATACAATACCCCCTCCAAAACCCACCCAGATCCCCTTATTCCCAGTAGCAACATCCTCCAGCTAACAGTATCCCCTCCTCTAAAACAGAACGGACGTTCCTCGCCTGGCTTCGTACCTCACTCGCCTTCGCCTCCATTGGCATCGCCATCACGCAGCTTTTCAGACTGAATACTACAATTTCTGAGAGGGAAGGATTGAAGCCCACGAATCCAACGGACTCGTTTCGTTTAAGGCAGGTGGGGAAGCCGTTGGGGGCGACTTTCTTAGGTGTTGCGATTCTGGTGCTTCTGATCGGGGGGAGGAGGTATTTTGAGAGCCAGGTATGCAATCCATTCCGGTTTGGTCCATGGGCTTGGCGGGAGGGATTACTGATCGGAATTGTGATGTGTGTAGTATTGGATTATACGTGGGAAATTCCCTGCGAGCAGAGGGAGCATCTTCCTTATCACTTTTGTGGCGGCCGCATTGATCATCACGAGTTTAGTCGTTGTCTGCGCGATCTCTCCCAGTGTGTTTGAGAAGCGATGACAACACACCTATCCGTTGGCCTCTCCACTCGGCATGCGGCAACCCTCAACAAGCGGTCGTAGCCGTAGCTGTTGCAGCAGTGTCACGAACTATCCTTTAGTGGGGCATGAGATGTGGTTCGGGCAGCCGCTCTACAGAATAGAGCTATCACTCTGAAACCGTGATGGAAGCCACCGGACACAAAGTATTGGTCATCCATTACAGCAGCCACTGTTCTCACCGCTACTCGTCTACCAGTTGCTCTCCCAAACATCGCTCTACACCGGAGGGATAGCTGCCTCAAAGCTGCCAGTTGTTGTGACTACGGCCATCGGTGTACACTGTTACGAAGGTATGTAAAACCGGGCTCCATGCTTGGTAGATCTCTTCTTATCAGCACAATAATTACCTCTTCTAAGGTCAATGTATTCGTCTGTTTGCATCAGTTTCTGGCGTTTTAGCATTGAAAAGCTGCATCCTAAACGTGGCATAGAGACATATCTCCGTACAGTTGAAACTACTTTTCCTGGTCTACATCTACAGCCATTGTTCGCTGTCTGCTTTCAATAGGTTGGTGTATGCTTCATGACAAGGCTGTCCTTTCAAGATTCCACAAAAAGTATCGCAGCCTCGAGTCTCAAGACTTAGCCTAAAACTACTATTATCAGGCTCTTTCTGCAGTTCACAAGCCACTACTCCAGTCACAAGCTAGCACTAGCAATTTCATCTGACCTTCGTACGTCCGGTGAATGACTAGAGCAAGATTCCTGCCGCATTCTTGATTTCTGTGGGATACGGGGGTGGTGAAGTGGTGGAGGATGGTTTGAGGATCGAATTGGAATCGAGTGGGAGAGTGAAGGAAAAGGAGTGGAAGGGACGGAGGGGGGGATGAAGAGGAGAAGGTTGAGGGGTTGGTGGGATATGCTGGCGGAGGTATATCCATATACCCAATCCTATCCCAATGCCATCCCATCCCCATTCCCACCACACCCCAATCCCACCACACCCCAATCCCAACCCTCGCCCCATCGAGCCCCAATTCCCGATCCTCGTTCATCACCCGCACAACTTCCATGTCAACCACCCAGCCCAGTTATCCAACAAGTCAACTTGCACAGCATGGCGATTTAGGTGCGATGAAGGATGCGTGCGGGATTTTGGGGGGATTTGGGAATTGGGCCCGGGGGGTGGAATAGGCGGGTAGGATTAGGATTGGTGAACCGAGGTTCGTGAGAGAAATAGATAGAAGATGAGAGCGACGTAAAGTACCGAAATCAAATCCTCCCCCCCCCCAACTCCCTTTCTCCACAACTCGTCCCCATAACCCGCCAAACCCGTTTCCATCCCCCTCTCCCTCTCCTCCACTCCCAACCCACCCCGAAACACCCCCATCCCCATCCCTTCCACAGAATCTCCATACCAACGGTCCGAGCCTTGCGAATAGGTTTGGTTTGGTTTGGTCCGGGTTGGTAGGAGAAATGGGGCAAGAAGGTTAGTTGGAGGGGGATAGATTAAGTTTGCAGAAGAAGAAGGGTTTTAGATAAAGGGGAGAGAGAGGGGAGAGAGAGGGGAGAGAAGCAGGATAGGGCGGGAGAGTGAGGTTGCTATAGATATGTAGTTTATCTCATAATTCCCTGAAACTTTCCTAAATTTAAATCTCCTTCCCCATCCCGTCCCCATCCCGTCCCGTCCCCCCCTTTCTACTTTACGTCCTCCCATTCGGCTTTCATTCAAATTCATTCCTTCCTTCCTTCCTTCCATCATCCATCCCTTCCCTCCTTCCTTCCTTCCATCATCCACACACACACTGTCCAAACCACCCTCTTTGCTAGAACTGAAGGGGAAAACAACAACAAAAGAAACGCAAAACAATAAAAGGATTTACCTTTCCCCCCCCCGCCATCTTTGCCGCTTCCTTTTCCCCCCCTTTTTTTTTGGCTCATCCCGAAAAAGCATTGAAGCGATAACGGGGGTCTGAGAAAGGGGAATTGTTTTTGCTGCTTTGGGTTTTGCGGTGGTGGTGGTGGTGGGGGGGTGAGTGTGTGTCGAGGGAAAGGGTGGGGTGAGGAGGGGTAAGGGATGGGGATGGGGAAGGGGAGGGAGGGGAGAAGGAGAGCGGGAGGGGAGAGAGAGGGGGAAGAGAAAAGAAGAGCCGGCTGTCGCAGCAGAGGGAAATTAGACCGAGACCGGCGTGATCTTGCTAGATTCAGGTAAATAGAAATTTCCACACCACAGCCACCCTACCTATCCTCCCCCTCCCCCCCCTCCTCCATCCTCCCATGCAGAATCCCTTCCCCGCCCCTTCGCTTCCCCCCCAACACCTCCCTTCCCCACCCCACAAGCTGATAACACCACCCCCCCGCCACCAGCACCCCAGACACCACATTCACAACCCTAACCAGCAACTTCAGCAGCCCCTCTCTCTCCTCACTGACGGTCAAAAGTATGGGCTCAATGTCAAATTTGAAGAAGATGCCGGGCACGTTGCGCTCGGTGACGGAGGAGGATTGGGATGTGACGGCGTATTGATTTGTGGAGACGCGGCGGGAGCTGGAGGAGTAGGTGGTGGGGACGATGGAGATGTAGTATTGGTATTTGAAGAAGTTGGTTGGGGTGGTGCTGATGGTGTGGTCGAGGGGGTTGAGGAGGGACGGGTAGAGGGGGCCGAAGGAGAGTTCGTTGATGATGTGCGAGAAGTTGAAGGCTGGTGCCGGCTGGTTAGCTGGGGGCCTCCTTGCGGTTATGGTGTGTAGGGAGGAAAGTAGTAGACGTACCATGGTGATCCAGATGCTCCCCCATTTCCATATACCCATGCCCTCTGGCGGTAATGTGGAAATCTCCCTGCACCTTGTTCCCCTCCAAACTCCCATACACCCTACAGCTCTCAAACGCCTCCCCCCTCTTCCTTCTCGGCGTCTTCTGAAATTTCCTCTTCCTCCTTCCCCCAACTTCTCCTAGCACATGCGCCACATGCGTATCCTCCTCCTGCTCCTTGACCATCTCCCCACTATCCAGCGTATGCACCCCCTTCGAATCCACCCAATGGCCCCAGCTCGTCGCATCGCGTGTAAGCATGTCCCCCGCGAGAATGCGGTCGCCGCTGGCGTCTTGGACGTTGATGTGAAGGTCGCTACATTTCATAGGGAGGACGATGTCGAGGTTTATCTGAAGTTCGTGGGAGACGCCTTTCTCGACGCTAAAGAGGTGGGTTTCATGGCCATGGTACCAACGAAGGAGCTCGGTGAAGGAGAGGATAGTGGAGACTATGATGAGAGCGAAGGTGGTGTAGCCGCCGGAGGAGCTGCGGCGAGTATAGGTGGGTTTTGTTTTTGCTATTGAAGATTGTTAGAACGCGCCGTTTGAGGAGTCTTGGGGTGGGAGCGCAGCAGGTGATATTAGAGAAATGAGAGCATAGCAAAGCTTCACTTGCTTCCGAAGATTACTACCAAAGTGAGTCTGATTAGTGGGGGTCTTACGGAAGGCATCAAAAGTCCTGATGTTTTCGCTCAAGCCTTTCTTCTCCCCAAAGGCCGAGTCATCCAGGCCGTGGTCTGCGAAACCGTTCATTCCTCATATAGCTCGTTAGATGATTAGGAGTCACACGATGTGACTTATATCGTCTTAATCCTAAATGGCGAAGTAAGCATTACATGGCCTTTCTAATTCAACCTCCTAGAAGATGACAGCTTTCAAGTTGGTATTTCGAAATGCGGTCCGTTGGCAGTTAGATTGGGGTTACAATATTGTTAGTGTTGTTGTTGCAACATACGATCAATCGATCATACGATGATATTCTACGACTACTCGCGTTGCGCAGTTGAATTTAGTCGACCAATGATATTTTTGACACCTTCAGGCGGGGAAACAGGGGGTTTCCAGCCAATCACATCATCTGTATTCACATGACCTAAGCGAGCAGGAGGTTTGAAAAATAATGTACGTCTTGGTGAACCGTGAAAGAGGCGCCTCGTTGGGTTTGGCGCGGCCCGTTCGGGCATGGCGCAGTGGGTTCGCCGACTCGCCGCGTTCTTGCAATATAAAGACCTCCTCCCCTCGCTGCTTCTCCATCCTCCTTTCAAGTTTCCCTCTCACAGCTCTGTGCCCGGTCCCTCGTCCAGGCTTCTGCGGTCACCGCTCTGCCGCCCATCGCCGATCGCTCAGCCCCCTCATTTCGCCTGCAGTGGTCTTGCAATCGCCCTCGAATCGCTTCTCCCTCCATCCTGCACGCGTGCCCCTCTTCACCTCATTACCAGGGCACTCTGGTGCGACGTTCGGGGCCCGTAGCAGCGCAGGGCGTCCCTCATTGGACACGCCGTGCCTCTACACCGCTGTAGGGGGGGTCAGCTCGAACGGAGATGTAACCATTCCGAGGCAAATGGAACGGCCTCGACTCCGCGATGTCCCTGGATGAGAGTCTTACCCTGGCAGCGACGACGCAGGAATCCAGGCTCCAGCGATGATCGGGCTGGGGCACAGCTGCTGGCACACCAATGACAGAAATGCCTCACCGCGAGCGTGCATAATCCTTTGTGATGTGCACCTGACACTATGCTCTGACGATGGGGCGTCGAGGGGCAGATGCGAAGCTGAACAGGGATGATGCACCGAATCTGGCGAATAGGGGTGAAGGACCGCAGTCTGGCGTTGCCCGGAGACCTGCTAGACCCCTTACACAACAGGTCTGGAACGGGCGGTGGTACGCGTTCTCGCTCGCGAAAGCGCCTGCCAGGTTTTAGGCTGCTGCTGACGAGGCGCCTGCTCGATTGCGAGGATGGGCGGGTGCACTGCCCGTCAGATGGATCGGTGGAGTGACAGTGGCTAACGAACGGGTGAAGATTCGGTTCGCGAAGACGCCGCCCAGTGTGTGGCGAGGTGCTCGGCGAGGTGCTCAAACGAGGCGAACGCTTGGATGGTGTGAATGGCTATTACGGCAGAGTCTGACCGAAGTACATGGTCTGGAGAGGGACATGAGATGATTGGACGATAGGAGAGGCGAGTCTTGGTACAAGGGCTACCGTGGACTGCGTGACAATGCCTCGAGACGTGGATCTCGCTCTTCCAACCATCGAGGAGGAAGCAATGCAGCCTATGCGTCATGGCGGTCTCAGCTCGAAGGGCTCGGCCGCTGCAGCTGACCTCCTGACGCGGGATAGAGGTTTACGGGTTCGCACTGGAGGTCCAGCTGCGTTGGACGACCGAACACGAGGCTCTATTGGCTGTCAAGCCGCGCCGAGACAAAGTCTCTACGCCTTGAGGGGTGCATGCGGATCGGCGATGAGTGGTACTTTGAATGCCGATGCGAAGGGGTAGGATTTGGGTGTGGAGAGGATTGCGGCGGATGGTCTGCCAGCTGTTGAGTATATATAACCCGCCTTTCGCCGCCGTGATTAGGGCCTCAGACTTCTCTCGAATCGCTTGTTTGAAATCTCGGGTACTTTCCCATACCCACGCTCAAGTGCCATACGTTGGAATGACCTTTGTCAGCTTGGACTCCATTCACCACTATCAACCTCCTTCATCTGTATTTCAACCTGTTCAGAGGCGTTCTGCAAGCAGCAAACGTAGAGCTTCCACCGTCAGCAGCACACACAAGGATTACGAGGCTGGGGCGCCAAAGGTCGCGCTTGGCGTTCGATTTGAAGACTTCGACATGACCGAATACATCGACCTGACTGCATCCCCTCCGACAGACCTTTTTGATCGATCCCGCGAGCCAGTGGTGGAGTGTGGAAGCCAGGAGTCCAACGTCAATGGTAATGTCTTTGATCCTCCGTATCGACGAGAGTTCGAATAACAGCTTCTAGATGCTTCGATGGCAACCGATCTTGCGGTCGACCACGAGGAGAACGATTGCACCTTTCTGGCTTTTGAGGAACTCCTGCAAGGTGTCGGACAAGCACAGGAACCACCGTACGCGGTATCGAGCGTCGGCCACGCGAGTAGGAAGACTACTGGCTCCGCTGAACCTCCCACCCCAACCGACTGCGATGACCAGCCCACGGCCAGAGCGAAAGGAGACGCAGACGGAGATACGCGCGGAGAGACCAACGGCCGCAGCAGCATTTCGCCCAAGAGCAACAGCTCCGCAACTGAGGAGCGAGGTAGGGAGCATAGTTCTCTGACTACTCCACGGTGATACTGGCGGTTCTACTAGGGCCACTGGCGTGGAGTCTAAGATTGGCCCTGCAGCCCTCCAAAGCTTCCCCCCCAGGGAACAGGCGAAGACGCACGGTTGCTTGAATCCTCACGCTACCGAGCCTACCACCGAACCCATCGATCGCCCGACCTCTCCAAGTACCGCTCTACCTCAGCATCCAGGTGGGCGGGTCGTCGGCGAAGACGATCACCGAGCAGCAGCGGCCGCAAGCCCTCCCAACGCGATCACTCCACCGCTCCCCCAACAGTCCCAGGGTCAGGGAGGCTCAGTATCGGATAAGGAGGACGGTAAGTGGGAGATCGTGAGGATCGTTACGAAGCGGCGCAGAAGAGGGGGCGATGAATATAAGGTGCGCTGGAAGAGCACATGGCTACCTGAAAGCGAGCTGGGAAACGCGCAGCGACTGGTACGGGAATTTGAGGGGAGAGGCTGGGTGCAGTAGGAATCTAAGAAAAGGAGGGCGAATATTTTTGGATAGCGGTACCTGACTATTGCCTTTTCCTCTGCCTGCCACCGTATCTTTCTCGTTAAGCTATTGAAAATATGGTCCACTTTGATATTTCCATTATAGAAGTTAGGGACCACGATGTTATTAGGCTCTTATGCTTGGGATCATAACGGATGGGAGCGTGCGTTGATCAATTCTTCATGCAAGCTATCCAGCATTGATAGCGGTTTCGGCAGGCTCATAAGCCAACATCAGAAGAAGATGGATTAGATAATCTGAGGCATGCGTGTTATTTTACTCGTAAGCCGAGTCTTTTCGTGATACCAAAGGTGGTCGAGCCCGCGCAGCTCAGCCCCACCGGCGGCACGAGTCGCAGCCGCCGAGAAGTGCTCGATCGGACGACCAATCAAAGGCCATAGGAGGACGGGAAACACCAGACGACTTGGAAGTAGGTAAGCGACAATCAGGCCTAATACGGTAAAGCGGGCCGTATCAATCAACAAAACAGTTCCAAATCCCGAATTCTTTCCATCATCGCCTATCTCTAACATCATCGCTTTCAGCGAGCTGAGCTTCGTGTGTCAGCATCAGTTGCAATCATGCGATCTTTTACTGATGGTTTTCCACAATGTAAGAAGAAAATTCGGTAGCTCGTTTATTTCAAATTTCACAGTAGTCACCTTTGTCCTGAATCCTGAATCCTGATATGCAAGACCAATCACACAAAGATCTGATTGGTCAAATTTCAACCGCTTTTTTATTTTGGACGACTTTCTCGGCGGCACGAGCATGATGCTAACTAAAAAGGATGCGGGTTTCAATCGAGGCGCAGCTGTGTGTATTACCAACTACATATAGAATATTGCTACGATCAAACCTTCCTTTTACATCAAAAATTTGTAGCAGCATTTTGTTCAAATCTCAGCAACGGTCAAATACTCTCAGTCTCTTCTTTAAATCTTAGACCTCTGTATATCTTCGATATCTGAAACAACGTGTTTTCTCTCTCGTGATACCACTTTTATATGATTAAACCCCAAAAAATGGGTCGATGTATGATGGCATGGTGGTGGGCATTGTTGATTACTTTTACTCCAATCGGGGTAGTCGCACAATCGACTTCTCGTGCGTAAATCCCATAGAATTACCTCTCTCGTGCTGGACTGACCAGTAACTCAGCAATTTCCTATCCTAATAGAACTTCTTCGCCCGTTGTTACGGCGCCGCCCCTAACGACCGGAACGACATATGGGAACTGGAACTGCTCGCCATGTGCAATCAATGCGAATGCGGCACCGGATGGAGGCCTTCAACAGATAATTTGGTACACGGAAAGCATCAGTCTGCTCCTGGACACTGTTTCGATGTTCGTGACTACTTACGGATCCAATGCTACCGCAATCACAAGATATTCTACCATTTATGGCGATATCAACACAGTCAACGTCTCTAGCATATCAGCGGCGCAATCGATATCACCTTTTTGAATGCGGTGGGACAGTATATTGGCGGGGGAAGCATTTTCCTGGCAAGGGGAACCGACGGCAGCATTGGTTCGGCCACATCTTACGGATGGCCAACGCCATATATTCTGTTATCCGCTATCGCTTCCTCAACCACGGTGTCCTATAGCGGGTGCCCCTCAGGTCTACAAGAGGTGACGACTAATGTGCTGGCTGGCCAGAGTTGTGGCTGTGCCTTGGCTGGCGAGTTCTTCGGCCGCACCCCTACCCCCTTATCAGGTGTCAGCTCCACAGAAGTCCCTCTACCATCGAATTTCTACGTTCCCATACCATCAATAGACTTCAACATGTCTCAGCTTAATAGTGGACCGTTTGATTCGTTTGCGGCTTTGAACGTAATCGACCTCAAATCATGGCTATTAAAGCAACCGTGGGCTTCAACGTTGTTCCCAAAGTTGGAACGATGCACGATGATTGACGCACCTCAAGGACCTCCTGGTGTCAAAATTCCGGTTCATGCTCTTACGACGACGATCACAACTACCACCCAAGCGATCAGCTCACCAACTTCTGTCTCTCTGGAACTCAGCAGCTCGCATGCTCTGCCAGGTTCAAATCCTAATTCAATTCCGACTTCGACTCTCTCGCCCTCTTCAAGTCCCTCTTCAAGTCTCTCTTCAAGTCCCTCTTCAAGTAAAATTCCTTATTCAGAGAGAAGCTCAAACGTGCCTAGCGAAACGTCCCTTAGCAAATACGATAGTACTGTCATCAACGGCGACAGTAGCACTACCATCAGCAGCGATGAACACACTGCCGTCACCACCGCCATCACGGTTTCAGGAACCACAATGTCCCTGAGCACTTCAGGCCTTGTGCTAGGCAGTTCCACCATTCATCTGCCCACCCAAGCCCTCTCACCCACCGCCTCTGTCCTCGGCAGTTACACCTTCACCGCCAATACGGCTGCAATAGCTATCGGCGGCACCACGTTGACGGAAGGCGCTTCAGCGGCTACAATCTCCGACACCGTTATCTCATTAGGCTCCTCAGAATTGATAGTTGGCAGCAGCATCTTCACCCTTCCAGCCTCCCTCCCATCAAGTCTTCTTACCATCAACCGCGTCACCTTTACCATCAAATCCACTGGCGTACAAATATCCGATTCCACGCTCTCAGCCGATGGGTCAGCAATCACAATCGACGGACTGAGAATATCGCTCGGAACAGCCGATATAGCCATCGGGACTAGTACAATCCCTTATGATAATGCAGCGTCTTCGTTGCAGACAGCACAGAGCATTGTCAGCGCCATCATGGCCGGATTCGATACGCCCAATTCGATGACTGAAGCACTATCCTCCACGACAACGACCGCGACGACCTCATCATCCGCAAATGGAACGATACCCGGCGAGACTGTGTTCCCACCTGTTTCCTTGGGAGGGGCTGCGAAGCTGAGTTCGGATTCGTGGCTGGTGGCTTTTGTGGTGCTGGGAATGACGTTCATGGGCTTTCTAGGAGGGTGAGGGTGAGGGTGAGAGTAAGGGGGTGTAGTGAAGCAATGATGTGTGTGTGTATATAAAGGCATGATGATGTCTTGAAGGTGAAAGAAGATTTTATAGGAGGGAAAGATCAATAGACATTATAATTAATGTTCCCTCTGGCTTCGGTCACACCCCATCGAATCCACCACACCCATATTTGGGGGCATGTTGAAAGTCAGAGAAAAAGATAATTGCATGAAACGAGACGTGCCGAATGAAACCTAGAAAACAAAGAAAATTTCGTAAACTTAAAACCTTGGAAAGACTATCTATTCCTCAGCGCTCAGACTGCCACAGAAACGAATGTTATCGCAAGTGTGCAGAGCTTTAAAACTCACAGAAGTAGATGCTTCGAAAGAGTCAATAGATCCTAAGAACAGCGAAGACCAAAGAAGCAGCAATGCTATGCAGACAATTCGCTTGCGTCTAGTCCTAGATCGTGAGACCATGGTTCCGCAGTCCGCTTGGCGAGAAAGCGAGACTTAAGACGGCGTCAGAGAAACTAAGCATGCAAGGAAATGAACACGAGAGTGCAAGACTGAAAAAGCCACTGGCAAGATGTCCTGGCAAAACGAACCAAAGATGTTTCATCTCGCGGATCCACAAAGCGGACAGAGAATGCGAACGCTCCTGATCTCTCCCGTCCAACAAAAACAAACCGCAAACGGCGGACGAAATCTGCGCCGTCGACGCTCCGCATCAAAGCTGCCAGCGACAGAAACCGTTCCCAGCTACCGCTGACGTACTGTAGCATGTACCACAGCAACGCGATAGCGCCTGACCGGTTTTTCCAGGCGACTGTTGAGCGAGAAAGATCAATCGTCGCGGTGCTGGTCAACAGCTGCAAGGCTATGATGGAATCGCTAGAGCAAGCGTGCATGTGTGCGGTGCTGCGAATGGCGTGCAGGAGCTTTGTGCGGCACCTTGTCAGAGAAGATATAGTTCTTCGGTAGCTGCATGTTGCAGCAGCCATGGTAGCTGCAAGAATCTCGACTGAGCTTGTTGGCTTTTTGCAGCGGGTTGGAAGGGAGAACTGCGGGAGGAGGTGATGGGGGGAGGTTGGTGAAGGAGATGTTGGCGGAGGGATGGGTTTGAGAGGTCTGGTGGGGGATAGGAGAGAAGATGAGGGGAGGAGGAGGCATAAGTTACCTTTTGTGCTGTTGTTTTGGGTTGTTGGGATCGAGAGCTCGGGTTGGAGCCTGGTGCATCGTCTATTGGACAGTGTTCGCTCACAAGCAGCGCTTTCATCGAGGAAGATCAGCTGATTTGAAGTTCAGCTCATAAGTCGTCGTTTTCATTCGCTGCGAAGCTTCTCATCGCGCTCAGCAGCGACTCTTTGAGCGATCTTTCTGCTGTATCTAGCTTGTTTGAGCAGCCTGCTGATAGTGCTTTGACTGATGACAATGTCAAATTCGTCGTATAGAAATCAGATCATGTCATTCTGATAGACGATGAATCGTTGACTGAGAAAGTCAAGGAGCTCCTGAGCATGATACTCACTCAAAGTTCTCGGTCTACCCATTTTGCCAAGCGCAGGCGTCACATCGCTGAAATGAAGGTGTTTTTTACGCATACGATTGATCTGTTGCTTGGTAGTATGAGTGGCTTTGTGTATAAACGTTGTGCTATCGCCACGGGCGAGGTGAAATTGAATCTCGTCTCCAAGGTCCTGGGTAAAGAGCTTTGGGCATGCTAGGATCCAGGATTGCCCCCGTGTAAGACTGAGGTTTGTATAGCTTCAAAAATGAAGCCTGGGGATGATTTGGGGGTGTGGGGATGGTATCTAAATATTTGCTCTATTTGCACCAAATTCGGGGCAGATTTGTGTGTTTTCGCCGCCAAATTCGCTAAAATTAGCGTGTGCAGAAAGCTCTGCAATCCTTGGCATTCATTTTTGCGTTTACCCCACGTCCCTTTTGTATGGGGAATTCGAAACTTCAACCCCATCGCCCCCCAATTGCCCAAAATTGAAGCTATTCAGACCTCTTTGTTTGTTGACGTTCTTAACGCATTTCCAGCTATGACCGGCCCACTATCTGCAGCGATTCGCTTCAGAATCGTACGGCTTCTACTACTTCATTGGCAACCCCTCGTCATCGCCGAAGAAGTTCACTGCTGCTCTAGAACGATGTATAGCATTCTAGAAAATATCTTCATGTATTCGTCACCGTTTAAACCTCAGTTTCGCCCCAAAGAAGCCCCCCGCAAGGTGTTTAAGGCAGCTGAAAATGGCCTCATAGCCTACCTCGAAGACCAGTCATGAATCATGCAGAAAGAGATGATCTGATACATATGGGAGGAGTGAGGCATTACCGTGCATCGATTCACGATATCAAGAATTCTGAAGAGGAGACGCTGAAGTAATAAGAAAGGACAGCGTGTAGAAGTCAGGCAAAACGATGAGCTTCGTTTGAATTGGGTAGCAGACATGCTTCGTTTGACGGCCGAACAGCTCGTGTTCGTGGATGAGTCTTTATTCAACGAGACCACAGGCTGGCGTCATCAAGCCTATGCCCCCGTTGGCCAACCAGCTCGCTATCAAGCCTTCAGAACGAGAGGACATTGCTGAAGTGTTTTTTCGGCCTATACGAAAGACGAATATCTATTCTGCACCGGTATTCGCGAGGGTTGGTTCAACGGCGAGGCTTTCTTTCGATGGCTAGCAGATGAACTGCTACCTCTATGCAGTTCCTTTCCGGCTCCAAGAAGTGTGATCATCATGGATAACGCGAGTGTTCATTGCAATAGTCGAATTGAAGAGCTCATCACCTCACACGGATGTCAGGTAAGCTATTTGCCTCGTTGAGTTGACGATCTACCACTGATAATGTCAGGTGCGATATTTGCCTCCCTACTCGCCGAATTACAACCTCATAGAACTCACCTTCAGCGTATTAAAGGCCTGGGTTCGTAGGCATTTTGACGAGACATGGCCCCATTTTGAAGGCATCTTTGGTGACTTTCTTCATTACGCTGTTGAACGAAGCGGATGTGATAGATATCCGAGGCAGCACTTCAAGCATTCAGGCTACATTTTTGAGGCTGATATTAGAGCTTTGGAAAGAGATCTTGAAGCGGGTACTATAGATTTTGATTAGTAGTGCCTGAATAGCTTCACTTTTTCACCTATTTGAATGCGATAATAGGTGGTGCGGGGTTAATTTTCGAATTCCCCATACAAAAGGGACGTGGGGTAAACGCAAAAATGAATGCCAAGGATTGCAGAGCTTTCTGCACACGCTAAAACCCGAAAACTGAACCAGACATTTGCATACAACGATATGATTGAAGGGTTAGTGATTTTAGTACGGTGGTTAAAGCCGTCAGATATGATACTCATCGTATACTATTTGTGGACTTGAATTTAGTTGTCAATGATGATTTTTGCATGATCTCTATGCCCTAGCTAAAACCCTTTCCAACCTACATCCAGCTCCAGCTAGCAGTCATAAAGCTTGTCGTTACAAATGGCCAACGTGAGCCTTCGCCGGATCATCGCAGAAGTGAAATTTTCCCGAACACATCCCGGTAACAAACCCAACCAGACACCCTATCCATCCTTACTCTATGGCTGGAGTCTTCCGAGCGCCGTACTTGATTGAGGGCGCTTAGATGGAGGTCACAAAGTGATGACCGGCGCGACGGTGCTTAGCGTGTCGCTTCTTGACAGAAAGCGAGCCAGACTTGGTGTAGATACTCAGTCTTGCAGGCCCACCACAAATCTCTGAGCTGTCACCATCACACTTGGAAGTGCATTCGCCGGCCTTCTCAGAGCTATCTTTCAGGGAGTCGCCGCAGAAGCATTGACCTCCGTTCTCAATACCCGCAATCTTCTTGCCGAGAGCATCGCAGCGCTGGACACAGTTGGTCGCAGTGACACCTTTGTCGGACATGGTGTGTGGGTCGTATTCGAACTTGTCGTCGAGAGAGCGATGAGGGTTGATTAGGTCAGAGTAGCAGCCTACGACTTTCCAGTCCTCAGAAGCACCCTTGATTGTTGACGGGGTGAGGCCTGAGGGGGTGGCGTTGCTGGAGGATGCAGGGGTAGAGGCCTCAGCGGTGGATGCAGCGGTGGATGAGGCAGAGGCTGCGGTTGATGAATCTGCAGGTGCAGTAGCGATAGGAGCGACCGGGGAGACCTTATCAGTCACTGCTGAAAGAGAAGCTGAGGACGCCGTGGAGGATACGCTAGATGATAACATTGACGCAGCAGACGAGGCCGTGGGTGCAGCTGATGACACAGAGGCAGAAGAAGCGTTTCCAGAGCCGATTGCATCCGGGCTTACTGATCCTCCACCGTATACGAGAGAGTTCTGGACATTGGCACAGTTTTTCTGGATGGTAGCCTTCTGAGGACCGGGCTGAATTGGATTGCATCCAGGGAGCGACATTCCGACGTTACCACCAGGCGTCTTGCCGCCGTCCGTAGCCATGAAGTCTGTAAGACCGACGTTCTCGTTGACGGCTGGTTTCGGGACTCGGCAGTTATCAGTTTCTGTTGTCGGACGGATTCCTGCGGTGCCGAAGCACCGGGATTCCTTAAGATCGCCTCCACCGCCAATGGTGCAGGTCTTCATTGCCTGTGCTAGAACACCTGGTTTCCATCCAGCCAACTAGTAAAGATTAGCCTAATCCCTTCATACACCTATAGCTTCAAGGGAAGAGGTATACATACGAAATCCATGTGAAACCCGAAGCCGGTAGGGTCACCTTGAGCCAACACCCATGGCTTGTCGTTCGCACCATATTTGCCGTTAAAAGGGGTAGTGTCGAGCCAGTACTCGCCGAAGATCTCCGGGAAACGTTTGACGTTGTAGGGTGCGGTACAGCCAGCCATGCCGTCCTGGTTGATTGGGAAGGCCATGTGAGCTTGGGGATCTTTTGGATTGAAATCTTGGCCGTTCCAGCACGAGGGGAATCTAATAGAGGCAGCAAGGCCACTCAAGCCTCCTCCATCACAGTCAGTGAACCCAGTCGGGAAGCCACCTGCAGTACCGTTGGTGGTACCGCCGCTAGCGTGGCATTGCCAGTTCAATTGGTTCCCGGGGGTATCCATTGAGCCATCGTCTTGACGTAACATAGCGTTGCCAGTGATCATACGGAAACCGCTGGGGAATTCGCTCATTTCGGGATCTGGTTGTCCGGCTCCAGTGCCAAATTTGTAGTAAATCTTGTGGAAAGGTAGCTCCGGAACTCGAATGAAGGATCCGTCTTTGGGATCCTTAAAGTACAAAGCAGGCATCCAGTAGTTACTCAAGTCGTCTCGGACCTTATTCGTGCTACATGTCGACGTCTGGGTGGTAGCAAAGTCCATCGTGGCCTGAAAGGCGTTACCACCAATGATCGAGTGGACGTGGTTGGAGACCTGTCCGGCGGCGAGGAGAGGGTCGACTCGCTCAATCGCGACTGGCATCCCCATACCGATGGTGAAGTAACCTTCTGCGTTGGCGCGTGTGGCGAGGGCTGCCAATAGCCCTGCGGTCGGACTACGTCGAGTGTTGAACCGCATCTTGCTGGTAGTTTGGAGTGTTGTGCTTTGTTTGAATTTGCTGAAGAGCAGTCTAGATATCAAATCTAGGGTAGAAGAATCAAGGAGTGTGGTTCGTCAAGAACGTATCAGTGAGCGTCAGTAATGATCGTGGGTGCACAAGAGTCTCGGACTCTGAAGTGCAACAAAAGGAGCGGAAAGCGAAAGTGGGGGTAAGGTGAAGAGGGTGAAGAGGGTGAAGAAGAAAGAGCGAGCACAAGAAGGATATCACTTGGATTATGAACCCGTGAATTCAACGCTAACGCAGGTACCAACACCACGATAAGATTAGGAAACGATGTGGTCACGGCAAGCTAAAACATGACACTGCTGCTAAGGCCGATACGCGTACAATATACATAGATTTCATTGCACTACGGAGTATCACGCCTGGCGTCCTGTGGTATCCCAACCCCTGAAGGGTGTTTAGTGCGTGTACAGTATGCGTACTGTCGTACTGAAAAGTCGGAGGTCCAAATTGGCTTTTCACCTGCAGGATAGCGCCTGATCTCGGCATCTTGAAACGAAGAAACGAAGACTTCACCCCTGCCACCTGCATTTCCCCTCTTCTCAATTGGGGATCAGTGCGTACCCAACAAGTACCAAAGCCAAGGCGCCCAACCGCAGCCGGGATAAGGCAAGATGATTGCAATTTGTGGGAAGCCCTGTGGTTTTATCCTGTGGTTTTATACCGAGTATTCCGTACAGTGTGTGAGCATCAAACCGTAGGGCAATAGAAGAAGATGACTCCGTTACGAAACGAAATGCACAGACAAACACACACACACACACACACACACACACACACACACACCGACTTCGAGGTGGATGCAGCCCCAACGAAGGAATGGTCGATGCTAAGGTAGGTATCCGTAGTCGCATCTGCACCAAAAAGGGATGAAGTCGGATGACGGCGTTACGGCGATGGTCGGAGCTGCCGATTCCCACATGGGCGCATACAGTAATCCCAATGCTTCGGGAATTCGATTGCGCCACAGGAGCAATCTTCAATCAAACGATTGGTCGTTTCAGAAGCTAACGGAGATCGAATCACTTCACAATTGCACCCTCCGTCTGCAGGAGATGGAGGAGGATAATTGACATTTGACACGTCCCCGCATGTCGGGCCCCAGTGCGTTACCGAGTAGGCACCTTATCAACTGTTCCTGTCTAAACGTGCATACATACCTCCCCGTACGGAGTACCTCATGTCCCTTCCAGGAGAGTCGGAGCGGAATAGAGTTTGTGCAACAATGATGACATACAAAGTCCGACGGCGTGCACGGGACATGAAGGTAGCAAGTTGGTACGAGTAAAAGTCTAGAACGAAGAAATAGCCCCCGGCGCTCCTGAAAGGCTGAAACACACCACCAACAGCTGCCTGAGCGGAGTGTTGTGCCATCACCCGTGCGTTTCATCATAATCATTTCGAGGCATCGACAACTTGACTTAGATCTGGACAACAAAATCTTTTACCACTGATTATTCAGTATAGAATAATCATGATGAATCATGATGAATCATCCCAAGTAGTGTTTATCCTCAAAGACGCAAATGTCAGACACGCCCAAATACAGCGGTAGTTCTACTTGTTCATAGCTCATTGGTTGGAGGACTAATCTCCTGTCGCTCTCTGTTGATGTTTTTTTCTACTTGCTGACGCGCGGCTTCATACATGCATGAAGGTAAGGTAGGTGATCATTGGCACAGCTACAATGGTGATTACGTCCCCATAATGATGAGAGCATTCGGTACATACCAGTTTCCACTTGGATATGTAATCTTGGTTTGCATTTTTTGCAAGGCTGGTTCGACGGTGCAGGGCCCACGACGAAGGCAGATGTCTTCAAGGTCAAGTGTATGTGTTTTCGCTCACTCTCCTTTTTCGTTGGTCAAGCGCCTTGCCATTGCTTGTTTTCGGCATCGCAAACTCTTCGGTCTACTGATGGATACCTTGTAGGCTATTACATCACCGAAGCGACACGAGTGGCAGTTATAACGGTGATATAGATTCAGTTTTGCTGTAACCTTACGGCCGTTGAATCGTTTGTCCTCGATTAGTTCGAGTCAAATGTCATATGAATTCCACCGCACATCCATCACTCTAGCCTTCAAGGCAAAGTATCTCTTTGGCATCTTACATATTCTCCTTTTCATTAGTTGATCATCTTCACTACCCCCCATACAGTAGATATATTAATTGAGTGATCGCTCACTAGAGGATCGCTATTGATTCAGGTTTAGAGGGATCTATTCTTTCGACAAACCGTAAGGGTCGCTCATCCGTTGAGACTGATCTATGAGTACCGGGACCGAAATCTCGGATGGGTCGCTATCCATGTCCGTAATAGGATCAAAGCAAGCTGTGCAGTATTGGGTTGGGCGTGCAAGATTGACTTGTGTACTACATCTGCAATTATGGACAATCCAAACAATGGAAATTCGCAAGCGACCACTCTCGATTGAGATGGAACGGTTTTTTCCCTTGGCTTAGTCCAAGCATCATGTAAAAGATTAGTTAGACACGTATAAGATAATTTCATAAACAGAAATCAGCAGTTCTAGCAGCAGAATGTTGTTGCAACGAACGCAACTGAAAGGGTAGAAACTGGTGATATCCCAAACCGGCCTAGCTTGGTGCTGTGACAGACTTTCAGATTTGAATTGGACGCGTCAAAACTTGAGTTCACGCATTGCACATGTATTTTTACGGAAATCCATAGCTTCGCGATGTTTTCTGGTTGCCGTGGTCCTGAGATATCTGTGATAAGATAGCTCAAAGCATTTCCAAGTAAAAGAAGTACGGATACAAAACATCGCCAATAAGGCTGACACAAAAATGTCCGCTATGAAATTGCATATACACCTAGCAAGCTGCAGAATCATTAGACGCTGCAGAATCATTAGACGGTTGTCAAACCATCCAGCGTTTCGAGTCCATTCTTCATCGTCACCTGCCCACTTTGTCAAACAACATCGAAGACCGTTCTCATCCACCCGAAATGCATCAAATACCTCACCAGGGCCAAAACCAGGACTCAACATCCTCACCGCTCTCCCAGCTCTTTGCCTTCTCGGCTTCGCCTACAAACATCTCAGCCCCGAGTTCAACCATCCTCAAGCTCTCGACGTCCCCGACCCCATAGAAGGCTTCGATGGCCGAACGGTAAAATACGAACCCTTCCTACGGCCCCCAACCGCCGAAGAAGTCAACGAAAACCTGCGATGGGAAGAGAGTTCCCGGTGTCTCGGGCCGCCTACCGGTGTCCTTCGCTACGATGCTGTTCGGATCCCGAGTAATCAGCCTTGCGAGGATTATCTGATTACTGTGTTTGGATCGCAGGGTGATCCGAATGTTATCGGCGAGAATTTGAAGTGGTTTGTCTGGGGGGTTTTCGATGGACATGCGTGAGTCTTGGAATCCTGTTTTTGTGTTGTTTCGTTTGCTTTGTATAGATTCCCTGTATTGATATCTGCGGCTTTAGGGGTTTTGAAACAGCCATCACGCTGCATGAATACCTAGTCCCCTACATAGTCAGGGAGTTCCTCAAACTCCCTCCCGAGGACGAGACTTCCACAATCAGCAGCGCACCTCCGGAACTCATCACCCAAACCATCAAATCCGCCTTTCTCCGCCTAGATGCCGATATTCTTGAAACTGGTGCCGCTGCCGCCATAGGCCCCCGCTTTCTCGCAGACGCAATCGCCGAGCTCGCTCCCGGCTATGCCGGCTCTTGCGCCCTCCTCTCCATCTACGACCGTGCCAGCAAACTCCTTCGGGTTGCCTGCACCGGCGATTCCCGCGCAGTCCTCGGCCGGCGAAACGCCGCAGGCGTATGGGAAGCCATCCCGCTCTCCGTCGACCAAACCGGCTTCAACGAGGCAGAGGCGGCGAGGATCCGAGCCGAGCACCCGGACGAGCCCGACGTGATCAAAAACGGCCGACTGCTGGGCCTAGCCGTGACCCGTGCCTTTGGCGACGGCCGCTGGAAATGGTCGCGCCCAGTTCAAGACAAAGCAGCAAAGCGTTTCTACGGGCCTGCGCCCAGGGAAGGCTGTCTCACCCCCCCATACCTTACCGCCGAACCCGTCATCACGACCACCAAAATCGAACCCCAGAACCGCGATTTCGTCATCATGGCCTCGGACGGCCTCTGGGACAACCTCACCAACGCCCAAGCCGTCGAGCTCGTCGGCCGCTGGCTCGAAACGCACGACCCGGAACAAGAACCCCTGCCCCAACCGTCCATGGGCTTGCTGACCTCTCCGGCCCAGAACGATGCACTGCGAGGGCGGAAACCGGAAGCGGATCGGAACTACACCGGCCAGCGCCTCGCCGACCCGAAATCCTTTGTCGTGGTGGACGAGAACGCAGCGACGCATCTAGCGAGGAACGCGTTGGGGGGCGGGGACGAGGATCTATCACGGGGGGCGATGATGGCGCAGCCGCCGTTTTCGCGGCGAGTGAGGTGAGTTTTTTTTTGTTTTTGTTTTTGTTTTTTTGGCGAATGGCCTTTTTGCACTTTTGTAACAAGTCGTCAACGATAACACGGAACTGACTGACTGACTGACTGGCTCGGCTGCCCTTTACAAACAGAGACGACATCACGATCCAAGTCATCTTCTTCGGCGAAGGAAACCCGTCGACTGCGGAAATTGAAAACTGGTGACTTGGGATGGCGGCTACAGTAGTTCTCTCCTTTTCTTTTCTTTCCTTTTCTTTTACGAGAAAAAAAAAAAAAAAAAAAAAAAAAGAGAAAAACGGTACAAACATACATACACCCGTCATTATGTAGCATTAAAAAAAGCCCCGTCATACATAAATATAATAAATCCCAACCCATCCATCCATCCATCTTATCTTAAACCCCCCAACATCCTCCCGTCGCAACCCCTTTTAGAAACCACCGCCCCCCCCCCCTGCTAAAATCAATCCATCAAAATCAACCCATCGACCCACCAAAATCAACCCCCCCCCCCTCCCTCCATCCCATCACCGATACCCCCCCCCCCTGAACTTTTCCTTCCATCTATGTATATGTATATGTATCCCTCTATCCTTCTATCCCTCTATCCCACTCACCCACTCACCCACCACTCACCCCATTCCACCCCATTCCCCCCCCCTTCATCTTCACCCCATCCCCCCCTTTTTTCTTTCAAACGCTAATTATCCCATTCATGATAGTAGTTATATTATGTGTGAATGAATGAATGAATAGCGTAAGTAAGTTAGGTTGGGGTTGGGTTTTTGCTGGGATTGATTTTGGGGGGAGACTGAGTAAAGGTGGGGGTTTGGGGGAGAGAGAGAGAGAGAGGGAAAGAGAGAGAGGAGAGACACACAAAATTTTGTGCGTGTGTGTGAACTTTTTTGTGAACGCTGGGGGGAGCGTTGCGTTTTTATCCACTTGCACTTTACCTCCTCGTTTTACCCTTCCCCCCCCGGGGCCCCCCTTCTCCAACCTCGTGTATCAACCCCCTGCGCCCTCCGTATATCCAGCACATATCCCACCTCCCAAGAACATCCCCTACGCCAATACCTTTACACCCTCTCATCGGTATAAGATACGAGAAACCCATGTCGTGAGCAGCGGCTTTGTTATCGGTAAGAGGGGAGGGGGGCGGTGAGTGGGTTGGTTGAACAGGGATGGAGTGAACGGAGTGGGTAGGGTGGGCATGATGGGGTGGAGGGAGGAGGAGAGGATGAGATGGTGGGAAAGGAAAAGGGGGGGTGATGGAGGGTGGGGAGGGGAGAAACGAAACGAAGCCCAAAAGCCAAGTCGGCTCGCGTCGACGATTCCAATATTCAACAAGCCGAATCACACATCCACCATGAATCAAGAAATATTTATGCAACCATTCCATTTTTATCATTGCGCCTAAAGCTCAACGCCTCCCATCTATGGCGGAGCGAAACAATTTGTGGCAACTAAGAAGCAAGCGTGCCGGTAGCCATGTTCTGTGAACAGGAACAAAGTAGAGTAAACGAATGTCAGCACCAGCGCGGACCGACGTCACTCGTATGGTATGATATGAGAGCCTTTAGAATCAAAGGTACCGATGCGTGAGGATGATGTCGAAATGAAAATACAATGCCCCGTATGCCTTTCGTTGTGAATGAGAACGCCGTTGGGGTATTGTCGATTCATGCCTTTTGGTTGGTGATGATAACGCCATGGGGGTATTTTCGGTCCGCAATCTTGATGATGGAATATGCCGTGGTTGAGACGCCGTGGTGATACAAGCCGTAAATAACCCATAAAAGGAAATCGAAATTCTGAAAAGGAGTCCGTAGTAGTCATGCGCAAGTAGGTGCCGTGACCGAGCACTGCCATGACAGCAATGAGCTCAACAATCACCCACGCCCTCCCGCTGGACTAACGGCCGGACTAATCCTCTCCTTCCTCCCAGGATAGTTCCGCCTCTCATTCTCCTGTTGAATCATCTTCTCCACCATCTCCCGCCCATCCCCCACTAGACCCATCTTACTGTTCGCCCCACCAGCCCCCGCAATCAAGTAATCGCCCTGCCCCTCCAACATCATTGGTGTTACAGGTCCCGGACTCCCCAATGGATGCAAGCGTGGCGGACTCGGCTTCACGCCAGCAGTAGGAGAGATAACGGAGCGCGAAGAGCGGGCGGCGACGGCGATCAGATCGCGTTGGTATTGCTGGAGTTTGACTTGTGCTTCGGAGAGAGGACGTGGGGGGTACTGAGCGGATGGGGGACGGGAGCTTGTTCGAGGGGACGTGGACGAAGAGGAGTCATTCGAGGGGAAGTTGGCAGGATGGAAGCGGGGAAGGGAAGAGAGTCTGAGATTGGCCGCTAGTGGTGCGCGGCGGGCATTGGCGCGGGCGTGATGGGCTGAGGGAACTGGTGGAGTAGGCATAGTTGAAGAGAGGGGTGACGAAGGTGTGTAAGTGTGTGAATCTTGACCTGAGCGCATGTTCGATGGTATTGCTGGTGAGCGGGGTTGAGCACGAGGTGGGAATTGCTCGACGTTGTGGTCAGGTTTCTTTTTTGGAACTGGTCCTCTCCTCTCTGAGAGCCGGGTCAATGCAGTTTCCAACGGGGGATGTAATAGTCGGATGGGAAGTAACCGTTTTGTCTCTATTCTCGCGGTCAACGGAGTGGTGGGTTGTGAAGGGCTTCTCGTGCGGATTGGGATTGGAGTATAGTCGAAAGGAATAGATGGCGAAGAAGAATCCTGATTATTAAATTGCTCTGATTCCTCGATAGTGGGCGCTAAGTCGATATGAGGTGGGGCAAGTTGACGAGAACGTGCCTGCTGATCTGGACAATTGGCTGTGACTGGCACTGGCTGTCTGGGGTCTGTCGCTGCACGATGTTTATTTCATGTCCACGTGTCTCAGGACTCTGAAGCGCCGCGGGCGTAGATGATATAACTGTGTGGATAGAGTGAAGAGGTGGTCTCTCTCTGTGTGTTGTTCTCCCAGGATTGCAGTTCTGGTGGTTGGCCGACGGTACTGTAGTCTGTATGACGACGCGTTTGCCAGGATACCACCCACTTGTGCCGACTGCCGCCGAAGTCCCGTAAAGCTCCGGGAAATGCGGCAACTAAACCAAAAACAGCGGTACCCCACAGCCTCTACCGAAAGTGGCACCGAAGGCTTTCCGGGCTGTCTTTTCTTTCAATGGCCCGATGCTTTAACACCTACCGTACTTTAAGGTAGCTACAGTAAGGTTCTGTAAGTTGTTGACTGGAGGATGCAGAAAATGTCGGTGCAACAGAGATAGATAGATCATCGGTTGCCTAGGCCAGAACAAGGCGTCCCCACCCTACTTGGTAGGTATTTACTGTAGAAAGAATGTTTGGCTGCGCGTGCTGGATCCTGATTGATATTTTGCGTGGCTAAGCACAGCCACACTAACCTGATGGGAGTCGAGGATGTTACCTATTGTTGTGATGGATGAATGGGCTTTGGGTTGGATCGATCTACTTCATACAGATGGCCATGATCTTCTCTCATGTTATCGATAACCTTTGTATCTTAATCCAACAGGAACTTACTTGATTCGTTAAGCTATGATTACGCAAAGCTTTTAGTTGGATTCGGGCGATGAATTACCTGACTTTAGGGCATGTATGGATTGCCCTGATCTGGAAGGCACAATGATGGGAATTCGGATCAATCGTGTCGATAGGTGGTAGGGAACCCTTCGACACATCATCTCCATTTCCACGTCTACGGAGGCCATAATAGAGGCGCGTTCGGTGAGGTTAAGAGAGTAGAGGAATTAGGCTAAATGATACTAAGATGGCTAACATTGGTTTTGAGGGTATTCGTCTGTCAAGATACAACCTATAGAGGAACGACTGTCGAGGATCCGTCAAGCGGCGTGGGCTTTGCCTGTGAATAGGAAAGAGTAGTCACAGTAGCAATGTCACTTGCATCGTTCTTCGATTCTCTGTCCCTGTGATATCCCAATGGCTCACTCTACAGCTTCTTCATTGGCGGCAAGTCTCCGTCCCAATGGATTTTCATGGCTATAGCTTGCAGTTAGCATAAATTCTCGAGCGGCTTCTTCGTCACCATTACGTACTTGTTGGGAACGGCCAGTAGCTTCCATGGTCTTCTCTCATATAAACATAAAACCCTCCGGGCCTTGGAATCTTCTTGAGCTGACCCTGGGGGCCTGGTGCGCGCCTGATGTTGTTGAGCCGTCCGACAACCTTGAGCATCGTCGTCAAGGCCACCTTGCTGGCGTCCCCACCAAGACAAGCGTGCGGACCAATACCATAGTGAATGTAGACGTCCATAGGCCTGTCTAGGCGTACCTTGTTTGGCTCAGGGAAGTACTCAGCCTCGCGGTTAGCGCCCACCTGAGAGCAGCGTCAGCGAGTTGGTAGTGTCTTCTTTTTAACAATACACATTACTTACGAAGCTGCAGAACACCTTGTCACCTGCCTTGACAGGCACTTGCCGGCCGTTGTCGTCAACGATCAAAGAAGTTGCTGCTTGACGATAGGAGCCGAAGGTACCGTTCAAACGGATACCTTCCATTGCATAGTGGAGGATCTTGTCATCTGAGTCAGCGCTGTCGATATTTGAGAGCCTGTGGATTTCCGGTAGATGCATTTTGCCTTCATCGGAAAGATAATAGTCGAGTAATTGGGTGAACTGGCACGTCAGTAACAGCACACTACTTGTATCATATAGGGATAGCCATACCACTTGAGCCTGGTTTGCGACCATTGCTACGGCTGTAGGTAGGATCTGGGACCAAGTAATCTCCTTCACGCCCATGTTGCTATCTAACAACTTTCGTACCATGTGCACACCATAATCAGTCAAGGGGCTCTTCTCTTGGTGGACGTTGTCAACGATTCCAGCTATCCAGCCCGTCATGCTCACCATGTTGACATTGGCCTCGATGATCTTCCCAAGCTGAGCTGTGATCGCCTTGGCAGCCATACGCAACGGGAAAGATTTTGCGGGTTCGAGATCGAAGAAGATGCAAACGAAGATGACTGCGAGCACCATATACATCTCTTGCTCGGAGTATACGCCATGAGGATGAGCTTCCGTCTTCAGCGGAAGAGAGAAAACGTTGGCGGCAAAGTGAACGTGAGCGAGGTTGCCAACGCTGTTCTAAGGGTCAGTTGTCGTGTAGAGCCTGGTCAGGGATGACACTTACTCTCGTGTTATATCAACCTGGTTGAATCCGGCAATTTTACAAGATTTCTCATGCAGCAGCTTGAGTGTTATGTGTTCGTAGAACTCCTTTACTTGCTTATGCCATGTATTCCGGTAAAGGGACTTGCCCATCAATTGTCGCTGTTGGGCGTGGAACTTTGTATCGCCGCTCAGCATAAAGTCTGACCCTCCTTTCCCCATGAGGAACGCGGTAGCCTCTCCCCATGTCACCTTGAAATCGTTTTGATGCTCTAGAATGTACTTGGCTCCTATATAGGAAGTGAAGTTGACCCTCGGTGGTATCAAAGCAGGCCGGTCCCAGGAATAGTGCTCTTCACGTCCAAGACTACGCATGATCTTCCTGTTCTCAGACGCTTAATTTGAAAGTTAGCGATGTATGCAAGAAGTGGTAACCGATGCTACCTACGAATAGTCATGGGCATATAGATAAATAGAGTCTGGTTTGAAGTGGTTCGGGAACGACCTCATGAACAGTTTGTACAGTACACTTCCAGCGGTTGGCGAATGTTAGTAATTTCTGGCGTCGACCGCTCCCAAGGAATATCTTACCAGCCTTGCTCAATGTTTAGATCATACTGGGCCTCACTATAACCCCAGTTCGTGAGATTCTTGGGGTTATAATCAAGCTAAGTATAGTCAGCTCCATGTCCAGGAGGCTTTGCGAATCTCTTGGAATCACTCACGGTGTAAAATCTATCTCCACGGACTAGTGTAACAGCATCGCTGAGTATGGCTCTGGAAATCGTAAAGGTTGGAGCAATGCCCACACCTGGCACCATAGGAACCTTGGCGTCTTCCGAAACGAGACCAGGATACATCTCAACGTAGTCTGGATGTTCGTAGAGATGCTTTAACTGATCCGCAACTACGGGATCTGAGTTAATTGACTCGAATGTATCGTGTGCTTTCAATCCAAAAAACTTCCGGAATTCGTTGAGAGATCCGATATTCCACTTCCTTGCCTGCATCATACCAAGGATCGAAACCGCCTTCAGGCATGTAGGAATATTATTTGCTCCGAAAGCGCCTTGAAGTACTTTAGCAACCTCGTTCGAAGCACAAGTCGTTTTCAGGCTTGGGCCACTTACCTGCAGTATCTTCGATTGACTCGGTTAGAATTTTTACGAGACCATCATCTGGAAGTTTGCCATTTGCGTCTCTCTGCAAGTGGGCGAACGGGCGCTTCTGGGGATCTTTGTCTAAACTATGTTCCCACTTTCCCAAGCCCATGAGAAGCTCTTGTAAGGAAACATCTTTGGCCTCCTTCCCAAAGAGTTCCTTGTAAAGATCTTGAGTCCACTCTTCGTCTTTCTTACTGATGCAAGAATGCCAACGGTAAGCAAGGTTGAACTCTGCGGAAACCTGGTTACCACAGCCACTAGGCGTTCCTTCTTTGCCTGTCATCTCTGATCAGTAAACAGCGTTAGAAATCGAGAACGTGCATTGCTTTACCCATTTCCGCTCGAGGATCTAGCGTCCAAGTCGTATTGCTTCGGTTCAGATTTACGATTGTTCTTAGGTAATCGAGCAACGTAATGTTGATATACAGACCGCATGTAATCAAGCGCCCAGTTTGGAAGAGGTCATTGTCGTACTTTGCCCAAGACTTCTCCTGCATTTCGTGGGTCAAACCTTCGCTGGGCTTAGTAAAGCGCCCATTCTCATTAATCATTGCCAATTGCTCCACTACGAAATTGTGAAAACTTCAGATTTATTAATGCCTTGCTCTAAATACGCATTTGGCGCATTTAGACTTACCGATTAAGCATGATAAGAAGGACACCGCATCCAGGCGGGAAACCCAACAATCGCGGCTCCGAAAAGCAGTCAGGCTTCATTTTGCCATCTTTGAATGTTCTTATCTGATCTTGATCCTCCTGGGTATCTCCATACAATGTAGACAAGTCAAGATATGACGAGGTTTGAGAATTGTTAAAGTCTTTATGATCTGTCTGGAACAGGTCGTGGATAATCAGGGAGGCCCAGTAGAAGAAGACGCTGGAGACCTTATTTGGGTGTTCCTTGAATTCGCCTCGAGCCATGACGCTGTCAAAAATGAGGGACGGGTCGGGCAGAGCACCCGGTTGAAGCGTTCCAGGGTTCGCCGAGCGAGCGTATGGCGTATTAGCAGCCCCTAGCGTGGGAAAAAGAGGATTCTGCTGTATTTAGTAAAGAGCCCGTCTATTGCTTGATACCGCTTACATTGTTCCCTCCATCGGCTTGCCGGTAGACAAACTTGTCGCCTAAATAGCTCATAGGTGGATGCGGAAGTGAGTGCCAAAGCTCGTCGATGAAGGCGTTCGTCAAATCGACACGAGTCTTGGACAAGGCAGGCAGTCCGCTGACAAGCTTGGTGACGACGTCAGCTTCTGTTGAACGCTTTTGGTACTGTCTGGTTTACCTGAATGACACGCTCCATGATATAGGTCTTGTCATCCTGAAGACCTCCAGCTTTCTTTTGCTTCATGACCTGCATCAATGTATTGACATCCTTGAAACCGATGCTCTTGAGGTCCTGCATAAGGCCGGACGGCTCAGTGTGATCGAGATAAGCACCATCGCCAGACTGTGTGGGCAAAGGTCGACGCGAGGCATGAATTAATTGGGCAAATTGCTGAAAGGAGCCTTCCACTTCGCCGCGGCTTGCCGTATGGTCTACAGTTTCTTTGGCCTTCTTCTGAGGCATCAAGGAGCTCTGCCTGCGGGTACCGTTGGGCTTTTCTGCCTTGGCTCCGTTGCTACTCCCGTTGGCATTGCCATTGCTCTCGTCGTTCTTCCCCCTACCAATTATCTTTGATGAGAACCTTCGAAGCATGATGAATTAATTGGCTATTCTAACGATTGCACGAGGCTAGCCAGGAGAGTAGTTGTTGAAAGAGTGAAAAGAAAAGAAGCACGAGAGCTTCCTTCCCACAATGCAGTTGGGCGATCATCCTCGGAAAGTCCCCTCGGGTCAGGCGAGAAGCTTCAATCGGCATGAGCCTAGTTGCACAGGCTACATCATAGAAGCATCGAAGCTCCATGCGTGAGATCACGATACTAGCGAACTCCATGAGGCTGGTGTTGCATTGGAGCGTTCCACACGGCTACCAATAATCGAAGCCATTGGACAATCGGAAATGATAGTCTTTAGGGGCGCATGTACGAACGAGCTGAGAAGTGAGGAGTGGTACTACCGTACTAGTCAATGGCTCAATGCAGACAGAAAAATGCCTAACGTTAGCACCATTCGTGCAGATTTCATGAAAGTTTGTTGATCATAATGATCCAATCCGAGATCTGGAAATAAGGTCTGTCTCTCGAAAGGAAGACTAAGTCTGATCCGGCCTGGCGTCCACATATCTCCACATATGGAAGCTCGAACTCAATGAAAGGATTCCACGGTTGATTTCCGTTTGACGTGCCGGGGGCAGTTGTACCTGACTATCTCACTTCCATTGGGGGAAAGGGAAATACCCGTTACAGGTGGGGTATTTTATGGTGAGCCAGTCGGAAGCAGAATCCATCGTTGTCAGTGACTGTTGAGTCTGTTGTGCAACCCCGAGAGCGGGGTGAAGCACAAAGGATGCAGGACGACATTTGGAGATGGGAAATAGGGAGTTAGAGCAAACCTTGGGAAGATCGATTGGCGAGATCTTCCGCTTGGTCCTTCCGGTTAGCGGGGAATGCTAAAGGTCTCACCCGAGCGTGGCCGGGAAAGGTGGAAGTTAAGGTACCTTAACCTTATGTACTCGGAAGTTACAGTGCAGTGCAAGCTGCGGGAGGGAACAAGCGCTGGAAGATCACGCTTCACGCCCTTACCTATTGTTCGTTGTTCTTCCAAGTACTTCCGTAACCGGAAAACATTCGACGATCCCGCTAAGACATGTCCACCTTCGATGTTTTAGTATCGCACGCCCTTTCCAGGCCTCTCACTGGCCAATACTTATGTACGGCCAATATGTATGGTTAAAAGCCGGTCCGGAGCACGAAACTCAAAATCTGCTGACTACATATCTTCTCCCCCCGTTCTTCAGACAGAAACCATTGAGATTGAACCTTGGTCCCGTCTGCATATGGCTGGGCAAGCCGACATGGAGATGGCACTAAGGTAGGTATGATGATCCAAGAGCTGCTGGTCGAGACACGCGTGAAGGGTTTCTCAAACATGTACTGCAAGGATGTCGGTGATTGCACATGACACTTGCCACTTACGTTGATACCGTAGTAGAGGTACCTTATTTGGTTATACGAGGAGCCGTCATCTTGGGTGGCTCAAGTGGGGGTAGTAGCGTGTCCGTTCTGATCGTTTGTTTCCTCTGTTCTTTTAGTTGGTGTCGATATTGTCATTTTCACCCATGTGCCGTGCGATTCTTCGAGTGAAAGAGTAGCATCTTGTCTTTGGTATCCTTACTATAAACCAGCATGCAATCCCATTTGCAGGTCAATGGAACCCCTAATAGTGACAGAGACTCCAGTGCTGGCGTTGGCGCAGCCTCTATCCAACCCTATGGTCCATTTCGCGAACGAAAAAGGGTACGCTGAGAGATGATCTTGGACCATTGGGGATAGCTGATAAAATCATCCACAGATTATACTTTGCTTTGATGGAACGGGAAACAAGTTCTCAGGTCTTTGCGTTGCAATACAGGAGTGCTTGTTCGGCACTGACGCTCTTCTAGGCACCGACGCTGATAGTAACATCCTGAAGATATATCGAATGCTTGATAGAAACAATGGAGATCAGCACTACTACCAGCCAGGCATTGGCACGTACGTGAACACTGCTTCGCTTTCTCATACAAGCATGAGAGCGCGGTTCAAATCATGGTATTTGAAAGCAAAAGATTCGGCTGTCGGTACTTCGTTCGACGAGCATGTCATGGGTGGGTACAAGTTTCTGATGAAAACTTACGTTGACCACGACATCTTCGTGTTTGGTTTCAGCCGAGGAGCATATATCGCCCGCTTCCTCGCTGAAATGCTTGACCACGTTGGTCTGCTCAGCGCGGGAAATGAGGAAATGGCTTACTTTGCGTGGAAAGCGTTTGCGCAATGGCAAGAAAGAGAGGATGGGAATGAAGAAGAAAAGAAGAAGAAAAAGGAGATGTTCATATTCCTCCAAGCATTCCGCGAAACATTCAGCCGCCCGGTAAGACGGATTCGATTTCTGGGGCTCTTCGATACAGGTACGCATAGATGATATTCGTTTAGCTCCATAATCCAATCATGGCTTCACTTATAGGCTCGTTTACTCCACCGCATGTTGCGGCTTGGATGCAATTCTAGCTGATATTTGGATTAGTGAACAGCGTGCCTCGATTTGAAAACGCATGGATGCAGAGGAGTAAATTTCCTTACACGGCCAGAAGTTCCGCAAAGGTCATTCGGCATGCAGCAAGTATCGATGAGCGAAGAGCGAAATTTCGGTCAGACTTGATCTCCGGAACAAAGTCCTTGAGTCATCACCATCATCATGTACCAGGTTTGAGTCATGTTCGGAGACTGGAATTTGGCGGTCATCTTAACGCTTCCGAGCTGTCAAATGAGACCCCACCTAAGCCGCAATATGATCGCTTCCGAAGACGTTCAAGTCAGTTCCGATCCAGTGGCGAAGCCAACAGACCGTTTACTTCTCGACTAAGCACTCAACAAGAGGACGAGGAAGGCCTTAAGGTCCAAGGGCGAGAACGACTGAGGTCGACGAGCCCTGCAGTTTCGCGCAATGCTGCGTCAGACGATGACCGTTCTTCGATTCACTCCATTACTTCGCAGAATTCCTTTACGCCAGCCAGACATCCAGATGATGATGACGACGAAGATGAAGCGGCGGAGCAAGACGTCGAAGAGCTATGGTTTCCGGGTGGTCATGCAGATTTGGGCGGGGGCTGGCCAATATCTGCCGGAGAGGAATTTCCTCTGAGCCACGGCCCCTTGGTATGGATGGTGAGGGAAGCCCAGCGGGCCGGATTAGAGTTTGACTCGGAAAAGAAGGTGCAGTTAAAATGCTGCGACGAGGATTTCAATGCGGCGCCGCCGAACCTTGTAACCGCCCATGGACAACCAATCCCAGAAGTTCAAGTCACAAGCTCTACAGGCTCTTCTAAACCCCCAGACCTGTTTCACAGCCCTCACTCGGACGTCGAGAAGCAAGGCTGGGCACCTGGCTTGCAACCAGAAGCAACACCGCATTCTTCGTTTCTTCAGGCTCTGCACGCATCAGCCACTAAAGGCGTGCTACACGACTGCCTTGAGTTCAACAATGGTCTTAGCAAAGGCTCGGTTATCTCGTGGAAAGTTATGGAATACATGCCGTTCCGACGAATGGATCTTCGGCCAGATGGAACTTGGAAAGCAATATCCATGCCATTGCCGATGGGTGAGACACGGGACATACCAGATAACGCATGGATACACCATTCTGCCATAAAGCGTATGCAGGCTGATGAGACTTACCGTCCTGGTAACCTCGTCATCGGTGGTGGCGGACGGGGTATCCGAGTAGCACCGAAAGAGGCAGGTATGGGAGATTGGGTGGTCTTGAAAAATGAAGGGGACCCTGTTGGCGAGGTGTACGTGAGGAAAGACCCAAGTCCAAGGAAACAGTTGGATCGGAAAGACAAGAAAAAAGAGGAAAAGAAACAGGGTGAAAAGGTGGAGAAGCAGACTAATGGGGAGATCAGATGAGAAGTCTATCAAGAACGTGAAGTAGATAATCGTGTGCCATCATATCCTCCCATTTCAACTCGGTAGATTTTCAAATGCTTGTTCGTACCATCGTTATAGAGGATTAGGATTGTATTGTATTGTACAGTACCCCGCACTAAGTCTTCGCGTAAATCGCGAAAACATGTTAAATCGCGTACCTTCAAAACAACTCATCTTCTTCAACTGCATCCACAATGCTCAGAAGGGCTCCGTTAACTTCAATTTC
>JAABUI010000214.1_pt1 | contig 69762 bp, 55 predicted proteins | sample 5559111 | NCBI WGS metagenome assembly JAABUI01 (sample SAMN10711870, study PRJNA513365) | rock metagenome | isolation source: Antarctica rocks | place: Antarctica: Victoria Land, Buttleship Promontory | reverse complement strand
CCCAATTGCCGAATTTGGAATACGATCGGCGAAAGAAATTTATCGTCGAAAACCGCAAATTTCTTAAGCACCAATCTCAAGCCTGCCTCATCGCTGACGGACAAATAGTCGCGTTGGTGACTATCAACAGAAATGAAGACCTATTGGCACACAATCCCCCGTTCCTATGTGTACAATTTTCAGGAACCGAAGGGTCTACCACCAAAGCTCTCCTTGGCCTGAAATTGGCGAAGTCTGTTCGGTTGGTCCAGTTGAATACGGCAATATTTGCCTACGCACCTATTCTAGGACAGCTTCAAAATACCAGGCACCTATTGCTGAGAGACGAAATCTTACACTGGGGCCCAGGGAAAGCTTTACGGAGCCCCCAATTACTGGAATCTAATTCTATCACTGACTTGGTTGCCACGATTCGGAGTGATCCTTCACGCGACCTTCGGCAAGCCTTAGGACTACCCAAGCCAACACGACTAGATCCGTCACAGGTTGAGTGCTTCGTGGCAAGTCTGACACAGCGTTTGAGCTTAGTGCAAGGACCTCCAGGTTAGGGTAGCTCACTATTCTCTTCGTTGGCCAGGCTGACTTTGATAGGGACCGGTAAGTCATTCATTGGAGCCTTGATTGCCAAAGCAATCTATCGATTTTCATCGCAGAAGATTCTGGTCGTCTGCTACACGAATCACGCATTGGACCAGTTCTTGGAAGACCTCTTGAAGGTAGGTATACCCGGTGATAGCATCGTTCGTCTTGGTTCTGCCGCAAAATCCAGTACGACAACCCAACCTCTAGTCCTGTCAGCGCAGAACAGCGATTTCAGATTGACAAAAGATGACTGGGATATTATCAACCTGCGGCAAAGCGAGGCATCAGAGCAGGCCGACCGGCTTCACAATGCCTTTTCGAATTATCAGGCAAAGGCTGTGTCGAAATCCGATCTCCTGGATTACCTCGAATTCGAATCGGAAACCCCGGAATTCTATGAAGCCTTCATGTTGCCCGATGAGACTGATGGCATGGTGAGGGTCGGCAAGAAGGGCAAAGCAATGGACAGATTTTACCTAATTGACCGTTGGGCCCGCGGTTGGGATGCTGGAACTTACTCTGGTACGCAAGCCGAATTCCCGGCGGTCTGGCAAATGACCCATCCTGAGAGAACTGCGGCGTTGCGAAGGTGGAAGACAGACATCCTCAAGGAGCGCGTTTCGAGGATTTACAGCTGTGGGAAGCAGTATGGCGAGACATCAGCCAATATTAACGCGCTGTTCAACGAGAAGAACAGGCGGATCATTCAGGTAAAGCGAATCATTGGTTGCACCACCACAGCCGCTGCCAAGCACGTACAAAATATTCAGTCTGCTTCGCCTGATGTACTTTTAGTTGAGGAAGCTGGGGAAATCCTGGAAAGCCATATTTTGACGGCCCTCGGACCCGAAACCGAGCAAGCAATCCTGATCGGAGATCACAAGCAGCTTCGACCGAAGACTCATCACGACCTTAGCATAGAAAAAGGAGATGGATATGATCTGAACCGCTCACTGTTCGAGAGACTTGTACTTCGGGGTTTCCCTCACCAAGTTCTTTCGCAACAGCACCGCATGCGACCAGAAATCTCATCCCTAGTCCGTCACCTCACTTATCCAGATTTGACTGACGCACCAGGCACTCAAACCCGTCCCGCATTACAAGGATTCCAGGATAATCTGATCTTTCTGAACCACGAGAATCTGGAAGAGGAATCACACGATACACCCGACTGGAAAGATGGGAATTCAACGTCATCAAGACAGAACAACTTCGAAGCTCAAATGACGCTCAAGTGCGTTCGTTATCTCGCTCAGCAGGGCTACGGGACAGGTCAAGTTGTAGTTCTGACACCATATTTGGCTCAGTTACGTCTCCTGTTTGAGGTCCTGGGAAAAGAGAATGACCCAGTCCTGAATGATCTTGATTCGTATGATTTGGTTCGAGCCGGGTTGATGCCCGCAGCGACAGCTCAAGTTCAAAAGCGGCGGCTTCGAATTTCGACCATTGGTAAGATAATTTCTTTTCTTCCGAGTGGGTTAGGAATCGCAATACCTAGGACATTTTCGAGAAGATTCAGCTGGCAGAATACTGCCAAGGCAAGGCAGAATCTGACGGACAGGCACGAAAGCGTTCATGGCTCCACACATATGACAGAATCTCCTGCTAAGGATACTGACCTGTCTAGATAACTATCAGGGAGAAGAAAGCGATATTGTCGTTGCGTCCCTAACTCGAAGTAACGACCGTCACGATATTGGGTTCATGTCGTCTCCAGAACGTCTCAATGTTCTTCTCTCCCGCGCACGAAATGCTCTTATCTTGATCGGTAACGCAACGACGTTCCTAGATGCCCGTAAAGGGAAAGAGTTGTGGAGAAATCTTATAAACTTGCTCAAAGGCGGCTCGCACATTTACGATGGATTCCCCGTTAAATGTGAACGACATCAGGATCGTAAATCCGTTTTACGCTGTCCCAAGGATTTCGACCAGTGTCCGGATGGCGGATGCAATGAGCCGTGGTAAGCTCTGCAAGGCTTTTCTTCGACGTTGTGCGCTGACTGGGTTACCTTCAGCGGCGTTTTATTGCAGTGTGGTGTGCATATCTGCCCACGTCGATGCCATCAGTTATTCGATCACTCAAAGATGGAATGCAATCACTTGGTTCAATCAAAATGTCCCGTAGGCCATGTACAATCCTGGAGATGTCACACAAGTAAACCGGCCTCGTGCCGTTTATGTGCGAATGAGAAACGTTCCCAGCAGAAATCGTTGCAAGAAGAGTTCGTGCGGCAGCAGAGACGAGAGCAGAAACAAAGAGAACATGCGGCCGAATTGACCAGATTGGATGAAGAGATACAGACGTTAAGGGAAACCATTGTGGATTCTCAAATATCTAAAGAAATGGCACAGTCTTTAGAGCAGAGAAAGCAAGACCTAGAGGATGCCAGGGTCTTAGCGGGACGTTCGTCAAGGTCTCCGGTCAACGCAAACGATCCTCCAAATGTTCAGACTACTTCTGTACCTTGTAGCGGCGAGACTGTCACTTCGAATAATGGCGTTGCAGATGATGTACGAGATTCCAAGGAAGTTGGGTCTCAAGATGAGCATGCCCCTTCGCCGTCAGAAAGTGAATGGGACCGGCAGAAGCGCGTGGACAATACCTCAAATAGTGCCATCGACTCTCTCATGAAAATGACTGGTTTAGAGGAAGTGAAAGCGCAGGTTCTCAAGATCAAGGCAAGGGCCGACACCGCCCTAAGGCAGAACACGAATGTGAAGGACGAAAGATATGGGATAGTCTTATTAGGCAATCCCGGGACAGGTAAGGTGGTGTCCAAATACATTAACCGGGTTATTGACCGTGTAATCTCCAGGCAAAACGACCGTAGCTCGCCTCTACGCAAAATTCCTTACTTCCATGGGTGTGTTGTCAGGAAATGGATTCGTCGAGACCTCAGGATCTCGTCTTGCCAATGATGGGGTTGCTGGAGCCAAAAAACATATTGAGACGATTGTCAATGCGGGTGGGGGTGCATTCTTCCTCGACGAAGCCTATCAGCTTGCTTCCGGACATAATTACGGAGGTGCTTCGGTCCTTGATTTCTTGCTTGCGGAGATTGAGAATCAGGTTGGGAAGGTTGTCTTTATTTTCGCTGGCTATAACAAGCAGATGGAGAAATTCTTCGAACATAACCAAGGTTTCAACAGCCGTATGCCATACCGCCTTCAGTTCGCCGACTACAAAGACATAGAACTCCTTCAGATGCTTGGTCAGCGGATCCAGAAGAAATACGACGGGAAGATGAAAGTTGAGGGAGGCGTTGGTGGCCTTTATGCACGCATAGCTGTACGACGTCTTGGACGAGGGCGAGGGCGTGAAGGCTTTGGCAACGCGCGCGCTCTTGAAAACATTCTAGCAAGGATTTCAGAGCGGCAAGCTGATCGCCTTCACCGGGAACGCGTCGCCGGGGTCCGGCCGGACGACTTTCTCTTCAAAAAGGAAGACCTTCTTGGCCCGGAGCCGTCGAGAGCAATAGTCCAAAGTGATGCGTGGAAAGAGTTACAGGGCTTGACTGGGCTTAAGGCCGTCAAGGAATCTATGCAGGGCCTCCTCGACCGTATCCACACCAACTATCAACGGGAATTGGAAGAGAAAGAGGTAATCGATGTGAGCCTGAATCGTGTCTTCCTCGGCTCTCCTGGGACGGGGAAAACATCTGTGGGGAAACTCTACGGCGAGGTGCTAGCGGACATGGGACTCCTCTCGAATGGTGAAGGTCAGTAACTCCTTCATTCCCGCGCTTGAAACACTGGGCAGCGAGCCGTGTCTCTTCAATCGCTTATTGGGTAACTACGATCGACCTGATGCGGTTCTCTTTGCTTTCGATTTGATTCAAAACGACTAACACACTGTTTTTAGTCGTTGTCAAGAATCCGGCAGATTTCGTGGGAAGCGTCTTGGGAGAATCCGAGAAGAACACCAAGGCGATCTTGAAAGCGACTGAAGGGAAAGTCCTCATTGTCGATGAAGCTTACATGTTGTACTCGGGTGGCGCTGGCATGAGCACAACGTCTGATCCATATAAGACCGCTGTTGTGGACACAATAGTCGCCGAGGTCCAGAGCACCCTGGGTGAAGATCGATGTGTCCTGCTCCTAGGGTACAAGGAAAAGTTGGAAGAAATGTTTCGAAACACGAATCCGGGCCTCTCTCGGCGATTTGCATTAGATGACGCCTTTGATTTCAAGGACTTTGACGACGATCAGCTGCGGGAGATTCTGGAGCTCAAACTCAAGAAGCAATGCTTAGAAGCCACAGAGGAGGCCAAAGATGTTGCCATATCGATGCTTGCCAGAGCTCGACACCGCCCCAATTTTGGCAACGCAGGAGAAGTTGAAAACATGATCAGTCATGCCAAAGCCTCACATCAAACCCGACAGTCGGCAAAGCCACTGTCTGGTCGGTCCGCTGACGTTCTTTTCGAGCCCCACGACTTTGACGCGAACTTTGACAGGAGCGCGAACGCAAGCGTCAACTGTAGAGCGCTTTTCAAGGATGTCCTAGGCTGCGACGAAGTCGTTGGCAAGTTGGAAGGGTTTGTGCAGACTTCGTCTAGTATGAGGGCAAGAGGTGTTGATCCTCGAGAGCATATCCCCTTCAACTTCATCTTCAAAGGTCCACCTGGTAAGTGCGACTATTACACTAACATTGCAATTTCTGTCTGACTGTGCCTTCGTTGGTAGGCACGGGTAAAACCACCACTGCTCGCAAGATGGGCAAGGTCTTTTACGACATGGGCTTCCTCTCAACAGCGGATGTCCATGAGTGCTCTGCTACAGACCTGGTTGCTGGATATGTAGGGCAGACAGGACCAAAGACAATCCAACTGCTCGAAAAGGCTCTTGGAAAGGTTCTTTTTGTCGATGAGGCTTATCGTCTAGGAGAAGGTGCTTTCGCGGCAGAGGCTGTTAATGAGCTCGTTGATAGCCTGACAAAGCCTCGATTCGCAGGAAAGATTATCGTCATCCTCGCGGGCTATGAAGATAGCATGAATGAGCTCCTTAGTGTTAATGAAGGATTATCAAGTCGCTTTTCAGAGGAAGTTGTCTTTACTAACATGGAGCCAGAGGACTGCTGGAGATTTCTTCAGCAGTGTCTCGGAAAGACAGGCATCGCTATTGATCAAACAGATACACGTGCGTCATCCTTGGAAATCATCTCCCTGTTTCGAGAGCTTTCTGGTCTTCCTTCTTGGGGCAATGGCCGCGACGTTCAAACTATCTCCAAGACGCTCACGGGCGCTACGTTTCGAAATGCAAGCAACTCAACAGCGAAATTGACCGTATCCCATTGGCAAATCATGGACTCCCTTACAACCTTCTTGAATGGACGAAGAGCGCGCTCAGTCATTAGCAGCTCAAACTCAACAAGACTAAAGCAAAATGAACAAGCTACGCAGGATCTAGTTGAACGTCCAATTGCACTGGGAACGATGCAATCTACCGCACCGGCCAAGGACGAGTCTGAAAATCCAGTAGCGGCTGTTGACGAGCCTACACAAATGTCCGAAGCGTCAGATCAACGCGACATAGGTGTCACAGACGCAATCTGGGACCAACTTCAAGCTGACAGAGCATTCCAAGAACTAGCTCAAAGCTCTATGGACAATGCTGTGGCTGTTGCTGAAGAGGAGAATCGTCTGGCAGCCGCGAAGGCAGCTGCCCTTGCAAAGGAAGTGGAACTTTTGGCTGCAAGAAAGGCCAGAGATGAAGAGTTGCAGGAATTGAAGCGCCGACACGAGGAAGCAAGACTCAAAGAACTGGCTGGTCGGCGTGCAAAAGAAGAGGCTGAAGAAAGACTTAGCAAAATCCGCGAAGATGCCGAGCGGAGGCGGAAAGAGGAGTCACAGGTCCAAACCAAGTTGAGGGATATGGGTGTGTGCATTGCGGGGTTTCGTTGGATCAAGCAGAACGGTGGATACAGATGTGCTGGCGGGTCGCATTTTGTTTCGAATAGCGAACTTGGGGCATAAATGTGACTTCTTGCTCATCAGCTGGGCAGCCTCGGGGTACAAAAGAGATGCGGAGTTCTCAGATTCATCTGCACTGCTACCCAGGGATGGGGGGTTCGAGAGGTGGATACTGAAGGGGGGTCGAGAAGTGGATGCTGGAAGGGGATCGAGAAGTGTATGCTTAGAAGGGAGCCAAATATGAGTGCTGGAGGGGGATTAGAAGTAGATGCTTGGAGGGGAGCTAAATGAGTTTTCCGATATAACTGGGCTTCACCTTAAATTTAGATCGTAGGGCCAATCTGCCCTATCGGTTTGCCTGCACTATAATCCACATACCTCTTCTGTGTATGGAGGCGCTAGCCAAATGAGAACACGGAAGAACGTTCCGTTGGATTCGGAAGGCGGAGTTGATTACTCAGTAAAGCTTGTTTCTTTGTGCGGCTCTTGCTTTAAGCACCGCTAGTACTAATTAAATGCTAGGCCTGCTCAAGCTAGTGGAACAACTCTTCTTGCTTTCGCGGCTCCTTGGATCATGCATTACTGTGTGATTATGGTAGCTCAACTTGGCCTCATTATGTTTGAATGCACTGCAGTGAACACGCCTTGCTCTTCTCCCAATCTACTCTTTTTAAACAGGGAAGGCCCTCTGTCGCATGTTCTGGAGGGATTCGAAGTGAGCCGTGGACGGTACTGAAGCTGACGCCGGATGAGAACGAGAATCTGTGGTTGGTCTTGAAGAGGGGTAAATCCCTGTGAAACTACATTGAGGACAAGTTAAGGTAGGCGAAAGGGCCTTCCCCGTTTCCGCCTATTTGCGAGCATGGCTGACAATTCATGTAAGTACAAGATTCGATTGGTCTGCACAGACTTCTTCCCCCACCATCCGGATGCCGACCGCGATCCACGTGATCTTCACGGAATTTGTCGTGGAAGAGATCAGGTCTCAGCTGCGACGGGTCGACAAGCACGACGAGATTGCGGCCATAGTTGACATGGTCAGGTCAGAAACAATCTCAGACGTCTATCTCTACGGGCATGAACCCATTAAAGGAAGATATCCCAAACGCTCCCCTGACGCCTCTCTTGCGCACGCCAACTCTCAATATCCCTCCGTTATCATCGAAACTTCATACTCACATTGACAGAAGGACTTGACACGGCTGACTGATGATTACATTCATGGCTCTGACGGAAATATTGACGTGATTTTAGGATTCGATATCGAGTCTGACTTTGGGTCTAAGAGAGCATCAGCATCTATCTGGGGACCGAGGGTAGTTCGCCCTCATCCCAATCCTGCCGACATCCGAAGAATACGAATGATATCGACAGTCAAAAAAGGTACCATTGAGATTGCAGAGGATTCAAAGTCAGATTGCGAGTCAGTGGAGAGGGGCTCGCACATGTTGAAGAGAGGACGTCGTAATGAAGATGTGCGGAACCGGCGAGCGGCTTAAAGTTAGATAGCTCGAGCGCGGGTAGCAGCCATGGCACCATCCAAGTATGCATGGTCAAGTCGCGCCACGCGACGGATACAGTAAGGCGCGGCTTATGCATGGTCCACAAACTTTAGTCGATCTTTTCGCTAGGAGGTATGTGTACTTTGCAAGGAAGATCGAGGACAAGCCACGATTCAACTCAGCGCTTGACTGCCCTCGAAGCGGTGCAGGAGGAGCAAGAGTAATCCGCAGATCGCCGATTCTAGAGATAGTTTGGATTTTGCGCATTGAATTCTTGATCCGCATCATCTTATGCAATCTAAATACTTCTGCCCTCACTTTCTTGAAACTTTTAACTATTCCGTCACCTTCCTGAAGTAAGCATTTGAATTGCAGCAACATGTTCAAGTCAAGTCTGACTATTTGACTGTGCTTATCAATGCTTTCCTGTCATTCATTCGAAAAGAAATATTCTGACTATTTTGCTGCTGCGAGATGTGCCGATTCACAATGGCACACCAGAGCACGAAATATATCAAGCTCGCCGCATGATGATAAATGCAGGAACTTTACTTTCCTGCAAGCTCGGACTTTGCCTCCTATCCAGAACGCTATCCCGAGCCCAGCATCACAAGATGTCTTCCAGGGAGTACCACCGACCCCAAACGCTCCTATTCGACCTTCTCCTCCCTCTTCAATACCGCCAGACCAATCAAGTTCGCGCTCAGTCGATGCTCAAAACCTTCTCAACCCTGCAGGAGGTAATTGCTCTGATACAAAAACTTGTCGGCGGACTGCTGAGCGCTCCGACTCTCCCCCAAGGCCCCCTTCCATGGAACCGACGTCTCGTAGGGCAACGCCCTCTATGCCTACGGCCTTCGTGATTAGCCGTTCACCAATCGACGTCTTACTACCCAGTTTTACGCCTTCCCTAATAGACGCGTATCCTCCGCCTGCGGGTCGATCAATGATGCTTAGTTCTTCATCAAATCATGCTCCAAGCGGGACCATATATGCTCGACAGCCGTCATTCGTGCTACCTGGAGATCATGCAAATCCCAGCAGTGCGCCCGGTTCTCTCAGTCTCTCGGAAATAACTACAGGCCCTTCCAGTTTCTTCAAGATCTCATGTTCCTGGTTTGCCCCTGGCGAGATCATCTCCACACCTCCAACTGAGTCAAGAGGCTCCTTACTCTCAGGCACAGAACTGTGAGCGCTCACGCGGTGTCAACTCAGCACCTCCGCAGCCGACTTCTCAAAGCGACAGCCCCAGTACCCAGTACTCTTCGTACAGTCAGGTCAGTCAGACTGGGTCCGCTATCGCACCACCCATAGCGTCCACCGGCCAGCCTCAGTACTTTTTATCTACTCCGTCATCTGGTCCCTCATCGACAATGCCGCAGATGCCGCTGGGTGCGAAGGCCTTCGAGGTGCCTACATCAAACACGGCAGCGCAGAGTCAATACCAAATGATGGCGCTGGAGACAGAGCAAGGTCCCATTCATGTACCTATTAACGTGCAAGCCGCGTCGAAAGTCGCTGACGAGCATCGAAAGCGAAATGCCACCGCCTCCCACCGTTTTCGTCAGCGCCGAAAAGAGAAAGAACGGGAGATTTCTGAGAAGATTGCCAAATTAGAGGCTCAAGTACGCGAGACGGCAGAGGAGAGAGATCACTATCTTAAGGAGAGGGACCACTTCCGGGACGTGGCCCTCCGCCATCGTCTACCCATTGCACCACGGCCACCATCGCCAAGGCGCAGATGGCATGCCACGACGGGCGGACCATCACTTGCACAATATCAAGAAGCTGAGGGTAGTGAGCGAAGAGGCGGGCAAACCAGACGAAGCACGAGTGCCTACGTCCCATCTCAAGGCCTCCTATCATCGGCCGTGGAGCCTCCTCCACCAATGCCTCCATTTGAACGCATGAGTGCGACTAGCATTCAGGCCTCTAATACCTAATACACCAAAAGCGATGTGCAAATTGTGCTTCATGTTTCCTTCGTCACATTTAACCCAAAATCGGAAACGTTCCTCAGGCCGAGCAACATTCAAAGATATACCTTGGTCAGCACTCTGTCAGCGTTGGAACCTGGAGCGTATTCCTCGAACCTCCCCTGGCAAAATGGAGGCAATGGTCCTTACAGTCTACATGAGATGTCGGTGATAGTCATGTTTGGTTTATCGGTAAATATTTGGGCTGGTGCTCTCGCGTATTTCGTTTATTTTTAGTGGTTGGGAAGAGATTCTTCGACCTCTGAGCCCAGTTTGGACGCTTGTCTATGGTACATAATTTTCTGGCGAAGCCGTCAAACGGATGGATTGTAGATGAACAAACTTGTATACAATGTGGGTTTGTGAACTCGATCATTTAATGAAAAATCGCTGACACACGACGGTCTTCCATGACTCGGGTGCATCGCTTCTTCGCTGTCTGATCTGATGATTTTTGCTTGGACGTCCTCGTTGCGTCTGTTGTTTCCATCCATGCTTCTGCTTGCAATGTGTTCGCATAAACTTGACATTGCGACATATGTACTGACAATTGTCTGGCTTCAACTGACATATTAAACCATCCGTGCAAATCTTCAACTCCGATACTGCGCTGTTAACATAATCGGGCACCTCGAACTCCATGGAATACTGAATCAAATTCAATGATGCTTCGTCAATGACTGTCATCAAATCTCGAACACGCTGAACAATCCATCGATGCTTTGGGCCCTGATAATGCGCCTTAACTTGCGATGGCCATATCGCATGCATACACTGCTTACATGTAAGAATGCGATACTTTTCTAAATATGTAATCGATTCCATGATTGCGATGCTTAATGGTGTTATTAATTGAATACGATCGAGCAATTTTCCAAAGTTTTAATGTTCGTGAGCTCTCAGCAGCGACCGACGCTATTTAAAGCCTCTAAAACCTCAATCTTGCGCATTTTTAAAAAAATTCATATTGATGTTGTTAAGCTTCATTTTCGAGTTGGTCATAAATCTAACTGAACTCTATAAGACGTGAAGTTTTGAAGAAAATGGGCCCACAAAGTAAAAAGGTAGTCAGCCTCCGAAAACAATGGTAGGCAGCCCCCTGCTCTCAGATTCTCGCTTAATTCCCTCACCAAAATCAATGGTAGTCAGGGCTGCCTACCATTACCCATTTGGGATAGGAATCGGCAGCTGTTCTGTCACACCTTTGGTATAGACCCCGTGTAGAATGGTTGATAGCATATCTAGACGCTGACTATTTTCCAAATTTTCTCTGCCATGAGTCGAAATAGTCTTGGATCACAAGAAAGAGTTTGTCCATTCGAAGAGAGTTCTGGTGCATGCCGGACGTATTATTGTACATTAGCTATCGACTGAAAGTACTCATAACGGAAAATAATAAGGATTTATACGTGTAGATGACAGCCAGAAGCGGAGTAAGTCGCTGTATTATACCGCATAGCTCGTCTTTCCATTTCAACGCCTAATACTATCGTCAGTCCTCGAACATCCGAAACATTGGGCTTACAGTGGCTTCTTCTAGATTATTATGGGTGTCTTAGCTCTATTACCAACACCATAACAATAAGTCTTATAATGTCTCGAGACGCACCTTAGGTTTTTCTTAATCCATGCCACCCTGTTCGCTGTGAGCCTGCCTGCGTTGTCTGGCAAATCGAGCAACACGTACTGCAGCAGCTAATCCAACTCTAGCAGCTTGTCCTTCGCTTATTTAAGAATATCGTCGAAGCATGGTAGAAGGTCCTGAATAGAGCTCCCAAAATGATGATAATGGATGTGAGTATAGCATAATTATAACCTCTATTGTAAATTGATGCTGTGGTCACTGTAGTAGATAAGCTCTATGAATCTGCTATTATTTACCAGCCTGCGTTTCCATTCGAGAAGCTCTACTTGGGTCGAAGTAACAATCCACGGCTGCGTGATCTATGTAGAGAAGAGTGTCGAGCTGGTAAGTGAATCCTGGTGGTGGAACTCGGAATGCTGGGTGTCTCCAATAACTTATGCTGTTCTTATTAGTGATACTCGTCGGGTCTCACTGTTCGTCTCGTCTAGCCGAGACCATACTTTTTGCCAGAACCAGAGTCTCGGATTCATAGACATCGCACGTAAATTGCACTTTCGCCGCCAGCAGGCCCCTCCTAAGCCTCACCATTCACTACGCCAAGCTTGAACCCACCTGCACACCCTCTCTGAAACAACCCGTCCGGATCATACTTCCGACTCACCCCTTGCAAAACCCGTAGATTCTCCTCGCCATACCTTCAAACGGCCTCTGCCCTTCCTGGCAGTAATTCAAGTACCTATATCGATGGCCAGTTTTGTTGGCCGCTGAAACGGCATCAATCTGCTCGACGGCGTGGCGAGTCGTCGTTTTGACGAGCTCGTCATCCTGACTTTCGTCCCAATTGACCGTAAAGCTCACGATAACAAGAGGTTCATCAGTTCCGTCGTGTAAGCCGAGCGGATTCGGATCACCCTTGCGTACCCAGTCCGGTAGGAGCGGCTGCAGGACGAGCGTGAAGACCAAACCCTTGACGTTGTCACGGCGAATGGAGGCGAAAGCATCGCAGTAGGCAGCGTGTGCGGCGGCGAGTGTAGCGGTATCGTTCTTGATAGTCACGCTACCGAAGACCTGACGCCTACCGGGGGGATTAAGCGCGTTCATTTCGTCGGTCGCGCTAGTTAAGGTGCGTACCTTACAGGTGCTCCAAAGACGCCAGACCCTTCTCGTCCAGGACTTTGGAAACATCCATCCACTTGGCGCCAGTCCCGATGACTACGCTTGTTCCGTCCTTAGATAGTGTTACCTCGCAGAAAAGGCTAAGATCGATCAAAACCCCTCCCCTGATGCTCGCAGAACCAGGAACCGGAGAATGGTCACCGCTACGAATAGCAAACCATCCTCCAGCCTTTTCATTGCCACCTTGCTTTTCCCGTTCGTCGTACTCTCGCTTGAGGATCGTGACGGCCGAGGAAAGCTGCTGGACGTCACGGGGCCGGAGGACGCATGCTGGGACGACTTCACACTCCTGCTGGGCCCAGTAGGAGTTCATCGACTCCTTGAAAGCGGCAACGTCGCGCGGAAAGATCGCGTTGTCAGGCAGAGCTGATGCAAGACTTTTGCCGACCCGTGTGGGTTCTGGAGAGCTGCTTATGAGGTCCAGGTGATCGGGTTTCTTTGGAGCTTGTGGGGTGAGTGATGTTCGTAGGCGACGCATGATGAAGACGGAGACGGTGACAAGGATCGTCGTTGCGACAAACGCGGGAAGCAGATGAAAGGCCATAATGCTTGTTTGCGAAGTGAACAGCGAAAAGGCAGATCACTGAGAGGAGAAGGCGTCGGTCTTGGAACGGTCAGTGGTGACGGTATTAGGAGGAGTGAACGACTGATCCGTGTAGAATAAGTGTTATCGGACATGACTCAGCGCTTGTGCATCAGAGCTGTCGTACATGACGGTATGAGCCAACAAGGCGCACTCTCAAGGCACAGCTGCATCGGGCATACAAGTAGAAGTACGAAGGCACAGTCAGTGCATTTCAGAGGTTCTAAACCAATAGCGGTGACGCCACTAGGGATGACAGAATTCGCGCACCAGTCTCGGCATTATTCCGCGTGCTTTTGCGGCCAAGGGTGTGCGCGTCACCCCCCTGTGACCCCCACCCGAGCCACCTTAAGTCAATCTCGGGATCTCAGCTCCGGGGGCTTGCGAAAAAGCCGGGACACCCCCACGTGCTTGCCTCAACATGCGCCGCGATCATTTCAGCCCCAACTTGGAACATGTTCCAGCTCACGTTTTCATCTATTTCTTCTTTTCTTTTCTTTTCGCGCCCACTTGTTTGCCCGCGTGTGCATACATTTCGAATGAATGTCTAATTCTCCTGGATCTCCTAACCTAGTCACACGAAATTACTTTGTGTAGACTTCTCGCTACGCAGCTTCGCTCCTGTGTTGCTTTCGAATTGGGGAGAACTCCTCACTGCTCAAGGACTACGAGCGTTTAGTCATGGAGACTCTCGAGGCTCCCCACCAATCAAGCTTTCTGCTCGACGAGGAGCAGCATAACGAGCATCGGAAGCAAGAAGCGGAAAATTCACACTATTCCGCTGATTCGACCCTTCCGAAGTCTGCGCAGGAGGAGGACGTTTCGAAGCCGCCGTCAGATAAGCTATTCCGACAAAGTTATTTGCTTGTCCTGGTCTTACTGTACAGCTGCCTCTCCATGATTGCTTGGATCATACTGTGTGTTCAGAATAAAAGGCCCATAACGACTCATACTTATAGCTACTTCTCCAATGCAGCTGACTATAAAGGCGTTCTTGCGGCTCGAATGAAGAGAAATGCTGAATGGTTTCGTGCGGTCAAAGTCCTCCTTTCCGTCACGAACACACTGATCCTCCCTCTCACCTCCACAGTTTGCGCTAGCGCAGCCGTTATCTATGTTCAGAGCTTCGGTCGTCGTCGCCATTTTAGTATGCAACACACCAGCACTCTTGCTGACAAGGGATGGACAAGCCCTCACGTGTGGCTCGCCTTGTTGAGCGTCAAAGGGTGGAAGTCCCGAGGTTCCTATTTCTTAGCCTTTGCCATGGTCTTTCACGCTTTAGGTACGTTATACCCTTAGTTGTCGTCGATACTGGGCATGGACATAACCATTGATAGGCTTTCTCATCGGTCCTCTTCAACAATACTATATTGGATTAGAGTCCTTCAAGTTTCAAACCATCCCACATGCTGCGCTCCGACAAGGGACAGATGTCTACGACCTCTTCAGATATGAGGGTCCCGGGCACAGTCAATTACCGACTGCACGACTCCGGAGCGAGCTAGCTTCTGTGTCAACTGAAGACTTTCAACCAGAGTTGTGGCAGGAGGGTACAACTCATTGTTCGACAAACACATCCATCTCTCCCGAATGCTACCAAGGTGGTACGACGTTCTATGATATAAATGCTTTACTCGGCCCATACATAGCACAACTTCCTTCAGGCTACCAAACAGGGTTCATGACTCAGTTCATGCCGCGAATGAACAGCTCAGTCTCCTACGCTAATGTCTCACAAACAGAGTTCCCTCAAAATTGCGACACAATGGCCGGTGCATACTACGTTGATTACGTCTACAACGAGACTCTGCTCAATCTTCAAGTCTGTATGCTGGATAACATGTCTCAATCACCATGGAAAGCAACTAGAGATCGGCAGGACATCTCAGAAGAAATGTTCCTGAACTTAACTTACGGCACCCTTATAAATCCAGTTACGATTGATAAAAATCCCGGCAATCTGACGCTCAAGCTAGTCGTCAATACCACGCTTGGATATTTTGAACTACCAAATTACAACAACAGCGGTGTCGCTGGCCCTTTGCTCGCCAAAGATCCGCACGATCCCTGCAGAATTAACACCAAAATAAAATGCCTCTCCCAGTGGGAATCGAAAAGGTCGCTCCAGGTAAACAGAAGTGACAGCAGCTTTGGAATCGGTCAAGTGGCCAATCTAGGACCCCTCGCCATGATCGCCCTAGCTCTGTTCGAGCCAGGATCATTCATCGCCACTCAATTCAACCGCACGGCAACAAACCCGCCAGATCCGGCACTTCCAAGCCCAGGAGTCCCTTGTACAGTTGCACCGCTGAATCTGCTGCTGGGACGTAACGAGTATGTAGAATCGCGCTGTTTTTCCGAGCCCATCGATGACGACGACGGATACGTCTCCGTCAGCATCTGGCTCAGGAATTTCTACAATATCGGCAGCATGCAGAATACTCTGCATGCGGGCGTAATTCTGGCTAGCCAGGTATGGCTCGGTAGCACTACAGGCAGCCTCACAGTCATGTTTGACCTGGGTGCGAATTCCGAACGACCGAAAATATCCTCTGCAGGCGTGATTCTCCTCTCGGTACTTCTAGCCATCGACTTGATCCTTCTCCTGGGCCTCGCCACTTATATTAGCTTTTCTTATACGTGGACTGCGAGTTTCGATTCTTCGGCCATGATGAGACAGGGCGCTGCGCGAGCTGATGAATTGCCGTTGCATATTATTTTATCGGATGGGGAGGAGAGGACCCGAGCGGTGCTGGAGAAGATGCCAGGATGGGTTGGAGATGCGACGCCAGATAATGATGTAGGTGTTTTGGCGATTGGGGCTACGGCGCCTTTGAGGCCTGGGAGGAAATATCGTGGGCCCTTAAAACCGTCCCAATCTCTGCGCAAACCTCCAGCGTCACCTCCTCCGTCCCGCACTCCCCTCCCAAATCCCTTGCCTTAACGCCCCTCTCCGTCACCTTCTCCACACACCGAATCAACCTCTCCGCGGCCACTTCCTCGCCAAGCCACCTCAACATCTCCGCTATGGTCTAAAAGGTCCCCACAGGATTCGCCACCCCTTTCCCTACAAGATCAAACGCTCTCCATGAATCAGCTCAAACATATTCGGCCCCTTCCTCTCCGGGTCCAGATTTCCCGTCGGCGCAATGCCGATACTACCCGCCAATGCAGCTGCCAAATCACTCAGAATATCCGCATGCACATTGGTAGTTACAATGGTGTCTAGCGTTTGCGGTTGGAGCACCATCCGCGTCGTCATGGCGTCGACTAGCATTTCTCCATCTCCACATCCGGAAACCCTTCTGCTACAGCAGCAGCAACTTCATCTCAGACAACAAGCCCATGGCGTTGCGCATTATTCTTAATGGCAACAGTCAAATGCTTCTTCGACCTCCTCCGCGCAGCAGCGAAGGCAAACCGCATTATCCTCTCCACGCCCACCCTCGCAAATATCGACACCTTCGTCGCTATCTCCCATGGCTGCCCAACGTGCGTACGTCCGCCTTGGCCCGCATACTCGCCTTCGGTGTTTTCGCGTACGATCAGTCAGTCCAGCACGGATGGGTCTGCAGCTGCTGCGACGAGCGGAGATGTGGTTCCCCGTAAGATGCGCGTGGGACGGATGTTCGCGTATTGTTGTAGTGATTGGCAGATTGCTAGGCGTAAGTCCCAGAGGGAAATGTGGTCGGGCACATCAGGGGAGCCGACGGCGCCGAAGAAGATTGCGTGGTGGGTTTTTAGTACGGAGAGGCCGTCCGGTGGGGTGCGGTAGGTGTTTGACCAGGGGAGGTCTGTGATTTCTATGTTGAATGTGCCGATAGTCGCGGAGAGCGTGTGTAAGACGCGTATGCCGGCGGCGATGCGGTATGTTTTGGCTGGAGTAGCGGTGGTATTGGACATGGCTACGCATAAGTAGGTGAAGGAGAAGAGAGCGATATGATTGTATGGCTTTACATTATTTGCTGAGGTTGAGCGGAGATTTTTTGATTTGCGATGGCGTCTTATGGCAGCCAAGCGGCGATGAAATGCAACATTCACAAGTTCTACACAGGAGAGCTTCATATACCACACAATGTTCATAAGAAGTGATACTGTCTAGACATATAATATACGACTTTGACTTTGATTTTGCAGATTCAATCTCATTAACCGGGTGAGATCATCGTCTCCCCAACGCCATCGCTAGATCTCATGCACATCTAGATACCATACACATCCCCCCGCGCAAAAGCTGCTCTCACCAATCCTTTCCAAGCTTATTATCCAGCTCCTTGCTGTCCTCCAGCATCTCATACCTCGCTGTAGTCTTCGCTACCGATTCTTCCTTGGGCTTCTCGATTTTCTCCCCATCATCCGCGGCCAACTCTTCCCCTTCGACCTTCTCACCTTCACTCATCTCCGTCGATTTCTCCAATGCAGCTGCATTTGCTGGCCTTTCAACAAGTCCCAATCGTCCTTGCCTGGTTCCTGGGATTCGGTATTTGCTTTCTTAGCTGCGGGTTCCGTAGCCTCGCCTTCCTGTACCAGCACGCCTGACCCTTCAACTTCTTCTTGGGGTTCTTTAGTGCTGGTGTCTTGCGGTGGAGCGGGAAGTTCTTCGGGTGAGGGAGGAAAGATCTTCCTGTAGTGCGACAACACCACTGATTATGGCAGTGCTTAAAGAGGCAAAGCGCAGTCGGTTCGGCTCGGTTAGTTGCGTCCATGAACCGACCCCAGGTTTTCGGACGTAGAAAAATCGTTATAAAATCGAATGTGTACATAAATCGGAGCATTGCTTCAACAGCGCGGATATTGTCTTCTTTGAGCTCTACTATGCCATCGGCCGCTTCCTAGTGATCGTAAATTAATATTGTGCGCGATACCAGTAATCATGGAGTCAAGATATCCTGTTCCCAAACGTACCTTCCAGTCGCCATCACATATGCTGGAGAAGTATTTTGATTGACCGCATACGACTATCTTGTGGACTTTGAACTCCTGGGCCTCACAACGGATAATAAGGTCCGAGTACTTCGAGGAGCTGAAAAAGCTGAAAACATTAGCATTAGGTAACCACCAGTCCCATAGGCTAAGAGCATACTCGTTCAGACTGATATGCAAGGCATTAAACGGATTCTCCGCAGCCATATGGTGTAGACTATCAAGCGCTACTGTGTTGACTGGAGCGTTGCATTATTCTAAAATACGGCAGTGAGCATAGCACCTTTGTTGCACTCGCTAGAACTATAAGCTAAATCATTTTAGGCCTTGCTTTGTAACTTCTGCTCAAGTTCGTCTCCACCCGGTTTCAACTGGCTAAGATCTCTTCAGCAGCATCTCGTTTCCCCTGCTTACGCTGCTTCTTGTGATTGCGATAGCTGCGACCGTTTGTTTGGCAGTGAAGGCCGAAGTGCAGCCGTCCATACCATTTGAGATGTCTGGAATCCCGGCATACTGCTGCTTTGAGTCGCCATGATCATCAAGAACGAGAGTGAGTTAAATGTCGTCTGAGTGAATTGAATGTTGCTTGAAGTTTTGATACTAAGCTCTATACTACTATCGACTCTCGCTCGAGAACGCTTTATTTGTAGACTTTCCGCTTCAATAGACCACAATGGTGAGACTGTTCGACTTCAAGCCAATTCTGTCTCATACATCTGCAATGCCGTCTTTTTCGACCTCGAGATATTTTGAACAGTCATCTCAAGTCGCAGACTAACAGAGACGAAGGAAGCGGCAAAGCTAACGCGCGAGTGCACACGGATCGCTTTATTAACCATTTCAAATCAATAGCACAGTTAGAATCAAATTCAGAGCAACAATCTTGTTGCTGTAGAGTTCAAGACTGTAAATGATTGAAAGATCAGTTGATCATATGAGCACGATTCATTAGATTTCTTAGTGAATACTGTCAGTATGAAAGATGATGTTCAGCTGTATTATAAAGCAATTCTAATACGTGTATACACACATAGTGTCTTTTATCTTAAGATCTCATCTGTTAGATCATGAGATTTAATATTTGTAGAACACTATGTCAAAATTTTCAAGAGTATCTTGACGCGAAAGTGTGATAATGTTCAAAAACAATCTGTCTTGATTTAATTGCTTCGCTCGTTGACAAGATCTGAAATGATGCAATTCGCTTATATTGACTGATTTTATGCACGTTCGCTCAACATGTAGAAAGCGCATTCATGAGAGCTACGAACGACATTCTGACTTTTGTGTAACATGACTAACTACATTTATTGCTTCAGATTAGACTGCTTTTCGTGTCATGATCGAATCGATGCTATAAATCAAGTTTAAAAGAGACAGAAGATTTGAATGTAATTGTAATCAGTCTTCATGTCTTCTCTGCAATGAACATCATCTTCAAAGAACAATACTCTGATTTGTCGTGAAAAACTTCTGCAAACAAAATCATGTTCAATGATCAATATTCAAGTCTATTGTGAAACGATTTTTTAGACATCACTGACAGCGATTTCACTTATTCGAATCTCACTTTGCAGAACTCGATAGATCATGAGACATCTGCTATTGATATTCAGAGAACAATCTTCTTTCAAATCTTTCAAGATCAAGCGATCATTGAGAATCTCATTGAGACGTCGATGTACATCGATCAAGCACAGCAACAGCAGTTGCTAGAAGATCAACTCTTTACTGTTGAAAGTGAAAAGACAGAATTCAAAGAGATCAAGACATTGTATAAATGAGACTCTAGAACGATGACATAGCTGATTATTATATAGACTTGAGAAGAACTCTAGATATTCAGACAAAGACTTCGCTCAATCAATAACTTCAACTGATACTGACAACAGACAGATCGATCATATGAGTCAACATCTTGCAACTTTGACTTCATACTTTGAGACAATGAGATCGACACTGAAAACTTTGACAGAGCAAGTCAATTGTCAATGAGAAGTCAAGACTTTTCTCTCTTTGTACTTCAATCGATCAAATACATCAAGCAATGCTATGAGTCTCGATAGCAAGCGAGTCAAGAGAAAGTGCGTTGTTGACAATGAAAAGCTTAGAGATCTTTGAGCGTCGATCGCGTTGTCATCTATTGATTATATCTCAAGCATTTACATTGTCTCTTCGATCATATTTTTCAATACCTGCTTTTGAACGCATAGATGATGAAAGTTGTACTTTGCATAACTTCATATAAGTTCAGTTGCATGATAGTTCTCATAAAGCTTCTTTGCAATTTCGTGTTGCTACTTTTTTATTCTTAAGATTAATATCATAAATTTCATTATAACATTTTTGCCTGTTTATTAATTCTCAATTCATAACAATTCTAATGATTCTACTCAAAAAAGAGCTCTGAGATTAAAGACATCTAATAGAGCAACAATCGAAAACAGATAGTTAAATTCACAACTTCAAAAAGATCATGATTGTTATGACAATCTTTGATTGTTTCAGCAAGTCAGCTTCTCAAGTAATTGTCACAGATTCAATTCAGAGATTGACTGAAGTTCTGATTCGTACAACTGATGTTCAGCTGCTTGTTGTTCTTCAATACGCAAGAAAGACTAAAAGAGAAAAAAGAAATGAGTGATTCGTAGTTCACTTCATATTTGATATCATGTGAAATATATGTATCTTTGCAATTCAACTTGAAAAAAATCATTACAACAATTTCTGCTCTGTCGACATCGACATATTTCATTCTCTGAAGAAAAAGAAGATTGTCAACGTCTTTGATTGTTTGCACGACATAACTATAAGTACTGATTAGATATAAGCAGAGCAGACTGATGAGACGAGCATTAAAAGCGCTGATGAATAGTATATTGATCGAATCAAGCGTGAATACGTAACGATGCAATTAGAGAATTTGCTTAGTACTTCGCTCTGATGACTTATTTGTCTCTTGAGATTCGTCTCTGATTCTTTGACTATGACATTTAACTTTGTAATCTTGACGTTGTTTCTGACATCATTGTATCATTTCTGACATCGTGACATTATTTCTGACATCGTGATGTCATTTCTGATGTCATAGCGTCGTTTCTGACACTGTGACATCGCTCTGAACGTCTTAATATCAATCTTTAAATTCATAACATTGTTTTTGAAGTCATTTACTTTGATCTGCTCAATCTCGGCAAAACATTTCTTGAGAAGCAGAGTAGTTTGTAGACGAGATTATGTCTATTAAAATAACTTTTCGCATTTGCTTTTTTGAAGCATCAGCTTTTGATGATGAGAGATAGCAAATTGATGATGTTGCTTTTCTTTGTATAATTGATTCTAAATCAGCGAAGATCTGAATGCTTAGATCTTTCGCAGCTTCTCACATTTGAATTCTTTAGAATAGTGTGCAGCTGAGCTTTATTGATAATTCAAGCATCTGAATTTCTACGCGCTCTTAATGCTTACAATCGCTTTCTGTGTACAGCATCTGCATTCTTGTCAGCAAGCTTTATTGAACATCTTGAATCTGATAAAGAGAGATTGTCAGAATCAAAGTTCGATTTGTTGATAGAAAACATTGAAATTCAGTTTGCACATTCTCATTAAGAGAACTTCAACATCATTGATCTTCAGCTTTCTAAAGCAAAAAAGTCAGCGAGTAATGTCGAGATGAAAACGCAGTGATGTCACTTGCATTCTATTCTATTCTTGACAAAGAATCGATATCAGCGAAGCACATTTCAAATTATTGTAAAAAGATAGCTCACTCTGTAAGAATAACATTTCTTGTGCTTTGATTCTTCATATCTTGCTTTAATCAAAAAGAGAAAAAGAAGCTTAAGCATTCAGTAATCGTTGTGCACTCTAAGAAATTTACATCAAGAACATGATGATGTATTCAAATCATCAAACAGAAATAGCAGTAAGATATCTTTTCACACATGCACATAATTCTCAAGTCTGATGATTTGAAAGTTACGCAGAAACAACGACATTCTTCGAGATCAGAATGTCATTCTGAAAGATCAAGTATTTCGTGCTGATTACACAAATCAACTTAACGAACTTCGAATCAAACTTCTTTATCGCACTATGAAAATTTTCGTCAAATGAACGAAATCGTTGAAGCGAATCGTTCGCAACGTTCAAAAAGACTTTGATACTTTAGAAGCATTTTTCGAAGTTGAAAGAAGAGAGCATATTCTTGTCACTCAGTCGCTGAAACACGAATCTGAAAGTCACAAGACGACGAAAAGAAGTTTACAGCATGAAAGAATCACTGTGCAGAGATTGATCGACTTTCTGAATGGTCAAGACTGTCACAACGCGAAAAATTCGATCAATGCTCTGTCAGCTAGAGACGCATCTCGAGAACATTTGAATGAAGAAGTCAGAAGCTTTGATGATCAACTTACTACAATCAATCAACGAGCTATGTTGCAGACAATCGATTCTTGAGAGACTCAGAATCTACGTTGACGCGTGCAAAGCAGACGAAATTCATGAGATTAAATGTTTGTCATCACTTTCGTAAAAATTTATTGATGAATACTTATCATCAAAGCATTATCAACACTTTTGCTTCTATCATGTTTTGTCTGTAAATTATAACACTGCACAAGTAGCATATCTCAACATTCAGTGAGATTACTGATGATGCACAATTGAAGACTTCGCGTTCAAAGCATTATATTGTTTGTGAAATTGTCGTGATGACGTCTTGCACATGACGTCAATACAACAAGAAATCAGTTTACTTTTGAGATTGCTCACATTTGTCTTGTTATCATTAGAATAGATGTAAATCATGTCTGCGCAAGTCGCAAAAAAAAATGATGCTGACTCGTTGAGAATGTTCTGAGCGAGATTCAGACAGACAGAATCGTCAACTAGCTTGTTGCACTGAATGTCAGACTGCTTGAATAAATCAATGTTACATTCGATGATTGAAATGTCTTGTGAAGAACATGTTATAAATACAGAATAGTCATTCACATAGCTGATATCGATATCGAATGAATCTGTAAAACTGTTTCCAATCTTGCTGCTCAAAGAATTGAGGTTTGACTCGACATATATTCTATCTGTTCATTCAGTTGAAAAAGTGTACTGTGTGAGTGAAGTGTTTAAAAGAACGATGATTGATGAATTATCTACTGAGAATGAGACATCAACATTTGAAAGAAACGAAATAGAAAGCTGAGTTTTGTAAATGTTCGTCATCGAAATTATCATGTAGTCGAGTGAGTCTTCTGTATTTGCAGTGATTGTAACATTTGAACAAGTCGTGATGACAATCGCGTTCGCAGTTAATATGAAGATCTTTCACTCTGTGACAGTTACAATCATCGTAGTGACTGATAAACATTCAAACGAAGTAGCAGCTATCAGAGCTGTAAGAATGAAGAATGAAATCTGATAAAATATTCTCATGTTGAAGCTTAAAATTCATCGAACGACTGACTTAAGAAGTAATGATGCTGTTCTGCTCTTATGTACTTCTTGATGATTTCAGCTTTTGAAGATCTGTCAAAATTGAAGTTCTTAATGACATTTCTCTTCGCTTCATTAGTTACTTCAAGAACGACAGCTGATTTATATCAGAACAGATTGATCTCTTCAAGTAGCAAAGATCTTGCAATGCTTGAATACACTAAATATTAAACATGATTTAGAAATAAACTAATTTCGCTCACTTCTTTCTTGAAGATCATCAAAGATCACTACAAGATCAAGAATGATGCAGAGACGAAGTTTCTTCTGATCAAATCATTGTCATGAAGAATGTGTGATTTCATGTGTTGATAAATGATAAAGCATTTGAAGCTCACTTCGATGATTATGAGAAGTTAAGTGATCGAAGAGCAGTCGAGTGATGATAAGTCGCTGATTTCTAGACGTTTCATTTCAAATGTCAGTCACAAACGAAACAAAGTCACGTCTTACGTGATAATGACACAAGAACAGCGAGCTTTTAGCTGTTATAAAGTGAGTCTGCAGCATAATCTAGCAAGCGTTCTAATCAGCATATGTTCTACGCGTATGTTCTGTGTATGTTTTTTCATCACTATCTCACGATAGTATAAATTCTTTTTATGTATGCTCGATCTCTTTCTAATCTGAACTTCATGATTGAAGCTCGTGACGACTGCGACGTGACTTAGCGTTGTGATGTCGTAAAAGCTTCTTGTAAGAGTTGATGAATCTGCAGTGCTGACAAGTACGCTTAAGTACACATAGAAGTGAACGTAGAAGATTGTTTGAAGAATTGTCTGATAAAAATGATATTCGACTTCGATTTGATTACTGTTCTGAGCATTTAATCACTAATTCTTCGTACGATTGAAATGAGATGTTATTTGATGATAAAATCGTGTGAATAGATAAATAGATGATCAGAAGCTGATTGTTATAACAGCTGAGCATACATCTTCAGTTGATGCATTCACTTATCATGTAAAAGATGTGATATCATATGTTCATAGATGATGAAGCATTTGAAATTCGCTATGATGGTTTGAAAAGCGAGTTGACGTTCTGATAGCTGAATATGAAAATATATAGTTAAGCTTATTCTGTCAACGTTCAGTATCTTAATATTAGACGATTCTCAAACATTTCTTTAAGACAGTAAGAGCATTCAAAATGACATTCGCAATTAACGATCTTCTTCTCGACTATTACAGACTACGCTTTCAAATTCAAGATAAACAAGTATCATACAGTGATAAACATCTTACAGTAACTCTTCTCTTTCACATTTAATTTTTCATCATGTCGATGAATTACATGCAATATGATGCAGATATAATGCTTTAGACTTCATCAAAAGCAGTTCAACATGCTCAAGAACTTTCACTAAGAAACTTTTTGACATCTCTCACAACATCGACATTCATGTTTATCACTGAAGTGTGTCTCTTTGTTGTTCTTAAAAATAGACTTAAACAACTTTAATAAGTTCTAATCACACTTCAGACGTATGAATATTGATTTGTGAATCAGTCAATCTTGAACTTTTCTATTGTCAAAACGACAGCGAATTAGTGAAGCTTCTTCAAATTTAATATCTTGAATCTTACGCATAGTTCAAATATCAGACAGAATGATTTTACAACGTTGCGATCTTGATGCATTTTTCTTTCTTCGATACTTTCGAACGCTTTTCAAGATCTTTACAAGTTTATTACTCATCATCGTTTCAAGTTTTATGCTTTTGAACTCTCTTGACGAGAATGATGCTTTCGATGAGATTCAAGATCTGAACAGATTAAGCTGAGTGAATATTTAATCTAACAACATTCGATTTTACTGAACTCATTTAATTATGACTTTTTTTGTGATTGCGTTCGTATGTCACATCATTTACGAGAAGCTTCTTTTCTATATCGAAATTCGCAATTGTTATCTTACATCATCTGAGCATCATCTTCTCGAGTTCGCAAGTACTGTTCTGATCATGAACATTTCTGAAAATGAACTTTCAGCTTTAAAAGATCTTTACAGCATGTTTTCTGAGAAAGTTCGTTGTGTGTGAATCAATAGAGATTTCTTCGTGTTATTGAGAAAGATGCAAGAGCGAGAAAAGTACGTTATCGCGCTAAAGACTGCAGAGATCAGACTTATCAAGTTGACTACGACGTCATTCTGTCAATGCAGAAATCGCAAGTCTGCATTGTCAGAGCGCTTGAGTATGAAATGTGAAAGATCACTTTGAAAGCGTTATTTGAAAGAAAACAATCGTGATCATTAATATCTTTTCATATACGATTGAAGCTGAATGTCTGCTATCTCATTCATTGAAAGAAGAATTGACACGATTCGTCATTGCTTAAGAAAGCTGACGCGACTGAATGAAGAGATAGAGACAGATCAAAAGAAACTGATCGAGATCAACTCGACTGAGAGAAAGTCAGACAAATATTCACGAATGAGATCGATCTTTGTTCGATTCAACAGTCAAGTGATGACGCACATGATCTGTCAGACTACTCTGTCTTTCAGATCTCTGCATCTCTCAGTCGAGCACGTTGACGTTTCTGTGCGCAAAATACGATGAATCTGCTTGTCTCAATCATGATGAAAGCACTATGCACGAACTGAATTTGTATGAATTGTCGCTCTTTCACTTCTTGTTTTATGAATGATACTCGTTGCGTTCATTGACTTTCTTTCTCAAATCATGAGTCTGACAGATGCAATGTCGAGACTTCACTGAATAAACAGCGCGTCGACATGACTCACTGAAATTGTACAAGACGTGCTGTCGCAGTTGACGCTGACTGTATTGATCGTACTGTTGTCACAGATTCTACGCGTAGTGACAGAATGACAAGATTTATTAATGAAGACAGTCGTGAAGCTGTCTTTACAGAAGTATTATTTTACTTTTCTCTTCGTGCTGAATTTTCTCATGATGTCGCTTGCTTCTAGCATCACTGCAATCACTCAGAATCTTCTTCATGATCTGAACTCGACATCTAAACTGATGATCAAGAATCTGTTCAAGACAAGCAACTACTTTTTCTCGTATCTAATACTACAAGATCTTTCAATTAGCGCAGATGTTCTTTTACAAGTTGAAGATCTTGTTCAATGACTTATTTTTGCTCTTCTGATAAATTGTACATCAAGACAGAAGTGAAAAAGAAGAATAAATTTATCGCAGCTTCAATGAAGTACTTGTTTTTCACTTTACATTAATTTTGCATGTATTGATAAGTGATTTATACTTCTTTTATCGAATCTTTACTAACGTTTCAGATCTGACATACTCAATCATTACGTCTCTTATACTCTTAATCAGCGCTATCATCTTCGATCTGTTTTGATTTGCTTTTCGCTACAATCTTCTCTACATATCAGCTTTCTCATATGATACTGATGATCAATTTTATTTCACAGCTTTGAAACAACTCTTTATGAGAGTTTACATGATGAAGCTTTGCTTGATAGATCTTTTTCTATCTATTCGCAATGATCGAAACTTTCTCACTGATATTGAACAAGCTGTAATCATGATTATTGTCACTGTGACAACGCTTGTGTATCAATTGCTTCTAGAGCATTTGTTTATCTCAGTTCTCGATCATTTATCAGCTTTCATCAACATGAAAAACAATCAGAACAACGAACGAAGATAATCATTTGATTCGCTCGCTGTTTTGTATCAGACGCTGCATCGTGTTTGTGACTGAATGATGCTCGCTGATAAATACTCTTCTACAACAATGTCTGAAACTCTTCAACAAAGTATTTATAAGCTGACACAGACTCAGTTTGATGTGTCGAATCAATTCGAATACGAACATGAGATAACTCATCATCGTAGTTTCGTTGTTTGAATTTCAAAAAATTGTCTTGAAATCAGCAATGATGAGATCACATACATCAGAGATTGCGTTCAAAATATCAATATCAGCAACGAGCTTGCAGAACTTGACATGAAAGATCGAATAACAGTTTTGCGAAAAATCAAAAACATCAGTCATCTCTAATGATGTAAATCATGAGAATGTTAATCACTATTGTGTTGCATTTTTTCTCAAAGAACTAAGTACAGATTTTCCTGATAATATCTTATAGAACGATCTCATTCTTTGATCTTCTTTCGTCTTATCAACATATCGATGATCAACTAATATCAAATGATTTTTCAATAGTAAGTGTTTCGATTTTAATCATTAAATGAAATTCTGCAGATCTGATTTCTCTCTAAATGTAACATTTTTATTGCTTTCATTCTCATTATGACATTCACTTCAAAGATGATCATCTTCTCTCAGCTTTTCTTATTACATCAAGAACATTCTTGATCAGTGTTATTGTTAAATCTCACTCTCAATTACATGATATTTCAGCATGATTCACTTATTGATCTTACATTTGAATTAATACTGCAAACTCGTCTACGCTCATCATCACTTAATATCATGAACATGATCAACATTGACATCATTGACTAGCTGCTTGAAAAGCTTCATAGAAAGATCGATGCTGATACTGATCTGCAAGAGAATTTTAGCTTCAACTCTCGCTCTTTATTTGTAATCAGACTCAATATTCAAAGATCGAAGTACTCACGCAATTCTTACACTTGTTCACAACTATTTCGCGTGTCGTTCTTTCATTGACAGAATTCTTGATTTGAACATGATGAACACATATAGAATTAATCTTCATGCTGCTGCTCAGAGTTCTCATTATGTCGTATGAAATGACAATCACACTATCTGTTGACTGATACATCAAATCTTCGCATGCATCAATATTTATGAAAGAATCGTAGTTGATAATGTCATCACTGCATGAAAAGAACTGAGTGCATTCATCAAAGATTATTGCATCAGACAGAACACTCGTGAGTTCTGATGTGCTATGTCTTATTGAAGTAGCGATGACGACGTCGTCGTGTCTGAAATTCGTAACTGAATTGTCAGAAGAGAATGATACAGTCTCTGTTTGCTTCTGACTGACAGTACAATACGTCGTCTGAGTTAATACTATGATCTTTTTCATCTGATTTATCAACGTGATTGTGACTAGATCACGTCTCAAATGATGCATTGCATGAGACTTATCATGCAACGACGAGATCACGATTGAAGCGAAGAGAGATGAAAAAAGTATAACGATGACGAGCTTCATGCTACGCTTAATATAGAGCTAAAATAGTTCGCAGAATGAAGAATTAACAGATTATCAAATTCTGTCGAATATGTAGTTCTCGAAGTGAGTTGTGACAAATTCAAGAGCAGAAAGAATGATCAACATATACAAAAAGCAGAATCTCAATGTGATCTTGAGTCTTGCAGATGAGAATGACTGACTAGATGATCAGAATGAAAAGAGACTATGATCTCTGTTCTATTTAATCATCATTGTTGAGAAAGCTACTTTCAACATGATTTCAGATTTGACTGCTCTGAAAATCTTGAGATACTTTGAATTAACATATCTTAAAGATTTTGAGAATTTACTTGTGAACGTTCTACTGAAAGACTATCATTGCAAGTATATCACACAAGATCTGTTTCATGACTCACAAACAGATTTTCAATATTCAGTGTAACAATCTTCGTCATGACAGATCAACCTAATATAACAAAATTCGAAGATCTCTTTACAGAGATTCTAGTAGAAATATTTTCTGATTTCTTGAAAGTATGAACTGAAGTCAAAAGCTTGTCGATCGATAAAGAAACAAGAAAAAACTACGATTTTCTTCGCAATTGTCAAGAAGTTTGTCATACATGTTTTTCTTTCTCAACTCTTACTAAACATTTGATCACTCTTAGAATGATGAAAAGCAGTCATCATTGATCGTATGAATATCAAAATGAGAAGATGAAGCATTGAACATCATCGACGAAGATTCGTGATGACTGCAAGATTCAAACATCTTCTAATTCTAGAGACTGCTTTCAACATGATGCAAACTCATTGTCTCACTGAACATTGCACATTGTCGTCATTTGATTCTACAGAGTTCGAGACGCTTCAAGTCGCTGTCGTCTATGATCAAGTGACAATCACAGAACTTCTGTTGAAAAGAAGAGTGAATGTTGAGATTACTAATTCGAAGATTCAAATGCAATATGCAAACTCTTCATTAATCTTAGTCGTCATCTCTGAGTTCAACAGAACTACGCAGATGTTACTCGATTATGATGCAGATGTAAATGCATCAATGAATGATCAAACAGCATTGCATGCTGCAATTTGAATAAGTTCATCAAAGAAGAGTCTTTTCATCATTACGCTATTACTGCAGTACGAAGCTGATGTTAACAACTTGATGAGTGTTCGTGAATCAGTGCTATACTGCGCAGCGACATGAGATAGCAGTGAAATAGTTAAGCTACTGCTGAATAAGAATGTCGAAATCGAGATAGAAGATGATTACTGTTCTACAACTTCTTTAATGATTGTCAGTGAAAAGAGTCACGTCGCAACTGTACATCTACTGCTTGAGTACGACGCTGACATTAATGCTTTAAACGATGAGCTTCGTACATCACTGAAAGTGACGACGAATGAATTGATCTCATTCTCTAAAAACGAAATTGTTCTTGAGAAAAGACTAGAAACAGCTCGATTATTGCTGTGACACGAAGCTCATGTCAACGATTCTAGAACATCGCAATCTGCATTATTCGTAGCTATATGTTTCTTATCAATAGATATAATAAGCTTAATGCTAAATGCTGACGCTACGATATGAAATCATAATCGTGAAGCAGCGCTCAGATATGCATGCGTTGTGAACTCAAAAATGAAATTGAAAAGAAGGCTCGAAATTATGAAACTCTTATTAGCAAATGATGCTGACATCAACAACAACTTTGACTGATATGATTCAATCTTAACAAGCATAGCTCTGAATTGCAACTTCGAACTGAAGCATAAACTGATCATAATTCGCGTCTTACTTGAGCATGACGTCGCTGTTGATCAAAATGATGCAAGCGCGCTGCTCAAGATCTGCAAGATCAGTCTTTTCTTTCATAAGAAACTTGAAATAATAAGATTGATGATTGTATATGAATGTCACAGAAGCAAAAGAAGTTGTTCACGAGAGAAGATGATCAAAAGTATTATATTCAACATTCAACTTATGAAAACATAAAAGATTGTGATGATACTGACTTTGCTTCAATATCAACAAGTCTTCTTGAGAGATTCACTGAATTTTGTGCTTCACTACGAACTTGAAAAGATACTGAAAAGTGCAGAGAAAGATCTTGATGCAATCTTGACAAAAGTTATGAAACTGTGCGTTCAGATGAAAACGTCACTTTAGAAAGCAACATGTTATACTTAATCACATTTTTCGATAGTCAGATCATAAAGTCTGATAAAGCGCATCAAATAATAGCGCGTATTAAGCAAATTAATGTTGTTTTACATGATTGCTAAATTTCATCATGATAGTCAAAATAAGCTTTAATGTGATCGTTGAATTGAGTTGAATATCTTAAACACAATTCACTCAAGTAGAACTCAATTGATTGAATTCAGCTAAAAGTCAGAACTCAAATCATCTTCGCTCACTCATTGAGTTTAATGTCATGAGATGAAATCAATTTTCATCATCTTTTTGTTTTTCGATTTTTGTTCTTTTATCGCTGCATTGTTGTTAGAAAATCATGAACGCAGACGCGAATACAATCATGAATGTTTGAGTGAAAGTCATTTGTCAACACTTTTTCGTCTGAAAGAATGAGTCATCGACTTTCTTGACGAAGTAAAAGAGAGCAAAGATGGTAAAAATTGATATAAAATATGAGATGTATTAATTTCAGCATCTTCAATATTCATTATTAAGATTGTGAGACACATTGTAACTGCTGCAACATGAACATAAAATCGTAAAGTTTTAAAGACGTGACAATGTTGTCGATTTCATTCTTTTTGTTGTCATTTTTAAATCTTCTATTTTGAATGTCTTTAAATATAGATTTTACTTGAACGCAGTCACTTTTGAATGTCTCTAAATATAGATTTTACTCGAATGCAATCACTTTTGAATGTCTCTAAATTTAAACTCTTTTTGAATACAATCACTTTTGAATTTCGATTGTTGCGAATACATTCAGTTTCTGAGATCACAAATCTTATGTATTATTGCAGTCTTGTGCATCTTATAATGATGCATCTTGAGAATTTCGCAAAGTCAGAAAACATTGTTTTATCATGACGAAACAGACTTTAAAATGAGCTTGCAAGAGAACAGATACACGAGTTCTTTCAGAGAAGTTTCGTAAGCGTAGAAACGATATATTCAAGAAAGCAGATGAATTGACACGCTTGACAGACGCGAAGATATACATATTTGTTCAACGTGACATTCGCTGTTATACTCTCAAATCGACAGAAGAACGAAAAAATCGACTCTCTTTGAAGAGCAAACTTGTAAGTCATTCTGCAAGTTCTAACATGTTATCGCTGAACATCGTGATAAAGCTTATTAATTTCAAGAAAGAGAAATTTCCTTGATCGCACATGTTTCTCAAGCTTCGAGTTTAAAAGCATCTCAGAAAATAGTTCAAGCGATGAAAGTGTATCAGAAGATATCTCAAGCAAAGAAAGTACGTTGAAAACACTTCAAGCGAAGAAAATTTATAACAATTTTAGCAAAGTCAATCTAGATTTCAAGATCAATCAGCATGCGAATTGCTCTTTTGTTCAACGTATCATGTCTGTTGATCAGCTTTCAGAAAGAATGAAAGACATGAAATCATTAGCATTCTTATGACTAGATTATATACTGAGCTTGTATCAAAGAGAGTAATCATCAAAAGCGTTGTGTAATGATGATTAATCAGAGTTCAAATTGCAGAGATCACAATTAGATTAAATAAGATAAGTTAAGAAACTTTCTTTTCGAGCAACGTATTTAGCAACATAACAGTAACTCATTAAGTACATATGTCAAAGCGAATCATTTTTCATAGTTTTTGCATTTTTTGAAAGATTTCACTCAGCTTATGAAACTGAGCGATTTATACAAAAGCTTGACTGAGTGCGCATTGCACCTACATAAAGTGTAGTTACATGATGTTCTGATGTTCTTGTTTTAATCTGTTAACATGAATCTTAAAAAGCTTATTTCTATCAATATGAAAAAGATGAACATCAGAGCTGAACAAGATTGCATCTGCTGTACGCGTCATACGCGCTCGATACAGTTATCATGCAAATAGCTCAGTCTAAATAGCTGAATAAGATCTTTCACATAGTGTAGAAATTATGAAGAACGAATCGCTTCTACATAAGTTATGAATTTCTTTATATTCTAGACTAGATCTTGACATCTAAACAAATTCTAGCTCAATTCAACTTATTAAACTTTACATGAAGTGAGTTGAGTTTAAAAATTGACTACTAATCTAATTTAATGATCACACTGTTCGTTAGTAGTACTCTTCGAGACCACTTAATTTCAACAATAAGTTCTTTGCTCTAGCTAATTCTGACTCTTCGTTTCAAAATTGACTTGCTACAAATCTGATGTTCTGCTTCGTTACTGACGCTCTGCTTCGTTACTGATGCTCTGCTTCGTTTTCGATGCTCTGCTTCATTATTGACGCTTTGCATCATTATTGACGTCTGCTTCGTTACTGACACTCTGCTTCATTACTGACATGATTTCTTCATTTGAGATGTTGAGATGTGTGACTTCAGTGTCTCGTCACTCTGCTGTTTGAACTATTCTAGACAATTTCTTCTAGAAGAATTCTTCTGAAGCTTGAGATGAATGACTGTAGTGTCTTGCACCTAGAAATTGAAATATTTCATTCTCTCAGAAGAATTCTTCTAGAAGATTGCAATACAACTATAGTATCTCATCATCTAGATTTTAGACTATTCTGTTTCTTTCAGAATGATTCTTCTGAAGATTGAGATGTCTGAGAGACTTGTGTCATTAATGTCATTAGACGATCGATATAAGAAGCGATTAACTCTCATTCTCTTCTTGTTTTCAATCATATCATTCTAATTCAATATACAGCAGACTCAAGTTCTACTAGAAGAGTCAAATCTTGAAAAATAAAAATGCATCAAATATAAAGAAATCGCTCGCATTGAACTAAAGTGACTGTATTTTCGAAAGAAAGAGCTCGATTTTACACACGTTCAAAAATTACGATCACTATTTCGAAAAGACTGTCGTCGACTTGATGCACATAATCATGTTCTCATCATTATCGATCAACATCATCTTGATTCTGCATTATGAGTCTTCGAGATTCAAAAAGACGTGTTGTTCATGAATTCGCAACATAACATTTCGAAATTGATCTTCTGATTCAATTATCAGCTCAAATGCTTGCACGAACGACATAAAATTCAGACGATCAAACAGATTCTGTCATCATTGAATAAATGATGAACGATAAATCTCTATTTTGCAGATATGATCAATTTCTCTTTCTCAACATCTTCTGACTGAATAGTCAAACATCAGTAGTGAGTTTAAAACTACTCTGACTGAAGAGTACGCGAACGAAGATCAATTCTTTGATGACGAGACTTATCATAAAATACGTGAGTATCATGTTAAAAATCAATGAAGCAACGAGACACGATGATGAGTTTGCTTGTCTTCACATAAGTTCAGAAATTTGAAACAACTTCTGCAGCACAAGAATTTCATCGCTGCTTTCGACTTTTTACTGAAGATATCTGCACTCTTAGAGAGAATGAGAATAAGCATATTACACAAGATGTTCGTCATCAGATGCGATGAGATAAACACGCTCTCTGATCTCTGAAGTAAGCTCATTAATTTAAGAAAATACTGCATTATCTTCGTCACATAAAGAACTTCTGATTCAATCTGCTACGACAAGACAAGATCGCAATGAAGAACATAGATTCAATAATGATGAAAGTCTTGAAACTCACAGCATCTTGAGCATTAACAGCAGATGTTTAAATTCTACGTGACAAAGTGCTTGATGACGAAGTCTTTTGCTCTTTCAATCAGCAAGAGCGAGAAGAAATCTGAATTCAATTACAAATTTTCAAGAATCTGATTTCTTTCTTATACGACTTCTTTAAGAATATTAAAATACTTGAAGTCTGATTCAATTACTTGAAATGAATGATATGTTTAAACTCTTGAAATACAATATCTACAACTTTGAAAAATATTTTTACTGATGTAAATCAGAATACAGAATCGACTCTGATGCAAGAAATTGAAACACTCTTCAAGATTATCTCAGCAAGCTTTGCATATCAAAGAGATCTGACATGTCAACAGTTATGAGCTTTTGTCATGCGTTATCATTGCAAGATTTTCAGAAGATTCTGCGAGAAGAATCTTTTAGCAAAGTCAATGATTATATTGAACACAGCAAAGCTGCGCGAAATGATTGATCTTGTCAATCGATTGAGTTTTGAGCTTTCAGAGATTAGAGTCTTACAGCAGTATTCACGATCTCAAAAGACATCAGTAGCAACAGAAAACAACAGATCTATGCTCATCACAGATGATTCTGAAGAAACAAGAAGAGAAAGATGTGAAATGTCACACATTCAGAGCTATGAAGAGAATCGTAAATTTTTGTTCATTACTCATTTACATGATGATAGAAACGAACAGTCTGAGAGAATAACGTTGTTTTTCAGACTAAGATTCGTATACATGAAATTCTATGACATGTCATGTGATGTTATTGACACGACAATTGATTCTAGTTCACAACTGCATCTTATTACAGTGATAAATGAATCACAACTCTCGAATCTTTATTCAGCTCAATCGATCTCTTTCAAGCACATGAATATTGATGAGAAACAATCTGAAGTTGAACAGATAGCTTTACGAACAGAGAATACTTTTGCACAAGAAACATTAATGAAAGAACAGCAACGACAAGAATTTTCATTCAACGTTAACATGTTCATGAAGTTAGAACGAGAGCAATTACAAATGTGACAGCAAACTGAACAAGAGACAAATATGCTCAGAGAACAAGAACAAGAGTAAGAACTACAACGACAAGCATTAGAACTTAATCAAAGCACACTTGAAACAATGAAGCAAAAGCAAGTACATATTTGTCAGCAACTTAAACGAGATGCAAATACATTCAGAGAATTAGAACAAGAACAAGAACAAGAGCGACAACGACAAGCATTAGAACTTGATCAAAGCACACTTGAAACAGCAAAGCACAAGCAAGTACAGATTCATCAGCAACTTGAACAAGATGCAAATATACTCAGAGAATTAGAACAAGAACAAGAGCGACAACAACAAGCATTGAAACTTGACCAAAGCACACTTGAAACGACGAAGCAAGAACAAGCACAATTGCGACAGAAGTTAAAGAAAAACATCAGTGCGCTCAGAAAACTAAAGCAAGAGCAAGAACAGTCTCATTGAAAGTTTGCAACAGATGTGAAAGAGTTAATTAATCGACAAGAAAAGCAAAATGAGCAACTTCTAGCGTTTGCAAGACAAGCTAGAGAACTTGTGATACAGAAGCAAAATCAAAATCAACAGCAACAAGATCAGTTGAAACAGTATGAGTTGAGAACTAGTCTGAAGCAAGAGAAGCAAAATATGAAGAATCTTCAAAAACAAGATCAAGATAAACTAGCGAATCTTGAAACGTCATCTTCTCTAGAACTTGAAACTCAAGCATCATATGTCAATCAAATCATAGATAAAGCTTCAGTCAACAACTTTCACGAAGTTCATGATGATGAATTCATCGAAGATCAAACAGTCGAAGATCAATCACAAGAAGAGATTTCATCGCTGAAATCATCGTCAGAAGATGATTCATCGTCAAGAGAGTGTTCAACGTCAGAAGAGTGTTCAACATCAGAAAAGCACTCAATCAAAGAGTATTCAACAGAAGAGCATTCAACATTAGAAGAGCACTCAACGTCAGAAGAATGTTCAATTGAAGAGCATTCAACATCAGAAGAGCATTCAATCGAAGAGCATTCAACTTTAACAGAAGAGCATCAAACTTCAACAGAAAAACATTCAACAGAAGAGCATTCAACGTCAGAAGAGTGTTTAATGTCAGAAGACAATTCATCTTCAGAATTGAATTTATCGTCAGAAGAGATTTCAACAGAAGAGCATATTACAGTAAAGCATTCAACGTTAGAAGAAAATTCAACGTCTGAAGACAATCTATCGCAAGAAGAGAATCAATTGAAAGAGCGACATGCAAAACGCGACTCGAAACTTGAGAAGATTAATGACAGCGAAGCTCTTCAAGCACAACAGATACAGAAAGATCGAAAATCTTTAAGAAACAAGTTTCAACGACTTAGCAGATATTCATTGTATCGTATCAATTATGAAGATAACACGTTCATGAATGACACTGAATAAAAAGACAAGAATAATAATTCGACAGCTGACTAAAATTGTAAGAAGACAATGATATATTGAATACAAATTGTACTAAGTTGCTGTTTTCGAACAAAGATCTAGTTAATAAAATCTTTAAGAACGAACTTGCTTTTCTTTCAAAGATTGTGCAGAAAGAATAACAACATTCTTCACTTAAAGATTAGAATTGTTTCAGAGTCTGATGCAGTCAATGTTTTCTACATTGTTGCAGACAGTGATGATGTCAGCAGAATAACTGCGAATAAAAACGTCGCATTTATCATCGTTACTGAGAGTCATCGCGAAAACATCGAGCTGTTCTTGATCTTCAAGATTTCGATTGATTAGGATAAAGCTGTAGATGAAAGAATCATGAATAAATCAATTCTCATCAGATGCAAGTTGTTTAGCGAGTGTTGTAAGATCATTCATCATTCTTAAGCTCTTATCACAGTTTCTTTTGAAATACAAATCAAGCGCGATCTTGAAACGCTTTTCTATATTTTCTGTGTCTTGTATAAAAGTTATTAATTTTGTAGCTGTCAGAGCTGTGTATGCTTCTACAATGAGAATGATATAAAGCAGTGCTATGAGAAAATACATTTGTGATTTTGATGAGTACTTTCAGCGAAAGTCTGATGCTTTATTTAATTTTCAATTCTGACATTCTACTTCAATTTCGACGTCGTGCTTTAATTTTGATGTCGTGCTTCAATTCTGACATCTTATCTCAACTCTGATGCTTTACTTCAAGTCGAGCATGAGCTATTCTACACTATAGAATTGATTGAACGAAGACTTACTTCTGCTATCAAAGACTGATCAGTGACAGATAGAGTGAATTCTATCTATAAATCTATCAGATAGTACTCATGTGTGAACGACATCATTCAATTACTCTTCTCTTCACTAGAAACGAGCCTTCGCGAAACAAGAATGAAAATCTATTGTCTCGACTGAGAAACTTACTGCGTGCTCAATGATATTTGAACTTGTGACTCTATTTTTCATTCTCAATCTAAGTTTCTGATCACTGACAAGATCTTCAGAGTTGTTGAACGAGAGACTTATCGCTTTGCTACAAAAGACTGATCAGATGACGAAGATAAAGTAAGTTCTCTCTATAAATTCATCAGATAGTACTCACATATGAATGACATTACTCAACTATCATGTGATTGATGTTTTTGAAAGTTGTTTTAGTCTCTTTACGATACTGGTCTTTTCGATACTGCTCTCTTCGATACTGCTCTCTATGATACTTATCTTTATCGTACTGCTCTTTATGATACTGTTCTCTTCGATACTGCTCTCTATGATACTGCTCTCTACGATACTGTTCTCTTCAATACTGCTCTCTTCGATACTGCTCTCTTTGATACTGCTCTTTATGATACTACTCTCTATGATATTGATGACTCGCTTGAAATAGATTAGATATCAAAGTTTCGAAAAGTGCGCTTCTTGAAATGTCTGAATGAGCGACATATTTATTTATTGTTATAACATATACTCTATCAAGAATCTCTATGATATAGATAAAACGTCTCAATCTTTTAGTCTGATCGCTCTTAATGCGCAGAAGACGTGAGATGCGAGACATGTTTCAAAAGAATTATCAGATAGAAAGTCATGCTTCTTTAATTCTTTCAAAGATTCGTGCTGCGTTGCTGCAAGAAAGTCTTTGATTTCAAGACTATTCTTTCATTTATCTGAGTTCTTGAGTTTCATTGCTGATAAATCTAGAATGTATGTTGTCAACTTCATCAACTTCATCATAACAGCTTCAATATTACGAATGTCATTGCGCTCGTTCTTAGAATTCAGATGTTTGTTTTCAACAAAAGAGTTTCTCACGTTGACTAGCGCATGTTAGAAATCGTCTACGTGATTCTCTTACAACATTTATCAATCTTCACACTTTCATTAACATCAAGAAGAATCATGCTGCAACTAAGCGCGTCATGAGTCAGTTCAAGCTCTTGATGCATACAGAGTAGATTGCTCATCATCTCTCGACAGATTGTTGCAATCTGAAAGATCTTCAATGAATGATTTTGCAAGATGTCGATCATATGTTGTAGCGATAGATTCATTTGTTCATAAATGAAAATGATGTAGCTTTTCTTCATATACATATCTTTAATATTGACAATCTGCTCACATGTGAATGATGATATCTGATAAACAGGATCTTCAGAGCATCTCACTCGTTTGATGATCACTCGCTTTCGAGAATCAATATTATCAACTTCGATGATTGCACATTCAGTCTGATCGATGATCATGAGATGATGATATAATCTATTGAAAATCATTTTAGCAAGCTTTTTATTTCTCTGCATTCTTGAATTCAAAACGTGATTCACTCTTCGATTCAATGTGCACTTCTTGAGAACTCTAGAACGAGCTGATGTGATCGAGTCTACAGACTGAATCGAGTCAATCAATTGAATCAAGTCAATTAACTGAATCGTGTCAATCAACTGAATCATGTCACTCGACTGAATGTGCTCTATTACTGATTTATCAACAATCTTCTCAATCTTGATCATCGCTTTGTACTTGAAGATCTGAATAATAGATCTTTCTTTTCTGAACATCTGATAAAACTGAACTGTGAGAGAAGTGATGAAAAAGTCAATTTATTTAATCTTTGTCTTTCTTTAAACTCTAAGAGTCGAAAACAAATGTTTAAGCATTCGAAACTTGATTCTATGATTACTTGAAGATAATGATGTGCAAGTAAAAGATAATTCATGAATGCGATTATTAAAAAACTTTAAGCTCAACTATGAAAATCTCTTTTGAATCTTCAAATGAAAGATCAGAAACGTCGTTGTCTCTTCGTCAACTGATACTTCAATTTCAGTAATTTAATATTTTCATTCAGACGTGATCTGACAAGATTTCGTATCTCATCGCGAAGATTCTCGTTTGCAGCGACTGCAGTGAATGTTAGTCTAAGAAGCTTTTCTTCAATGATGATTCACAAATTTGTAATCAAAATTCTCTTCTTGTTCTTATTGAATGTCAAATCAATCTGCTCAAGTAGTAACGTGAAAAGATTCATCACTTCGCTGCAATATGCAACGCACTTTTCTAAATATTGAGAGTTCGAATCAAGACGCGTTTTTGCAAAGAAGATGAAGACATGAAGCATCTGACATCGCTTAATAAGTCGAGACTAGTTTCATCTTTCTGTTAACTTACATAATCACGATTTAACGTGTTCTTCTTCAGCGCTCTGTCAAGCAAATTATTTGTCGAATATTCATCATCTATCATTGTTAAACATCATCAGTGTCAAGTAACAAGAAATGCGGATCAAGATTCTGTAACTGTCACACTAAATGAAGATTACGTATGTAAATCTCAGTTCGATTGAACTCTTGTATCAGCTCTTTCAACAACGACAGCTGCGCTGTGATGTTGAAGTTCGTAACAATCATAAGTATCTTATCATACTCATTGACAGAAACAGTAGATTCATGAAGCTCACTGATAGACACAACATGAAAATCGAATGACTCGAGACTACTTGAATAGTTTCTGACGAAGTCGAAAGATCTCTTTTCGAACTCGTCTTGCAGCTTCAGATGTGATTTATTCTCTTTTTGATAATCATCGACACATTCAAGAAGTTTTCATGTAAAATCATCTTGTGATTCTATCAAGATCTCGAGAGAGATAAACTGTTCATCTCTTCACGACGTGATAGTAAACGAATGACTTTGAAGAACAGAACAATGATCGACGAATGAAATTCACACATTGACATACTGTTCAACTTTGACGTTTCAAGATCTGACAAGAAAGATGATCATTCTGACTGCATGATTCTGTCTTGCAAACAAGACTCGCAAGCAGTTATGATCGAAAGCAACATTTTGATACAGAATGACAAGACACTTTATAGCAAATGTAGTCACAAAGATGCAGCTCGAGATAAGTAGATAGATGCAAGAAATCTTCGAGAGAGAAGAAACATGTCTTCAAAGAACATAAGCGATGATGATGATCAATGTTTGATGATAACAAAGAAAGACTTCATAGAGCAGCGATTGAAAGAAACGCAACGACAGCGAGATCATGTCAATGATTGTCAATGATGAAGATCAGTAAAGAATCTTTTTCTGAGAACAGATAAACTCACGATCAGTTCAAACATCAGTCATGACTTGTCGAAGTTCAAAGTCAAGTTGCTGATTGCATGAATAAGAATGTAAAGCAAATTAAGAAGAATCGACATGATCTTCATTGATGCGTGAAACAAATGATACATGATCAATGAAATGTTCAACAAGTCGCAAACGAAGCTGAGATGAAATTCAAAATAAATTGAAATCATGTTGATTAGTGATAAATGACTGACGCGAGTGTTTACTTTCTTCGCAATGTGAATCTTGAAACTGACACAGAAGATGTTGATCGCAAGATAGATCAGCTGAAATTATATCTGTGCGAGATTTCAGAACTCAATAAAACGATGTCGTTTGACAAACATGAGAAGCAGAAAGTATTTCTGTAGCAACGCTCGATCAGACGCAAGAAGTTCAAGCAGATGATGTGCAGAATTGACGACAAGCAATAGCACAATGCTGTTGTTTGCGACAATTGCATAGAATTGAGTCGCGTTCATCTACTATTTGTGAAAGTCGATGATGATGAATGATAAAGAAATTGATCGCTTCAGAAATCGTCGTCAGTCATTGAATACTTACATTTCACTGTCTTTCATAACTGAAGATGATGATTCAACATGAAGTACTCAATCAGAAGAGAAGAGAAAAAGAACTGAATATAAGAAAGTTAATTTTCAAAATGAGTCAAGATTGAAGAAGTCGTTTTTGAAGTCTCATACTGTCAAACTAATAATAGACATGCAAACTTTCAAACACTGTCGAGAACGAAGAAGAAAGAAAATCAGAATCAAGATTTCTGTAGGTTTGAAAAAAGAGAAAGTATCAGAAGAGATGAGATTGAGACAATGCAAGAATTTATTGCAAACACGTCTCGTGCATCACTTGTGATTGCTATCAGATTCAGATATAACTTGCTTTGTTGATTCACTAATAAATATTCATAGCGCTCTCGAATGAAAAGATATTTTAAATCACACACATGCTTCATCATGAATCATCTCTCAGCTGATGATCTGCAAATATTTCAAGAGAAGAGTTGAACATTTTGCAATTCAATCAGAATATCTCTTGACAAAATTCGTCATAAAGAGCTTTCTAACAATCTGCGTCAATTTAACAAGAAGAATGTTACAACGCTGCTGAACTTATTTCGCTTGAAGAGATGCTTGCATCTGAATCTCAAACATCACGTTTCAACGCTGATATCTCGATCTGCTGTGTCTCAAGATCTTCATTCAGAAGCAAAATCATCGCGCTTTAATTCAGAGCATTCTGTTGTCTGTCTGCATGAAAGACATTGCGTTGAAGCGACGCGAAAGCTTCTCACAAAAAATGAGAACAAATGATGAATTGTGAATCTTTATTCTGAGAATGAAAGAACTCGCGCTAGCTAGAAGATATGTTCGCTGACAAGTGTCAGATTTTAGCTTCAAGATGAAAAATGTTCTGCGTGAGCACAATGCAAAGTTCTCGAAATTCTATGATGAAGACACTTTTCGTCAGATTTGCATTTTCACCTTGCGTGATGATATTGCAAGAAGACGAAGATGATTCATCAGACTTTCTCAAAGCATGCGAAGATGTGTTCTGCGATTGAAGACATTCTCGAAGAAATTTGTGAAGAGTCTGAATGCTCTGATTTTGTTTGCAGATCTGTGACTCGCATTGCTGATAGAGACTTTCACTCAACTTCTGAATCTACGTTGTTTCAAGATATAAGCTTTGTCTTTATGTCATGTTCATCTCTAATATACTATCAAAGAAAATAATTCGCTATTTGCGTCAGATCAAGAAAACATAAACACATATCATTGAAAATAGCGAGACAGATCAGCTTGAGCTCAATGTCAACAAAATCACGATTCTTCAAGATCGATGCTTCTTTCTTTCATTGACAGATCGCGCGCATATTCAGAACAGAATAGTTGCTGATGATGTTCTACTCGCAGTTCAAATCAACGATCAACAATCATGAATCTTCGATCGAGTCTGCTCAATACAGCATGTAATTTCATTCATTTATATCTTTCTTGAAGATACGAATTATCTGAAATCTGATGCACGAATTCTGAAAAAAATTCTATCGAAAAAATGTAAGATTTTCATATCTCAAGATTTCAACGCACTTCACAGCAAACAAACAAGAATGAAAGTGCAGATGAATGAGTTTACTTTTGAGAATTGCACATTGACTTCTGATCATTCATCGTGATTGTCGTACAGACAGCTCTGACTCTTTGTTCTTTGTTATTTTTCGATCATGAATGATCAGACATCTCAAAGAAACATTGCTCGACAGATCATCTTGCACGCAGAATGACAGCAGCGACGCTGATATGAGCTCTACTCGCTGACATCGAAGAATGAGTATCGACGATTACAATGTACGTATCATGATCAAAAAGCAGCGAATGTCAGCGCAATCGAGAAGTGTGTGCGTGATATTCTGTTTTTGAAGAATTATGTCATAAATGCTGAGCAAATGCGTCGAATAGTGCAGCTTAACTGTCAACTTCTCAGCGACGTGTCGTACGTTGAAAAAGAAACGACAACTTCAGAATTGACTTCAAATCACGATAATTGTGAACAGAACATCTTCGATCGATGCGACAGATCGAAGAAGCATTCTTTTCAAGCAGACAAGAAAAGTCTTTTTCTTGATCACATCTATTCAAGTTCTTACTGCACTCTTTTCAAATGATATCTGACATTCTTTGTTGTCAAACAAGACTTCTTTTGCATTTTTTTTTATTTGAAAGAAGATGATCTGAATCAGCAATTGTTAACGCGTGTATATCAAGAAAACTATGTTCAGCATCAGAATGAAAATGTTGCTATGTTCAATTCAAAAGTGCAATCAGTGAAGAATTGTCTTTCAATCTCGCTGAATGTGACACTTGCGAGTGAAGACGTTGTTATAGAACAAGATGATCTTGATGACGAGTTAGATTCTGATCATGCGATTGATTCAATTTCTTCTTCTAGAGAGTCAATACTGTCGCAGTCTGTGTCAGTCTCTTCAGTCTTGTCAGTCTTCTCAATCTTGTCAGTCTCTTCAGTCTCGTCAGTCTTTTCACTCTTTATCTCGTCAGTCTTCTCACTCGTTGTCTCGTCAGTCTCGTCAATCTTCTCAAAATTATCGATTGAAAGTTCTCAAACATCTCTTGTTTCTTATGTATCGTCTTTAATTGTTGATCAACTCGAGTCATCTTTGCATATGACTCAGCAACAGCATGAAGAGAAAAACTTATTCTTTGCGCAGACTTCATGATTTCTGTTTCGTCAACAAAGCGAGCGTATGCTCATGATGCTCTCGTCGACTGAGAACAACAGATTTCGCAAGCGTCATGCTGATGCATGCAATGTAATCTCTGTGATGAATGCTTTGAAACTATTGTCTGAACTCAGCTTCATTGTACAGAATAATGACAAGCGAATGAAAATGATAACATCAATTATCATCTGAAAAAAGACTCGTTTGCAACGACTTCAGATCATGATTGCAGTGTTGCAAAACAATGTCACTGCATTGATTCATTGCTTCGAAACTTACAAAGATTCTGATGAGAAACTGTGAAGTTGTGAAATCTATGAACTCAAGAAAAATATCAACATTTCACAAGAAAACAGTGACAATGAGATCTGATTGCTTTCTGCTCGTATTTAGACTAAAATCAACTTTCTATGTGAATCAAGTATCTACTGTCGCTTTTCTTCTTTCTCTCGCTCTCAGTATTGTAATGTCTGTATTTTCTCTTTCACATCTCTCACTCGTTTATTGAAGTCAATGTCAGATAATTTGAAAGTCTTCATAAAGCTCTTTATACAATTTTCTTCAATCATCAGCTTTCGTATCACCGCTGTCTGTATCTTCAGCATGCATTCTTTCATATCTAACTTTCTGAAGTAATTTGAATTCGAAGCAGATAAATTCTTGAGTCATTACTGTCGCTTCTTTAAATTTGAATCGCGATCTAGTCTAGTTTCTTTCTGAATTGTCTTCTTCTTCATGTCTTGAAAGTTGTGTGATGAGCAAGACGTAGTTTCGTCATCTACTATGTATTTTTTTGATTCTCTGCTTGCATTGAAATCGATTTGCATTGATAGACAATGCATTAAACTCTTCATAGAAGAGCACAATGTGTTCTTAACAGTCATCATATTTAATGCTCGAGCGTGAAACAATTAAATGTCTTTCTTCGTTCAAGATTCAAATAAAGAGATGTGTTTGATGTGATCAGACACTGAGACTGTCAAGATCAAAACAGAATTCGAAGTGTTTTTGTTGATAATCTTAATTTGAGACATCTTCGAAATCAATTTCGTCTTTCATCTTTGACACTTATTTTTAAACAAGATTCTTTTTCGACTTTCTCTTCAACATTCATTTTTGACTTTCAGCGTTTATTTTTAGATTCTGTTCAACATTCTTTTTTGACTCTTTCTTTGAAATTCATTTTTAGATTCGTCTTCAGCATTCTTTTTCAAATTTCTTTTCAGCTGTCATTTTCTTTTCAATGTCAAAATGTTTCGTTGTAGAGAGTTTTTTAGATACTTGTTTCATCACACATGTCTATGAAAAAACAGAATGCAATGTTTCTTGTGACATCGAGATGACGACGAGCTCAAAACTATCACAGAGCGAGTCATGTCAATAAGCGTAGAGTATTTCTATTCATAAATGAGAATTGAGAATTGAGAATTAAATGTTATAAAATGAGAAGTCGAAAGTGAGAATTAAAAGAATGAAGATTTGAAATTGAAGAATAATTAATGTTTTACAGAAATTGTCTTTCTACTTGACTATCATGTAAGATTTACTCAGAATGAAGATTCTCGCGCAATCATTTCACGACAGTTCATTCTCACATTTCATAATTGTTAGAGCGATGAAATCTTCTTTTTCTTGATATAAATTCATAAGTCTTTCGATCATCTTCAGAAGATTTGAGATACAGTAAGACTACATACTCAAAATCATTTGACAGATCTTTTCTGCTATAACATTCATTCAAATTCGCACGTTCAGTGATTCGAGTTGCTTTTCGTCTATTCTGTCAGAACAAATAAACTAATCTCTCTCTGTTGATGAAAAATCTTTGTGCATTCACTTTGATGATTTCAGTCTCTAGAGCTTCTGAATCATGAATCAGATCTGAACTTCAATCAGAGTCACACTGACTGACGTTGAAAATTTCATCAACGTTCAATCTAATGTCTGAGATTAAATTATATTCTTGAGATGTCGTAACAAACATGTCATTATCTTGATCATGATTGAAAACATTGTAAGATTGTAAACAACTTTCGAAAAGATCTTTCGATCGATGAAGAGTCTGAAACGTTTTTGCGTCTTTAGCATTCACTGTAAGAACAAGATAACGAGTCTCTTTGTATTCTCTTTTTCTGTTGTCATAAAGACTTTCTAAGTTTGAATCAATCAGAACAGAATTAAGTTTGAGTTCAACAGAGATTTGAGAAATTCATGTCTCATCTTTAAAGATCGCTTCTCATACTGCATGATATCTTTGAAATTCAGAAAGAAGTTTGAATTCGAAGATGCAAACTGCGTGTCTTGTGACAGAGAGCGACAAATCGCTGACGATGATGTTTCAAATGTCTTGAGAGATCTGAGTTGCGACTCTTAAATCTTTGTTTCATCGCAGTAAAGACATAAAGCTCAAATAAATTGAATTCCGAAAGATTAGTATTGATATCGAAGAAGTTTAAAAGCTATAAAATATATGAAATCAGAACTTAAAACTGCTTGTTAACAGAAAAGAATCATTCTAATAGTTTTGATCAAGAATCAACTTTAATAGATCAGATTCATTTACTTTCGACTTTCAGCTCGAAGCATACACTTTCTTCAATCATTTATTTCTCTTCTCATACAGAAGTAAATGCAAATCATTACACGTCAAAACTGAAGATCTTCACAACTGATGTTCTTCACAATCGACATTATTCACACGCAGCATAAGTATGATCAGTCTGCTGATAGTATTTAGTAAATAAAAAGACAGATCATCAAACTCAGATCTTATTCAACAACTATGTGCTGTCTTATCATTCTTAGATCAAGATTCTACAACGAACGATCTTTAACGAAGTGATTTCGTCATAAATACTCACATCTCTTCGAAGATCACGAAAATCTTCTCGATTCTAAGTCATTGTCTTATTCTATGCTCGTCATCAACATGTCTATGCCTCTCACCAATGTGTCTATGTCTGTCATCAATGTGTTTATGTCTGTCATCAATATGTCTATTTCAGGCAACGAAAGTGCTTCTTCATACGTCTCAAGTGAACCTTGCTATCAATTTAAGTAGCGTTAAATTATCTAAGAGTTTCTCAGATTTACAATATCTTGAATTGTTCGATGAGACTTGAGCGAGAATGTCTTTGTTCTTGATATCGACGCATGAACATTCAGTCTTAATCATTACTGTATGTAAGATATTGAGTTTAGACTTCTTACAAGCATTGAAATTCTCTTCTTATGTTTATTATCAAGAGTGTCTTGTCTCTTTGAAATGCTGCAGCTAGACTGATCGAGTTACATCGTCTTTCTAGTCGAGGAAAAAAACATGATCGTTATCTATGCATACGCATTCACTCAACATGCACGAGACAACGTATGAGAAATTCAAGTATCTTAATCAGCTATGCTGCTCTTTCAAAATTGTGACAGAAGAGATAACGTCTTTGTTCGAAAAATGTCAATGTCTGATCAAGTAGCATGTAAACATATCACAGTAGCTGAATATAAAGAAGAGTAAGTTGCTGTATGAATTTCAAAGCAAAAAATTAAGTAATACACATAGATCAATTATTCAATGTCTGTCTTACGTGAAAAGAGAATACTACTTCGCTACATTCAAGAAGTTGTCTCGACATTCAGTGATCAATAGTAAATGCGCATACCTCTATTTTTCAAGATGTCTTGTTCACTTTTCGCAGAGTTAATGATATCAATGTCTGCTTTGTGAGATTTGAAAGGAAATCATTCAGATCATCAGCGAATTCTCAGAACTGAAACGACGTTTCATTTCACTATAGCTGATCTGTCTCGCAGAAAATAAAGAAGATGAACAGTGACTGTCTTTGTCAGAACTCGAGATCTCGTCATGTGTCTAATAAGATATGCGATCATAAACTCGCTTGGCCTGAAGACTTAATCGATTACAGATTGCTCTCAATCGACTCGAAGATATAGATATAAGAAGAATCTTCGAAGAGAGTACAGGCGAAGACGCGTCAGCTTCTGTTTCAGAGCAAGAAATAGAAACGAAGAATCATTAGTGCATTGAAGAATGTATTATTGCTGTACTCGTTGCTATTGCAGTGAAGGCTGCAGCAAAGATATTCTCATGACTTATGTTGAATTCGTAATTTCAACATTAACGTCAACATTGAGATGCTTAAGCTAAAGCACTGGTTCGTCAGCAGATCAATCAAAGATACTACATGCTTTCTTCATTGTGGTATCTTGAATTTAGATTGAGAAGTATTGAGTGGGGTCTAGAGGTCGGTAATAGAGTTGGCGAGGGGTAATGAATCTAGAAGGTTTTTGGAGTTGGGAAGCCGATAGCGAAGTTAAGAGGTCGTTATTGAAGTTGAAGAGTCAATACTGAAGCTGAAAGGTCGTTGTTGAAGGTAGTGAAAACTGCAAGTAATTACTGCAAATTTGGAAGAATACAGCAGGACAGTCATCGTTTAGCGAGATGCTCGTGTTGATTCTGACTAAAACTACGAATTCTTCCTCTACCTCGTTTTGCAGACCTTTCTAACGATCCTTCCAATTGTGGTATGAGGTTCACTCAACACTGAACCGCTTTCATTGTACCTATGGACTTGTTACTACACAGGAGCATCTATAAGAGAGGCTGGATGGCTTACACATCGTGACTGTCCTTCAAGTCGGTAAAATTGAGAGCCTCGTTGAGACCTGGGACAGCAAAAGACCGGGCTACACAAGTGTTCATGATGTTGAAAAGATGTAATCGAGTGTAGTCTAGTAGAATAAGTGCTGTTGAATGTTTGGTTGAAATCTGCAACAAAAGCACTCTCATTAGCTTGGAGAGTAACGTCGGACAAAGTATTTTGCTTTATACAACAAGGCATCTGTGAGTCATTGCTTTTACCGGGTTGCAGCTTGCTCATAAGGCTATCAGTCGCATGAGACGAGGCACTTATCTGAGTCTTGTTCCCCTTCATTGCTGAGTCATTTAGAACTGATGAGAGTCACAACTAGAACGAGGCACGGCAAACAAGACGAGGGTCTGCAGAAGGACGTCGAATAGGTGAATGAAGAGAGCTGTTCATGGACTGTTGTCAGCGAGGGGCTCTTCAACACAGCTGAGCGTTAATCCGATACAACGGATTCTTACAGTTGGGTGAGAGGATGAGGTTCTAATCCGAGCACACAGATGATCATCGTTGCCAACAAGATGGTCTTCGTCAGTGAGAGCGAGCTCGTTCTACGACATGCTTTACTTTATGAAGGAGAGGAGAGGCAGCTACGAACATCTCAAAAGTCGGTGGCTGGAGCATTCTAACAGTGCCCAAATTGGTGACTGTAGCACTCAAATCAAACATCTGCAGCCTTCATCGGGCCTTTGCCTCATTTATCTGGCCTAGCACTTTCACGAATTAAAGCAAACTCCTTCACAGCGCTTGGTGTGGGATGAAATTATTTATCGGCACAATTGGAAGACGAAACGTGTCATTACCGTACATCGAATGAGAATTGCTTAATGCTTCTGTCATCAGTCAGATCTATTCACTACGTCCGCCGCAGAATTCCAACCCCAATGTCCCAAGAAACGTACTTCACCACGGCAATGATGAGCGACGTTCATGATTGTAAACGCTGTACTCGTCCTCGATATGTTTAACGAGAGACATGTTGCCGACTCGCGTGGACGTTGAACTGTAGTTGTTCGTCTCATCTTCAGCTTTGTCGTCGACCATGGTGCTGAATCTTTTTTCTATTTCGATGTACTTCATGGGAGGCCTGACAGGCGCAGGCAGTGACTGTGCGTCGTTTCATACTGAGCCATTGCTTCTACATGGCTTAAGAAACAAAGAAGCCTTTTCATTCAGTAATGGTTCAGGAACCTGTCAGGGCTTTGTTTCGAAGTACTGATCGCAGCAAGAGTGAAATTCAGAAACCGCATATAAGATGGGTAGCTATCAGGTACAATTGCGTGTGAGATTGCACGAAAGAATGATCAAACCATGCCTCGTAGGATGGCTTGAGTGTTATGGACAGGATCGGATTCGTTGAGAAAACGATCGACATCCTCTAATTGTACGCGCTCTGCCGATTCCATATCATCGGGTTTGGTGCTTCTGCTCATGTTACGAAGCGACATCAGGGCTGCCAAACTCAACATAAGCTCATCAGGCGGTAGGGCGTTCCGAAGGGTTTTGAGCAAACAATGATATGTGTTGATATCATCGACGGATCTTGCTCAATTGTGTAGCAGCTCAGTGAATCTCATGCTAATAGAGATGCTCTGGCACGCGACAAGGAACACTAATTGACGGTTATTCTTTCGCGTGAAGTGTGGGAACTGATGACAATGGACCATGCTGTTTACTTGTTAGCACTGGAATCCTTGGGAATGGTCTTCTTTACCTAAGCATGCGAATTTTCTTGTTTTCCCCGATAGTCATCTGCTTCAGAACATCAAAGATAGAGGGCGAGACCTAAGTTTTTCATTTAGAGCTGGACTCATTCAGGGATCCCTCGAACTCACGCCATGCGTCGGAGGATTAATGAGCAAGAGTCGCGTCAGACCAGTTCTTCATTTCTTCACATCCGTTGAATTCATCTTAGGGCTTTGTTGAAAAATGACAGACCGAGCGAGATCTGTGCTGAGCCTTGCCGGATCGAATGACCTGAGAGACACAGGTGTGTTATGCGAAACACGAAAGATTTCTCCACAGAGGCTTCGATTTTGCATCGCCGAAAACTTATCAGAGGGCTGATTGCGAAGTAGTCGCGAAGATGTTCTGCCGGTTGAGAACTCAATTAGCCTGAGAAGCAGTAATATCATTTGAGTCTTCAGCTTCTGTGGTTTCACGCCTCGAAACAGGTCTCTGCTCGAAAGCTCATATCAGTATTCCGGATTGAATGAGATATGAGGGAACCAGTCTTCTGATCTTCGTCGCAGGAGATACTCATAACGAGCTACATCCGCACAGCACAGACAAAGAAGGAGGGCACTCCGCACGAGTTGAAGACGCCCCTTAGACGAACAGGTCTATCCCATATGGGTAATGGTAGGCAGCCCTGACTACCATTGTTTTTGGAGAGGAAATTAAGCGAGAACTTGGGAACAGGGGGCTGACTACCATTGTTTTCGGAGGCAGACTACCATTTAACTTCCTGGGCCGATTTTCTTCAAAATTTCAGGTCTTATTCGTTTCAGTCAGCTGTATCCACGAACATAATATCGGACTCAATGACATCAAACTGCATTTTTAGAAAAATGTTGAACATTGAGATTTTAGAGGGTTTTGCTAGCGCGGATCAGTTTGAACATCAAAACCATCAATTCCCCCCGCCCGGATTGATTTATGCGCGCTGACTACCCCACATACTTTGGGAGACATAATTGTAGCCCTGAGTCAGTCGAATCCAATGCTTCAAAAATAATTGAATAATGTCAAGGTTTGACCTAGTAAATGGGGTTGGGGAGGTTCACTGCGCTGGTTGACCAGTCCCCGGCCTGCCACCACCTTCCCCCGCCCGGATCAACCCATGCGCATTGACTACTTGACATACTTTGGGAGGCATAATTCTAGCTCTGAATCAGATGAGTTCAAATCTTCAAAAATAATGGAAAAATCTAAAGGTTTGACCTAGTAATCGGGGTTGGGGAGGTTCACTGCGCTGGATGGCCGCTCACCTACCCTTCCCCCGCCCGGATCAACATATGCGCCCTGACTACCGTACATACTTTGGGAGGCATAATCGTAGCGCTGATTGAGCCGAATTCAATGCTTCAAAAATCGTTGGAAAATATTGAGGTTTGACCTTGTAAATGAGGTTGGGGATGCTCACTGCGCTGGGTGGCCGCTCACCTATTCTAGTAGTAAGCCCACCTAGTAGTAATGCTTCCCCTGCCCGGATGAACATACGCGCACTGGCTACTAGAGGTACTTTGAAAGACATGATTGTAGCCCTGAATTAGTCGAATTCAACGCTTCAAGAATAATGGAAAAAGATGCAGATTTGACCCAGCAATCGGGGTTGGAGATATCTACTGCATGAAGTGACCGGTCCCCCATATGCCCCCACCTGCCACCACCTTCCCCCGTCCGAATCAATTCATGCGCACTGACTATTTTCATAGCCGCAGCACGCCCTCATTAGCACTAAGCTGGCATAGGAGTGTAAAAAAATAAAATGAAATGAATTGTCTTCTCTTGGCAGAAACCTGGAAAGAGAAGACAATTCTAATGATCGTCACAGGACTCGAACCCGCATCTTGAAATTTTTGACTTCACACTACCATTGAGCTAAATGACCTGATGTAGAAATCCGAACTTATTTTAACATATGAACTACGCTGAATATTCCGCCTTACGGAAACATGCGCTCTGACTACTCTCCATACTTTGGGAGGCATCATTGTAGTCCTGGATCAGCTGAATCCAATGCTTCAATAATCATCGGAAAATATCAAGGTTAGACCTAGTAATCGGGGTTGGGGATATCTGAAGCTTTGGCTGGTCGGCTACCCACCTGCCACCCTTTCCCCACCCAGTTCAATTAATGCGCACTCACTACCGTCCATACTTTGAGAGGCATAATCATCGCCCTGAATGAGCGGAATTCCATGCTTCAAGAATCATTGGAAACTAGGCAGAGGTGGCTCTAACCCTTGAAGAAAGAAGGGTGCATGGTTCAAAGTTCGATTTTGGTCTTTGGATCTTGATCGTCGCAAACTTTGCGTCGCACCATATTGAAGCCTGAATTCGTGCGAATTCAACGAGCCCATCGGTTCGAATTCTCAACGATCGCATCGAAAGATATGGCTGAAAACGTGCTCAAGGGCTCTATTTTCGAAAAGAGTTGGCAAGAACGACTGGTTGCTAGCGCAGTCTCCATTCCGTCATTGAACCTTTGAACTCTTCGACGTTTTCACCTCAACCTCACTTATCCAGCCAGCTTCAACAGTCACAACCTTCCACATCTACTCAACAGCAGTCTCTTCGGGCTTGAACTCAGTCTCTATTTGATGGATATCTTGAACGCGTCGTGGAGGGTCTCCCAACCATGAGGAGCAGATCGCTACATTCATTGCATCATCTAACATGTCGAAGTTCCGTGTCTACTCAATCGCAGATTCTTTGAGCTTGAATCCCGTCCTCCTTTGGTGAACATCTTGGACGCAGTCATGTTTAGATTCAGTCATGTAGATGTTCCGCCAACCTTCCATATCTACACAACAGCAGTTCCTTCGCGCTTGAACTCAGTCTCCATTTGATGAATACTTTGAACGCAGCTATGTTTAGATCCAGTCATGTCGAAGTTTCGCTAACCTTCTTAGGATTACACAACAGCAGTCCTTTCGCGCTTGGATGCAGTCTCTATTTGGTGAATACTTTGAACGCAGCTATGTTTAGATTCAGTCATGTCGAAGTTTCGCTAACCTTCTTAGAGTTACTCGACCGCAGTCCCTTCGAGCTTGAACACAATTCCCATTTGGTGAATATCTTGAACGCAGCTATGTCGAAGTTCCTCTAACAACGCAGTCACTTCATCTATCGAAGGAGGTTACCGATTTCGTCAGGCCTCATTCAGTAAATCACAAGTGAACCTTAGAACAGAAAGTTACGCCGAGCATTCTCGTCCGCTGGTACTTGAATACATGGAAAGAGAGGTACTGGGTGGCTATTACGCTGAATGGCCATTATGCTGAATGGCTATGATGAGTGGCTATTATGCTGAATGGCTATGGCGAGTGGCTCTTATGCTGGATGGCTATTACGCTGAGTGGTTAAGATGACTAACATGCTGCATAGATTTACGCCGAGCGTTCTCGGTCGCTGGTACTTGAATACTTGGAAAGAGAAGACAATTCTATCCGGTGCATACTTCATCGGCGCACGGCCGTCTGCGGGCCCGAGTCGACTATTTTCAGAGAAAGCCATCAGAGCTAGGTGGCATGACCTGAGCCGTATGGAGGGTGTTTGGTCGGGAGCCATGGAGGGTGTTTGGTCGGGAGTCATGAAGGGAGCTCGGTCGAGAGCCATGGAGGGTGTTTGGTCGGGAGCCATGGAGGGTGTTTGGTCGGGAGTCATGAAGGGAGCTCGGTCGGGAGTCATGGAGAGTGCTCGGACTATGCTGAATGGCTATTATGCTGAGTGGCTATTTGATGCACCCGGAACATAGATGGGAAGGCTCCCAAAACCTATCTGTTCCCATCTATGTTCAGCCCTACCGGAGGTTTTCAGCCCTACCAGCAGTGCTCAGCCCTATCGGCAGTGTAGCTGAGGACCCTCTACCAAATTGGCCGACACCTTTCCCCCATGCGCTCGCTGGGGAAGATTCTGGCGCACATTCTCTTGATCGGTATCATTATCGACATATCCAAGTCTCCTCAACCCTCCTTTGCCAAGCCTCTTCCCCCCGAAGCCCGATTTTCCTCCTCCGCCTACTACGCCTTTACCGCCCAGGGTTGGCCGCGCTTTGGCCTTGGGCTGTACGTCTTCTTGGCTCCTCAACCCTCCTTTGCCAAGCCTCTTCCCATCGAAGCCCGATTTTCCTCCTTCACCTACTACGCCTTTATCGCCCAGGGTTGGCCGCCCTTTGGGCTTGGGCTGTACGTTCTCAAACGATGGGAACAGCTTCGGAGCCACGGTTGTACTTCTGAATCGCGAAGATCGCGAGTAGCTCTTACTGGTTGTGTGTATTGCTATCTGAGAGCGCTCGCAGCGGAAGGCGCCGGGGATGCATCTACTAAATGTTAGGGGGTTCCCCACTGCGCTCGCGGGGGAAGGCGCCGGGGATGCACCTACCAAATAATAGAGGGTTCCCCAATGCGCTCGCTGGGGAAGGCGCCGGAGATGCACCTACTAAATCATAGAGGTTTCCCCGTTAGAAACATGAGCTTGGCACCGACCATGATCAGGGTCGGTGCCCAGCCCCGAAGATGACTGACCCAAACCTTAAAAAAATTCCTAAATTCACCGCGCTTCATGCAATTCACTTTCAAGCTACGTTGCGGCTTTGATCTAATCTTCGATTCAATTCGCTCACAAGGTCAATGTCAAGCAGCGCAGTTGTTGCGCCCTCACAAAATCCAAACCGCAGTTTGGAGACCCTGTCGACACTGCCAAAGAGCATCGAAGGACTTCGGCAGCAGATTGAGGATGAAATGCACGCTCTGTCGAATCAGGGCTTGCGGCGTCTTGATAGAATCAAAGAAAGGCTGAGAGCGGGAGAGAACGGGCGAGAGTTGGCGCTGGAATATACGTGGATAACATGGCAGTATGTGATTCAAGAGGAAATATGGCGTGAAGGGTACGAGAGTCTGGAGGCCTTCAAGGAGGAGGTGCACTACGATGGTGCTCTGAAGGAGATGCTTAAAGCACAGAACATCTTACAAAAGCGACAGGTGAACGTTCTTGCCTTGACTTTCGTTTCATCCGAGCTTTCGGCTGATTCTAGATCGAACAGCAACAATCGTCTCGAACCATTCTTCAACAATGGGGCTGTCTGCCTGATCAGTTGCTGTCCGACACTCTGAAGCCCCTCAGATTCAGCGATCACCTGCTTCGCGCCCTCGCTTCTCTCGGTAAGCTTCAATCCGACAAGAACATCGCCCTTGATGCGCTAGAAAAACAAGTCGCCATGCGTGTCACACTCGGTTCTTCCCGGCTAAGCTCTCAATTGATGGAGGATTCCCAGCGCCAAAATCGAAATCAGCATAGCGGAACGACATGCCTGTTGATCTCGGACGTTCGTGCCCTTCTCAGGACGTTGGAGGATGATCGAAAGACGAGAGAGATGGAAAAGAATGGAAAATCTCAAACGCTCAGCTCGGACGAGTCTGAGCCTCCTTTCAAAAAAGCACGACGGTCACGAGTGAAGCCCTCGTCTAAGGAATTTGTGACAGACAGTTGTTCTGAGAATGACGACGAAGGGAAGAATCCTGATGATGTCGCTACTACAAGATCTGCGACGTCACAGGAAAAACAACAACTGAGGATTAGTAAGGTGCCAGATCGACAGAGCAGAATTGTTTTTGATTTTCAAACGGCTTGACAGCTTCATCAAGAATCGATGCAAGATAGCTTGCGAAGATCGAAAGAGACGCGAAGAAAGACTGATGACAGCGAGAATCACGACAATGAAAACGATGATGAAGAAGAAGATGAAGGAAACAGGGAAACTTTGAACGAGGATGATGCAACGAACGCCTCGAATGAGAGCTCTGACGAAGCTCTTCGTTCTCTGAGCGAAGTTCATCCGGATAAGGGTACGCTCAAGTCTCAGACTTTGCCGACAGCTCGAAGAAGGATTTGGCCTATGCCTAAAGGATTAGATAATGGACAGTTGAGAGCTCACTGTTCAACGTGTACTTGCTCGTCGTCATCTACATCGCAAAGCTCATGTCTTTAGTAGAATAAACAAGAGTTCCGATTCCGAGTCGAGTTCATCTGACTGCATCAAAGAAGCTTGATCATCTTTCTACTTGATAATTTTCGCCTTTTGAATGATCTCTTTGATTTGATCCTTTCAACCTTGACGGTCGCAAACTTTGCAACGCATCATGTCGTTGCCAGAACTCAATTTCACTTTCGATCGATCGCATTCAATGATACTTTGTCCTCGATCTTTTCAATGGTTAGAATGACTAAAATCTACGATACATGAAGAAAACATCACGAGCAGACAAGACGATCTTGCACTCGTCATCGAGTTATCTCCCCCCAGTCCGGACAATCGTCCAAGCTCGGCCATTCCGTCCTTCCACCGAGAACCCTCCCTTCCATTCACTGGCAGGAGAGAGAAAGGCATCGATCGTGCGTGTCGGCGATTCCCATGATGCGCACGTTGTCAATGGAGATATTTCTCGCGTCGCAATAGGTCCATAGAGCCTTTACCATGGCCAATCTCGTGATTTCACCAATGCGCTGCTTCGGCGGCATTGTGTCGGGATCGCCGACCGGATCGTAGATCCAGAGGGTAGACTCATTCCGCAGCACGCAGATGCAGTGCCACGAGGAAGATTGATTTGCCGCCCGCGCCGCTCCTCTCGTGTCACTGGTCATGAGGATCAGGCCTCTCGAGGCCGGCAAGTCTCGAATGACGACGGAGATGGTGATGCAACGAGCCTGATCTGCTCGGTCAGCGACGCTGACGACAGAGTTCAGATAGCCGATCTTCTGCGGCGCCTTTTGAAAAGACGTCACATGGTCATGAATCTTCACGCCGCCCGTGGTTCGAGACCGCAGGTTGGTGAGCCATGCCTCCACGCTTTGCATGGTGGAGGTGGCGATGAAGCTCCCGACGAGAATATTGGCCATGGTGAAATCTGCTCTTAGGACGACGATATGGAAGCTTCGATTTCTGAGAAGAAGATGACGAAGTAGATGACAAAATCTTATCTTGAAAGAACGGTGTGAAAGCTTCGGTTTCCGAGAAGAAGATGACAAAGTCGATGGCGAAATTCTATCTTAGAATGCCGGCCTTGATAGGTGTTGAAATAATCGTGTCGAGCCAGTCGACGGTTTGTGAGTAGAGAAAAGATCGTGTTCTTCTTGATTCCGAAAGAGCTGTCTCGAGAGGGAAGATGGAATTCGACTGAGATTATGATGACGGTATGGAAGCTCCGGTTTCCGAGAAGAAGAGGACGAAGTCGATGGTGAAATCCGACCTTGGGGTGTCGACCTTGATAGGTGTTTCAATAGTCTCGTCGAGCCAGCCGATGTTTTGAGACTAGAGGAAAGACCGGGTTCTTCTGAATCTCGAAAGAGCTGTCTCGAGATGAAAGATGGTAGCTGTTTCTCTTGATGATCTGCTGAGGTCTCGATTCAAGCGTTCGATGTTTCGGAAAATGCAAGGTCCTGTCAGAGCATCTTATACTTCTTTTTTCTAGGGGAAGGATGTTGCTATTGTCGATGTTCCGCGAATGCTTTTTATTCTCATTGAAAGATGTGACTATTGTCGAGTCTCAGCGAATACTTTTTTTTCCTTATTGAATGATGTTGCTATTGTCGATTTTCCGCGAATACTTTTTCTTCTAGTGGAAGGATGGTGCTATTGTCGATTTCCAGCGAATACTTTTTCTTCTAGTGGAAGGATGGTGCTATTGTCGATTTTCAGCGAATACTTTTCTTTCTGGTGGAAGGATGTTGCTATTGTCAATGTCACGTTCAGCGAATATCTTCTTTTCTGGTGGAAGGATGTTGCTATTGTCAATGTTCAGTGAATACTTTTTTTTCTAGTGGAATGATGTTGCTATTGTCGATTTTCAGCGAATACTTTTTTTCTAGTGGAATGATGTTCCCATTGTCGATTTCCAGCGAATACTTTTCTTCCGAGTGAATGAATCAACAAGCGTCACGATTCTAGTCTGCGCGATGTTACTGTTTGAGACTGATGTTAGAAGAAGTTCCAGTTAGGGTTTCGATTAAGAATCAGGATTAGAACTGATGTTGAAACACAAGGCGTCTGCATTAAAATGAAGTTCAGATGCTATCGATGATTCAGGAGTATCAAATCTCTTATCATGAATTCTCTTCTTCTTTTCTTCTCTGTGCAACGTATTGTATGATAATACTACGATCTAGAATTCAGTTGCAAATCCTTGCTGTGTCTAGATCATGACAACGAGGAGTGATCAGACTGCTGCAACAAGGCAGTGTCCGGAATAACGATAGAAAAACAAACGATTCAATCACGTTTCGGGTCATATCTTCGGATGCGATCGGCGAAAAGGGGAACCGAGAAGCTCGTTGAAAGCGCACGAATTCAGGCACCGACATGATGTGCCGCAAAGTTTGCGACGATCAAGATATGAACAGCATCGAATTGAAATGCAATTTCACTTGAGTCTTGCGGCACTTTGAACCTCGCGCACTGACTACTCTACATACTTCGAGGGGCATAATCGTAGCCTTGGTCAAGGCGAGTTCAAAGCTTCCGAAATAACCGAAAGCTTGAAAGATTTGATCTCGTAAATGGGGATGAGGATATCGATGCACCCGGAACCGACTTGCTTCCAGACCCTTTCAGAGGGTCCGGAACCAACCATGACGTGAGAGTTACATCTAGCTATTCATACGCTTCTTTAGTCATTGAAATTAGGGTTTGAGAATAGGGTTTCATTTAGACTTTCCACCCTAGTTTTCCGCCGCACTAAAGATTGAAAACTTGAAACTTCGCTATTCACCACCTACGTAGGGTTCATTTGTTTGCTTCGTGCCCAAGATATTATCCTTGCGCATTGAATTCAGTCATGGAGGGTCCGGCTTTCAACTATATTGAGCTGCTCAATGATCCGTCGCTCGTGGTCTGCAAGCAATGCCAGCATGCAATTTGGCCCAAAGAAGTCTCCAGGCATTTTCATGACGCCGAGCATGATTTATCCAGAGAGACTGTTGGTCAGATCGTCACTACCGTCGAGGAGCTCCCGGGTTTAACTCAGGATTCAACCCAGTTGAACGTCCCCGTTGCTGTTGAGCGTGCATTCACGTCACTGCGACTCCGTCGCGACGGATTGTTATGTCAAATCGAACCAGCACGTTGTCATTATGTCTGCACCACCGAGGATGTCATGCGCAAGCATTTACGGCAAGTTCATCGTGCATCCCGATATCGACGCAAAGGACGGCCGACCAAACGTCAACAGAAACGGCAAGAGACTGCAGGCGATCCGGTATCATGGATTTCCGTGGTATGCCAGAGGTTTTTCCCATCGCGTCAAGGATCACGGTATTTCCAAGTGCGACGGTCAGATGAAGGACGACCACGGACCGCAGATCGCATCGTGCCAGTATGGAACCAGGCAGTTCAGATCATGGGGGAGAAGGTGAAGCAAGCTGCAGCGGAACAGCAGAGGGTGATCGCGGAAGGGAGTGCCCGAGAGGTGAATCAGTGGTTGGAGCGAGCTGGGTGGCACAAGTATTTGGTCGGACTCGAGGTGGACAAGCTGCTGGATTGCGTTGCGGAGCCCGACGAAGAAACCGAGCGAGAGCTGTGGATGATTTGGCGAGGCATGGATGACATGGTCCAAGAATGTCAGAAGACCGTCGTTGAGCGAGCTGGATTGCATCTTCGGTTTGAAGCGGTTCGAACCGAACAACAGCAGACCCGATATACTCCGTTGCAGGGGTATATGGACCGCAAGGCCGTCGTGAAGCATGCTCGACCGTGGAAGCAGATTTTGATGTTCATCGGACGCACTCGGGAAGAACGGGAGTGGCGGAAGCCCAAGTACAAGTTGAAGAAGGAACAGAAGAAGGCATGGAAGCATTTATGGCGAGCTGCTGGATCAGCGTATATGCGGACCCAGGAAGTGCTTGACAAGGAAAGCGATGAAGACGGCGGCGAGGGTCCCGCCCAAGACGAACGTCCGCCGAACGCATTGTCGCAGGCATGTTTGACTTTTTGTTTCACATTGCTGCGGAAGCAGTATGTTCAAACCGAGTACGACAATGTTTTGATTTGTGGGTTGGCGGTATTAGGGGTTCGAGCATCGGGCGGTTGGACGGGTGCGGACGGCTACCCGCCCATTCTATCCAAAATGATCAAGATTGCGCGATTCATGGTCATTGAACAGACGTTTCGGGAGCGAGGGCCAGATATCAGCGACAGCAGTTCCGACGACCGGTCAAGCGAGTCGAACACCGACAGTGAGCCGGAAGATCAGGACAGGCCGGACTGTTTGACGTTGGTACGAAAGTATATGAACGAATTTATGATCCGAGGGACCAACGGAGCCATGTAATGGATGTTGAATTTGCGAACATACGGGTTGAAGATTCATTACAATACCACTGCCGAGGGTTCCATTGACTGGGTCGGAGAGCAGATCAGTTGAAAGGGATCGATGCAATTCACCATGGATCAATTGCGTGAAATGATTGGCGGGTTGATCCGGGAAACCAGAGAAGTATTGTTCCATGATTTAATGTTGATCCAATCCGAGGCGGAGATTCCAGTCATCCCATGATCATCGTTGAGGGATAATCCCCTACCTCTTATTCCCGACCCGCTTCTCTGGGCCACCTGGGCAGGTGGCCCAGAGAAAGCTTTCCGCCGCCAAACCCCATCCGGCTAGCGGGGCCACCTGCCCCCCGATCGATCGGCCACCTGCCTCGAACTCCTACTAGGTGCCCTCTGATGCAGAACTTTCGCTGACGAAGATTGTAGAGCCGATCGAGGCCAGTTCAACGGTTCAAAAATCCCGGAAAAATATGAAGGTTTGACTCAGCAAATGGGGTCGGGGATATTGAGGGTTGGGGCTGCTCGGTCTTTCAGCTGCCAGCATCTTCCCCCGCCCGGATTGATTTCTGCGCGCTGACTACCTCACATACTTTGGGAGACGTAATTGTAGCTCTGAATCAGCTGAATTCAATGCCGTCAAAATAATTGATTTATATCAAGGTTTGATCTAGTAATCGAGGTTGGGGAGGCTCACTGCGCTGGTTGACCGCTCACCTAGTAGTACCTCTTCCCCCGCCCGGATCAACATATGCGCGCTGACTACCTCACATACTTTGAAAGGCATGATTGTAGCCCTGAATTAGCTGAATTCAATGCCGTCAAAATAATTGATTTATATCAAGGTTTGATCGAGTAAATGGGATTGGGGATGTTGATGCCCCGGGGCCTACCTGTTCCCACCTATGCTCAGCCCTAGAAGCAGTGGTCAGCCCTATCGGAAGCATTCAGCCCTAGGAGCAGTGGTCAGTCCTAGCAGCAGTGGTCAGCCCTATCGGCGGGGCGAATGGGTGAATTTGCTACCTGCTATCGAATTCTTCGCTCGGATCAACCTCGATGCGCTGACTACCTCACATACTTTGGGGGGCATAATTGTAGCTCTGATTGAGCTGAATTCAATGCTTCAGAAATAATCGAAAAATATTCAGATTTGACCTAGTAATCGGGGTTGAGAAGGTTCATTGCGCTGGTTGACCGCCTAGTAGTAACTCTTCCCCCGCCCGGATCAATTTCTGCGCATTGACTACTTGACATACTTTGGAAGACGTAATTGTAGCTCTGATTGAGCTGAATTCAATGCTTCAGAAATAATCGAAAAATATCAAGGTTTGACCTAGCAGTCGAGGTTGGGGATATTTCGATGCGCTGAGCGACCGGATTCCCCGCATAGCAGCAATTCCCCGATCACTACTGAACTTCATGCATTCATTATTTGACAAAACTTTCTAAGACATACTTGTAGCTCTGAATCAGTTGAATTCAGATCTTCAAAAATAATTGAATAATATTGAAATCTGACATAGCAATCATTATTGAAAGTATTGCGAATGTTAAAGTTCAACGTTCAACATAGCAGCGCTCGTTGCACAATTGACGTAGAATCACTACAGTTCAACAAAAAACGCTTTAAAAGAATAATTTTATATGACAAAGTTTTAATTCAAGCAATTACAATTTAAATAATATTAAATTCATTAAGTTTACTGCTTGCGTTGTAAATCAAAATGTCAAAGATCAAATATACATGTTCAGTTTTGATGTTCTGCGCAAGCTCTTAGTTCAACGCTACTTTAGTAAATTTGCTTCATCTTTCTTTCAACTTCATGTCTTGTTCAACGTCAGAACATCATTGACAAGCTACATACAACGCACTCAACAACGTTGCTACAGCATTCATATTAATTGTGTTTGATTATCAAAGCTACATATATCAATTGAGATTGAATCTACAGCGCTACGTCTTATGTACATGACTCGACATGTCTGTACATAACGAGCTCGTCAACGACGCAGCAATTGATCGAAGTCGACGCGCAAGATCTGCATCACAGTAAGTAAATATAATAATACATGCAATAATAAAGCATTATATATTAATTTATTGAATAGTAACTCAACATTACATATACAGAACGCAGCTGAGTGTATTTCTTTTTCTTTTCTATCATATTATTCTAAGTTTTCTTTGTTACTTTGTTCAAAATGTCATATTGCTTTATTTTCTGACACGTTTTCTTCTCATATCAAGTTTCATTATTCACATCAATCAGAAAAAGAAAAACAGCAAAAGCTTCTATCACGAATTTCTTCTTTACAATTATTCACTGCTTCACATACACTATCATTAATTCAACAATCTTTGACAATAGTTTCTGATTTTTCAGAGCTTATTATACATAATAATGCATTTTCTTGCAATATATGCAAACAAGTTTTGTTAAACATGAAGAATATGAAAAGACATTGTACACATGATCACGCAAGTGATTTTAAACATACTGTCACTTCATTTATTACTGCACAATCTTTACTTAAGAATCGATTTTTCTTTCAAGTACAAGCACGTTCAAACTTAGTTATTTCAAACATTGCATCAGATATTCAAAGTATTAAATCTGATAATGACAATGATTTACAATCTGATCTTGCTGTTTCAACTCTTCTGTCTTCTTATGAGAAGAAAGTTGAGAAAATTCAAGCAAAATCTGAGATCATTGATTTGAAACATACTCGAGAAGAACTCTCTGCTTTTCAAATTCAAACTCAGTATTTGAATTTCTTGAACAGACGAAATTATTCTTTCGTGAATACTTTTGTGCAGTCAGCAGATAAAACATCTGAACACATTCTTTTTGCACTTTCTTTACAAATCAAACAACTTTTTCAAACAAGTCTTTCAAAAGTTCAATACATGTCAAGACAGCATCTTAATGTGTTGAACAGTTTTGAATTAAATAACATTTGAATCAAGAGTTTCAAAGCTACGCAGAATTTATTTACTATTGATAAATATGTGAAAGTTTTTACTCAATTCTTTTGTTTTTTATTCAGAACTACTTCAGTTACAAATAAAGAACTGACTTTTACATCTGCAATTGAACTTGCATCTTCAAAAGATGAAAAAAGATCTTTGAAAAAGTTGTTTCATTTATCTGACAAAAGTCAAGCTTTGATCAATGATTTGCATGAATTTGTTGAATCTGACGAAGTTGATATTCTTTTTGTTGAAGAAGAAACAAAGAAGAAGAAGAATAAACGACAACAGAAACGAAAGCAAGTTTCGTGTTCGTCTTCATCATCTTCTGCTTCTGATTCTTCTTCAACGAAATCAAGTTCTTCATTCAATGATGTATCTGATTCTTCTCTTTCTGATACAGATGAATCTGAGTCAAATGATGAAGAAACAGCTGTTACAGAAAGAAGAAAGAATGATTCTTCAAGTTCAGAGTCTGATTCATCAAATGATGATTCAAACACAAACTTTGATAAGAAACTTCTGTCTTATAAGTTAAACAAAGCACAGTCTTTACTTCTTGAACTCTTCATTTCATTACTGCAACAAAACATTGAATTCAACAAGTTTGACAGCTGTATCAATAGCTTTTTCGCTTGTTATTCTGTTAATGTTCGCACGAAATCTTTGAGAGATTCTGCACAAATGTCTCAATCTTATTCTGCATTTATATACTGTGCACAGTTGCTTACTCTTGAGCATTGTACACAACAATATTTGCAGAAAAGAAATGAACAGATAGACTGCAGTCTTTTGACAGAACTGTCACTCTTTATGAATACTTTCTTTCATAACACAGCTGTTACTGCACTTGCAGAAATTCTCAATCTGCGAGCATATGCTTTTAAAGTCAACAAGAACAGCAGTTCTGTATTAAATCAAATCATTGTTCATAACAATCAATTGATTTCTTGCAAAGATATTACTGTTTCTTTGTCTGACATGAAAGATTTGTTCAAACAACTGACTTTGAAAACACATGAAATATTGTTTTCAGAGCTGTTGTTTAATGCAGACGTGACAGACTTTTCTGCTTTAACTTTATCTGCACTTGCAGCAACAGAGAATCTTGCAGATAACACAGCACACACTTATTTCTTTTTTCATAATACAACTCTTTCACATTTCTCTGCATATTTGCAGAAGAAAGTACTTGCAAACAGAACTCTGAGAGAACAAATGTTCTTTATGAAGAGAAACAAGTTGATGTTTAAAACTAAATCAGTTTCAAACTATACAGAAAGTTTGAAGCGATTTCTGTTACATCTTCAACTGTTAATGCATTTTACTGCAAGTGTTTCTGCTAGAGCAACAGAGTTAAGCACATTGACGTACTGCAACTCAATTACTTCTGCACAAAGAACTTTGTTATTTGATAAGTCTGCATGTTTATTCATGTTAAGACTACGATACACAAAGAACTTTCATACAACTGAGCAAGAAGCATCTGCAGTTAAATATCTTTGTGCTGCTGTTTCTCATATTACTGCTTTGTATATCGTACTTGTTTTGCCGTTTAAACATTTCATTGAAGTCGAGTGCTTTAATCGAACAGTCGCTCATTCTGCACTACTTTTCGAACATAAAAATATTGCTTTTAATACACGACAGCTTTCTTTATTAATGCGAAGTTGCAGCTTACAGTTTATTCAGCAAAGATTAACTGTGTCAAAGTATCGACATTTGATTCTTGCGTTCGTCAAATACAGCATGTGTGAAGAGCTTTTCTTTGATGAAGAAAATAATCTAGATAAGTCATCTTTACAAATGTCTGATGCTGACATCGCTGCAGCAAATATGCATCATTCTCGAAAGACAGCTGAATCGCAGTATGCTCGTCAGACGAATGCAATTCAGAATATTCGAACAAATAAGCAACAGCAATTTCTTTCATTCAGTTTACGTTATCACACTTTCTTTGACTTGCACAAGATTTCTTTATCTTCTTTTTCAATCAATCAGCATACAAGCACAATTTCTCTTCAACAATCACATAAACATGCACTTTCTTCGTCGAATTATGAAGCACAAAGTCAGTCAAGAAAGTCTGTTAAACTATCAGATTTACAACAAGCTTTATCTGCAGATAACAATGTTTCTTCTGATTATTTACTTGCATTGTTGAGAGAATTTCTTCAAGATGACTCTGCAATGTTTAAATCAGAAGAACAGAAAGAAGCTTTGAAGCTTATCTTGCAGAAAACTTCTTGTTTGACTGTTATACTTGCAACTTCAAGCGGTAAAAGTTTCTTATATCTATTACTTGCTTCATTGAGTACAGCTGAAACTACGATTATAATCGTACCTTTGATTGCTTTGAAGTCAGATCTTTTGCGAAAAGCAAAAGAAATGAAGATTTCTGCTTCAATATATGAAGAAAAAAAGTCTGCAAACAAACTTGTTCTTGTTTCAATAGAAACTGCAGTATCATCAAGCTTTCAATTATTCTTGATGTCTTTGCATGCAGAAAACAAACTTGACAGAATCATTTTTGATGAATGTCATTTGATTGTGACTGCTGCAAACTATAGACATTCAATGCATAGTTTGAAAAAGCTACGACTTATTACTACACAGTTCATTTTTCTTTCTGCAACTTTATCTGTTTCTGTCTTACAAGAAATGAACAAAATGTTATTTCTATCAAACAACATTATTCTTCGAGCGTTAACTGCACGACATAACATTGCATATTCAGTCAAACGTATGACGTCTTCTTTACTTGAGAATCAATTCTCTGAAGTGCTTGATTTTCTGATTGAAGAGAAAAATCAATATACAAAAGAAGACAGAGTTTTGATATATGTTATGAGTATTAAACTTGCAGATGAACTCAGTAAATTCTTGAACTGTCTAGTCTTACATCGAGATGTTGAAGACAAAGAGTCTGTTATAACGAAATTTCGTTCACAAAATAGTACAGTTCTTGTTTGCACATCTGTATTAAGCGCAGGTTTTGATTATAGTTCTGTGCGAGCTGTTATTCACTTTCAGAGTGCATATTCTATCATTGACTTTGCTCAGGAAAGCGGTCGAGCCGGTCGAGATAATCAGCTTGCTAAGTCAATTGTTTTCATTTCTTCTTCTTCAATTCTTTCTACAGAACGAGATTTTGAAGCAAAAAAAGCTTTTAAACTGACTTATCTTGCAGAAAAAGTATGTCGACGAAGAGTTTTGAATGCAGAACTCGATGATCAACATATGACTGAATGTCAGAAAGATTCTCAAGCTTTATGTGACTTATGTCAAACAAGAGAAGTTGAACGCAATTCAATAAGAAAAGATGTGCTGATAAATCAACAAACAGTTGAGATTGAAAGATTAAAGTTCTTTCAAATACTTGATCATTTTACAGATGTCTGTACATTTTGTTTCGTGCTATCACTTGATTCAGAAACATATAACAATCATACTTTAAAAAATTGTTCTGAATATCAATTGAAAGTAAGTTTCTATTTCTCTACACTGAAAAAACTTCGAAGAGAACATTTATTGACAACAGATTCTTGCTGTTTTACTTGTTTTTTACCTACTGTGTTATGTTATCAAACACGAGATGCAAACAACAATCATTGCAAGTATAATGACATTCTTTTCTCTGTTGTTTTTGCTGCATATTATTCATTATCTTCGTTCAATATATCTGATGTTCTTTCTTCTTTTGATACAATTCAATGCTTTGATCGAAGAAAATATAATATGTTGATGTTAAAAAAGACAAGATACTTTGATACAGATGCAATCGTTGCAATTATTTTCTTTTATCATGTCATTGAGTTTTGTGCACAAGAACGAGATCGTTTATTGAATGAATAAAATGTTTAATAATTGTTTGCTTTGTTAAATTTGAACACATAATACTATGTTTTCTTTGAATATTTGATTTATAGTTAAGCTACGCACTTGCTTTATTGAATTTAAACACAGAACACTATGTTTTCTTTGAGTATTTGATTTACAGTTGAGCTGCGCACTTGCTTTGTTCAATTTGAACACAGAACACTATGTTTCTTTTGAATATTTGATTTACAGTTAAGCTACGCACTTGCTTTATTGAATTTGAACACAGAACACTATGTTTTCTTTGAGTATTTGATTTATAGTTGAGCTGCGCACTTGCTTTATTGAATTTAAACACAGAACACTATGTTTTCTTTGAGTATTTGATTTACAGTTAAGCTGCGCACTTGCTTTATTGAATTTAAACACAGAACACTATGTTTTCTTTGAGTTTTGTTTGAAAATAATTTGATTATATTTATATAAGTTGAAACTTTATAAAAATAAGTCAATTATTGTTATATGTTTTGAGAATAAGTCTTGTAACTATTTAATTCTTGTTATTTTATTATTTTATTATTTCTTTTTTATTTAATGAAACTTTTTAATTAAAGATAAAGATTATTGAACTGCAGACATTATGTTGGGGAGCGTAACTGTCTGTTGTTCAATTTGAGTTGATCTGAGATTGAAATTTTAAGTTATTTAATCAGAAATTTAAAGTAATTAAAATATACAATGAATAAATATTATATATATACAACATAATTCATTCTTCAAACACAGTTTAATAATAATTATAAGATAATAGATACAAAGAATTATAATACAAATATTTAATATAATAAAAATATACTTGTAGAAAAATTATACTTAAGTAGTACAAGTTTATAATTATATAATATATTTAAAGTAGTAATATTAATATTATTATTTAATGAAAAATTAAATCATTAATAATAAGTTTAGAATTATCTTAAAAAGATCTGTTTATTTTAATTATTAAGTTGTTGACTTGTATAAATTAATCTGATTTATTATTAAATTTAAAATGATTAATAAATAAAATACATTTTAATTTATATCATTCAATGCAATCATTGAAAATTAATGTAATTAACACATAGTATCTACTTTTAGGTGTTTGGACGTCCCAATTCGGGGGCCTTTGAAGCCGCTTTACGGTGTCAGAACACCGAGGTTAAAAGATCCGGACCGGCAAAACTATTGAGCCGAACTCGATTGGTGAACAAGGGTCTGCTAGTCTCAGGCGCCTTCGCAAGGATTGCGCTCCTTCGTGGATTGCACTCCATTTCTGGCTTACAACCACAAAGAGATCCTGCCCTTTTTACCGCCGACTGGGTCTTGGGGCAATGGACATAAGTACAGGACATGGCACCTCTCATCACGCTGTACTTACCCTCCTCCTCCGAACCTTTCCATCCTCTACCCTCAATCGCAGCGCTGCGCAATTCCTCGTCGCTTTTCCCCTTGTCTATACAACACACCTCGTTCGCTATCGTTCTTTTCTATGGTCGCAAAATTGTCACCAGGGTTCACAGCTACTTTACCATGCTCTGTCTGTCCTTCGCAATAGCAGCCATCCATTATGCAAACACGGCGGAAAACTGTCAGATTGCCCCCCAGCTTTTACACCCAACAGCGCAGGGAACTCGCAGAGCAGGGACGGACTCCTCCAAGGCCTGCCGACAACACGAAGAAGAGTCTGACATCTG
>JAABUI010000213.1_pt1 | contig 70235 bp, 77 predicted proteins | sample 5559111 | NCBI WGS metagenome assembly JAABUI01 (sample SAMN10711870, study PRJNA513365) | rock metagenome | isolation source: Antarctica rocks | place: Antarctica: Victoria Land, Buttleship Promontory | reverse complement strand
AGCTTATGTTCTCCTGAGTCATATAGATAGCCGGCTCTTCCCTTCTAGATACTTTCCTTCCTTAGCATTTATATACTCGTTACATTACACCCATATGACTCGCTCTATGCTGGCCCCTAACAATTATGATCTGCATATGATCAGCTTTGAATCAGAAGCTATATTTTAATGAAGAAGCAGACTGTTCTAAGAGCAAAATTGAAGAAGTTGTTAATGAAGAAGAAGAGTTAAACTGATCTCTTTATGTTTTGTTTCTATTCATTCTGTTTCTTTTGTTTCTTCTGATCGCTGAGACTCTTTTTGTATGATGAGAGAGATGTGAATCGCTGTTTTTGTTAGAAGTCAGCATAGAGCGAGTCATATGAGTGTAATGTAACGAGTATATAAATGCTAAGAAAGAAAAGTATCTAGAAGAGAAGAGTCGACTATCTATATGATTCAGAAGAACATAAGCTAATTCTGAATAGAGTTGACTTCGAAACAAGTCTATGCTCTAGCGACGAGCGATCGACGATAGCTCTCAGAATAGTCATCAACATAGTCATCAACATAGTCATCAACATAGCTATCAACGAAGATGCGTAGCTAGAATCGTAACATTATTCTCTCTCTTCAACAATTCATGTTCGCATGAATGTATTTTCTTAGTCTTGTGTAGAATCGAAATGTCTATTGTAGCAGACTCACTATGCGAGATAGAAGTGTCATTGAAGCAGACTCACTAGTTGCACGCAAACGAGTCGACAGATCGATTCACTGATAGATAGAATGATGTGAGTAGATAGATCATCGCATTGACGAAAGATGTCATTGTAGCAGACTCACTAGTTGCATGTGAATGTATGATCAGATTCACTGATGAATAGAACGATGAGAAGATAGATCATTGCATTGACAGTGTCATTGAAGCAGGCTCACTGATCGACTTGCTCATCGAAGAGATCGACTTTGAGCTCGTCATTGTAGCAGACTCACTAGTTGCACGTGAACGTATGATCAGGTTCACTGATGAATAGAACGATGAGAGCGAGTAGATCATCGCATTGACGATGTCATTGAAGCAGGCTCACTGAGAATTTGCTTCTCGAGATAGAGACTTCACGCAGTTCTATGACTGGTCTCGTTTGATTGTTCAACAAATTCGAAGAATCTCTTGCGAATCTGAATGAACGATTAATTCGCTGATCTTTGATCTAGTCGAATGGTTTCAATCATTTGTTTATACTCGCTGATCAGCGCACGAGTTCGAATCTTTTGTTTATTCTTGCTGAATCAGCTCACGAGAGAAGAAAGGTGAGTGCTGCTGCACGAACGCAAGTCGCTAGATCAAAGTCGATAGAGAATTGAAGAACTACTAGCAGAAGCATTCGAAGAGATCGATGCAGATTATTTCACTTCGTCTGTAACGAAGAAGCATTTATATAATGTTAGGGACCAGCATAGAGCGAGTCATATGAGTGTAATGTAACGAGTATATAAATGCTAAGGAAGAAAAGTATCTAGAAGGAAAGGACCGGCTATTTATATGACTCAGAAGAACATAAGCTAATCCTGAATAGGGTTGACTTCGGAACAAGCCTATGCTCTAGCGGCGAGCGATCGACGATAGCTCTCAGGATAGTCATCAACATAGTCATCAACATAGTCATCAACATAGCTATCAACGAAGGTGCGTAGCTAGGATCGTAACAGTTTTCTTGATGACTGATTTAGCTCGAATGTTTCTTTTAAGTGAAGTGAAAGCTTAATTAGTCAGCTTTCTCTCTCTTCATCAGTTACTATTTAGTTTTGAAGCTCTTCAGCTTAAACAATATCACTTCTTTACTATCTTCTAGAATTAAGTCTTTAGTGCTGAGTTGTTTTTCTCTATCTTCATGTCTTGACGAGTCGAGTCGAGAATTTCAAGTCGATACTCAATTTCAACTCTCTGACTCGACTTGAATACTCAGGTCAAACATCTCAACTCTGTTGCAAGCGTGTCTCGTTACTCTGAGTTAATCTAACATAGTTTGTGTTAAACTATCATAAACTAGTACAAAGCTGATGTTGACACGCTAGTGATCTAGCGCGTCTTTGTGAGTATAAGACTCTCGACGTGTTTCATATTCTTTCTTCTTTAGCTTTGAACTTCTAGTTAGAATACACTTATATGATTCGCTCTATGCAGACTCATAACAGACTCAACTTGAATACTCAAGTCAAGAACTCGACTCGATCTCAATAACTCAACTTGACGCGATCAGTCTAATGAAAGCGAGTGATTCATGATTTTGCTTGTTAACAATCTATTAAATTTTTTCTACGAATGCACTTTAGTAGTGTCACGAACAACTAATGCAGATATTCACTTGAGATTTCGAATATTTGATGCACTTTTCAATCATCTTGAGCAGATTGAAAAGAATATAAGAAGAAGTACTTGCTCGTTGAGTGCTGTTATAGTAAAGACTTGCGAAAAAGTCTCAATCAAACTTGCGAAGTATTATGTCAAGATCGAAGACAGCGATGAAACAATATATAATCTTGCAAATATTCTGAATTCTACAATGAAGCTAGATCTTTACAAGACTTGAAACGACAAAGACAATGAAGATACAGATCATGATGAAGAGTCTGTTCACTACGAGATCAAGTACAAGACAGAGTTCAAAGAGTATTTTCATCGTTACTATGAAGATTCAGCTGTCGATTTGAGAGCAGAAGCACAAAGAGCAAGAAGTGATGCTGATGAAATAATGCATTATGATAATGCATTTGATTGTTTACTAACGATCTTGTAGTCTGTTGCAACTGTTAGAAGATCATTGCTTCGACAATCTCAGCGTGCTCGTTCTTTTCAAGACAAAGATGATCGATATCTTCGCACTGATGTTATAGATGAGAAATGTTCAACATGACAATTTTGAAAAGACAATGCTTCGAATTTTCCTAGATTGACGCAAATGACTAAAGATGTTCTTTCATGCTCGATATTCTCGATAGATATTGAGCGAACTTTCAGTCTTGCTAGAAGAGTATGTCGATGAGATCGATTACAGATGAGTTCGACACCTTCCCAAAGCGCGTTCTTTTTATCCTCTTGGCCGAGCCCGCGTTTCGGGCAAATCAATGATTTTCTTTCGCAGCTCGAGAAGGTGATTCTCGACTAACGAAATAAGATAGCCATGGAGGAAATACGGGCTCGCATCAATGAAATGCCCTGGCGAGCGAACAGCTACTTCGATTTGGTGTTAGGCCTGTCAAATCGGCTTTAAAGAGATGTCTTGATGTTTTGATGTTTTGACATATAGAATATATGATGTCTTTGAATTGGTGGGGAAGCCTCGGCCGGTTATGCTTGCCGCCTATTGTTCTATGTCGTCTGGGATGCGACCTAGAATACAGATGTTGTCTCTGGCTTTACTGTAGCCTCGCATATTGTGTGTACCCTTTCCCGATGCGCAATCAATAGATGCAAGCACCCAGCAACACATCCCGCTAGGTGGAGCTTCATTGGTGGGTTGGTCTGCGACGATCCAATCATTTCGTTGCCATGGTGGATGCGAGGGGGCTTGCAGTCTTGCAGATACATAGATTGCGTGCGCGTGCAGACCATAGATACGTATGATACCTTGCCGGGTAAAGCCAGTGCATAAGCATAAGACGAGCCAGCTTTGTCAAATATCAATAGGATCGCTTTTGGTAGTACTTACTCGTACTCGTACTGCATCATCTGAAGGCGGTCGCCGTTCAGTCAATCTTCACTCCAAGATAATTGGGAAGCTTGGACCACCTCCCTCTCCGGCTGGAAGCGGCGACTTCAATCGCTCAAGCATTTCTGCTAGCGCCTCCAATCACCCAATCCCTGACGTCGTTCGTTGCCCAGCCTCCTACCATATCTCCACCCCCCATTCTTTCTCCCCTTCTCCCTCACGCAGGCCAACAGCCGACGACAAACGTATCATCAGGCTGTTGGTATGCAGACTTCTGCTTAATTCAATGCGAAGAAGGTCCTCGGGCTCGGCCGAAGAGGACGATGATACCGACGAGGCAATTGCAACCGAGTCTCCGTATGTGGAAAACAATGGCCTCAGGAGAAGCTTCACTTCCGCCAAATACGACGTGACCAGGCATTCAGATACTCTGGACAGAAGGAAAGTGGAGAAAACAATCGCAGCGGCGCAAGTTCTGCCAGATAGCTGGAAACTTCCCCCTGGCACACAAGGGACTCAGAAAAAGCAACCGCCCTTGGCCCCCGAGCAAAGCGTGAACAAGATGGTAGAACTACGGGCACGGCGGTCTCGGACGCGTAGCCCTTGGTCAAGCTCCTTGCTGACGCTGTCTGCAACCGCACTGTCTATGGTCCTACTTCTCTGCATCATCCATGCCTTCGCTACTCGGCAGCTGGACTTCAAAGGTTGCGACATGTACTACACACGATCTATATTTTTCAAGTTCGCGGACTTTGATACCGAACATACGCGTTTTGCTAGCAAATATTCGTTGCACCTGTATCGAGAGGGAGGCTTCGATGAAGATTCAAAGGCAAAAAGATCCCCGCTTCCTTGCCGCTGCTATCAGCTTACAATAAATAGGTCAAGGGTGTTCCTGTACTATTCATACCTGGCAATGCTGGAAGCTACAAGCAAGCAAGATCCCTTGCTTCCGAGTCTGCTCAATACTTCTACAACAGCATTCAGCATGATCCAAAGGCTTTGAAGGAAGGAGCGACAAGCATAGATTTCTTTTCCGTTGACTTCAACGAGGATTTCACCGCTTTGCACGGACAAACTTTACTAGATCAAGCCGAGTATTTGAACGACGCCGTGGCGTATATTCTCTCCCTTTACCACGATCCTCGACGGTCCCAACGAGACCCAGGATTGCCTGATCCTAGCTCGGTCATCTTAGTCGGTCATTCCATGGGCGGAATTGCTGCCCGAACAATGCTTACTATGTCCAACTACCAATCCAACTCGGTAAATACGATTATCACGATATCTGCACCGCATGCTCGACCACCAGTTTCAGTCGATGCGGAGATTGTTCGCACGTACAAACAGATAAACGACTATTGGCGACAAGCATATTCGCAGAAATGGGCAAACGATAACCCTCTATGGCATGTTACGCTCATTTCAATTGCCGGGGGAAGTTTGGACACTGTTGTGCCTTCGGATTACTCGAGTCTGTCGTCGCTTGTACCAAGCACGCATGGATTTACGGTCTTTACTTCATCTATACCGAACATGTGGACAGGCGCGGATCATATTCAGACGACCTGGTGTGTACAGCTAGTGAGGCCTATTATCAGGTCTTTACTCGAGACGATCGATGTACACCGTCTTGGACAGACAAAACCAAGAGCGGAACGTATGCGCATTTTCAAAAAGTGGTATTTGACTGGTATGGAAGATACTGCGGAGAAGATGTTACCGTTGAAGGCACCAACGACTTTATTAACGCTAGAAGACAATTCAAATTCTATTATCTCGAAGGGCGAGAGGCTTGTTCTCAAAGACTTCGGTCGAACAGGAAAGCCAAAAGCACACCTTATTCCAATACCCGTACAAGACATACCCGGGTCGAAGAGATTCACTCTTTTGTCAGACCTGCCTATCGAGGATCATGGGAGCAACGGCCATTTAGAAGTTTTGTTTTGCAGCGTCTTCCCATTGCAAGCTGGTCAAGCGGCAACATTGTTCTCTATGAACATAGACTTGTCCGATGACACGTCTGGCTCTACCCGCCTCGCCTGTAAAAATGCCGCTCCGGATGTCATAAAATTGCCGGCCTCAACACGTTTGTCGAAGCATGCCTATGATCGAACTCCTCCTTTCTCCTACCTCCAGTACCAACTGGAGGATCTTGCAGAACACCAGTTTGTCGCTGTGGTAGACAAAGCATCAGGTTTGACCTCTGGTTGGGTCATTGCTGAATTCATTGATATGACCAACAGTGTCATCCGCCCTAATCTAGGTCTTCGACATTTATTGTTACAAGGGATGCATATGAAATTACCAGCGAACCGGCCAATGGTGACGGAAGTTCAGATTCCCGCTTTTCATTCGAGCCTACTTGCTTTTCACTTAACCTTAGGAAGGCAAGCCTGCGGTGATGATGCAGAGCTTTTCACTCCTTTAATGCGCCAGTATCTCGTTGAGCCTCATGAGTCAAGGTATTTTGTCAATCTCAAGAAGGCCAACATCAGCTTGCATGGTATTGCTCCATTTATGCCGCCACCTTTGCGAGAACACGCTACCACCAATGGGGTTTCACTACAGTTCTGGTCAGATCCAACATGTAACTCGTCGATCAACGTCTCCTTACAAGTGGACATCCCGGGAAGTATGGGTAAGCTCGTGATGCGATACAGGATGGTTTTCGCTGCATTTCCATTGCTCGTTATAGCTTTGGTTCTTCGTAAGCAATTCAATATTTACGATCAGAGTGGTAAGATAAGACCGATTGCTACCTCGACTTGTAGCTAAAGGATATTAGGCATCTTCATTACCTTTGCAGAATCCATGGATCTTTGTCTTCGGTCCTCGTTACCCATACTTCTGTTGGCCCTGTCATGTCTAGCCATGTCATTAGCAATCTCAAGCTCTGCAACGCCCAGATCTGCCTCGCCTGGTTTCTTCAGTTGGAGAAGGAACGCTACCGAATCTGCAATCGACTACACCAAGAACGATCTCTTGCTGGGTTCCCAGGACCCCATATTCTGGTTTCTTGTGCCACTCTTGGGCTTAATCAGCGCAGGCCTTTGCGTTCTGATCAATTGGGCGGCACTTGGACTGACCTTTTTGCTCTACATACCCTACAGTCTGCTAACAGCAAGACCGGCTTGGGCTAGACCTGACGACGAAAGGAAAACTACTGTGCCTGCCTTTGCCACCAGCTCACCTCGAAGACGTTTTGTTACTACCCTAGTACTATTCCTCCTAGTATCTACAGTCGTTCCCCATCAATTTGCCTATCTGGTGGCCTGTATAGTACAATTAGCAACCTGCACGCGGGCGTTGAGGTTGGTCAGGGAGACTGTAAACATCCCATCTCTGGTAATTTGAACGTTATCATCCAGGGGCTAACCTCCGCAGCGATCGGGTGCTAATTACAACTTCTACAACTATGCTCACTCAATTTTGATCCTAATGCTCTGGGTCCTACCAATCAATATACCTGTCCTGCTGGTCTGGGTACACAACCTCGCGGTACATTGGCTTACACCATTTTCATCACATCATAATGTCTTATCGATAATGCCGTTTATAATGCTGGTTGAGACGTTGACGTGTGGGAAGATGGTTCCGAGACTCACTTCGAAGTAAGTTCTCCCCCACTGTTCAGAAGTTGGCAAAGGTCATTAGCTCTCCGTCACCGGAGAAATTTCCAGGGACAGCTGATGACTTTTGTCACCCGCTTGTGACCCCTGCTCCTCCCTACAGCATGCGTTACTAACCCCACCCTAAATAGCTTCCGCTACATAACCAACATCCTCTTCTTCTTCCTCGCCGTCTATGCCGCAGTCTATGGCGTCACGTACGCTTATCTGCTCCATCAACTCGTCAACTTCGTCTCTGCGTGGCTCGTTGCTATCCATGTCTCTGGTAGCAATTTCTCGCTATCGGGTCTTAGTCAGATACTCGAAGGTGAGGAGAGCGATGGCGATGTCAAGAAACGGCCATAGCCCTACCATTGACTTTCTCTGACCTTCTTCCTAGCTGCCCCCTTGCTCTCCGCTGCCTGGGACTTATCATAGATGATTCATTTCCTGTTACGTGCTTTGAGCGGATTGTTCATAGCACGCGTGAGCCCGTTTTCTGGCTTTGTATAGATTTAGGCCGGTAATGTTGATAATGTGTACATAGATTAGAGGCGTTTTGTGCGGACGTGGGGTAGATGCTGTGCATAGTAGTAATAATGAGGGTTCGAAGTACGAGTTGTCTCTGTCAAGGCTCTGTTGAGGCGTGCTTGTGCGCCGGGCTGGGAGAGCAATTGGCCGTTTTCAGTCCAGGAACGATCTCTTTGGTTGGAGTTCCCTTGGAGATGAAACATATCAGGTGTCCGGCAAAGCCTAGCTCACCAAACGCATCCACACACCTCTATAAAAATCTCGAGAACCAGGGATTCACCATCAGCTCTCGGATGGAATATAAATCCCATGTGCTAAGTAACAGTCCATGAAAGTACCCCCCTGCCGCTCCCCAGGCGACCTTCAGACTGTGCCTCCTGAATTATAACGCCCCATTCTAGCCCAAGCGCCTGCAATGCAGCTAGCTTCATACGTAGAGAAATAATACGCCTCGTAGGGGTGGTAACAGGAGATAGCGGTTTGAACCACAAAAGACGTGGGGCACGTAATGTCACACAAAACGGAGAGAATGCCGCAGAAGGGAAATCTGTACTTCAAGGGTCTCGCTTCGTAAAGTATCTCGAAGGCCCGCTTCTTCCCTTTAGCAGCGTAGCTCTTCTTGGCTCGAATTCTCACTCGCTCATCTCAGCTCCCCCGCTCACTCCCAAAATGGTTCCTCACCCATCCGCTGATCCCGCCCCCGCTGCTCCCACTGCTCCCACTCCCGCCCTCTCCGTTCCTCGCACTAGACCTCCGTCTCCCCGTCTCCGGGCCCCTACTAGACTGCGACGGACCCGACCTCGAATGGAAATGATATCTCGGGTTTTCTGTCCCCGGGCTCAACGGCACCTGACTGTTTCTCGGAGCCTGGCCTTGCGATCGCGGTTGGTCTGGTGAGTCCGGTTCTTTGGGCATGATGCCTTGGCGGCAGTGCGGGCAGGTGTCGTGCTCTTTCAGCCAGGCGCCAACACATTCGCCGTGGAACCAGTGGGTGCAGGGTAAGACGGTGACTTCGTCGCCAATCTCAACGTTGTCCATGCAGACGGAGCATTCGGCTTTACCGTCGGAGCCCATCATGCTTTTGTCTGCTTCTGTTTTCGGTAGAGCCGCAATCGCGGCTGCGGAAGCGGGGCCAGGGGCCGCGGAGCCATTCTGCGCTTCCATGAATTGAGAGATTACGCGATCAAGGGCTTCTTCTGTATACACCGCGTCGCCGTGGGCAGCATTCGCTGGATTGAAGAGTTGAGCGAAGAGGTGGAACGGTGGTCCGAGAGTGGGGTTTCCGGCGCCGGGGCGACCATCTTGCTGCATGCCGTGCATGTTCTGCAGCAAAGAGCCGAGGAGCCTATCGGTTCGTAAGTGAATCTGGTCATTGAGTTCTTGGAGCTCGTGGAGGGAATTCGGTACTGACCCGTGTAGCTGGTCGACAGGGATAGCTTGGGGTTGGGGATTATTTGCGTCTCGTGGTAAAAGGCGGGCCGTGCCTGTTATTGTTGCCCTGCTGCCAAATGCTTGGCGGGCGGTCCCTTCTTGAAGACGGGAGGTGTTAGCATGCGTATGTGGGTAGTAGCGGTCGTGATTGCGATCAACGAAGTCCATGAAGGGGTCTCTGCGAGCATATGTGGGACCCGGGAAGTGGGGGGTGTTGCGGGAGTGTGGAGGCCCACCTGGTGCTTGTTGGTGACGTTGTGTCCCTCCTTCGAGCATTGTTGCAAATGTTTGGAATATGGGGGTGAAGGGGTCGTTCATATCGGGTCCACCAGGCCTCATACGTGGTGACGATGATCGGAAAGAGGTGCGCATGAAGTGGACCCCTGGGCCTGCGTTCCATTCTACGTGCTCGATATCATCTTCATCCGGATCTGGCGCTTCCCGCTCCCAGGGATTATGGTGATGCGGCGGATGGTGAGGGAGGTTGTCTGGGCTCTCTTCTTCGGGGTCTTCGACATGGGTATCTCGCGGATCGTGGTCCTCTTCAATCTGTGATACGTGATTAGCAACTCTATATATCCAACGCTCGTGACGGTCGTCCCACGGTGCGGACGAAATCAGTCCGATAGGTGTGGACAGATCCACAACTTACCACCTCAATAAAATCAGATTGACACCGAGGGCAATGTAGGCCATGCTCATCCCGATGCCATTTGTTCTCACATTGATGGCAATACACCAGCTCCCGGGTTTGCCCATTGTCGGCCATGGTGGATGACTATTGATGGTGTCAAAGCAGATGCAGAAGAGTAATCCTGGCCTTCGATGCAGTCGCCAAAGCTAAGTGACAGATCTTGATAAGGCTGATACAGCTATGTGGCTGACTTGATGGTGCGGTCTTACGGTGGAGGCGCAGCGAGGTTATCGTGATTTGATAACCTTGTCGTGCGCCTTGTTATGCGGGCAGCGGAGGTGTCCGCTTTCAGTACTTAAGATATCTGAAGTAGGGTAGTGACTGCAGTAATTTGGAGGAAATGATGGAAAGTTCGATAACTAGACGAAGGTGATTGATAGATGTTTGAGAGGCGGTAGAGTAAGTAGAGTAAGGTAGGTAGTGCGTTTGTTCATGAACAGGACGCTGTATTTGATGGAGAGGGTAAATCGCGAACCCTACCTAGAATACCTACTCTAGAAGCGCGGAGTATGACGCATGGGGCGACAATGATCCGTGTCAACGGCTGCTATGAGGTGCAGCAACGGTTCTTAGATACCATGAATTGTTATACTCCGTAAGTATGGGGATAAAGACGAAGCATTCTTCACAAATGGGAATTTCCTTGTTTGGACTGATGCTCTGGATGACAGATCAAATGAGCAAACGAGGTCTCGCGTGTACCGGTATATCATGCTGACGATTCCGTTGTTTTCTTTGAACTTCTGTCAGCCCTAAACATATGTCCTATCAATAATATCATAATAACCAAACGGCTTCATCCAACGTGTGATATTCATCCAATAGTAATAGATGCATATTATTGGTACTTCTGCCGATTGATATATGATGTTCCCAACCACCTCCTTGCGCCAAGACCCAATCATCAAAGATAGTCGCACCTCAACCAAATCTTCACCTTCTCTTCGCACCTCTGAACAGCATACCTCCAACAACCCCGGCGGCTATTGCAACACCGCTCAAAATTGCAACGCCCATCAACCCTTCCTTGGCCACTTTATCGTCAATCAAACTCCTCAGGCTACCAGCTTGCAAATTGGCCGGCTCATGATCTAGGAGGAGGTCGTTGTATCGTCTTGCTTCCGCGTAGTTGCCTAATTTGTAGTTTCCAAGAGCCAAGTAGTATAGACACTCGCGCCTTCGCTCTGGGGCATTCCGGAATATCTCGGACAATAGACGGACCCCCTCTTGCTGCTCATGCCGTGCAGACGACTTGATCAGACCCTGAAGACAAGTTTCAGCTGAGAGCATCGCGGTTGTATAAACGAAGCTTTACCCATGCGTAGTTAAACTTTGTCTGGACGCCGACGTATTCTCCTTCTTTCTCATACTGGGCTCGTAGGACTTGAATCTCGTCGGGCTTCAACGGGCTATTTGTACGGTAGATCAGCACGTCTTCTTGTCTCTAATCTCGAGAGCTCGAAAATCACCTGTCGGCATCTGCAGCGTCTGGCAAGAAAAATGACATGTTAGCGGTGTGATAGGTGAACCTTTAGCTCAGATCCTTAGGGAACAGCCAAGGTAGAAACGTACAGGGTAGATTTGAGCCCATTTCTTGGGGTGTTCGAGTCAGAGCGCAGCTTTCCAAGGTGATGAATGTCAAATGGTTCAATGGTTCAGGCGTCACAAGCTTGGTTTGAGCCACTTCGACCGTGGCGGTGCGTTTTGCGCTAACTTACTTTAGTCATCATGCGGGTAAGCCACGCGTAACTGTCGATCACTTCAATGTTTACATCAACAACAGTATCAACTATCGCATGCTCCTCATCGTTCATACCTAAGTCTATCCAGCTTCAATTTAAAGCGCATTGCGTTGCAAGCAAATCTGAATTGATAGTTTTCTCTCTAAAGCGCTGAGTTCCCACCCCAACCATTTCTGGAATATGCTACTTGATGAGGATCCAGCGACGGTAAGTCTACGGGAACCGTTGAATCTCACAGAGCTGTTTCTAACTACTCGGGAAAGCTAATTCATCACACAATTGGAAATTTCAACATACACCCTGACAAGATAGCTATTGGCCGCATAAATGAGTCACTATCCACACTTCAGCAAGCCCGAGACCTGCGTTTTCGAGAAGCCGAAAGTGCTTTAAAGAGTAATGAGAAAACGAATACTCCGTTGATGGTTCTATATGCTTATTTGATTGTCAGAGCTTTCGCGGAATCTTGCAACTTTGGGGCAGCAGCACGGCGAAACAGTCTCCTCCCACAATAGTGTCGACCACGCCTCGCAAATCGTTGAGCTTGACACACAAAAGTTTCGTATTGCTAAGGCAGCTTCAGAGCTTGAAATCGAGGGCGAAAGATTAGAGCAGGAGCTAGAAGTTCTGAAGGGCCGGCTGCAGGAACTCGACATTCAGGGTGTTGAAGGGGATGAGGCAACGAAGTTAAGGCGGGAGATTGATGACCCAACGATGTAAGTATCCAAGAAATTGGCTGGCAAGCCAATGAAGGTCTGATGGCTAACGGCAAGGTTGTCAGACTTAAGCTCAAAGTCTACCGCTCACTCGGAATCGATGTGGAGACAGACAATGCCGGGAACTACAGCAGAGCTGTGATACGGAATAACCAAAAGGGTGACGTCCATGTGGTCAACATCGACCCAAAGTTCTCGCGATTTTTCTATGCCAACTACTTCTGGCAGACAATGTAGTTTGTACCGAATAGGGTTTCTGGATAGGGTTGGTTTTGCTAGGTTATCCATGAACGAAGTTTGAACAGGCGCGGAATGGCAGGAGCATCTTCGTTCGGGCATATAGAATCTAATGGAGTCTAGCTGAGGATTACTAGTGCACATTTGAGGGGCGTTTCCAAGAGACGGGCTCGACAATGTGGCCAAATCCGCACCTGCTAGTTAATTGGCCTAATTGAAACATTTGAGACTTAGCCTTGTTCCCTGGTATTGATTCATAGCGTCTGTATCGGGTCGCTAGAAGCTATAGTAAGAATCAGGATATGCTTGTGCATTTTATAGGAAAAGGTGGGCCGACGAAAGTTGTACTACTAAAAGCCTGTTTCGCAAGTCTCTTTTCAAATAAAATCAGCTTATCCTATTCTCTGCCAGGAGTTCTCTGAAAACTTTGAGTAATATGAAGGGTGCCTGGGCTTCTTTAACCTAAAGAACGAAACAGAAGGATTGACAGAATGTGAGGGTAACACTGAGCCTCTAGTTGCAAGAGAAAGTTCACAGACATATATTTTTTAACAATACTTGCATCATACTCCGTATGTATATCGACTACGCCCGGTTGATCACCAATAGTATGCTTTATGATACAAAAGACAAAATTGAAGGAGTTCCACAAAAGATGGCCTCTAGTTTTCAGAAATACTGCGAGGATTGATACCGGAGATCTTGATAAGATAAGGTACTACCGCTAAACAAGCGTTTATAGCGCGATACCGGTAAAGCATAATTCCGATGCAATGCGGCAAGATTGAAACAACGTTCTGCCATCCCATTTGTTTTGCCTGTGCCATTTTTGAAAACAATGACAGTATGCCTCGACATAGGCCCGCATCTTCTGGCTACGCCCGTATAGCTCAAGCAGATGAAGAGAATGGTTACATTGATGACTCGGACGAAGAAGATGCTCTCCGCGCCCCTCGTACCATTTCCGCTTCAGCTCTGCGATATGCCCCAATCCAGCCCCAGTCCCATGAGCAAATGTTCGCGGCCCCCAGCGATAGTTCGTTGGGACACCAACGTCGGCCAAGCTCCGGAAAACGGCGTATGCGAAGGAACTCGTCTGGTGTGGACATCAAAGCAATTAATGCTCGGCTGGAGCGGTGGGCGGAAGAAATTGCTTCGAAATTCAAAATTAATAGAGTCAAGGGCAAGACAGATGAAGAGGAGCAATTAGAGATCCAGCACTCGGTTTTTCAGCCTCCGGAGGGCATGAGACCAGCCAGTGCGGAAACGCTTGCTTCAGACGGCGAAGATTTTCATGGAGACCGTATAACGAAGATGGAGTTCGATGATATAGTTGAGAGTGTGAAGGTCGCCATAGAGCTTGGTGTTCATCCAAAGATGATATCCCAAGGAAGTTCAGGGAGCTACTTCGCCCGGAATAGTGAGGGCAAGGTCGTTGGTGTTTTCAAACCTAAGGACGAGGAACCATACGCATCAAGGAATCCCAAATGGACCAAATGGATACACAGAAATCTATTTCCCTGTTTTTTTGGCAGAGCTTGTCTTATACCGAATCTTTCATACGTTTCTGAAGCAGCTGCCTACGTACTGGATGTGAGACTGCAAACGCATCTGGTTCCATACACCGATATCGTATACCTGTCTTCAAAGTCATTCTTCTATGATTTCTGGGATAGGTCCAACTATTACCGAAAGAGAAAGTCTCTCCCAGCGAAAGTGGGAAGTTTTCAAGCTTTCTTGAAGGGTTTCACGGATGCGAACATATTCTTACGAGACCACCCTTGGCCGGATCAGGTTAATTCGGGGTTTCGACATCAGGACGCACAAAGGAGGAAGCGGAGAAATTGGGCCGACACCTGCCGGCCGAGTTCGGCTGCATCAGACGACGAAGAAGAGGAGGCAACGAGTGATTTACGGTCAGCAACTACCGAGGATGAGACACCTGGAAGTAGGTTTGTCTGGACAGATACATTGCAGCAGTCTTTTCGCGAAGAGCTAGAGAAGCTAGTCATTCTGGACTATATCATGAGGAATACAGACCGAGGATTGGATAATTGGATGATCAAAGTCGACTCGCAGAGCCAAGAGGTCTCTATCGTTTCCGAACCTCCCAAAATGAACGGTAGTCAGAGCAAAATTACAACGGTCCCAGTACCGAAAAACAAAGAAGGTCTTTCTGTGTCAGATCCTTCACCCTACAAGCGCCAAGAGTCCATGGTGGCCGCGAATGGTTCATCAACTCTCTCAAACGTTTCGGACCCCGGTAGAGGTCCAATAATCTCCATTGGGGCCATTGACAATAGTTTGTCGTGGCCTTGGAAGCATCCTGATGCTGTAAGTGGTTTTCGAATCCACTCGTCAGATTCTTATATTAATTGTTCACAGTGGCGTAGTTTCCCATTCGGATGGCTGTTCCTTCCTGTGTCCCTTATTGGAAGACCCTTTTCCTCGAAGACTCGGGATCATTTCCTTCCGTTGCTGACTTCCAAACAATGGTGGAGCGAAACTCAAATGGCTCTGCGCCGAGTATTTAGTCAAGATTCGGACTTTCAGGAGAAGATGTTCGCCAAGCAGATAGCTGTTATGAAAGGACAGGCTTGGAATGTCGTAGAAACTCTGAAGACGCCCGATCATGGTCCTTTGGAGTTGACGCGAAGGACTCGTGTGTGCGTTTGGGATGATCTCGTAGACATCCCCGTTGCTATACCCATGCGAGTTCCATCGGCGGAGATGCGCCGACAAAGAAACTCGGACTTACGAAAAAGTATTGAAGAGGAAGAAATGGATATCAGTGCCGCAAATACGTCAGCAACGGCACCACAGCATGATCTTCTCGGGTTATCCACCCCTCCTGCTGAGTTACCGAATCCGAATCGCTTCGATTTATCTCGCCATGGCAACTCTTCTGATTCCATGCATGCGGTTGATGGACAGCAAACACCGGCGACTGTCGATGGTGCGACACTCGATCTCAACAGCGAAGCGCGTGCACCTAAGAACAAACCTCTCAAAACCCTCGCCAGGCCGGGAACAGTAAGATCCAAGACAAGGCTAAGCTTTGAAGAGCCCAGAAAATCGCCGGGAGTAGACAGTCATCGCAGGCGGTATTCTTATTCTACAAGGAATGGGAGCACTTCGTTCTTGTACGATGGGGATGATCTAGAGGGGGATTTGGGATATGCGGCCGCAGAAGGTATGGAAGGGAGCCAGCGAAAAGTCATTGTGGAGAGATTGGAAACGGTCAAGAGCAAGAATCCGGTATTTTCTTGGTGTTAAAAGAAGCAATAGTAGTACGATTGTACACATGGGGTATCTATGCATAGCGTCGGCGTCTTGGAACTGGGCGGTCATTGTTCTAGGGGAATGCTTGTGGGGGGCTTGGAACCACGAGCTTGTGAGGGCTTTAGTTGCTGCATTAGGATCTTGTTTCCGTCACGATGCGGTAGTTAAGATGCCAGTCCCTTTGTGGAGTATCAATGTATGGACCTTTAAGTACCTCGAAAAGCTGGGGGCGCGTTATCAGGCAGTAGTTATCCGATTAATCTAGCTGCGTCTTGTGAGACCTGTCTTGGATAATGTACGAACCAATATCTTGTATATAGCTGAGTGGACGAGAAACATATTCCACAGCTATCGACTACTTTTTGGTTTCCAGAGTTCTAGGTAGTGGGCATTATCGACAACTCGTAACCTGTACGTAGGCTGTCACGGCTGTTGATACTTATAAGGTGCAGCCGCAGGTCAACGAGGCTGAAAAATCTTAATTATTAGCGCGGCTCGCGTGGATGCATGACATTTTTGCCCTATGGTAAGGCATCCCTTGATTAATGATCTCGACCGCATTCACGCTGATACCCAACCTTACTTTTATTCATTCACTTATGATGATCCTCGGGCTCGGCCCTACTTTTTCCTCCATCTCACTTTCCGTCTTTCCTTTTCTTCACATCCTTCCACCCTCATCCAACCTCATCTTCCTCCACCACCATGGATGGCTACACCAACGGCTATGCAATGCCTAGACAGGATGCACGCAACATGCCTTTGTCTACAGCTGCCAACGGCATGCCGATATCAGCGGCAATGCTTACAGACCCAAAGGAGCTGAAGAAATGGGCGAACGGTACTACGAACTCTCACTTTGCCGCTCCATCTTCCTCAGCTCGGCACAACAGCGAGCCGCCATCTTCTTTTCATCTCGTTACATCTCCTACTATCAGTCCTTTATTGAGAGATGGTGCTTACCATATTTTCGAGGAACAAGGTCGCAACAAGAAAACTACGAACGCGTCTGTTGCAACCCAACCGCCACCGGCCTGCTTCGATCCACGACAGCTTCTCGACCCGAAAGGTTTCAATCAAAACCGAAGCGATTCAAAATCTGAATTGAACGATCTTGCTTCTCCGCATAACTCTTACGCCCCATCTCACCAGCAGAACGTGCTAGCAGCACATCCTAATGGAATAGGCAAGCGCGACCACAAAGAAGTCGAGGGTCAGGGTCAGGGTCAGGGTAACCTCATTGAGCGAATGCATAACGTCACCAATCATGAGGAGCGACCGGTTAAGAAACGTAAGACTGAGGATAACGACTTTGTTGACGACGACGAGCGTCGAAAGGTCGCTTTTGAAGGTGGGAAGGGAGATTTTGGGGAGTATTTGAAAGAGAAACGAAAAGAAGGGGAGAACTCTGTACCTACCAACGCTGTAGTAGATTTGACGGGTGGTAGATATTCTCTAAAAAGCCGCAGAGCCCCATGTACTAAGACTATATCTAGGTGATGACGATGACATCGTGCTTGTCAGTGACAGCGCAGATACGGAAGTCTGTTATGGACGGTTAGACCATGCCAAGGTGCAGGCTCATCTTGTTCCCAATCCGAGTCCGAAGTCGACTCTTCTCGGAAGGAATGACTGGCCTGCGATGAAGATCAAGCTACATCGTTTTCCTGGAAAGGACAACATTATTCGCGTGCTTGATCCAACCGGAAAGGACTTTGGAAACGTTGACGTACGAACTTCCCTGGGACTGGCTCGCATTATGGACTCAAAGAACCCGAAATTTCGCACTCAGGCCCGCTTGAACCTTCGAAGAAGAAAACCTGATGAATATCCGAGTAAAGAATGTTCGGAGTATCTGGATATGACCCTCAACCTATACGGCCCAAAAAGCTCAGCAGTAAGGATTGGTAAGTTTCTGAGTCAGAAGCAATTGTATCTTCGTGCTCCTTTCTCCGTGGATACTGGCATCGAAGTCGTAAATCCGCACGTCCCGAATGTCGCGCCTCGAACGAGCCTTCCCGGTCTGTCAGCTGGCCTAACTACAAGTGCTGGCTACGTTTCGCGTACCGTGGAGGAAATTCGTAGTGATGTTATTGGGATGTTTGATTCTCTTGAGAAATCCGAGAATCTTCCTGAAATGGAAGCCGATCCTCGAATTACTACTCCACTGTTATCGCATCAGAAGCAAGGCCTCTACTTCATGACCTTCAAGGAGAAAGAGCGTGTTTTTAGCGAAGAGGAGGAAGGCAATAATTCTCTCTGGCGCCTGAAATTGAGACCTAACGGCCAAAGAATGTACTTCAATGTCATAACGGGCCACGAAGAATTGACCCAACCGCCTGAGGTTCTGGGGGGCATTTTGGCGGACATGATGGGCTTGGGGAAAACCTTGAGCATACTGTCATTGGTTGTTGGAAGTTTAACAGAAGCTGAAGAATGGGCTAGACAGGCACCATCGCAAAATACGACAACTGACGTGCCTCTTGTTCGCAATTCTAAAACGACCCTGCTTGTGTCGCCAATGAGTACCATGACCAACTGGGAAGAGCAAGTCAACACGCATATTGCACCAGATTCTCTATCATACTACATTTACCATGGAGGTAACAGAAACCAGAACATCAATCATCTGTCACAGTTTGATATTATCATTACGACTTACTCCACTGTATCAAGTGAGATATATGGACGAGGAAAGAAGAAAGATGCGAGTCCGCTCGCCCAGATCAATTTCTTCCGTATTGTTCTGGACGAAGCGCATATGATTCGGGAGCAATCAACCCGACAGTCTCAAGCAATCTGCACGCTTTCGGCGCAGCGACGATGGGCAGTCACCGGTACCCCTGTTCAGAACAGGCTTGATGATCTGGGTGCTCTCATCAAATTCCTTCGCGTTAAGCCTTTCAACGAAAAGCACGGTTTTGCTCAATTTATTCTTAGCCCCTTTAAGCAAGCGGATCCGGAGATTCTACCCAAGCTTCGCCTTTTGGTAGATAGTATCACCCTGAGGCGTCTGAAAGACAGAATCGATCTACCTCCTCGTCATGATCAGCTTGTTAGACTTTCATTTAGCGACGAGGAGTTTACTTTGTACGAGTGGTTCGCTAAAGACTCGGATAACAAGATGAAGATAATTGCCAGCGAGAATAAGAAGAGTCTGGGAGGAAAGACCTACGTGCATATTTTACGGGCAATCATGCGTCTCCGGCTGATTTGCGCTCATGGCAGAGAGTTACTTAACGAGGACGACTTGAAGATAACCGAAGGATTCAGCATGAACAACGCCATCGACCTCGAAGATGAAGAGGAGAAGCCCGTACTGAGCTCGCGTCAAGCGTACGAGATGCTTATGTTGTTCAAGGAGACTAATGGCGATACATGTACTCAGTGTGCACGTAAAATCGGCCTTAAGGATAATGAATCGGAGAACGTCTCAAGCAGCAATGACATCATCGGATATATGTTGCCTTGCTATCAGATAGTCTGCAAAGACTGCTTTCAGGACGTCAAGAAGTCTCTTGAACAGAAGAGCATAATCGATACTCAGCAACGTTTCACGTGTCCATACTGCGAGCAGTATATGCGAACTTCCTTCTTCGAACTCACTCAGCAAGGTATCGATATTGCAGAGGAGGAGAGACAAGAAGCTAGAGAGAATCCAAGGAAGGCCAAAATCATGGGGAGATATGGAGGGCCACACACGAAGACTAAGGCACTCATTGAAGCGCTTAAACAATCTCAGGTTGAAAGTCAGAGCCTTGACCGTCCCATCAAGAGCGTAGTCTTTTCCGGCTGGACTTCGCATCTGGATCTCATTCAGATCGCTCTGGAGGATAACGGTTTCAAATTTGCCCGTCTGGATGGAAAGATGACACGAAATAAGCGTACTGCAGCTCTGGATGCTTTCCGGGACGACGAAGAGACTACCGTCTTTCTTATCTCAATTGGTGCTGGGGGTTTGGGACTAAATCTTACCACTGGATCCAAGGTCTATATTATGGAGCCTCAATTCAATCCCGCAGCTGAAGCTCAGGCTGTTGACCGTATCCATCGCTTAGGTCAGACGCGGGAGGTCACCACGACCCGCTTCATCATGGAGAACAGTTTCGAGGAGAAGATGCTGGACCTGCAGCGCAAGAAGCAAAATTTGGCGGATCTCAGCATGAATCGTGGCAAGCTCGACAAAGCCGAGGCTGCAAAGCAGAGGCTGGAAGAGCTTAGGAGTCTCTTCAAGTAGAGTTGGAAATTCGTACTCCTCCAACAAGGATTTGGGCGGGTCAAGTTGGTTATCGCTCCAGGTGCATCGTCATCTGCTTTTCGTTTGATCTTTTTTATTTTGCACTCACAACATTACTTGATGGCGAACATGACCGTACTATGAGCATCTTTAGCGCGAAATTTCTTTTGGTAAATGACACGAAGTGCTCGGGTCATTTACAGATTTGAACTTGTTGGATCGTTTCGGTTATTTAGGACGATACCAGACTTAGATCTGTGATCCAGGTCCATAGCAATGTTACGCCATTCCTTTTCGACGTTCCATCATGACATACAGTTACCAAAGCCTCACCTTGGTATACCACACACGCCCTCCAAACTCCCAATTCTGCCAGATCCTTTCCTCCATTCCTCGTCATTTTACTCACTCAACCCTTAAGCCCGTCCCGGCAAGCCCGCCAAAGAATCAATTTCCCCCAGCCTCACCGCCTAACCCCCTCCAAAACCCCATCTAACCTTCTTATCCACGCCTCCCTCTCCCCAACCCCCTCGCTCCTCTCCCTCTCACTCTTCCTCAACACTTCCTCCAACTCCGCAATCCGCCCCTCCTGCGCCTCCTTCGAATTTTCCACCCCAGGCAACCTCCCCACCAGATACTCAATCTGCTTCGCCTTGAACATCAGATCCTGCGCTAGTTCTCTTTTGGCGGACTCGAAGGTCTGGGGGGAGTCGGGGAGTTGGGTGGGATTGATGTCGGAGGGGAGGGACGGGGGTTGGGAGGGGAGGGGGGAGGAGGTGTGATGGCTGGTGAGGTAGCGGAGAGAGGCGTAGAGCTGGGTTGATAGCTGGGTCAAATGTTAGTCTTGGCGGGGATGGGGGTTGGGAAGGATGCGGAGGTTCGGGTGGGGCTGTCAGTACCTGGTCCAGGCAGTCTTGAAGTTGGGTTAGGATGTCGGCCATGCTTAACTGGAGTCAGTCGTTTTGAGTGGTTCTCGTTGGCTGTGCCTCTTCAAGTCGCGATCAGACTGTGGTGGTCCGAGACCGAGTTCGCCTCATTAGAAAGACTTCAAGGTACTTGTACTGTTCGTGGGTATGGATCCTCATAATCAGTGATCACGCCAAGCGTGTTTGGGCTAAATACTTGCTTATCTGATCGCTCAAAACCCACCAGCCCTAACCGAAATCTGGGGTGCATGAACCTCGATTTTAGCTGTTTTACTAACTACCAGTCGCGCTGGTTTTATTGTCAAACCAACGCTTGTATTCGGCCGTTATTGAATGATTCAACTCTTGTGTGTGATGCCACCGAAGACTAAATTTACTTCTCGCCACCTCCTTCGACATCTCCACAAAACGTTTTTCCCTGCTGTCCCCTGCAGATTTTGTACGACTGCTACTACCCCCTTCTCATACGCCTCTTCTCCTTCCCCGCACCCCACCGAGTCCTCCATAGCGACGACCATCACCACTTCTCCATCCCAAGCTCCCTACAACCCACCCTCATCTCTCCATCTGCAACCCCACTTCGACCTCCCCACCTTCCTCACCCACGCCGCACGCACCTCCCTCTCCCTCACCTCCACCGTCTACACAGGTACCTACTACGAATACCTCTGCGCCTCTATCCTCCGCCGTCTTTTCTTCACCCTCACCCGTGTGGGTGGGCCCTCCGACCTCGGCATCGATCTCCTCGGCCATTGGCACCTCCCATCCATCCCCTTTCCCCTCCGTGTCCTCGTTCAGTGCAAAGCGCTAAAAACCAGCGCGCGCCCAGAGTCAATACGCGAACTACAAGGAGCTATTGTTGGCGCTCCTGCGGCGTGGAGGACGAGGATTGGGGATTCAGAGACGGTGATCGGGGTATTGTGTGCGAAAACCAAGGCGACGATGGGGGTGAGGAGGGCAGTGAGGAGGTGTGGAATGCCTGTTGTGTGGATCATGGTTGATGATTTAGGTGAGGGGAGGGGTAGAGTAAGACAGGTCTTGTGGAACGATAGGGTAGATGAGTTGGGAGGAGAGGGGGTTGGGGTGGGGGTGAGATATCTCGGTTGGGGAATGGAGAAGGAGATGGTCCTGATGTGGAAGGGGGAGCTGTGGGAGCCAGGCTTGGTCAAAGAGGAGGGATTTGAGTGAACGGTATGAACGATAGACTTTGCAGCAACCCCCGAAACTTATACGAAGAGTCACCTCTAGCTGGCAAGTCATCCAGCGCGGCTCCTGTACTGGAAGCACTTCGAGATGGAAACGAGCCATTCTACGGCTCACGTTCGACTACTCTGGCAAAAGTGGCTCACTCGCAGGAGCTCGGAGATTGTCCCTGCTGTACAGAAGTGCTCACAGACAATCTCTCTCCCCACATATTCCATTTCGGATTCATCCAAACAAGCCTGTTAACAAGCGCCTGATGCGAATGTTGTGCAAGAAGATATGAGGATCGAACCACACTCTCTCGATGCACATGCTTGCCCCCAACCGACGAAAACCCAGCATAGCTCACAGACCACAAGCTTCCCCTCCACCAACAAAGCCATAATTAAATTCAACAGACCAACCAGCCAAGCGCCCAGTTCAAACTCAGGAGAGACATCACCGAGCTTCCCGACCCGTCTCACGGATTCTCACCCTTTCGGGTCCGTAGCTGCCACCCCATCAGAGAAGGTGGCTACAAACAATCAGCTCGCGACTTATGGTGCAGGCCTCCTATTCGCGAGGCCGCTGCAAAAGACCTGGGTAGCAGTCAGCCGTTGATTTAAGTTCATCGAGCCATATACCTTCATAAGGAACGGAAGACTCTCAGGACGCCGAAGCCCTATTGGACTGCAGTTTATATGAGTGGCAGGGTTTTTGCTCAGATAGAGTTGCACGCTGTTGAGCCATCGAGTAAGATGTTCATTGGTGGTCATGGGATGCCTATCGCATATGTCCAGGCATGTATGATACCGAAGTAAATGCTGCGACTCGGTAAACTGTACAGATGAAGAGCTTGTAAGTATGATGCGTATAGCTAAGGCGATATGGTATATATCTGATAGGTCTGGTGATAACCCCTTATTACGACTCTAAATCTACACACCCTCGATGTACAAAGCCTTCGAGTGTAGGTGGTAGTAGTGTAGGTCTCAAATCTATATGCCCAGCGCCGCATTGAATGTAATTTCTTCCCGGCTTTGCTCTAAAATCATCAAATGAAACGCTCATCAACTACACACGAATCTAAAACCATGAAATCGCCAAAGCTTCAAGAGCTCGTTAAAAACTTAAGCATCCCTCCCCAAGTCCCTCCCCAACTTCCTCATCTTCGCCTTCATAACATGATCATGCCTAATACTCCACAGACTAATCACCACCCCGGCAACACTCGCCCCAAACGTCACCCAATACGCCCTCTTATAGCACTCCAACCCATCCGGGCACTCCCTCCTCCCGCCTGGCAGGATAGTGCTATGCCCATCATAAATCCTGCCATAGATTAGATTGAAAATATTCCCCGAAATCACCGGCGCGAGCGTCATGCAGCCCCAGTTCTGACTCAAGCCGGCGACACCGAAGGTCTCGGCGACAAGGGAGGGATAGACGCCGAAGAGGAACCCGTAGGCGAGACCGGTGAGGCCAGAAACAAAGCCGAGGAAGTGGGGGTTTTGGATGCGGGCGCCGCAAATTTGGGCGCCGCAGAAGATGACAGAGGAGGTGAAGAGGCACCAGAAGCGGGACATGGAGAGTTTTTTGACGATGAGGTCGGATCCTACGCCTGGGGGTGATTTGTTAGATTGGGTGTTCTTGAAGAAGGGTTAATTTGAGATCTTGAAGGAGAACTTACCACTGCAGAGACGGCCAATGAAGCTTAGGACGGAGAGGATGGAGACGTGCGCTAGCTGGCGTTCTTGGACGAAACGAGGGGAGGCGCTGTCGTCGTAGTGAGCCCAGAGAGCTATTGCATCGTTCCCAATGTTGCTAGGAAGCGTTAGCGCGACTTGGTTGGAAGTTGTTCTGGCTACTCACTTGATAGTCATCAGGCCGATACCAGTCAACAAGCCCAACAACGAAAACAATTGCCAGAACTCAACCTTGGAAAGCAAAGCAACACCTCGGATATCTAAATGATGTGATTTATGATTAGTATGACCAGAAGTAGATTTGGCATCGTCGTCTCCAAAAGGGATATCCCCGGGACTCGAGGAAGAAGATTTAGATATCAAGGAGGAAGTCTCATCTGTGTCTTTATTAGAGGCTAGGGCCTCACGATCGAACATTGCGGAAGCTTTGATAGGGTCCTCGTGAAAAGGGGCAGACTCTTCATGACGGACGGGCTCTTGCGTACCTGGCTCTTGAGGCAGACACCCCGTGCTGTGCTTTCGGTCTTCCGATTTGGTGCGTTTTAGTGGACTTGAATCCCTCCCGTCGTTAGTGGTCGGTATGGCGGAGTAAGCCGGTGGATGCGGAACGACGCGGAGAAAGAAGAATGAGACGAAACACATGGCGAATGTACCGATGGCCAGCATAAGGAGGAAGTCGGTAGTGTTATCAGGAAAGGCAAAGGAAGAAATGGTCACGAAGAAGAAGGCACTGAGGCCGAAGGCGGCTAAAGGAAAACCCGTGGCAGTCCCACGATGGTTGGGCCAATTGAGCGCAGCTAACCAATAGTAAGGCCCAGGTGTATCAAATTCCGAATCGTGGAGGGACCTTACATGTTTTGATGGAGCCTGAGAATGCGGCGGCACCACCAATGCCAGTCAGGCACTGGAAGAAGCACAACCATGGTAACGCAATCGAGCCTGGTCCATCATCGTACGCTGTGGAGTATCAGAAAGGAAGGTCTACGATGGAATAGGCGACTCCAACCTTTGTGCATCATCAAATAACCTATTCCGAGCAGAAATGCGCCCATCATGACCCCAGGCCTCGGCCCCTTTGAATCTACCAGCAGACCCACGGGTATACCAGCCGCATACATGCCCAGGTTGCCAAATGTACCCTGTCACCTTTCAATTCCCTGTCGTTCGAGGATACCACGGCGCCACTCACTATTAGATTGCTCTCAGTCTTTGTGAGCTTCATCCGGGTCGCGAACTGAGGAGCCCATGCCGAGTAGGCGTACTGTGAATCTAATGAGCATTGGTACAAAGATACCACGCAAGACATGACAAACGTTTGTCCCACAAGACAGCGAGATCACGGTCGCGGCAACAACGGACACAATCCGTGCTGCTCTCAATTTGCTTTCTGCCATCCTAGCCGCACGACGTTCTCCGTACAGGGAGGAGCCAAAAGACTACCGATACACCATTGGGGCTGTTCTGACTGTTGGAGGCCTGCTCGACCGACGGTTGGGTTGATAAGCGATATTTCTTCTCACAAACGAAGAGTCGACGCTGATTTTCCAATGACAGTTACAATCCGTACAACCCTATTTTATAGTAGCGAGTAATCCTCTCCAGGCGTAGAATGCATGAAAATGAATTGAGACAAAATATACTTAGAGTAGAAGGATTGGTAATTCGTAAGCGCAATGAGATCACAGATAGAGACACCCCTGCACATCACAGGGCTGACGGACTTCTGCCGCAGCCCGCCTTGGTTGGCGCTTCCACATCGTCGACGTCTCGCCTTTCAACCAAAACACCAACAAACTCTACTGCAAGTTGTTGATCAATCATGGGGGCTTTACTATCGCTACCGCTACTCGCACTCCCGAGTATGGGGACAGTATGTTTCACCCTTTCCGACTACCAGATCTCAACTAACCTTGGTCAACAGCTTGTGACTTTTGGAGCGTCATGCTGTGGAGCCGCAACCTGTTCGGCGGTATGCAGTGCGTGCGGAAAATTCCAGAGCAGGTATGTAATGATGAGGTCTATGTTCGGGGTGTTTGCTGATGAGAAGATAGTATGGCCACCCGGATAGCCTACGCTCTTGTTCTTCTAGTGAACTCGATCGTCTCTTGGTTAATGCTTACGCCATGGGCACTGAAAAAGCTCCAATACCTTACCACAGATTATATGACCTTGTGTCAAGGGAAACAATGCTATGGATACGTCGCTGTGCAGCGGATGAACTTTGCCCTTGGACTCTTCCACTTCTTTCTGGCAGTGCTACTACTTGGTGTCAAATCTTCTCGAGACGGTCGAGCCGCGCTCCAAAATGGATATTGGGGTCCCAAAATCATTGTCTGGCTTGCCTTCGTCGTCATGAGCTTCTTTATCCCCGAAGGCTTCTTCCAAGTCTGGGGTCAATACTTCGCCCTAGCTGGAGCCATGCTTTTCGTTCTCCTGGGCCTCATCCTCCTCGTAGATCTCGCTCACACCTACGCCGAATACTGTCTTGAGAAAATCGAGAAATACGATTCCAAAGCCTGGCGCACCCTCCTCATCGGATCTACCCTCAGCATGTTTACCGCCTCCTTCGCCATGACCATCGTGATGTACATCTTCTTCGCCCAAAGCGGCTGCTCCATGAACCAAGCTGCCATTACAATCAACCTCCTTCTCATCATCCTCATTTCCGCCATCTCCGTCCACCCCACTATCCAAGAATACAACCCGCAAGCCGGCCTCGCCCAATCAGCTATGGTCGCCATCTACTGCACCTACCTCACCATGTCCGCCGTCAGCATGGAACCCGACGACCGCCACTGCAATCCCTTGATCCGCGCAAAAGGCACCAGAACCGCATCCATCGTCATTGGCGCCATCGTCACCATGCTCACAATCGCCTACACCACCACCAGAGCCGCAACCCAGGGCATTGCGCTCGGCGCCCAGGGCGCAAGCGCCTACGCCAAAATCCCAGATGAAGACGGCGAGCACGGCCTGGTCGACACCCAACCCGACACCTCGCGCCGATCCATGCGCGCCGAAGCCCTCCGCGCGGCCGTCGAGGCCGGCTCTCTCCCCGCTAACGCCCTCGACTCCGACAATGACTCCGAATCCGGCGACGACGACGGCCACGGCGGCAAAGACGACGAGCGCAGCGGCACACAGTACAATTACAGCCTCTTCCATGTGATTTTCTTACTAGCGACGACATGGGTCGCGACGCTGCTGACCCAAAATATTGATTATGAGCCAATGGGCGATTTCGCAGCCGTTGGAAGGACGTACTGGGCGAGTTGGGTCAAAATTGTGAGTGCGTGGGTTTGTTACGGGATCTATAGCTGGAGTCTCGTGGCGCCCGTGGTGATGCCGGAGAGGTTTGGGCATTGAGAGGGTAGACGGGGTGGGGTTTTGCGTTTGCGTTTGGCAGTGTGGGAAGGCGTTAGGGAAGGCGTATCGGGTGTTTTCTATATATTGTGTAGGATCGCCATCTTGGAACCTTTTCACCACCTTGTAAAATGACCATCAGTACTCTCCATCACAAAGCGTATCAGATATTTCCGGCATTGACATGCTGCTGCGTCTCAAATCCTTGATGCGAGGGAGTCACCCCGCAAGGTAAGATAAAAGAACAGGAAGTCTTGCGAGTTTAGATGGTTGAGGGTTGGGGTGGTCTAAAGGCACGGGTGGGTGTGGAGAATTAATTAATTGGCAGAGGGCCAGTTTTTTGGTTAAAACCATCACGAATCCAGCACGACGCTCAAAACAAGTTGAGAGTTTTCTCGAATAAACTAACCCATCATTCTTATCCCAACTAATTCCCCCAACTCCCCATACCTCCGCACCCCCAACCTTAACCTCCACACCACAGCATACAAGCACCACCCCACATGGACCAAAAAATCGGGTATTAAGGTATTAGGTATCCCATTAACTTTTCTTAAAACAGCCGCAGTGTTCTCCTGCAGATAATAACACAAAGGAAAATCGTGGGTGGTAATAGTACAGCGTCTCAGACTTCTCAATCAACAACATCCTCCAACAGAAAGTTCCCAAGCCATGATAATGGCACGGTAAACATTTAGTATTACAGTAAGATAGAGGAAAGCGTATCACTGTGGTATCATCTCTAGCCGGACATAAAAAAGCAGTGTAGCATCAAGTTGCCTAGTGGGGAAGCGACTGAGGCGGCTCCGGATACTCATTTGTCTCCGACAGCCTGGGCCTCTTAGCTGACGGCTCCGGACTGTCCCTAAGCTCGCTGACCTCGCGCTCGAGGTCCTCGACTCTCCGCTTGAGATCATCCTCTCTGCGTCGAGACTCGTCCAGGAGCTGCCTAAGCTGGTTCTGCGAGCCTTGCTGCATGTTTTCTGTCCGCCGAGCATGTGCCTCGCTCTGTTCGAGTTGAACGACTGTTCCTCGGAAAAGATCGTTGATGACTTCCAGCTCGCTAACGCGAATTTTGAGTGTAGCGTTTTCTTGTAGCAGTTGGTCGTGGGTTTTGGGTGGTTCAAGGTGGCGGTCATTTTGGGAAGAGGTGGAGCCGGGGGATGGGTGGCGGAAGTGGAGAGCGGGTAGTGAAGGGGAGGGATGAAACCCGTGGTCGAAGGAAGACACACCGTCGAACATGTGCTGAGGAGCGATGTTGGAGGGGTGGTGGATGGCGGGCGTGGTGGTACGGGAGACGGGGGAGTTGGAGCGGTCGGAACCACCTGATGAGGTTTTATGTGATGTTCGGTGATTATCTAGATGGTTTGGCGGAGGAGTGCCGGCCTCTGACTGCGATATAGGTTGACCATTTCCATCAAAGAGTGACTAGACCAAAGTACGTTAGCCATGGAAATCTAGATGTCTGTCAACGCAACTTCTACCTTCTTTTTCTGCCCTTGTGCGGCGCTCTTGACGCGATTGCGACTCTTGATCACGTCGGTTTTGAGGCTTATCGGTCGAGGCGTCCCATGTAATTTTAGGAAGAGACCGCAGGCATTGCAGAGAACCGACCCAATTTCATCTCGGCGCCATAGCGGTGTCGTCGAAGTCGTGCAGTTCTGGCACACAGGCTGGAGATTTCCACGTTCATGGTCAGCAAATGTAGCCATGTTGAGATGTAAAGCGATAAGGGTTTTTTGGCGGTTCAAAACTGTACGATAACGGATCCCGCCGAGGCTAGTAAGAAGAAGATGCCAACTCACAGGAACATTGCCTGAAACACCGGGGGTTGCCGCCGGAGATGATGTTGCGTAGGCCATGCTGTGACTCGCATTGCTATATGCTCTGTGGTCATACCCAGTAGTTAGCATGATGGATTGACAAGATGGTAGGTTGGCACGCCATCGACATTTGCGACAATCCTCCTCGCGTAGCAGTCGCGTTCGTGGAACAAGCAACACTGGAAACGACGCACCTTAGCTGTGGAGAAGGAGCAGACGCAACCGAAGCCAGCGTAGATAAAGCTGGAAGCGCAATGTTGTGATTGTTATGATGTTGCTGATAGTGCTGGTACGCAGACGCTGACGAGGGTCTGGATATTTCGTGGCCTATCGAAGGCAACGGAGAAGGTACCCTATCGTCTGCCGAAGGAGTTGCTCGGTATGGTGATAGATCTCGATCTTGATGTGTCGAGGGTGGTCGAAGTGTGGGATCAATGGGCGATGCCCTGTAGATCAAGGGTGCCACTGTTGAAGCCGTGATTGCGGTTGGAGAAGTTTAGAGGGTTGATTAGAAGGAAGGGCAGAAGCAGGAGCTTTTCGGCGTGATATTCCGTGAGGTATCGTGGTCTGCGATTAGATGTTGGGGAGAGGTCCGAACGATTGGTGGGCGCTGGTGTTGTTGTTGTTGTTGTTGTTGTGGTTGTTGTTGTAATAAGGCCGAAAGATGGGATCTTGAAATTAATTGGCAAAAATGGGAATAATTAGGTGGTAATAATCTAATAATCTATTGGAGTTGGTGACTTCTGACTCTCTAGATGGGTATTAAGATAGACGTTATAGAGTACAATTGGGTGAACAGGTTGTCGCTGACGAGCTGAGATGGGAGATAGGTAGATCTAAAGGGATGGAGATTGGGAGATATTATTTTTGGCGATAAGGCGGCTCAGTCAGGGGGAGCGATTAGATGTCCCTGACAGAGTAATTGATGTACCATTAGGGCGGGCAGCCAGCAATTTCACAAGATGCACGAACGACTTCTATTTTTACACCGTTCCCTCCCTTCCTCTAATTTCATCGCGGGTTCTATTATGCCCCGTTGAGTGTTGAACCCGTCGAGTGATTCCTATTAGAATAGATCGGAAATCCCGAGAAGGTTTGACGTGAAACTGAAACAGAATTCATGTGCTCCAAGTTGGTACCTGCATATACTACTACCACTACCGGGCTGCCGTCCTAACTACCTCAAGGCACGAAGAATTGTCCCCCAATTCTCGGAGCATTCTACGCGACCCACTGAGGAAGGCTTTGTTCTCGGCAACCTGACGCGCTTTGGAATCTTGACCTAATTGTCGCTGATATGGCGTAGAATGGCTACCATCAAGGCCCTAGAAGGCCGTACCGTAAGGCAGATCGCTCCGTGACGAGCGCCAAGTCGTGCATGACTGATCAAGCCATCCCAGGTCCACCAAATCCAATCCGGACAAGTCATTGTTGACTTGTGTTCGGTGGTTAAAGAACTAGTTGAAAACAGCTTAGACGCTGGGGCAACATCAATCGGTGCGTAATGGGACCTGTCGGAGCCCGCAACATTAAATACTTCGAGTCTGATCAAAGGTAGATGTGCGCTTCAAAAACAATGGACTCGAAGCTATCGAGGTTCAGGATAACGGAATAGGAATCTCAAGGGAGAACTATGAGACCATTGGCAAGTCAACTTAATACGTTGTAGGACAGGTCGCTCATCCATTCGCTAGCCCTCAAGCATTACACCTCAAAGCTCTCTAGCTATGATGACCTTACTTCCCTGGAAACGTTCGGCTTTCGAGGTGAAGCACTTTCGTCTTTATGCGCACTCTCTAGTTTCCACATTGCTACTGCCCAGGCGGACGAGGCGCCCAAGGGTACAAGACTCGATTTCGAAATCTCCGGCAGGCTCAAGGATACCCAAGTGGTAGCTTGTCAGAAAGGGACTACAGTAGCTGTAGAAAATCTTTTTATGAACCTACCCGTTCGTCGAAGGGAGCTTGAGAAAAACATCAAAAGAGAGTATGGTAAAGTGCTCGGTGTCCTGCAAGCATATGCTTGTATAAGTACGGAAGCCAGGATTTCGGTAAGCAATGTGATGGCAAAGACCAAAAAGGCTATTGTCTTTGCAACCAAGTCCAATCAGAATACTCGAGACAATATCGCGAATGTGTTCGGTGCAAAAGCGCTGACGGGCTTGGTCGCCATGGATCTAAAATGCGAGATGCAGCCAAGTAGAACTCGGATGCAAGGATGGGCTACCCAGGTGGACACAGAGTGAGTGTAGGTCTCATCTACAATGTGGTTATGCAATCTAAGCTGTTGGCCAAGGAACAAACAAGTACGTGTGGTTGGGCACGTCTCACGTCCCATCTTCGGCGGAGGGAGACAAGCACCTGATCGTCAAATGTTTTTTGTTAACTCCAGGCCTTGTTCACTACCGCAAGTTGCCAAGGTCTTCAATGAAGTGTACAAGTCTTTCAATATCTCTCAATCGCCATTTGTATTCGCGAATATAGTTCTAGATACCAGTACGTATATCAATTCAATAAGATTTCGCTGGCTGATAGTTCAGATGCTTACGACGTGAATGTGTCACCGGATAAAAGGACAATTCTACTACATGATCAAAATACTCTTCTGGAAACCCTAAAGGTAGTTGGACTTGTACGTAATCATATTATATATCTGACTCCCACAGACGTCCTTGACCGAGCTTTTCGACAAGCAAGAACAGACCGTACCACAGACCCAGCCACCTATACCGAAGTTACCATCATTTAGACAGCTTCCTGTACGACGGGAGGCTTCGATTGTCGATGAATCTGGTGACCACGACATTGGCCAAGAGGTCAAGTCATCAGAAGGTGCCCCTGCTCTAACAATGGAAGAAGGAGAGCAAGAAGAGTCGGCCGATTCAGACAGCGAACCTCAAAACGAGCGAGCTACGAGTCTAATTGCGAAATTTGCTGGCCGCGATAGTCGAGACCCGGTGCGCAAGACTGTCGTTACAGAGATGGCGGAGGTAGACAGAAATGCACTATCGAAAGACAAACAAAAACTAGTAAAGAAGCTTGGTAAAGGAAACAATAGTCTACAGCAGACCGATGACCCCGGTGACGCTCAAGATTCATTTGAGTCTAATGTTTTGCCCAAAGACCGCCCTGTGCTTGACTTTAACCTAAGGATGGCAGAACTCCAAGCAGCTGTTCCCTCAAAACAACAACAGTCATCCCACTTGGAAGACGAAGACGAGATCGCCGCGTCACAACCTTCGCCGGTCAAATCTACCCCCGGAGTTGTACAGGATGCTTTTAATCGAATGCGTCCCAGACGCGGTTCTGTAGAGGTAGCAACTATTACCATTGGTTCAAAGACGACAACTTCACCGCTACGCCCGTCATATACTAAGAAGCAAAAAATCGAACCCACGCCCGCCGGTTCACCTAACGCCAGATCAAGCCTTAAAAGCTTATCTACGCAGAAGTTCAGCAGTAGCATGAAGGCGTTTGCCGCCCCTGGAACTAAGCTCACAGTATCCGATAGTATGCAACGAGACGAACTCGATCAGGAAGAAGAAGCTGGCCTAAGCTCTAGCGAGCCAGAGATGGATGATCCAGTTCAAGAAATAGACTCAGGAGAAGGGCGATCAGAACAACATGAAGCAGAAGATCCAACACTGGAGGATCCAGAAGCTGAGAGTGACGAGCCGGGCAGCACGTCGCAAGTAGATCTCGAGGCCGAGGATTCCGATGGCGACTACCTCGATGAAGAAGGCAAAAAGGCCAAAGAGGACGCCAGAGTTGCTGAACTGATACAACTAGCCGAGGAGCAGTCGGCAGCGCCATCCCAAAACAACGTCAAGCGTGCATCTCATTTGCTTAAGGGTGGCGGGCAGAAGGACTCGACTACAGACTTGGTCCAAGTCATCCAGACAACGGTAGAACGCATCGATGCACAGTTGCGGTCTCTCAAGAGGGCCATGCTAGAGGCATCACAGGAGAGCTACCAAGAGGAGCCAGCGGCTCTGCTCGAGGATGAATCTCCTGAGGACCGTTTATCCCTCACAGTCTCCAAACAAGACTTTTCCCACATGCGCATAGTCGGCCAATTTAATCTCGGCTTCATCCTCGCCGTCCGCCCCTCCCAAACCCCCATTAAACCCAGCTCCACCCCCTCCACACTAGCCAAAAGAGCGTCATCCGCCGACCAACTCTTCATAATCGATCAACACGCCTCGGACGAAAAATCGACCTTCGAACGCCTCCAATCCGCCACCGTAGTCCAGAACCAACGCCTCGTGAACCCCAAAACCCTCGACCTTACCGCCATCGAAGAAGAAGTCATCCTCGAAAACAACACCGCCCTCCTGCGGAATGGCTTCGTCGTCGCCATTGACACCACCGGCGCCAGCCCCGTGGGCCGCCGTTGCAACCTCCTCTCCCTGCCCATGAGCAAGGACGTCACCTTTTCACTCTCCGACCTCGAGGAACTCATCGCCCTGCTCGCCGACTCTCCCCCTGCGTCCACCTCAACAGATATCTCGCAGATCCCGCGCCCGTCCAAAATCCGCCGCCTCTTCGCCATGCGCGCCTGTCGCTCGAGCGTCATGATTGGGAAGTCATTGAGCAAGATGCAGATGCAGAGACTGGTGAGAAGGATGGGCGAGGTGGAGAAGCCGTGGAATTGTCCGCATGGGAGACCGACGATGAGGCATGTGCTTGGGTTGGGGGGGTGGGAGGGGTGGAGGGAGGGGGATGGGGTTGGGGTTGTTGGGGTGGGGGAAGAGATGGGAGAGGTGGGGGCGAATGATGTTGATTGGAAGAGGTTTGTAGAAAGGATGGGAGGGGATGATGAAGTGGAGGATAAGGGGGATGATAAGCAGGAGGGCGACAGTGAGCACGAAACGATCGATCAAGCCGAAGAAGCTTCAACCGATGCAGACGATCCAGACCCAGCAGAAAACGAAGCCGAATACTCAACCAGGAATATATAAACCCCACATACCAACCGAACAACATAAACATCGTCACTACCATCATCTGCCATCCTTCTACAGTAACCTCAACCTTTCCCCTAAAAACATCACAGTCTGAATACCAACACCAGTCTTGCCCCGATTTCTGGCATAACCCGATAGAAGGAGTGTGACTGTAATGAGAAAAAAGCTTTACTTGTGTAATGATGGTAGAGATATCCAAACCCCACATCCCCCCTCAAAAAACCCCAACATCCCCATCCCCATCCCCCCCCCCCCCCCAACATCCCCCCCCCAAACCCCCACAACCCCATCTCCCCTCTTCCCCGCCCCAGAACCAACATCGCCTAATTCAATGTCGCACCCACCCACCCACCCACCCCAAAAAAGCCAAACCCAAGAAAATCTACAGTAGCAACAAAAAAGCTCTCTTTCTCAAAACCCCCTCTACTATAGTCAACCCCCATCCCCCCCGCGGTTCGCAAAACCCACCCCCACGACACGACAATATCTCCCTCCCCCACTAAGACTACTACTACTACTACTAGCAGCAGTAGCAATTCCCCTGATAATCGAGAGAGAGAAAAAAAAGAGAGAAAAGAAAAGGAAAATTTTATCTCTATCTCGTTTTCGTCGTTTTTATTTTGGGGGTTTCGCTGGGGTAAGCTATAATTGTTATAATTGTTATAATATGGTATATACATGTATATATGTATATAATAAGCGAGTGAGGGAGTGAGGGAGTGAGGGAGTGAGTGGGTGGGTGAGTGAGTGAGTGGGTGAGTGAGTGAGTGAGTGAGACTCGATGGTGTTTGTGTTTTTAGCGCGAGATGGGGGGTTGGGGGGGTGAGGTGAGGGTTAACTGGTGGTGGTGGGGTGGTGATGCGGGGGTGGGTGGGGGAGGGGAGGGGAGGGGAGGGGAGAAGATGGGAGGGGAGGGTAGGAGATGGGAGATGGGGGGTGGGAGAGGGCGACGGGGCCGATAGCAGGCATATGAGAGAGGACAGAAGAGTGAGGTACGCAGCAGGCAGAGTGTTTTCAGATATCAGAAAATTCTCGTCCACGCCGGAAACGACGTCTCACCCATCCCACGCATCCATCCATCCATCCCACGCACGCATCCACTGCCAGGGCGGTTTATTTGCTCTGTTGATACAAAAAAAAGAAAGGAGAAGAAATTCAAAACGTGTCCGAAAACCTGAACTGGAATTTTTTGAGCCTGGGGGACCGGTGTGGTGGACGGATGATATATAGACTTTGGTGTTTCTAAGAAAAGAAAACATTCTTTCTCCAGCGCCTAGGTTCCACAAACCAACACCATTTGCTCGCTTTTCTCATACCATGCTCCTCCAACCCTCCCCCCCCCCACCCCCCCCAAAACATCCTCCCTTCTCTCAGCTCAAAAAAACAAAATCTGCTCATCCGCCCACCCTTGCTCCCTAAAAACCTTATGAACACTCTTCTCCAACGCCTCCGGCCCACAAACCAACACCATAGTCTGCTCATCCCGCTTACAATGCTCCTTAACCAACTCCTCTCCAATCCTGCCCCTCAACCCCTCCCACCCCTCCGGCGCTTTCGTAAGCGTATACACCACCTTTGCTTTATCCTCGTTGCCCTTGATTAGGGATTCCAAGTCCTCTTTGCATAAGATGTCTTCGACGAGGCGGTTGCCGTTGAGCACCGTGCAGGTTGTCCTGTCGGCTGAGTCCTGCATCACGGCGCGGAAGACCTGGAAGATGGGCGTGATGCCGCTGCCGGCGCAAATCATAGCGAGGCGGGAGACGGGGCGCTTGACTCCGTTGATGGCGCAGAGGCCGCGGCCGAGGTATTCGAATTTGCCAATGGGGCCTTTGAAGTCGACGGCGTGGCCGACAGGCAACGCGTCCATGGCTTTGGTCATGCGGCCGCCTTTGGCGTCGGGGGTGTCAAAGTACACTTTCACCAGCACGTCCAAAAAGCCCTCTTTGGAGGTGTCGGAAATGGGCGTGTAGGATCTGATGATGGCGTCGCGGGTGACGGGGTCGCGCAGGCGCACCATGAGGTGCTGGCCGATGGGTAGACCGAGGGTTTGAGAGGGGTGCTCGAGAGAGAAGGTGAAGATGCGGGTGTCGGCGGAGATGACGCGTTTGGAGTGGAGGAGGGCTTTTGTCCACGAGCGGGGGTTGAGGAAGGTTGAGCGCGGGGAGTTGGATTCGGGGGAGGGATGGAGGTCACCTTCTGAGAGGGCGGCTTTGGATGCTGCGTCGAGGGTGCCAAGATGGTAGGTTGGCATCATGGCTTTGGCGGTTTCGGAATCTGGTCTTGAGTGTTAGCAATGCAACGGTGTCTCTGGAACGGTCTCAGATGGTGGGAAACGTACGAATGGCCATGAACTCATCGCTTGTGTCCAGGCCAGCGGCACTGATGATGCTTTGTGCGCCACCTGGGTGCTCTTTCATGAACGTCGTTCCCTCGTATACCTCACCGTGGATAACAAACCATGGGTCTTGCTCGTTGTCATGCTTCCGTAGTTCATCAATCGTAACAACTCTCTTCAAGCCGTCCTTCGTCATCGAGACTTCCTTTGCCTCCTCCTTAACCAGTTCCTCTGCCTCTTCTCCGCCTATCTTTTCACCCCAATACCCGTTCGCCAAATTCCCTCCCGCGTTCTTCACCCTTTCCATCCAGCCTCCACGCATCAAGGCTGGCTGCGTCGGATGCTCGAATCTTAAGAATTCTCCCTCTTTACTGATGGTAAGCCGGAACCAGGGATTGTTCATCATCCCAAGAACACTCCAATACATATCCCTCGGCTGTACATTCATACTCTCATCCATTGCCCTTACAAGTAGATCCTTGGCACCCGCAAGTTCCGAAACTGCTATATCCAGTGACCAGAAACACCAACAGAAGCAACTCTCGCGCCACGACATATCCAGCCGTCCCCCATACATATTTTGCTCCACCTCCCGATATCTGTCTTCTGCATAATCAATGTCCGCTAGCCGCCATGATCGGCCCTTGTCTATTGATAGCTCGACCCTAGTGATTCTTCTACCGCCGCCACTATAAGCATACCCTTTGGCTCGGTATTTCTCCGGTCCGTTGACTAGACATAATTGTTCCTCATGTGCGGGATATGCGGTTGCTGAATTGACACTCAAATCGTAGATGGCGTATCTGTCATCAGGCCAACATTTTGGATTGTTCGCCGATTCTTCTGGGCTTATCATTGTAGGTAATACCCGATTATCGTATATGTGGTACCAGTTATCGCTCGGGGCTTCCGTGACTATCAGCCTCTTCAACCATTTGACACTCCGGCCGCCAATCTGCCCTGGTATAACCGCCCGCAACGGCTTCCCGTGGTCGGGCCGCAGCATCTCGCCGTTCATCTTGTATGCAAGCATCATGCCTCTATTAGGGTCCATGACCCAGTTCAGCTTCACTGATGTGCCGTAGAATCCGTTGGGCTATCCGCCATTTAGAATTTAGCAGACTTCGTTCCATCAATCAGATTCGCGGATGAGAAATAAGAGCTTACCAGCTTGTCAGCTCCTTCCATGCACACAAATCTGGCTTTTCGTTTTGGCTTCGCTCTTTTGATCAAATCTGACATGGCAACTCCTGTGAAGAGTGCTGTCGATACCCCTGCCGCTCCCCACGAAAATCCTTTGCTTTTTCTCACTTGATTTTGTTCCTTTCGCCGATTGCCAGCGCAGACAAGCGTGATAGGGCAAGTAATTTGTTCATACCCGGAAACCAGTTGGCGAAGGGTCAGCGTCAACGGTTTTTCGACGAGTCTATCGTCGCGCATCAGACATCTGAATTGCCAAACGTTCCTTTGAAAAATACCCTTCTACAGTGAATTCCCAGTTTGGGATATCTTCGTCATTGACTTGGGGCACAGCACCATGGTTCCTAACGTAGAACAGCTCCGGACTGGTCAGGAAGCCTTCATTGAACAATGCAGACAGCGGTGGTTCGACATTGAACGGATGGACGCCGGTCAGCCTGATCAACCTTGGATCTCGTGGTACATGTGAGTCTGGGGTTTTCTTATCAATCTCAAGGACATTGGTGGGGATGGCGGTGGATGGCGGTAATGGGAGATCAACATCGTCGGATATGGAGCTGGCTTCCGAGACTTCATCTTCGGTTTGTGGGGGAGTAGGGGGCAAGTGTTCATGCTTTTGCAACATGTATTTAGAGTGCACATCATTGGATGAAGGGTCCTCCATTATAGTTCAGGCACATGTAAAACAGTTGAAAGGTAGGACGAAGATGCCTTGGACAGGTTTTCAATTTCTTTTCCGGTGTCACATTAGAAAACAATTCCAAAGAAGAGAAGTCAGCGGTGCCCTTTGTGCTTGGAAACCCCAACGTTCGCTAAAGCACTGTGGTGGTGGCAGCCCAAGATGGGAAAAAGTAAGCAAAGCCGTTAATATGAGGCTCGTCATGGTGTCGGAGGCCGCTAGAAGAAGAAGAAGCGAATAGAGAGATGCAGATCCAATTACGTCGGTACTGGCAGAACAAGAAGGGAGACGGTACGAGTCTGGAGATCTGGACCGCGGAAGTACCTTAATTACCTTAATTATGTAACAGGAGAAAGGTGGGAAAAAGGTGGAAGAGGTGGAAGAATTAAACATGGGAGGCAATTTGGGTGGATGGGATATTGGGGGGGGACAACTTGGATGCTTATCGCTTATCGTGAGATAACACGTCGGTGGTGGTGGTGGGTGACTCTGTACGGAGTAGTACGGAATACACTCCGCATGAAGATAAGGAAAGATAAGGAAAGAAAGAAACACGAGCCAAAGCGCAATAGGGACGACGCAAACCCGGCATATCCTTCCTTCCAAACTTCCAAGACTACTTTCGGTCATCAAGCCATCGACATTATTGCTTCTTCTTGTTCTTCTTCCCTCGCTTGGCTGCAGTGGTCGGGGAAATCCTCCAGAGGTCCGATGTTCATGACTAGGTACCTTGGTGTCTTCCACAGACCAAGTTTTCCTACAGTAAGCTCCCACGAACCACGAGCAAAGCAACACAGCAGGCTCGCTTGCAAGTTGAGTCCTCACGTGTACAGCTCCATATAAAGATATCTAATGCATAGTAAATGAAATGGTTGAAGTGCTTGACAAAGTGGGCAGAATAGTAAAAACGGTGGATTGGGGGGATTGGTTTTCATGGTGTACGGTTGAAGAAGGCCAGGTGGGTGCAACTCCGGTGTAGGTGGTTTTCCCTCGAGGCTTGATTAGGAAAGGTTCGAGGAATGGGAGCTAAAGGTGCAAGTCTTGGCATCGATCTTCTTCGGGACATGCCCCACGTGACACGTCTGGCGGCAAGCAGCGTATCAGAACGAACTTCCCTTATCGCTCAACATGAATTCCATCAAGAGCCGAGGAAATGCTGCTTTCCTTTGTCCTTTCCAATATCAAATGAATTGATCTTCGTAGCCAAATAGCACTTAACCTTTTAGCCTTTGAACGAACTAGCAAGTAGCAATACCGTACTGTATCTATTCTTCCCTTGCGCTCATCATGCACTCCGATAAGCTCTTCTTCTCCTCCTGCTTCTGCAGTTCCCCCGCGGGACCATGGTGGTGGCTACGGGCGAGGAATGCCTATTACTTTTTCCCATGTTATTTCTTGTTTGATCCTTGTTCGAGTTAGGACGTTCTCATGTCTTGCATGCCTTCCAGTTGCATCTTTCTTTACATTCAACCTTGTTGAGCAGGCTGTTACCCTCGTGCGTGAAGGTCGTCAATCCTAATCTCTGGCTTTGGCTCACCATTCTCCAATCGAGAAGGGCATCGAGTGCAACTTCGCCATGTCTTGGGCCGACTCTTCTCCTGGCATGCAAGCCGGGCGGGTACCCGTCAATGGCCACCATCCGGAAGAGGAAGGATCGCAGTATCCACGACCTAAGAGCCAGAGGACGAAGATTGTAGTCGTAGGACTGGGGATGGTGGGAATTGCCTTCATGTGCGTATCTCACTGTGTATCAGTCGTCCCAACGGGTAGTTCTGAAAACTTTCGCTAATGACCTGTGTTCGTAGAGAGAAGCTCCTGAAGATGGACGCGAAAAGGAGGGAGTATGACATTGTCGTGATTGGAGAGGAAGCACATCTCGCATACAACAGAGTGGGTCTGACCAGCTTCTTCCAACATCGCAAGGTGGAAAATCTATACTTGAATCCAAGGGAATGGGTGGGTCAAACCCTCTCGAGTAAGTCAAAAGGCACATGATTGACAGATATCTACACACAGTATGCTGGCGTGCCAGAGGGTTCTCTGAACTACCATCTCAACACTATGGTGACCGCTATCGACAAGTCCCAAAAGGTGGTTTCGACTTCTACAGGCGAGACGGTCCCCTACGATATCCTTGTCCTTGCAACCGGATCTGATGCTCTCTTGCCACGACATACACCTGGACACGACGCAAAGGGCGTCTTCGTCTACCGTACAATCGAAGACCTCGAGAAGCTCATTACCTTTTCCGAAACAGTCAAAGGCACTGCCGGCGCAGTAGTGGGTGGAGGCTTGCTCGGACTCGAAGCAGCAAAAGCCATGATGGATCTCGAGAGCTTTAGCCAAGTGAAGCTTATCGAGCGGAATCGATGGGTCCTGAGCCGACAGCTCGATGGGGACGCAGGCAGTATGGTGGTGGATCTTGTACGGAAACTAGGGTTGGATGTGCTACTCGGCAAGCGAGTGGGGAAAATCGAAGTCAACGAAGATAATGCTGTCAAGGGAGTTGTATTCGAGGATGGAGAACGCATGGACTGCTCTTGTCTCATGTTTGCTATTGGCATCAAGGCTCGCGACGAATTGGCCCGAAAGACTGGCATTAAATGCGCTGATAGGGGCGGCGGTATCGTGATTGATCCAAATCTGATGACGAGTGAGAAGGATATATATGCAATTGGAGAATGTGCGAGCTGGGAAAGTCAGACGTACGGGTTGATTGCCCCTGGAATCGAAATGGCCGAGGTGCTGGCCTTTAATTTGACCCAGGCAAAGGTACATACACCAAGAAAATTCAAGAGGCCAGATTTGAGTACGAAGCTCAAATTACTAGGCGTTGAGGTTGCCAGTTTCGGCGATTTCTTTGCGGATAGGGATGGACCAAAAGACTTGCCAGTCAAGAGGCATGCTGTGAAGAAGAGAGAGCAAGCCAATGGAGCAGAGGAGAAAATGAAAAACCTTACAGATGGTCCGCCACCACCACCAGTGAAGGCACTGACTTACAAGGACCCATTTCAGGCAATCTACAAGAAGTACATATTCACCTTGGACGGCAAATACCTACTGGGGGGCATGATGATTGGGGACACGAAAGACTACGTCAAGTTGGTCCCAATGGTCAAGAATCAGAAAGAACTAGATGTACCGCCAAGTCAATTTATATTAGGGGCCAGCAAAGAAGGGGAAGATGATGCCAATGATTTGACGGATGACACACAGATCTGCTCGTGCCATAACGTTACCAAAGGAGACGTGGCAAAGGTAGTCAAGGACGGGTCCTGCAAGAGTATCGGAGATGTAAAGTCGTGTACGAAGGCTGGTACGGGTTGTGGTGGATGTATGCCTCTGGTGCAGTCGATCTTCAACACTGAGATGAAGGCCATGGGAACCGAGGTACTCAACCATTTGTGCCCACATTTTGCTTACTCTCGAGCGGATATCTTCAACATCGTCTACGTCAAGAAGCTGAAGACTTTCACCGAGATCATGCGCGAGTGTGGGAAAACCCCAGATTCGTTGGGTTGTGAGGCGTGCAAACCAACCATTGGGTCAATTCTCGCATCACTCTATAATAAGCATATCATGGACAAGCCCCTACACGGTCTTCAAGAAACTAACGATAGGTTCCTGGGCAACATCCAGCGAAACGGTACCTTTTCGGTCATTCCCAGAGTTTCTGGCGGAGAAATTACTGCGGAAAAGCTGATAGTCATTGGCACTGTGGCGAAAAAGTACAATCTTTACTGCAAGATAACTGGAGGTCAGCGTATCGACATGTTTGGCGCCAAGAAACAGGATCTTGTTGACATCTGGACGGAATTGGTCAACGCAGGCATGGAATCAGGACATGCATACGCCAAGTCCCTACGAACCGTCAAATCCTGTGTTGGCACTACCTGGTGCCGCTTTGGCATCGGCGACAGCGTTGGTATGGCAGTTCGACTCGAAGAACGCTACAAAAGTATCCGCTCCCCCCACAAGATAAAAGGTGGCGTCTCCGGCTGCGTCCGTGAATGTGCTGAAGCCCAAAACAAAGACTTTGGCCTCATCGCCTCGGAAAAGGGCTTCAACGTCTTCGTTGGCGGCAACGGCGGCTCCAAACCCCGTCACTCGGAGCTCCTTGCAAAGGATGTCCCACCCGACGACGTCATCCCCATGCTAGACCGCTACCTCATGTTCTATATGCGTACCGCCGATAAATTACAGCGCACAGCCCGCTGGATCGAACAGCTCCCTGGCGGCATCAAATACCTCCGCGAGGTCGTCCTTGAAGACAAACTAGGTATCTGCGCCGAGCTCGAAAAGCAAATGAACGAGCTCATCGGCACGTTCTTCTGCGAGTGGACCGAAGTCATCAACGACCCCGTACGCCGCGCCGCCTTTTCGCAGTTCGGCAACACCACTGACGGCCAAGAAACCATGGAAAACGTGCCCGAGCGCGGGCAGCAGCGCCCCGCGTACTGGCCCAAAGACTCCGTCACCGAAGACTTCCGGGGCACGCCGTGGACCTCGCTCTCCTGGCAACCCATCATCGAAGCCACCAAATTCGCCGACGACGCCCCCTCGGGTAGCAGCCAGAACGTCAAGCGCGGCGATACGCAACTGGCGATCTTCAAGATCAAAGGTAAGTGGTACGCGACGCAGCAGATGTGCCCGCACAAACGCACCTTTGCGCTCTCGGAGGGCCTGATTGGGGACGACGTGCAAGCCGACAAACTCTGGGTCAGCTGCCCCTTCCACAAGCGGAATTTCACCCTCAATGGCGCCGATGCGGGAAAGTGCTCCAACGACGATCAAGTCAACATCGCCACCTTCCCTATCGAAGAGCGCGACGATGGATGGGTGTATTTGAAGCTCCCGCCCGTCGAGGAGTTGGATGCGAGGCTCGGGACGAGCAAGTGGATGGTCAGGAAGGGGGAGAGGGAGGAGCCGTATAAGAAGCTGGATGAGAAATTGAAGGGCTTGAAGGGTAGGAAACCGTTCGAGGAAAGCCATTTGGCGAACGGAATGGGGGAGAAGGCGGCGGCGCGGGCGATTACGGTGGGCGGGGATGGGGGGGTTGACTGGTAGATTTTATGTAAGGGTGGTGATTGGGATTGAGGCATGGTTGTATTTGGGGCTTTTGTGATATATCTCAGGCCTGCCTACATGCTTGATCGAGAAATAAATCTTTCTCCCACATCCCTATTACCCTCCTAACACCTATCTACCAAGCCAAACTCCTCACAACATCCCCTCTCCCACCAGCACATGTACTGCTCAATCCCACCAACCACCCCCAACCACTCCCAACCAACCTCTCATCCTCTCCCAACCAACCAACCTATCCCCCAAAACCCAGATAGGACCTTGGACATGACACTCAATCCCCAATCCCCAACCCAACAGTCCAAATCCCCCCCCCCGTCCCCGAAAGAATCACCAAAGAAGCAAAGCAATTTCCTACAGTGCAATCCTCCTAGGACTAAAATTATCCCTCTAATATCACTCCAACTCCTACATCTCCATTCCTTTTCAAACATCCAACCGAACTATATAGATCATAAGATTATCAAAACCGCTCACCGCTCACCGCTCACAGCAACAAACAAAAATAAAACAACGCACCTAAACGCACACACACACACACACACACCTCTCAGCTATCCATTCTATATACAGTACAGTACATACATCTCTCAACCCCCTTCCCCCTCTAATAAACCTAACAACCTAACAACCAACTCTTCACGGACTACAAACGCCCCCCATCCCATCCCATCCTGTCTATTCTATTCTTTCGTTTCAATCTAGCTACATATGTAGCTAGCTAGCTAGCAAGGAGGTAGGCGAGAACATCCACTCTGAGCACTTTTGTTGTTTTGGTATGCTGTGGAAAAATAGGGGGGGTTGGGATCGAATAGGTGGGTGGGTGGGGGGGAGGGTTGGTGGTTCTGAGATGTGGGTTTCTTTTTTGGGGGGGCGGGGGAGGGGGGGTGGGAGAGAGAAGGGGGAAGGGGAAGGGGGAAGGGGAAAGAGAAGGGGGAAGGGAGAACGGGAAAAGGGGAAAAGGGAAGGGGGAAAGAGGAAGGGGGAAGGGGGAAGGGAGAAGGGAGAAAGGGAAAGGGGAAAGGGAAGGGTGAAGAAGAAGAAGAGAAAGAAGAAGAAGAAGAGAAAAAAGAGAAAAAAGAGAATCTACCACCCATCCCCTCCAACACACGACACTACCACTCCCCGCCCCCCCCCTCCCCCCCCCCTCCCCCCCTCCACAAACGCAACACACCATAATAGGTACGAATTCCAAACCCGGGCAAAAAAGATACCCAAAAAAGTGTGGGAGCCGGAGAAGCAAGCGCGCTGCTGACAGAGAGTCACAAAGCACCAAGGTACAGTAGGAACAGAGGCGATCCTTCAGACGAGTGTAGCGTATTTTCCGAGAGAAGGGACTATAGTATGTAGAGGGAGTCTAAGGGAGGGGTTTTGAGCAGGGTGCGATGGCAGGGTGGGTGGGTGGGTTTCTTCGGTGCGGGAATACAGTAGAGAGGGTCTTGCTGTGATGTGGGTGAAGGGTTGTGTTAGATACAGTACTTCTATCAGGGGTCAGCGAAGAGCCATGGCCCCTTTCTGCAACAGGTTGCATGGGGGATTGTGCGGTTCGTCTGTGGTGGAACCCCATCTTACGCATGTAGAAGGGAAAAATTTCTTCCAGTTTGGACGGCTGGCTGTACATACTAAAATCGTGACAGACCTCGCTCCCATGCAATACAAACGCCTCGCTATGCAAGCGTATCCTAGTAGAAGTACGCAATGGTACCTGTTCCAGGGACACGGACTTGGGACATGGAGAATAAGGTGACACGAGAGAAATTCCCCGTCTTAGACACAATGCTTTTACAATCCCACTTTCAACACAACGTTCATGACATTTTCGGCCTCCTCCAGAAGTATTGCTAGAGTCTAATTAGTATTCATGGATATCTATAAGCCAATCGCGCAACCAATCGTAATGGCTTACCTTGTGCTGCTTTCTGCAAGCCCTCAGTCCAGGCTTCTGCAACCCCTGAACAACCGCATCCCTCCTCTTCTCATCTGGATCCAAGTCGGCAATGTAGTAATACTCGCTCTCGAGTGGCTTCCCTGCAGCATCTTTACCTGACCTCGGAACCTCGCCGACGCATTTTGTAGCATCAAGCATCTTCTTCAGTTTGTCTAGGCCTAGACGTGAGTTCTCTTTGGAGCCAGGGCTGTCTATCTTGAGGAGCGATGGCAGATGATCCATCAGGATAGAGAGCGGTGTAGACGACAGCCGGGAGTAGGCAAGCTGATTTATAACGTGGTTGACTACGGGATTAGTATCGCCACCCCTAGTAGATTCGGAGCTTTGCCGTCGTTGGGGTGAGATACTAGCTTCTTTGAGAGCGTTGAGGGGACGGCGTTGAACCGGAGAGTCACCAGTAGTAAAAGATTCCATACGGGGCATGAGGTTACTTCCAAAAGGACCGAAAGAGTGCACGACAGGGTCATTCTCTTCGTCACAGTCGGAAAAATCGTTAGGCTCGCTGAGTAGACTGGACTGGGATTCCTGCACGCCAGTTCCAGGTGGCTGTGATGCGAACTGAGTTGACTGAGTAGCCTCTACAGCAGTTGGAGTGACCTTGTTCCCCTCTTCTTCTGACTGCTCGTCTTCGTAGACCTGTACAGGGACCGGAATGGGTGGGTCTGAGCCGAGGAAGGTTGATGAGGAAGCTGCTACAGCTTGGACAGCAGGAGAAGGAGAGACTGGCGATTGCAATCGATGTCGAAGAGGGCTCTGGTTAGGAGATGGCCGACGTGTAGCACCATTGGGTCTGCTTGGGGAGTGTTCCTCGTCCCAGGTGGACTCTGAATCCGTTGGCGTGGCTATCTTAATGTCGTGTCTCGGCCACTGCACCAAAACCCGCGCATCTTGGACATCGACCATAATATCCGCATCTTCCGTTTCGGACGTGAAGCTATCTCCCTTCCGTAGCTCCCATGCTCTTCCCTGGCAGTGTACCTTCACCCCATTCCAACCCATGCATTCCACCTGTATTTTTTTTGGAGCCGGAGGATCAGCGGGGATGTAAACCGCTCGGACGTGAACTCGCGATATCAGCTTGTTAGTAGACAGCTGGTAATGGGAGGAGTTGCTAGATCTGCCCATAAGCGTGGGTTCACCATGCTCGTCGAGCTCGATGGAGGGCACGGTGGAAAGTGGAGTCCGCTCTGAGAAGGTTGAAAGTGTTCTGGAAAGACCAAGACGACGCGTACAAGGCAGTAGCGGAGGCGACGAGGAAATTACGCCTGTGGAAGATGTTGGAATAGGAGTAGGATACTTGTGCTTCTCACTGTACTTCGAGGGGGAAACGCGAGCAACACGTTTCGCGGGTCGAGGCAGAGATGGAGAGGAAGAGAACGGTTCGAATGCTGGCAGTAACGACGGTGCAGGACGTTTCACACCCGCGACGGCAGGGACAGGCAGCGTAGGATTTCTGCCAGAGGGAGAAGACTCCATTGTTCCCAATATAAAACCAGCGTAGAGACGCGAGCAAGTTAGGTCTCAACGTGAATGGCTTGAGACTCTCGTCAGATCTTACAGTGCATGATCAATTGGAAGAGGACATCGCTAGAAGAAAGTGAGTTGTCTGTATATGAAGATTGAGGAGAAAGAAGTAGTGGTGAAGGAAGGTTTCATGGTTGGCGGTCTCTGACACGGTCACTACGCGTTTGGCGTCTGGCTCAACCCCCACTATCACTTTACCGAGGATTGGCGGATTGCATAGTAATTTATCGTCTACATCACATTTCAAATCTGGCACATAACTGGGTGTGGACAGGAGTCATGAGAAAAGTCTTCGTAATGTGGCTGCTGCTATAGGGGCAGAAAATGCCCGGGGGTATGAGACATGAAAGGCCCAGTTACTCCTGCTCCCTACGCCCGCTTGATCAAATAGAAGTCTATGCTCCCATCTCCATGCCCTATTGCTAACTGAAGTATTATGCAGTCGTTCAGGAAGATCAAAACCTCTCAGTCTTTGTTCTCGACTTCCATGGCCTGACCTGCGGAAGTCGCCTGAGTAGGTTCTGCGTCTATTGGGGGACTTGTTAAACTTGATGGCGTGGCGGGAGTATTCGCAGTTGCTGAGTTTCCCTCGTTGATCTGCCGTTCTACCTGTTGTCAATACACAGATCCAACTAGAGACAAACAGGGAAGTACCTAATTCTCGAATCCTCAATCTGAGCATCTGGTTCTCCCTCGTCAACATTTGGGTTTCCGCCTGGTAAAAAGCACTCTCATCCCTACTACCCTGACTACCGCCTGAGAGAAGCCATTCATCGCCTTGGGCTTGCAGGCCAGCAGATAGGGGCCTTAATGCTGGGGAGCCTGTACGACTGGGGGTCCTTGACCGACGTGAAGATTGACGAGATAATTCCATAGAGCTGCGGGGCACCGGTGAACGAGGACGAGGGTTGGTGACAGTCATAGGGAGGTTGCCGGGGACACTTGGGAAAGAGAAAGAGCGTTCAGAAGTGGGGGTTGAGTCATCCACCGCCCCAGTACTAGTAGATGATGTGAGGCCTGCGTGTTGCTGAATCTGCTGCAACTGAGCTTGCTGCTGGCGAATCATTTCCAGGAGACGGTTCTAAAGGGCCTGCTGGTTAGCTCTAACAGCCCGAAGATGGTAACGGGATAGGTCTCATCGCACCACTTGGGCTTCCTGCTCCTGCTCTAACTCCTGATGCAATTCTCCTAAGCTGGGTGCACGTTGGTGATGTGCTATGGTTGGGGATCCAATACTATGGGGACTGGAAGTGTGGAGAGGGTGGCCCATAGGTAAGCGGTGATCGCCGCTTTGCAGCTCGCCAGGTCCTGGAATCGTAGGATCGTTGAGATTGAGGTTCATCGCTACATTAGATCTTCGCCGCTCACTCCTCCCAATCTGGGGAGAGGGGCGGTTGCGATTTGAACTTGTGGATGAGTGGCGTGAGTCTTGATTTTGTATTCCGGCATTGATAGTAGCTGCCGCTGCAAGAGAAACAGAGGATGATCTGGGGGATGGCGAGCCTGTTGGACGAGGATATATGTCCGAGCTGTTGCTATGACGGGCTTGGAGGGGAGATCCTGTAGATGCACTGGAGGGTGGCAGAGAATTGAGATCCGGCATTGTGCTCTGATGGACCGCGGAGTAAGGCGATAAAGCAACTTACTGATGTGTTGCGAGACCTAGGTTCATGTTGTTTTTGGTAACTCATAGGAGTAATGTTGTGATAGTGGGATGTTCGGCCCTGTGCGGAATGGATTCCGCCGACCGGCATATCTAATACCTAAATTGTAAAAGATTACATGCATAACGACCTTTGCTGATGGACATATTCATTTTTCTATCAAAGTTTCCGATGCCTCCTAGATATGTCGAATTATCTATTTATATTTCAGGAAAGGTCGTTATATAGTGATAGTATACAATGAGAATATGACATGAGGTGGAACCTTTCCACGCCGCTGTATTCACTTCAATTCCCGCCTTTTCCATTCCAATATCCTACTATACAAGAGTCCTAAAAGAAACAAGGCTTAATCGACAAAGTCTCGATAGCATGCTAGAGGGATGTCATTGAAGATGGTGAAAGCGATTGGGGTTTTGAGCAGACAGTGTGAAGGGTTTGTATCAATTGGTGAAGCCATTTGACTAAAATCAGATGCTGAAATTTTCAACAGAGGGTCACCCCGCGTTGGTGATGCACAGGATCATGTAAAGGTTTTTGGTAAAGGCGGCAGCGATGTTGGGGGAATATCGACTAACAGGTTTATTTCTGGCATGCTTCTGCGATTTTGCACTTTTGACCGATGTACAGGTAGCATTGGGGAAAAACAATTTTGTCGGGCTGGGAAATCCATCAGTGACTGTGAAGGGAGGTCGAAGTTCAGCTTGTCTTCCCCTCGGCTCTGAGGTAGATGGATATGAACCTGCTTGACAGGATCACTCCTCACTTGCATACTCATAGGGCGGCACAACTGGCGACTCTGTGACAGGTGGCCATCAATCAAACCTTGATCTGTGATAGCCAAATGTCTAGGCACGGCCGGCAGAGCAGTTTTGGGTGGTGGATGAGGCGATAGTAAAGCATTGGCCGGTAGCTGCCGTGGCGAAATCCCACGAGAGTACTGAAGAGACGAGAGGCGGCGGGGAAGAGGACGACCGTTATTTGATGGCAGCGAGGAGAGTTCATACGAGCTTGAAGAATGAGGTAGGGATTGAACGAAGTCATCGGCTTCCGTGCTCAGCTCTGTTGGTGGACTATTTAGGATCAAGGATGACTTTTTATCATCGACTGGAGATCTCAAAGCCGGGCTCATTGACGAAGATGGGATCCTCGTAACTATCGAGTTACGTTTAGAAAATGTGGGAACGCTGAAATTTGGTGCTGCTGGGGGCGTGTCCTGTCTTGGAAGAGATCTACGTGTAGAGAGTGGACGTGGTGACCTAGAAGCCGAGCGCGAAGTTGACCTGGACGCTGAGTTGGCATCGGCTGACGGTCGACGGCTAATCTGAGCAGAGGCTCGCCGAGACTTCGGTAATATGGATACTGGCGTTACTCCCGCGCCAAGACTTGACGTATGGTCTGGAAGAGGGAAATGTAACTTTGCAGGCACTGATCTGGGTGATTGTCCCGGCGATGACCCACGCGATGTTGATAACGTCTTTGCCCCAGTCGATGCATAGGACAATCTGGGACTACCCCTTAATTGATCCAAGTAGGTCTGATTGATGGATGGTGTAGGATTTGAGATAGTAGGAGAATCTGATGACATCTGGCTGGCGATAGACGGTCTCCTGACAATACTTGATGGCCATGGGCGGGCAATGGGCTTTGAGCCTCCATTCTCCCTGATGACATTTCCAAAACTCGCATCAGGCGCTGGCTCCCACTTTCTCCCAGAATGTTGGTCATGATCTACCCCCATAGAATATCGGTGGCTTAGCTTTTCACGGCCATCTCTGGGTGATTCTTCGGTGGGGCCACGAACTCCTGCATCGGGGCAGTACTTCTTTCCTCCCATTGACTCAATTTCTCCCCTCACGACCCTCAACCAGGAATCCATCTCTGCAGGGTTATCCATCACTAGTAAAAAGCTCGACGCGCAGCGCTTAGTATCACGTAGAAACCCTATCTTCTTCATTATAGATTCTTGTTCTTTGCCGCTCTGGACACCGTCATCGTCTGATATCTGAGAAACTTGCAAGACCCAATGCTCGCCTAAGATCACATCACTCGCAAACGCCGCGGAGTCTTTGCTCAATGTCATGATCTTCTCCGGTAGTCTATCAAAACTCCCCTCACCAGCATACTGTAAGAGGTAACCTGAAGTGACGAGGACGTAAAGATTGTTGGTCCAACATTCCTTCGGAATAGGCTCTGAAAAGTTGTGCTTACGCTTTCTTTTGGAATAACCTTTACTTTTGGCGATGTTAACATTGGCGCTGACGGGATTCGAAGTCGAAGCACTCTGCATCACATATTGTTCTGCATTCGTGTTTTTCTTATTACCGTTCGAACGGAGAATAGCGTCTGTAGATACGGTGGGTGCGCGCAGGCTTGCATACTTGACGGCCTGTGGGTACGCTTGGAAAAGTGGCGGTGGGTCCCAAGTAACCGGTGTCCTGATCGTGAGCTCTCTTTTGAGGGACCTGGATCTAGGTACGGGCGTTGAGGATTGTCTTCTCAATGTCCGTGACCGAGGTACTGTCGTATTATTTTCTTGGTCAAATAATAATCTCGCAGTGTTGTGGGACGCCTTGGTGTCTCTCGAAGCAGGTCTACGCGTAGCTCTCGCTCCTTTAACTATTGTGTCATGTTCTTCGTGTGTTCCCAGGTTCTTCGCCGCCTTCTTCCGCCTAAATAAGGCCCATAATCCACCTCTTGAAGTCCGATCCTTCGGTGTAAGCGTTTCCGTAGAGACGTTAATGAGCTTAATGGGTGGTTCAGTCAGAGCAGTATCATTAGAAGTCGGAGGCCGAACCCTTTGAGTAGGGTTCACCACAGCGAAAGAGGTTTGGAGGGGCGGAAGCTGCATAACTTTGGGAGGAAGAGATCGATGCGCTGGTACCGGTGCTGCAACTGCGTCCATTTTGTATGGTTCCGTAAATGGCAGACGGAAGCATGCGGCGAAAGATTTCAACCCTCCGGTACTGGGAATCTGTCCAGTTCTGTACTGAGGCTAGAGAAACTGATCGACTTGCCGCCAGTACCGTCGTTACAGTAGCTACATCACAGATCTTAGAAACAATGCTAGACAAAGCTCGAGGTTCTAACGAGCGTGAAAAACTTCTGAATCAGGTACACAGCATCAGCTGTCAAAGATAGGGTTAGACGGCCTGAGGACTATGCAGGCGTTCAAGATACGGTCTGGCCACTGAACATGTACGGAGGTATGACCGGCTCGCGTTGTTAGTGAGAAAGTCAATTGAATGAAAAGAATAGTCGTTACTGCGGAGGCTGGCGATAATGATAGAGGAAGGAAGGAAAGGTCAGAACATGTCAATTGACGACAATGCACTGCAGTAGAAATAGAAATAGAAATAGAAATAGAAATAGCAATAGCTCGCTACAGAGGAAGAACAATGCGGATCAACCTTTAAGATGACAAGCTCCTAGCCTGATACACCCCACGACTCACGCGCCATGCCCCTGTCCTTGCTCTGGTTAGTCTGACCAAATGGAATGGAGGAGATTACGAAGTACAGGAGTACAGGGCAATAAAATCACGGAAGCCACAAGGTGGAGACGGCAGCCACACAACGACGACAAAATCAAATTGGAGTGGCACGAGTGGGTAAGGCTGACAGGGAGAAACGCTATGTACATATGACCGAGCAGGGATACTGTACCAATTTGCAACTTCACCTATTTACCACAGTACGGAGTATATATACAAGTAAGCTTCTTTCGATTCTTCAGAATGTGGATCAGCATTTCTAAACCAATTCAGCGCGCAGATACCCATGAGACTGGCTCTGGGAACGGCAACGACGGGTCTTAGTCTTCACTAGATTTCTGTTATTTTTAGAACCACCTTCTGAACTACTACGTACGTTTCAAGAAAAGTTACGAATGCGCGTTTGTCGCTCTGTGGGATCAAATCCTCCCTGCTAACACGAGATTGGCACAGAGCGAAGTTATTTGCCCTGCTGGAACTGAATTATCACTGGTCACGCACTGCTTGCACTTCTTGTCTATTTCCTCAAGCGGCGCAAACTGCTTTATATATCAACCCGATCAAAATCCCAGATAATGGAGAACTTAGTGTTGGAAAATTTGGGCCCGAAGCGATCATTTGCCCTCGAATGAGGAGCTGGCCTCTTCACTCGAACTTTCAGCGGCTTTTCAAACGTGAGGGATACTTCGAGCGGAATAGCTGAACAAAATTCTGTGTGGGGCTTCAATATTGCCTCAACAAACTACGTTTTTGGAACTTGATTTAGTTGACTCGTGTTGGGGGAAAATAGGGATAGTTAGGAGAGGGGATTTTTATAAGACTCTCCCAAGGAAGAGATGGAGATAACAGTGACACCGAAAGTCCTGGCCCACCCTAAGAATATCAAAACATACGATAGATTACAATTGCTGTGTGCTCAATGCACCCTCGACAGAAATCCTAGCTAAATAGCTCGATTTCTACAGCTCAATCAACGCTTCATAATCGTATCAAAATCAAGAACATTGAATCGCTTTTGCATCACCTGTTATTTACTATGTTGCTGCGTATTGATGTTCTTAGCCGTATCGCTTACTAGCGCTGGGCAGGACATTCGGTGCCACCTCTGGGATGATAGATGTTCGACTTCATCGGGGGTTTGGCAATGTAGAGTCAGTCGGGTTGTTAAATAGGGGTTTAGGATCGAGTAAAAGCATAGCTGAATACTAGGATCAGGGCGAGGGTTTGGGTTTTGTTATTTCTCCCTTTCAAGGGATAGAATGGGCTGGGGGAAATGCTGGCTGTCCTTTTTATTTTCTACTTTCTTAGTTAATCTGTGTTGCTGGTGGTGATACCGTGCACGATGCATTACAGTTAGCTGTTCTCCCAAATATATGAATACATGTTATTTTCTTTGATGGGTCTGAAACTTATCGAGCAATACCGCTAGGTCATTACATAGAACTAAGTTACTCTAGAGATCTTATTATGGACGCTAAAACAACGTGTGAAGACCTCGTGAAATAGCGCCAAGGCCATTTCAGCTCATCTTCCATGCCACTCTATTATCAGTATGGATAGAGCACGCGAGGGAAGGTGGTTTTATTCATTGCAATTGTCGTTTTCAGGAGACCGTCGTACGAGGGACAGGTTCTCTACAAACTGATTGATCTTTCGTGCCATCAGGCCTCACTGGATGGACATGAACTAAGGTAACTAACGCTATCACACGGTTGGTGATGGGTGCTTTCCTTGGCGATAACATGACGAAAATTGGAGGTAGTCTTTGCAGTCGGTGTCTGATAACTTTGGTACATACAGTCAGAAAGTCCAGTCGACATTCTATACACGCCCTCTAACAATCAGTGCCGCATTGTTAGTGGTGTTCGTTATGGCTGAGTTACCGAGTGCATGATGGTCAGAGATCATAAGAAGTCATTATTCTAAACGCACATACTAAGGATGCTCTGCATATATCCAGACCATAAGAACTCACAACCATAAACGAAACACTAGCCTAACGCAGGTTCTCGTAATTAAGGCAAGGAGCAAGCAAATAATTTCCAACAAAAATTCCAGATCTAAAGAGCGCCCACCGCAGGGTCTTAACACTGTTGAGCTTTCCAAAAAGTTCCACAGTGGTAGTGGATGCTTTACTTTTCCTTTGCAAAATGCACCACGCTGTTCCAAGGCTCTTCTTGATGTTTCTGTTCTTCCCATCTATGAAGGGGGCTATAGCACTGGTCGATAGAGCTCTGGCCATGAGCTGAACGGACGATGGAATAAGTTGTCGTCGGAGGCCCGGGCTGGGAGATTGTTCGCGGTTCATTCGACGAACTGCCTTTGGGATCAGTCTTCTTGTGGCTATCCGCCTCAAGCTCTCTTTGCTGTCTCAAACGTTTCAGCCAAGGTCCTCAACCACAGATCATGATCAGACCAAGCGTAAGCTGGAATCGGCGGGTTGAGCGCGGTTATGGCAGGAGACCCACATTTAGATGTGCCTTTTCAATTGGATTGCACGAAGCCCCATTGTTCGGCTCCGCAGCCTCACCTGGGTTGTGGGATCTTGGAGTGGGCCTAACATTTGGAGGAAGCAGCGGCATCGTTTCCCAACAATTTGAAGACCTGACTGTGAAGACTAAGGGGATGCGCTTCGACAATCAACTCGATCAAAGGGTACTGAAGTCGGTTTGCTGGCTGGAGCTGGAGATCAAGCTATACCGTGTCTTCAGTGTCTTCTACAGAGAACGAAGGTCGCTTGATGGTCTCTATATAGAGACTGCATATATAATAAGCCGGAACCAGGGGTTTCCCATGATGGTATCAATTGCCCCTTCCTTATCAAGGTTTGCTTGTGTTACGCAGCAGATCTTCTCAAAGTCATAGCGGATATGACAACGGCTAAGGTTGTGCCAACGGCTGAGTGACTTAGTGCACTCCACCGTCGTTCTGCCTTCTCTCCATCGCCATTCCCTGGATTCTACATGCAGTGACACGCGTTGATACTCTGCAGAACACAGTAGTAATGCATGCAATGGATCACCGGTCGTCGCGAAGCCTGAATTGGTCGATATCAAATGATTGCCGGAGTATATTTCCGAGTCGCAGAACATAGTATAGCCGAGTATGAGTTTGGTCACGAGGTGCGCACTGTGACAGATAAGTGCTGGCTGAGAGCATTTACTCGGCGGCTGTGTGAGTATTTCTCTTCGACAATCTCGGAAATATCAGAATTGAGCCTCCAGCGGAATAGAAGATCCACCTGACGACAGGCATATGCGTTGCTAGGACCCTCATTTTACTGTGTCAAGTCTCCAATCAGGCCTTCCGAACGCGGTACCACGCAGTTCGCCATGGCGAACCATTGCTTGCGTTCAAGGAGCAGTATCCGCGTTAGAAGGGGAAACCCAGAGGCTCCGACCAACCCCTTGCACCTTTTGACAGCACCCCGGCAAGCGATTCAGGAGTGACTTGAATGGAGTTGTCGAAGTTACCAATCCCCTCTCAATAAACATAAGCATGGTTGCCTCTTTATGTTTTACCTCTCGTCCTACAGAATCGTGTCTGCTGCTCTACCGCTTGGCTCCAGTTCATCAATGTTAATTAGCCAGTGTTCCCGTATCACCAGCCTAAAGAACTTATGGGGTTTCAATGTTAAGCTGAAAGCCCTTTGGTTGATGCATGGCATCTACATGGTTTTCCTTAAGTGGTTTCTAGCCCTCATTTCTAGCGATAACGTACATACATGGATCAGCCTTCGCCACAGCTCTCACGGAATGACGTTTGGATGCTTCGCTTCAACTCCTCTCTATGCATGAAATTGGTTATCTGGATCAAATTTTCCTATCGGCACCTTTTGATTTATACCCGCTCCACATAAATAAGCGTGCAAAGGGCCCTGATGCGAAAGGTTGCCTGATCGCTTTTGAAACATTCCCGGGTAAGTATGACCACGACATCCGACGCACAGCATTGTACAGACTCGACATGGCATTAGAGTTAATGCATGACATGCTTACGGAGATCCTCACATACGCTGTGAACAACATCTACCGTTCAGAATACAAACCGGGTGACAAGCATGGTTTCAGGCTCCCGAGACTGCTTGAACGCCTGGTATAGCTGCCCAGTGTATTGTTACTAGTTTTTGAGCCATTGCACGCACATGCCGCTGAATTCGCTTTCTCGGTGAGTTTGAGCGTCATTTGCCATCGAGGTACGTACACTCTGACCCTATCCTGGTACTTCAAACCTTCTTCAATGGTCAACAGCCTTACTCCATCTTTCCATAAGCGAAGGGCTGCGGTAGGTCTCGGGATACAGCTCCAGTTCCCTGGCGCTCTGACAAAATATCCATTACTGAAATCACAAAGCGACCGAAACGCTGCCGCATCTCGTCTCCAGCCAAGGGACGCAGCCTTCTGGGCTGGCTTTACTTCTGCTGCGAGGAAACGCAATGACCAAGGAGCTACGTTCCGGGATGCCTTTTCCCAGTGAGTCCGATTGCAATCGCCTGCAGTTGGTTTTCCCATGTCCAACTTAGGCGGCAAGGCACATTGTTGCATGCGCATGCTTGGTTACTTCTGACTTCTGTAGCTCATCAATTCTTGGACGATCCGTTGGGATATATCATCAAACTAGCTGCCTTGTATCTCATACGCGGCGGCGCTTAGACTGGATCTCGACTGCGCCAGCTAGCTTTGCTATCGTTGTTCCTTAGTTCTACATGGCTTTGCTGACCCATCTTCCAATTTGTACCTACCCTAATCAGCGCACTCACATCTCAACTGCAAAGCGACCATAAGACAAAAAGAACAAGACAATAGAACTTACCTATCTGGCACTGGAACGACTCGGGGTAAGCATGATACATGTTAACATCTAGGAGTATCTATGAGCAGGAATTGTCCATATCCATCTCAGTCCCATAATCGCCTCCGCAATCCTCAAACTATTCTCCTTGATAATCCTCTCACCATCTGCAACATGGTAACACAAACCGGCCATGCAACCGCAGTAGTATACTATCTACTTGTCGACCTCAACGTATACAGGACTTGCGCATTCCACTGGTATTGGACTTGGCGCTCCTGCCGCATCTCCTTTTCATCGTGCATGACGGCCTTACAGAATCTCAAGTCTGTACACGATTGGCCGGTCGAATCACGCGAAGTATAAGGGAAATTCAATTTCTGTCAACCAGGGTCTCCGCCAAATTTAAAAGGAAGAGGCTAGTCTGACAAAAGCAAAAGGACTGTTGTTCTCCAACTTGTCAAAAATAATCAGTGCATCTGTGCTGTCGGTCCTTAGTCACACAATTGAAGAGACATTCACCAAATTGAAATCCATTCTTCGCGAAGCTTGTGATCATATGAACCATGCTTGTATTGATATGTGAGATGGGATATACTACTAGAAGCCTGCAACTCGAAGCGACAATGTAACAAGACACTTCTCGAGGGAATCACGATCTGACTCCCGGCACCCAGGCAGTGGTAGAGCTGGAAGACGTAGTAAACAAAGTAAGTACTGACCAAATGGAAGTATTCATGCTTCGGTGTGTTCAACATGGCATGATGGAAAAGACGCGTGAGACGATGAGACTCGGAGCTATCGGTGCTAAGAAGATCTGCATGCGGCAAATCCTGCCAGTTGGTTGATCCCTGTCGGTTTTCTGCGAGACCTTTTCTCATCGTGGCCTCAAGCTTTTGCGACAAGCCTGCTACAGTAAGGTAGCTATTGACAACACAACAACTTCAGTATTTTTCTACCGTCAACAAACACTCCAAATAGTACACTATGGCGGCACCGCCCAACCCAGGCATGCCAGGTACGCAACCGTCTCCTCAACAAATAGCAGCCATGCAAGCCCAAATCGCCCAAGAAGCGCAAAAACGAGGCATGACGCCCCAGCAATTCCAAGCCTGGCAACGCCAGCAGATCGAAGCCGACGCCAAGAAAGCGGGAATGACGGTCGAGCAATACATCAACAACCTCAAACAACAAGCAATCGCAAACCACCAGCGGCAGCAGCAGATGGCTCAGCAACAGGCCGCAGCACAACAGAGCGGCCAACCGCAAGTCCAAGGCCAGACTGGCCAACAAGTGCCCATAACGCCCGGACCGCCAGACCCAAAATCAACAGCCGTGGCGAAATGGCTGCGTGGCCAAGATCTAAAATCAAGGACATGCATCCTAAATGGCCAGCGCAAAGACATGTTCAAAAGTATGTCCCCCCACCCAAAACCCCAATTTCTCCCAACATTCCCCCACCAAACCAACCCACTGATCTCCTAATCCTCACCCAGTCAAGCGCGCCCTCCGCGCCCTCCAATCCCCGGCCTACGCCACCGCCTGCAAAAAGAACCCCCTCCTCCCCCCCGTAACCAACACCGCCACCGCCGCTGAAACCTTCAAGCTCCTCCCCCTCTCCCTCCTCGCCCTGCGCGTCTCTAAAGCCGACCCCCACGAAGGCCACAACCACGCGCCCCCCGCAAAACCCCAGAAACGCACAAAGGGCCTCTGGACTGTCAAGATCGAGCAGCAGCAGGACATTGCCCCAGACCTGCACTATGTCTGGCTGTACGAGGGCCCGCAGTGGAAGCAGAAACTGTATGCAGGCGGGGCGCTGGCGGCAATTCTGCTGGTGGTGATGTTCCCGCTCTGGCCCGTGAAGCTGCGGATCGGGGTGTGGTACCTAAGCATGGGCGGGCTGGGACTGATCGGGCTGTTTTTCGCCATGGCCATCTTCAGACTCATTCTGTTTTGCGCGACGGTGTTTACAGTGCCGCCCGGGTTGTGGCTGTATCCGAATCTGTTCGAGGACGTGGGGTTCTTTGATAGTTTCCGGCCGGTGTGGGGGTGGCAGGAGGTTAGTCCGAAGTTTCGCTCGTCATCTTTCATGCATTGAAGAGTAGGATAGTGGGCTAATGTGGCGTAGGAGAAGAAGAAGAAGCCGAAATCAAAGACGTCGAAATTTGCTGCCGCCAAGGCGGGAGAGGTATCCGCTGCCTCGGACGCCACACCTCGGGCATCGGATACCGCACCGGCGTTGAATGGGAATGGGTTGCGGAAACGGGATATGACGCCGAGGGTGGAGGAGGTGGAAGAGGACTAAGGGTAGGGGGTGTGATGTAGCAAAGGAGAGGGGCAGGATGCGGGCGTTTTTGGGGTGGCATAGAATGTGTGATCGGGTGCTGGATGCACAAGAAATTGGGGGTGTAGATGTAGTAAGAGCGAGCGTTGAGGTACATTTGCAACCATAAGAGCTTCTTGTTCAGACATGTTCCTGAACTTTTGAAAAGACGTATCAACACGACATAGCGACATTTCATGCTCGTTTCAATGCAGCATCAAAGCATCTTCCATTGCCTATCCCCCTAAGTTCTACAACCCCCCCCCCCCTCCCCTTCCTTCCCCTTTTCCCCTCCTCTCTACTCAAGTCCCCCCCCCGAAACACCATACACACCACACACCTACTTTAGCTTCTTCTTCGGCCTCAATTGATTCGTATGCCCGCACTTTTTTTTGCGACAGTTGGTCGCTCGCGGTGGGAGCCGCGCGTAGCATTTCCGGCAGATCATCTTGTCGCAGTTGTATTTGCTGGCGAGGGCTTTGAGGCTGGGCTCGATGATGCCGCCGCGGAGGCGGAGGACAAGGTGGAGGGTTGATTCCTGGGGGAGGTGAGGGTTAGTTTTGGGGTGGGGTTCCGTTTTAGAAGGGGGATATAGGAATTGGGAGGGGTTGTGCGGATAGAGAATTTGTATTGAGGTTCGTTGGAGTGGGGATGGTATTGCTGCTGGTTGGTTGATGGGGGAGGGAATGATAAAAAAGAGATTGATTTACCTTTTGGATGTTGTAATCGCTCAAAGTCCTTCCATCTTCCAACTGTTTTCCGGCGAAGATCAGACGTTGTTGGTCGGGTGGGATACCCTCTTTGTCTTGGATTTTCGCCTTGACATTGTCGATTGTGTCAGAGGATTCGACTTCGAGGGTGATGGTTTTGCCCGTGAGGGTTTTGACGAAGCTGAGTGACAAGTGATTAGTCAAGCGGCGGGGAGATAAGGGACATTAGGGGAAGGGGGAAGTATGGCGGAGGTGGAGGAGTGATGGTGTTAAGAGTGGATTAAAAGGGAGACGCGAAGGGTAGGGCAGCGATGGTAGTAGGGGACCGGTAGGTGGCTTACATCTGCACTGGAAGAGAAGTTCTGAGTTAGCGATACCCTTAGTTCAACGTGGAACGAATAACTCACTCGTTGCGGCCTCGTCGTTGATTATCGCAGGCTTATGATGGCGTTGGCGATGAGGTGTGATGTGGGTTTTGAGATGTTCGCTTACGTGGGGTGGAAGATGAGGCTCTGCGCCCTAGCCCTATATAGGCTGATATTTAGCGCGACTTGGGACTTGACCTTTTTGCAGGACGTAGCAACGAAGGGATATCTTTGTGGATGCCTACATTTTACTTACAATCATTGTAGCATTAAAATTATAGTCGTGATGACTAGGAACTCTACTACGTAATAAATAACGATTGATTATGGGTTACTCCCCTAGATCCACGTCATAGGAGGCTACGGTACTGCCTTCGATATCTTCCTGGCTTTTAATAACCTCCGTTGAGCTCTTGTTCGCCTCCACTTACATCCATCTCATCTAAATTTGGACTTTCCTGCTCACTCTCGCTAAGATCTTCATCTTCGAGTAAGTCGTTTTTTACCTCGTTATCACGAAGGGTCTCAAGTTTTCTTTCCAACTGTATGACAGCGAGAGTTAAAGATGCCAGCGACATGCTAACTGAGCTAGCTGCAGCTTCGTAGAAAATCCTTGCTTCTGGCGACAGATCGTCGATGTTACGATAGCGCTTGTAGAAGGAACCAATGCGTTTCACGGGTTGCTCATTGCTCTCTTCTGAGATGGTGTTCCTCAAATTAAGATTGCCTTGAACAATCTTGAGTTTCTGATCCAGGGCAATCTGATCAGTTCTGGCCTCCTGATCGAGATCGACTTTGGCCGGCGATGAGCCATCAGGTCGACCAGTGGGAAACAGATCAAGGAGTTGCTGAGGTATCCTTCGCGACTGGGGTTCTTGAGATTCTTCTTTAACCCATGTCTTTTCGTACCAGTCGAGATACTCATCGAGCTGCTCCCCAGACATTGCCATTACATCATTCTCGTTGACATTAATTTCATTACCACGTCCTAGTTTTCCCGCCGAGGTATGTCGAGCAGCATACTCGGTTTGGGACTTACACCAGACGTGCCAGTCTATTACAAGCCTACCGAAATTGGACAAAGTCCTCGAGTATCTGGGCTGCGAGTCGAATGGGTGATACAACTTAACGGCAATGACCAGTAAAGATACGAGCTGTATCTCTGGGTGAGCCGACTTACGTTGTCGAGGACCTGGCTTCGGAAACGTGAAGTCAACAGCTAGCAGTGATGCCAAGCGGCGTACGACAACGTACAATTCAACTGAAAGCATTAGTTCGAAATTCGACGCTTCATATCCACCAAAAAAAAAATCCACTTACTAGGTAAAGCAAGGCTTTTGATGTGCTTGAAAAGGATTAGAGAATAGTTCAGGGCTGGAAGGACGAGTTCGAATCGATGATTGTAAAGAAGCAGCAATCCGTGTACGGCTTTATGTAGATCACCTGGTTCCAGCGACGTCTTCAAGAGGCGTTAGAGTTTCCTTGGCCGGGTCGACAGTGAATGACTCACTTGCGTATCTAGTGCACCAATGTAATAGCCGGGAAGCTTGTCTTTGATTACTTTGGGTACGAAACGTATAGCGCGGATATATAGAATATCTTCTTTGATGGCCCAGCTGAATAGTAGAAGGATCCAATCAGCCTGTTATCTCAAGAAATATATCTGATATTGAGCTTTATACTTGTGCATATCCCCCAAGCTGACTGGCAGTCGCAACAGCACCGTTCCAAGATAACAAAGCCCTAGCGTTTCAACCAAAGTTGGCATAGCTTTTGCCCCAACCTTCCTCTCTCGCCCAACTTTACTGATACTCCCCGTCTCGTCCTCTGTCTGAGGCTGCGAGCTGAAAACGGTGTCACCATCGGAATCTGCGAGGGTATTATCTTTGAGTAATTGAAGGCGCAATGCCCAAAGGTCTTTGACTACAATCTCGAGTTCTGCTGGCAAGCCCATGGTGTGGATGAGCGCATGGCATTGGCTCCAAAGTATGAGCTGATAAGACTGCAGATAGAGCTCTAGTGCTTTACTACCATGAGAGACTTTGAAAGATCAGACATAGCATTAGAAGCACAGAGGCAGAGTTAATACTTTGAGAAATCTTCTCCTGAACTTCTCTTTTTCGACGACTCTTACGCCCTTGAGTGCCAAAGTCATCCTCATCCTGTTGCGTAGCTCTATGGCCCTTGCAAGAACGTCATCCAAAGTGCACAATGCGGTATCTTGAGAAATCTCTGTGAAAGTGTGTTTACCTCTTTCAAATGCCCGTTCCTGCAATAGGTGTTTCCGTCATCAGCTTCATAATACCGCTTTGACCTGCAATTATCTACGCCACACACCTCGCCTTTGAAGTAATCAATTTGCGATGACATTAGGACAGTACATCAGTCCCCTCGAGTAAACAATGGGTATGACGCGAAGTAGCAGCTTCGCTGGCATACGAGGGTCATGCACCAGAATTGAGATCAAGACAATGATGGGGGTGTATGCCCTGAAACGAGGAACGAGAGGAAAGGAATGATTTTAGGCGACCAGGGTGATTTGGCTGGCAAACAGGGTCTTTATCACAAAGAATTTGATGCAAACGTTGAGCCGGCTAGCTCGCTTTATTGTAAAATTCAGCACTTGAATCTGTTTAGCTCTCACACATTTGCATAGATAAATTCCACTTTTTGCTTATTACATAAGCCTATATATCTATCAGATATTCAAATATCTATCTTGTTATCCTCTATATCACTATGTCAGCTCAAAAACGCGGTCGCGAGATCAGGCTATTGCCTATGCCAGATACAAGGATCGGTCACCTTTACGCGTCATACAAGCCCGTACAGGGGTGCCTTTGTCAACAATCAGGGATATTCATTGGCCAACCCGGCGACAGTGCAACTGTGCAACAGCGCATTCAAATACGATGCAGACGTCTTAGCAGGGGTTTTCATTCTCACGAGCTGTTGAATTCCATCGGTCCCGCCGTGTTATCTAACAATAGAATTTATTGGGCACCTGGCAGCGCAAACCTATGACACACGACTGGGGCTGCGCCATGAACATATTTTTCGTCCCATCCGGAAGCCTCCCCCCCCCCACCCCCCTTCCTTCGGCCCTGTTGGAATATGTATGCATCTACGAGGTGATGCAATAAATCATTCGGAATAGCCACCGTACCGCAATTGCACTACATTCGAACACCAACAAAGATGCAAATATTTACATATAAGGGTAATAACGTCAAATATATATAGAAACATTAGATGGTCCGAGTTATAATATATATCTATTCATGAAAGTTATTGCCGCCCTGTTTAACAATGACTTGAGCAACCCGATGCTTCTGTTTCAATCTAAAAGCATTAATATTCTTTTCTATATCGAGCTTTTCCCATTCATTCATTCAAGCATGTTCTAACTCATGATGATTGCTTATATCTGGTCCTCGGAAGGAAGAGCGACCGCAACCAGAAAGCATCCAGCTCTGCGGCACGGAGGCGGCACGGATCACGAGCTGACCAATTGGGAACTGTATAAAGAAGATGGTGTAGTGGAGATAGATGTTCCGCAGTAACTCCTAATAACCGGTAATCCGGTGGGCAATGGCGGTGATGGGGAGGTAGTACTGCTACCTGCTCTTCTAGTAGATTAGGGAATATTAATGCGAATCTTTAGAATCAACACCTTGATTCGTGATGCGATAGTGTGATACCACCTATCTATGAAGCATCTTGCAGTCAAATAGCAGAAAGCATATGTCTAGATTGGTGGGAGCTGAAACTCCACCACAGTAGCAGCATGGAAGAAGACCCTGACAATCTGCGGCGGGGGATACAGCACAGTGCAGAAGTTTGTAATACACCTTCTGGCGCAGATGTTGCACTTCTTCACTGCCGAATAGTGCCTCTCTCGGTTCACTGTTTTCTTTAACCCTTCTTCTCTCATTTTCCTCCCCCTTCTATCGCTGTTTGTAAACCTTCGATGAATCCTCCAAGCTAGAGGTCCGTCGGCATCAAGTCTCTTTAATATCCTCAAGTTCCATGCGTGCGCATCCCGAACACAGAAGAAAAAGAATCGCCAGGAGCCATGTCCGGCCCCAAGCCCACTATCATCATCATTCACGGTGGCTGGCACGTCCCCGAGAGCTACGAGAAGCTCGTCGTGGCCCTCGAGAAAGCTGGCTATGAAGTTCACTGCCCACGTCTCCCATCCACAAACCAAGTATGCTCGCTCACACTCCTCGACCTCGATTCAACAGAAACCCCCCAATCCCCTGCCGACTAACATGTGAGCCAGACACGTCCCCCAAACGCCGACCTCTATACCGACTCGGACCTCGTCCGCGCCTACGTCTCGAGTCTCGTACAGGCCGGTCACACCGTCGTGGCCATCATGCACTCATACGGTGGACAGGTCGGGAGCGACGCGCTTGTCGGCCTCGGCCGCGCGAGCCGGGCCGCGCGGAACCTCCCTGGAGGCGTCTCGCACCTGGTTTACCTGGCGGCGTTTGCGGTGCCGGAGGGGACGGGGATGATGGATAAGGTCAAGGAATTCGGCTATATGGATCTAGTGCCCATCGCGTTCAACTTCGCCGAGGACGATACGTGCCTGAACAACGACCCCAAGACGCTGCTGGTCGGCCCCAGCGCGGTCGCCGATGACGAGGTCGACCGGTACCTGGCCTCGCTGGTGCGCTGGAACGGCAAAGGAATGTACCTACCCATTAAGCACGCCGCGTGGCGCGAGATCCCCGTCGCGTACATACACACCACGGCGGATATGACGGTGCCATTGGACTACCAGAAGAGCTTTGTCGAAGGCATGGAGAAGACGGGACGCCTGGTGCAAACCTTTGAGCTGGCTACGGGACATTGCCCCAACTTGACGGCCACCGAGGGCGTGGTCGATGCTATTAACAAGACCGTGGAGGGCTAGGCCACGGTGAATGCTGTGCTTCTTTCTTACCAGACAAAAGCGTCCTATATATTAGGTCGCACCTTGCTTAACATTAAGATTATTAAACTATATACTTCTTAGTTCGTATACACTCATTACTAACAAATTTCGCTAAAAAAAATTAGACGTGAATTCTTTTTTTGTTTTCACATAGCAGCTTATAAAAGTATATGCATATTAACACGAGAATTAAGTTGGTTTATACAGATCACGTATCTTATTGTAACCGATTACTATAGCTTCTTCACGCGTACTAATTAGAAAGATTTCGCCTTAAGCAGCGGCCGAAAATCTTTAAGTTACTTAAATACATTCTCAGCGGCTGCCGTCTTCCTCCGTCCCACCACTGTCCAGCGCGTAAAGGCCCAGCAGGCGCCCTGGCGCGTCTCGGCCACGACCTGAGGCATCAGATCTCGCACGGCCTGCAACACGGCCTGGTTTCTGCTCTGGCGCGCGACCAGCTCATGGATGGTCAGATTGCACTCGTGCATAGCGAGCGCCAGGTGTGGCGATGCGTTTCGCATATCTGCCTCGACGGCCTCGAGGCCTGCCGCGCTATACAGCGCGGGCAAGATCCCAGGAGATAGTGAGCGAGAGTCCGGCGAAGTAGAAGGTGAAGGCCGTAAAGAAAAGGAAATTCGACAGCGACAAGAGTTGTGCAGGATCTCTAAGGTAGAAGTAGGATGCAAGAAAATTTCATTACTTACCAATTTCATTATAAAAGAGCAGGGCGCTAGCTCTGCATATTCGTCCAGTGGGAGCAACATCCTCTCGTTATCGAGACGACGCTTACAGGATTGACTCCGAGGCACAATTGTCATCAAATAGCCAATCTGAGATCTGGGTATGACTTCGTTCTTCAATCTGCTTCAACTTCGATCCGCCCTCCCCTGACTTCTTCTAGTGCTTATGACTTCTGGCTTGTAGGGCCCTCAATCACCTCGTCCGGCTATATGGCAATCTCATATTCAATCTAGACCAGGCGGACGCAATCCTTCCCCTCTGAATTCTCTTCTACTTTGAATTCTCTTTCATCGCCTTCCAAGGCTCCTTGGTCCCGCCACTTGATCTCGACGCCCCCTGTAAGACTAAATTCAAGCGAAATACCTCTAGATTGTTTCAATCACTGTTTGCTAGGGCAAATTTTTGACAGAGCAAGTGCTGAAAGCGGTTCGGATTTTCATTTCATGGTACATGCATCTGGGGAAGCAGAGGCGAAGTACGCACTACTACAGAAAGAGGGTGTCGTTGATGCGGTATCGAGCGAGGATCTGGATACTGTGCATTCCCGGTTTCATACTGTCGTAGACGTTGCATCAACAAATCTGGACCGGCCTGTAATCGATCACAACTCGTAATGGCCTCGCGCTCGACTGTCAAATAGAACTGCAGGCTAAGGCATGCAAGCAGTCTGAAGCTCAAGCTTAGTGGGCTAGCGGAGAAGACTTCCTGATTTCGTTTACGGAAAGATACTATGCACCAAAAAGGTCATCGTTTGTCGGTACTTGACGTCAGTTCTAAATTTATTATATTGTCTTCATTGGTACTCGAGATTTGAGACTAAGCTCTTTCTTTATGATAGGAAACGGCTTATCCTCTGATGTTATTATATGTATACAGCCAGGTGGTCAATTCCTGACTCGTAGCTGACTTCCGCAAGCTTTTCAGAACTCGCACAAGTTCTCATGTATTATGCGACTGAAACGAAAGACTTCGTATATAACATCGATACTCTTTTGAACGATGTGAAGGTTCAAAGGAATACACTGAGCAATCAGGTCACCAAGCAGACTATTGCGCAGAGTGAAATTGCCACCGAAAAATAGATTCAGAAACGATATTCTCCTGGCGCAATACTCTCATGCATACTGAATAAATTCGAGACAAATGTCAAAGAGATAAACACAAGGGCGAGATAAGTCAATCGCGATATGTTTTTGATCTCATTCAATGATCTTCGGCAATCGATCGTCTGAACCAGAGAGGTAGCAATAGATATCATCGATTTCAGACGATGATCATAAGCGTCAATACTCGAAGCGATCTGCTTATAATTCTCAATCAAAGGAGCGCAGCGTTGCTGGTCGTCGTGCACGGAACATCGGTGGCGGAGGAAATAGAGAACGTCTCTAATCTTCTGTGTGCTGGCCATACAACGACGAAGCCATCGTTGAATAGAGTGAATATCGGTATGAAGCGTCGTAATTTGTTTCAATGCCGCGAGAATCGTGACGAGTGAGTACTCGTATTGCTTGACACTATGAAACATCAATTCCAAATATATCATTCACTCTTCAGCGATCATTCTTAGAGGATGATAAGCGATCAAAAACAAAGGGAGACTCTTAGCATCAGATTGGGGAGATTGGACATGTGATCAATATCAGATTAGATTTTCTCGTGCCGAGGATGACGAAGAATCGAATGTAGATAGTGTCTTTTCAGGGAATGCCAGGCTATGGCAAACGTCTTGAAAGCCACTCTGAAACAGCCGCGTTTGAAGTGTAAGCTCTTGCAGCTTCTCTGTCGACTGAACCCTCTGGACAAAAGCATCGCTTATCGATGGATTCACGAGTATCACGCCTACTCAGCGTTAGCTACGGCCTTGATTACGTTAGGTCGTTTCCTTAACACTGACCCAGCCAAGACTCATCTTTATTGATAGTACTCAGTATCGAGCAGCAGTGTCGCACGAGGTCAATGTTAATGCCTTTGAGAGATGGCAGGATCTTTACTTTGCGTGTAAGATTCATTGCTCGATAGAGGCTTTGCTTGCATTCGATCTTTTCAATTTCTATCACACGGTGGTAGTGAAGATTCAAAAAGTTTGAGATCGTGTCGAGGACGGTAGGGTTGCCACAGAAGCTCTTGTCGTTGCCATATCTGCTTGAGAGTCGTTCATGTGCGAGGCGAAAAATAAAGGATCGATTCGTAGCGATGAATCAAGGAGCTCGATAACTTCCTTTGATACATCTTCAATGATCAACAATCGGTCTTGCACGATGTCTGCTTCTTGAGATGTGTCACATAGTAGATTTTTTAATTCAGTAAGATTAAAGTTTCTTCATTTCTGGTCGTCAGATTCTGAGAATTTCAAGCAACGAATATCGCACTCATATTGACTTGCAGAACTGTTGATGAGCAATTGACATAGATTTTCGAGACGTGCGTCTTTTTTGGTGTAGACGGTGACAAGTGATGAGTAGGGTGCGAAAATGTTATCGTCAGATATCGCCTTCATGTTTCGAGTCAAAGAACTCGCGGCCGATGAATCCGCCTTTAAGAGCACATTTCTTCGGCGTGAGGAGCGGTAACAAGGCTGCCGATGTGATGGCGTGCACAGCTCACATGCTACAGCCTTGCGTCTCTTATCTTCGCGGCTAGACCTTCAGCTTCTTTACAACTTGCGAATTCATTTCTGAATTTATTATCGCTATTAAATACACATGTCTAGGCGATAGACGCACTGCTTCAAGTTGACGGGGTCAATCACAGACTTTTCCCCGATTTTGGTCGCAATCGCAGCGATTATCTCGTCATTGAAAGGGAGATCGAGGCGCTTCGCAAAAGTCTCCTACGAGATATTCAATATCTTTGGCAGTTCCGGGTTAAGACGCTAGAATCTTTGAGGAAGAAATTGCGAGATCGAAGCGACAAATACAAGTATGAAGTTGAGAACGTTGGAGATATCAAGGATTTGGTGGCCGGCAGGGTAATCTTGGCTCGCTGGGCTGATTTTGAAAACGTTGAGAAGGTCATTCATAGCAAATTCTTCGTCTCTACTTTCGGGTTGGTTTTTATTGTGCCAAGCCACATTAGCCGGCTGAGGCTACCACGCACCATCACTAACAAAAAATGGCCTACACAGCTGTCAATACTCATCAAACCATCGGATTCATTGCTCGCTGGCGCACTACTACGTCAGATATTGAAGCTATTCAAATTTCAAATGGCTCAGAAATTCGAATTCGTCTGTAAGCTACCTACATTCTACCCTTTCTACCTTTCTACCTTTCTACCTTTCTACCTTTCTACCTTTCTATCTTTCTACCCTCACTACCTTTCTACCCTCACTACCTTTCTACTCTCACTACCCTCACTACCTTCTACCTGCTACCTCGCTGGCCACATCACTGACCACCTCACTGGCCATCTCATTGGCCATCTGTTCAAGCACCTCACTAACCTCACTACATAGACTGTCCTCGTAACTTCTTCACCTCACACCATCGCTCGAAGTCAGCGATTTAGTGAGCTTCGAGCTTCGTCAAAGTGACACTATGGAGGTAGGTAGTAGAAAGGCAGGTAGGAAGGAAGGTAGGAAGGAAGGTAGGTAGGTGAAAAACACGATGTTTGGAGCAAGGTAAGGTAGGTAGGTAGGAAGAATATATTGATTTGACGTCAGAGTGGATCTGCTTTATGTTGGTATTCTGCCGGTTGAGCTGATTTAAACGAAGTAAGGTTAGAGAACTTTAAGAAGGCAGCCCGGCGCCTGTGCTGAACGGGAACGAAGTTGGGCTGAGTTTTACAATGGCTGATTGCATCGTCTCTGCTCAGCCCTGCACAGTCGCTTAAGTGCCCCTCACACTCCTGCTGTTCAGCTCAATCAAGAAGTCATCCCACCCATCTCTGTGATGCATTCGCGTACCCAGGCACTCTTTCATCGACATGAATCGCCCAGTCTTATCGAGAGCTTTGCGGCTTTCATGAACTTTTACTGCTGTTGCAATTTCTTCTTCAATCGCGGATTTTGGTCTGTCGCTCATGTTGCTATTGAGAACCATCCTTTGGCCTGCCTGTGCTAGTTTCATATGACTGATCAATCCTATGAGTCTCATTGCCGATTGTGTTGCGGTGTTTCGTAAAAATCGCGACGATTATGCGATGATTGAGAAAGAGGTAGAGGCGCTTTGTGTTAGGGGCCAGCATAGAGCGAGTCATATGGGTGTAATGTAACGAGTATATAAATGCTAAGGAAGGAAAGTATCTAGAAGGGAAGAGCCGGCTATCTATATGACTCAGGAGAACATAAGC